>Ga0134122_10001720_pt1 | contig 15896 bp, 22 predicted proteins | sample KB302_FD_96461 | JGI IMG/M metagenome (GOLD analysis project Ga0134122, IMG submission 96461) | Terrestrial soil microbial communities without Nitrogen fertilizer from Kellogg Biological Station, Michigan, USA - KB3-0-2 | ecosystem: Environmental > Terrestrial > Soil > Unclassified ... | reverse complement strand
TATGCCACCTTCCCCCTATGCTCCCTTCTTACAGACGGATCCCGCAGATGCCACATTGATTGACGCCTTGGCACACGAGCAGTTCTCGCGGGTCGAGAGTTGCTCCGCGCGTAAGTCCTGTCCCCAGGACCATTACACCCAGGGACTGATCGCACTCTTTCAAAGTCGAGAGCGATCCGTGGCGTCCTTCCAACAAGTCAGATCAGAGGCCCCGAACACCCGCTTGGCCGCCATGAGCATGTCCTGGATTGACCTGATGCAGGCCAGCGGCCACGGCCTAAACTTCCTCAGCGTCCAGAGTGCTGGAGTACCGAAGGTTACCGAAGACTTTATCTGGGAGACCTTAGAGCGCGAACTCGATGGTGCCAACGAGCGGGTGCGGAGTTTGTTCAGTGATCGAGCCAAACGAGCCGGAGAAGTGCCGGACCGACGGCCCCTCACCCGTCAGGAGCAAACGACGGAACCAAAAGACAAAGACGTTTCGATGCTCGAAAGGGATAAAGATCAGGCGACGATCCAAGCGTTACAGAAACGACTCCGTGAGCGGGAGCGATCCCTCACAGACCGGGACCGGCAGATTGAGATCATGGCCAGTCAATTAGAGGCCATGAAACGGATTGATCAGGACGTTCGAGACCGGCGGCAATCCAAGCGTCCCGCAGCGATGGCGGCACCGGAGCGGTAAGAGAAGATATTTAGATGGTAGGCGGACCAGCCTGGTCCGCTTGGAACAAGGGAATTTGAATCACAATGGTCGTTCCCCATTCTGGCCTGCTACTGATCTTCATCGTTCCATTCAATTGTTCGACTCGCTCCCGCATGCTCGTCAGCCCCAGATGATGCGAGCCGGAGACGGCTTCGGGCACGAATCCCTGTCCGTCATCCTTAATGAGCAGCTCAATGGCTTCGGATAATGCATTCAGCGTGAGACTCGCCCGCTTGGCCTTGGCATGGAGCCGGATGTTGGCGAGCCCTTCCTGTGCCACGCGGTAGAGACAGGTGCTGATGGCGGGCAGAAGCGGTACCGGTTGTAGTGGCGCGTAGAACGTCCCACTGATCGACGTTTGTTCCGTGAAACTGGCCACACAGGCTCGCAAGGCATCATTCAAGGTCAGGGTAGCGGTCTGTTCGGGATGTAACCCGTGCGAAATCCCTTCGGGTGAGAGGGTCACATAGCCGGCAGGGCTTAAATCATAGAGCTGCGTATAATGTTCGCATGCCTCCGCCAGCGTCTCTTGCGCTTGACGGAGCTCCTCATTTTGCATTTCCAGCTGCACCTGTATCTTCGCGCGCCATCGAATTATCTTGTGAACCAGCGCCTGAAGGCTCCTTCTTCGGCTCCTCCTGTTGAGAGACTCCAACCTGATCACGTTTTGATTCTGATGCCATCGATGTCTCTCCTTAATCTTGGGTCACGGGGAGCGGGTCGTCCGATTCACCATGGAGCATGAGGAGCAGCAGCGGTGCTTCGCCCCCCGCCGGTTGAATGCGGTTGACGTCCGCTCGCCATGGGCCCTTCCGTTCGAGTTTCAGTTCCATACTGTCTGGGCCGCCTTTATCTCATTCAATGATACTGGAGGTCTCCTTCGAAATTGAGTGGCTAACGCTGTGGCAGACCAAGCTTGTGACAAATCATTGATTTCTTCTTGTAGCTCAAATACCCGTAATTCTCGTCAAAGAACTCGCGCGGTAGCTGTTGCCAGAGCCGTCCCGATATGATGCCCTATGGGTTTTCCTAGGGGAATGGCGAGAGAAAAGGAGGTATCTATAACGGAGCAATAAAACAAGATGCCAAGTTGAACTGCAACCCTATCCGTACGATGCACATGAGGGATCCTGGATAAAGGGCTATGCCTGCGTGAGGCGTGGCCCTTTCTTTTTGTCCCTGTCTTGCCCCGCCACGAGGGGCAATAATCTGTGTGGAGTAAAGGGGTTTTCGACCCGATGGCCACCTTCATTCAGTATACAGGGGCCGGTGTCTGTTGCTGTCTGACGATAGCGTTGGGATTGACCCTCTCTCAAGCGCAGGCACCCGTGGGCATTCCGACGGCGCTGACGCCTGCGAAGGAGCCCGCTCAAGTACAACCGACCGAGGAAGCGTCGATTGCTGAATTAAGCGATAAACGTGCGAAGGCGGAAGCAGAACTACAGGCGGTGAAGGCAAATGCGGTTTCTCAGGTTTCCCTGAAGGACCTTGAACGACGATCGTTACTCGAGCAGATGGTTCGAGGCTACGACGAGCAACTCGATAATTACCAACGCCTGAAAGAAGCAGGCCAACGCCTTGCAGACGTGGCTCAATCCAGCGCCGGCTGGAAAGGCTTTGCGGAATCTCCTCCCTATTCCATCTTTCTCGTCGACCAACTCTGGGATAGCGTCTCTTCCCTCAGACTGGCCGTCGAAGGCCTCCAATCACAGCTCAGGTTTATTCAGCTTCGGTTCGAACGGGCAAGCGAATCATTGAACACCGCCAATGGTCGGCTTCGACAAGCGTCCGAGGGGCTGGAATCTACCACCGATCCGTCAAACACCGGACGCCAACGCGATATTCGCGATCTTGAAGAATTGCGGAGTCGTGCGGTGGCCGTCACGGTTGCGGCTGCCGAAATTGCCAAGAAACGTGTTGAAGCTGAACTCGCGGAAACGCACGCGAGCCTGAAGTTTGCCGAGCGGCAACTGGAGACTGCCGAACAGCAGGTGGGATTTGGTGAAGCGGATATGGAGAAAGTACGAAAACGGCTCTCGGAAGAACGACAAGCGCTCGAAAACGAATTGGACAAGGCCATCGTGGAACAACGTGCACAATCTCAGGCACTCCAAGCCACTGTGCAACAAGAAGCCCGGTTGGCTAAACAGCTTTCCAGCCTCACCTCGAAGCAGGCCAGAGAGAGATTGACACGGTCGAAGATGGCCGTCGAACTGAAGCGCGCGGAGCTCGACAACTCGAGTGTACAAGGAGACCTTCTCCAACAATTACTGGATGTGGTGGAGGGTGAACGGCAATTGTGGGAGAGCAGATTTGCCGGCGCCCATGAGGCTGATCTCAGCCAGGCTCGTGAAACCTATGCCAAGCTCGCATCGAGCTTTTCGAATTTTCGCGCCTTCCGTGATCACCTGCGTCAACAACTCGTCGCCACGTCGGGACGGATAAGCGAACTGGACAATCGGCTTCACAACGCATCTCATGCGGAAGATCGTCGCCTTCTCCAATCCATGCTTCACCTCTACCAGCAGCGGGAAGGTGCCTATAATCGCACGCTTCAGCGAATGGATGATGCATCCAGGTTTTTGGAACGCTGGAAGTCAGAGTTCAAGGAACAACGGAGAGAGCTGCCCGTGTCCGCCACATTGGACGATTGGCTCCAGCAGGCATGGGGCTTGGTGAAACAGGGGTGGAACTTCGAGGTCTTTACCGCTGAGGACACCATTGAGGTAGAGGGGAAAAAGATTACGGGGCAGAGAAGTGTGACATTGGGAAAAATCGTCAATGCCCTGGCAATCCTGTTGGTCGGATATTGGGGCTGTGTGTATCTGGCTAAACTGATGGGCCGTCTGGCCGTCACCCGTTTCGGCCTGTCGGCCGGTGTCGCCAACCTCATTCGTCAGTGGAGTCAGGCCAGTCTCTTGACGATTCTGCTTGTGGTGAGTTTGGTCTCGGTAAAAATTCCCTTGACAATTTTTGCTTTTCTCGGCGGGGCCTTTGCGATTGGCGTGGGGTTCGGGGCACAAACTCTTTTAAAGAATGTCATCAGTGGCATCCTCATCCTGGTCGAGCGTCCGTTGCGGGTTGGAGATTTGATCGAGGTGGACAATGTCAGGGGTCGTGTTACCACGATTGGTCTTCGTTCTTCAACGGTTCTGGACGCCAAAGGGATGGAAACGCTGGTTCCCAACAGCAGTTTCCTGGAGCGCCATCTGACCAATTGGACCTATTCAAGCCAGCACAGTCGATTTTCTCTCCGCATCGGAGCTCCATATGGATCGTCCACGCAGGCGATCATTGACGCACTGGCCGAGGTCGCCAGGGATCATCCGCAAGTACTCAAGGCTCCACGGCCACAAGTCTTATTGGAAGATTTCGGGACGCAAGCCCGGATCTTCATGTTGAACTATTGGCTCGAGATTCGGCTGGATGTCGATCCCAATCAAGTGGCCAGCGACCTCCGTTTTGCTAGCGAGGAGAATCTGGCGAAAGCCGGAATAAAAATACTTCCTGCAGCCTAGGCCACCCAGGACTCCTGCTTTCGATTCAATTGGCAGGCAATGACAAATCACGGTCTTGTGGATAGGAGCTAGGGGTTTGCCTTATCGGCGTAATTGCAAAATTGAAATACACTTAATGATGTGACTTAGGGGGTCTGGTTGACAAACGAGGTTAGGCAATAGCTCGAAGAAAGGCTTACCCATGACGGCAACTGTGTCCAATGGAAAAGTGATTGCTCTGGAATATACCCTCAAGTTGGATAACAACCAAGTCATCGACACAAATGTGGGGAAAGCCCCTTTGACCTATACGCAAGGCGCGCATCAGATTATTCGCGGTATCGAAACTGCCGTCGAGGGAATGAGGCCCGGAGAAGCGAAGCAGGTGATCGTGACACCAGCGGACGGATATGGGATTCGAGATTTAACCGCGCTTTACGAGCTGCCTAAGCACAAAGTTCCCGAAGACATTAAGGTCGGCATGCGATTGCGCGGAAAGGAGCCTAGTGGTCGTGTCGTTCAACCGGTTGTTAAAGAGATTAAAGACCATACTGTGCTCCTGGACTTTAACCATCCTCTTGCCGGCAAAACTCTCTTCTGTGAAGTTAAAGTCGTGGACGTACATTAAGTGAGGAACCTCGATGCTAATGTGCTTCATAGCCTTGATTCAGAGCCATCCTGCGCATTTTCATAAATCAATCATTTCGAACTAGGGGCATTCCGCGTTTTCGCCATACTGCTTCCTCGATAGACTGAGCGCACATACGTCAGCAGCAAGAAGCATCATTCAGAGCGAGCGAGATACTCGAAATGAATTATTTTTACCCACCTCAATCAAAGGAGTGCCACATGAAACCATCCATGCTGATCGGAATGGCCCTGTCGGCCCTGGTGAGTTGGCCCCTACTCTCCGTAGCCCAAGAACCAGCGATAACCGGAGAGAAATCTGTGAATTTTCCGTTAAGCGTTAAATGCTCAGCGAATTCGCCTTGCACCAACATCACGGGAGAAATCACCAGGATTGAAGAATCCTACTGGATTACCACGCCGGAAGGACGGGAAACTCACTTGAAAGTGACGAGTGACACCAAAATGGAACAGCTGCCAAAAGTCGGTGACAGGATTGCCGCTCAACTGACTTCAACCGGGGATGCGAATGCAATTGCGAAACTCGAGGAACTGCCAAAGCCCAAGGATGTGAGACTTTCGGGCCATTCTCAGAAAGAGGTGCGAGAAAGTATGTCCGAAGCGCCACCGTCAGCCGAGGGCAATATGGAGCCTGACTCCAAGCTCAATCGCTGATTACTAAAATTGCGGCTCCCTCTAGGTGGAGCATGATCGGCTTCACTCTAGGTAGAGGCTAAATGGCTATCGAAGTCTCTCTACATCGCTTAGAGGAGATGAGTTTCGTCATGTACTCTTTCACCTCTTTGCGCAGCGACATAGTATGACCGCCTTTCAGGGTTCGATGAATTGATGATTCACCCCCACCGATCGTCTCAGTCATTATCCATCATCGGAATAAAAAAATGGCCCGACCCCTTCCGGAACCGAGCCCTCTACTTCAGGTTACACCAGGCGCTACCGCTTTTGCACCACGTTGCAATCGTGCCTTAGTTGATAGGCCTTGGTTTGCAATGGTTTCTCCTTGTGGTCGCCGGACATCACGTTTCCATAATGTGCCTGCTCACAGTGTTTACCCTTGCCATCCGCCATGGTGTCTCCTGCAGACCAACCACATCCCGAAATGCTTTCCATAGTGTCTCCCTGCGTGCATCAGACAAGGAGCCTTTTGTACGTCACGTTTCGTTCCATGAATGGTATCCGCCAGTGTTTCCCATCGCGCATCCTGAAGTACCTTCACTGTATTGCAAGATCGGAAATGTGCGTACTAGGAATATCCCGATAACCCAACCTCAGACAACCTAGCCTCACAGGAAAACGAGCTGCAGCTGGGAGGACCGGTTCAGGGTTCGTCTTTGGGAGAATCCTCGCTCTGTTTTAGCCAGAGTTCGAGCAGTCTTGTCTCACGTTCAGACTGGGAGATGCGCTCCAAAGCGAACGCACCCGTCAAGCGCTCCTCATAAAAAGAGCGTTGCTTCGCGTAGGTTTTCTTAAAGGCTTCGGTTTTGAGGGCTTTCCAACTAGCATCGGATATTCCAGCATGTGACCGCAATAGGTTGATCTCGATGGCTTGGAAAGCAAAGACTTTAGCTAAAATCTTAATGACAGTTGCATTAGAAATTACTTTTGGAATTTTATCAGCCATGATAGGCGGCGGTTTTTAGCATTCTAAATGTGGCGGGCGTGGCACTTCGAAAAATTGATCAGTTCCGCACGCCGCTCCACACCTTTGCCGGATCGATAGATTTGTCAGGATTGAGTTTCTTCGCCTTGTCCAGCAAGACGTCCGTGGTTTCTGGATAGGCAGGGTCAGAAATGCAGCAATTATCGACCGGACAGACGACCGCGCATTGTGGTTCGTCAAAATGTCCGACACACTCGGTACAGCGGTCATGCGTAATTACATATATATTGTCCCCTACTCCCTGGCCGTCACCCACATGATTCCCCTTCGTTTCCGCGTCGCCGCGAGTTTCGAAGATGGCCTCGTTCGGACATTCTGGTAGACAGGCTCCACAGTTGATACATTCGTCGGTAATCAGCAGCGCCATTACGCTCCCTCCTTCTTCTCGACCAAGATAAATGATTTGTTATCTAGCGCCCAAAGGCACTGCTTGGTCAAGTGCTATTATCGTGCCGGTGATGGCTCAAAGAGAGGCATCGAATGCAGGTGGAGATGCGGACCAGTAGAGGGAATTTACGTCTTGACCAGCGACGCTCCCATTTGGGACCATTGGATATTATTGCTCCCCCTCACCCAAGAGCAGCTCGCTGAACGGTCACATGATTGACTCGTCCTTTTGTTTCCTACCCGGGGTGGGCCGAAGAACCGAACGCCAGTGGTGGCAGCAGGGCATCGGAACATGGGAGGATTTTATGTCTGCCTATTTCATTCCTGGCATAAGTCTCAGACGTAAAGCTTACTATGATGAAGCATTGGCGCGAGCGAAGGACCGTCGCGCCCGGGAGGATGCTCGATATTTCGGGATCCATCTGCACGCTCGCGATCAATGGCGACTGTATGAATGGCTCCGCCCTCGCGCGGTGTATCTCGACATTGAGACCAACTCGTTTGGACAGATCTCCGTCGTGGGACTCTTTGGACAAGGCGGATTCACATCACTTGTCGAGGGAGATTTGCTCACTCAAAGCCGACTCTGTGATGAACTTGCACAGTACGACTTGCTCGTGACGTTTAATGGAGCGTCGTTCGATCTTCCACTTCTCCTCGCATCCATCCAAGGGCTTCCTCTGGACCAGCCCCATATCGATCTGTGCTTGCTGGGTCGGCAGCTTGGATATCGTGGCGGCCTCAAAGCCATCGAGCGTCAGTTAAGCATCCAACGACGCGCTGATTTGTGTGGCATGAGCGGTGCCGATGCGGGTCACCTCTGGAATCGGTGGAGGCATCGTCGGGATGAGGAGGCGAAAGAGCGACTGTTGGCCTATAACGAGGCCGACTGTGTGAACCTCCAACCATTGGCCGATACGTTCTACTGCCAGATGGTCCAGCAGCATCGAAATTTCTGAATCTTACCCAGGTGACCTGGTGATGCCGGCCTGTGCGTGAACCAGCTTCATCGGATTTCGAGGTGCCCTTCCTGTCCTCGCTCACGATGACTTTTGAAAAATAGGAGTTTCTTATCGCAAAAGAACGTGACATTGCCAGATTGCAAAGGCGTGAACCGGACCGTTTGCGTATCACCAGCATTCACTTCCGTCCGAAGATAGAGACCGGTATCCGGATCATCAATGACAAACGTATGGGGTGTAAAGGTGGCCGTATTGCGAAACATGAGTTCGACAGGCTTCCCGGCATGCACCGTGAGGTCGTTCGGACTATAGGAATAGCTGTCCATGATGATGGTGGCATGTTGGATGCCCTGCTCATCCAGACTGAGCGTGTTCGTGCCCGCCGCTGCCAAGTTTCCGCTCACGAGAAGCATCGGTCCCGTGAGACACATAACATGTACGAACCAATTCCGCTTCATGTCCTGGCCTAGCGCTTGTAGACCGGTGATCGGAACTACGGGCTTCCGGATGATTTGTATCAACTCATCACCCGAAGGCGAGCTCTACTAATCAAAATTAGAGCACTCGATCAAGGGAGGCTTGAGGGCCGCTTCCACCTCGCTTGGGAGGGAGGCCGGTTCGTCTCGGTCATGGCGGGCCCATTTATACAGACAGGTCAGCTCTAAGCAGCCCCACATGGGCTTTGGCGGTCGTGTCCGCTTGCGGTCGGAGATCAGCCACCTCTGGAATGCCTTGATGTGCCGACTGTGACATTTCGGACATATCATCTCCTCCGAGCGGGAGCAGTCATCAGCGAGACTGAGGCTCGGGAGACCACAAGCGGGTGATGAATCCTCAATGGTGTCGGTAAAGAGTTTCACATGCACGGGTAACCTGCAGGAAAATTAACGACGGGCTCAAGTCTTGGAATCCCAACCCCACTCAAATCGATCAGGCTAAAAGGCCTGTACAGCCCCACATCTGCCCGGCGAGTGCCATCTGAACACGAAGCGTCAATCTCTGGATACGTATGATCTTCCGGCTGTGACATTTTTGGCATTTCATGGGCTCAAGCTACCGCACGCTTCGAGACCATGGGACTGGGAAGTCCCCTAGTGAGAAAGTGTGAGGGATGGCTGGCATTGACATAAGACAAGAGGTGAGCTAGCGTCCGCTCCTGTTGACTGATTCCGCGGCGCCATCAAATGAACTGGCGGCTCCCTAAGGAAAGGCTGCTGGATAAGTTGGTCATGACAAGATTATTACTTATGTTGGTATTAGCGCTTGGTCTTGCCTTCGGTCCTGTCTCTGACCTTCTGGCGAAAGGCGGATCCCAAGAGGCATCCCGCGGAAGCAAGGGCGGCCATTACAGTGGGGGGAAGGGCTCTGGCCTAAAGGGCGGGCAATATACCCCTCCTTATAAAAAGCGGTACAAGAAGAAGTAGGAGGGGTCAACCAGGCTCATATGCATGTCAGGAACTTTGACATGTCCATCTAGAAAAGTGTCAGACTTTTTTTCACATCGGCGGAAACGCCGGTATGGTGATTTCATACGAATCACCTACTTGCATATAGGCATGCATGTTGCTGGGTGTGAGAGAAAATGTCATACCCCTAACAAGAGGTCGAAAATGAAAAGATCTATTTGTGTAATCACTTCCATAGTAGTAGCGGCCGCCATGGGGCCCATCGGATTGAGTGTGGCACAGGCCGATAATGGCAACCATTATGGTTGGGATAAGCAGAAGCCGCAACATAGCCAGACGGCCCAACTCAAGCGGAACGATGATAAAGAGAACGACAAGAAGGGCAAGCACGCTGATTGGGAAAACCAAAATCAGCGACACAATCAGAATGGCCAACTCACGCGGAACGACCATGACGGAAAAGATAACAATGGCAAGCATGTCGGTTGGGATAAGCACATTGGGAAGCCCACAGGTGATTGGACTTCTCATCACCACCCTACGGCCTCGGTTCCCGAACCTGCGTCCCTGGTCCTCTTGGGCGCTGGGATTGCGGGAATTGGAATCTTGAGACGGATGTCCAGAAAAGCCTGAACCAGCCCATACACCAGGGATGAGCATTGCTTTGGCTCCATTCATACGTGGTTGGTGGGACCAAGGCGCATCGATGATTTGATTGGCATTGTGAAATCACATGGCATTACCAGCCCAACTAGGAGGGCTCTCTCATGTCACGCCTTAGCTGCATCCTAACGCTGGCCCTGCTGTGTCTCCCGGCTGGCACGCAGGCCACTCCCGTGGCTTCCCCTACGGTTGATATGTCGATGGCCACGTTGACCTTAGGGCCAGGCACGGAGAATGGGCAGGTGAAGGAGTTTCTCAACGACTCCCGTAGCGGGGTGCGAGGCGGTGAGCAGAGTGTTGGCAGGGTTTCGCCGCACCTCTCCGTGGCGGTGAGCGATGAGCTTGGCCGGCGAGGCGGTGAGGCCTCATCGGATAACGGACACCTCAGTGGTTCGGCCTTTACGGAAGCCCTCGATTTGCATAGCGGGCTTCGTCCTCCAACAAAGGCGGGGACGTCCAGCCACAAATCGTTTTTAGTGTCAGGCGAGGGGCATGGGGCCATGACCTTCTCCGCGCCCTCTACTCAGGACATCACACGCAGCACGCCGATGATCGTCGATCGCCAAGGCACGAGCTTGCCAGCCAATAATAGTTTTGCGGTCGTCGGTCTATTTGACGCAAACCGCTCCGATCGTGAACAACCAGCCGCACTAACTTCTGGGCGCAATGGCGTCCTCCATCGCACACAAGCGGGCACTCCCACCTCTTCGGAGTTCTTGAGCCGCAAGCAGACCTTTGGGGGATTCGGGCTGGGAGTAATGTCAGATGTGCGGGCCGTCAGTCTCCCAGAGCCATCCTCGATGATCTTCTTGTCCTGCGCTCTCTTGGCCTTGGTAATCTTCCCGCGCCGGATACGACGATGACCATCGTTAACCCAGTGATGAGTTTCGGCCATACTAGAATAAGCAACTCATTAGCCAACCCATACCTGAGCCTACCGTGGGAAAAGGAGATAATAACGCCCCTGATTGGAATGGTTGTGAATCTCTGACCTTCTTTCCTCCTACAGTCGCTCCCCACGGTCAGACGTAAGGGAGCCACATGTTCATTCGTCGAATCGTCCTGGTCCTGCTTGTCCTGAGTGGTAGTGGCGGGTTCGCCAAAGCGGAATGGCTAAAAATAATGACTGTTTCAAATTCTGACGGATTCACTGTCTATGGTGATTTCACTACCCATCGTATCGATAAGAATGGGCTGGTGAAGATGTGGTTCTTATACGATTACAAGAGAGCTCAAAAGAATTATCAGGTACCGTACATGTCAGTGAGGATTCAACGACAGTATGATTGTAATGAAGAACGAGCACGGACGCTCGCACAGTCATTATTCGACGGCAACATGGCTCTTGGGAATGTGGTTTCTGACGATTCCAGTGAAAGAACGTGGGGACCTATTGCACCCGGTACTCTCGGTGAGACCATGTGGAAGGTGGCGTGTGGCAAGCCCTGAACATACCGTCGAATCTATCCAGATCATGAGTGATCTGATCCTACAGTGATTGGCTGTAGCTCGCGCAACTCTATGAAATTCCATAGAATGCCCCCTTGGAGTCCCTTTCGCTTAGCATGCATCTACGGCGCTTGGGAGACGCCTTGGCAATTGCGGCACCTCCTAGGACGGAGAACTGTGGTCTCCGGGCCCTTGATTCGGCAGCTGACATCACTGATTTGAACCTTTCGAATCTCCTCAGAGCGTAAAAATGAAAACGCTATGTCAATGGAGCGATAGGTAGATTCGTTCCCGTAAAGCGAAATGCTCGTGTTCTCATCGTTCGATATCATGGATTCGTGTCCTCTCGCATCAGTGGTAGCTACTGTCGCCTCGCACTGAACTGTGCCATCAATGTACTTTTCATCACGGTAATCGGTTTCTACAGAAACGGTTACTTCAACATGGCAGCTATCATGGTCGCCATTGCCGAATGTCTCAGAGCAGTCAAAATTTGTACTTTGAACAGTTACGCACACATTTGCTCCTGAGGTAGAATCGGTATCGCAATGGTTCCCGGACACCATGCTTCTCCCTTGGGTCTGCTTCAGTTGGTCAACTCTCGCCTTGTCTTGTTCGTTTTGCCGCCTCCGTTCTTTCTCAGTCATAGGCAGGCAGCCACTACCGACACGTTTGTACCCTCTATTACAAGTCCAGCCGTCCCCGAAAATATCCTCCCTCGCATTTGGCGGAATCTTCTCAACCCTTTGACACATCTTCCCCACCTGTCGATAGCCTGAGTTACATTCCCATCCACCATCGGGGGTTTTATGGGCATCTTGCGGAATAGTTTGAGCAAAGGAAGGTCTCGGACAAATCAGGGTGAGCGCCCAGCACATTATTACCAACACATGAAGTCTCATGGCATCATGCTTAGCCATAGAGCACCGTGGCGGGCCGGAGGGTAGCGGATCGGAAATGGGCGGAGGGCTGCACGAGAAGGTTTGCGTTTCCTAGCACGGCATACTTCCAGGGACAGCAGGGCTACCTGACCGCCGGAATTATCCTACCAAGGAAAGGTTCTATACACCTGATCACTTTAGACCACTTACTTAACCAATAGCCGACAAGGCCATGACGTGACCCTTCCCGTGCCAGAACGGGGGGCCAGAAACGCCTGAAACCCCTTCCCGGGATGGAAACAGAGCAGGTGGTGCCGAAGGCAGATATTTTCGCGGCTTAGGGACGCGTTCCCTGAAGCCACTTGTTAGAGCCCATTTTGCTCAAAGAACTTTTCCACTGCGACTCGGTCCTCAGGACTAAGCCACATGTGGTGGATCTCCTCGGCTGTAAACCAGCCCAATCCTTCACCTTCCACCTTCCGCTCTGCAGAGTTATACGTCAAGGTCAGCTTGTCCATACTACGGTCAAGCGGGGCGGCGAAGTAGCGAGCTCCGATCTCACATGGGTCCGCATTGCGCTGGACTCGCACATCACAAAGGAATTGCAGCGTAAGCTCGGCTCGCGGAATACCCAATTCCTCTTCCACCTCTCTTAACGCCCCTGAGGCTGGCTCTTCACCATCGTCAAGCGTGCCACCAATCAGTCCCCAATAACCTGCGTATATTGGCGCGTCCTGGGTTCGTTTGCAGAGTAGGACCGCGCAGACAGACGAAACTGATCTGGTTCTCAACAGCCTGTGAAAGACGACATGAGCGCCCCAGATTTTCATTGGACGTCACCCTCGGTTGGAGATATCTGCCTGGTTGAGCGTAAATATGAATTTAAGATACTCAGCGAAAGCTTGTCCCTGTCAATTGAAAATGCGCATGGCTATGGATAGATCAAAGCCATGCTCTGGGACATTTCCAGCAGCCGTGGCCTTAGTTAGGGCGGAGTCGTACAAGATCGATCAGAGGCTTGAAGCCGCCTTTCTCAAAAAATAACGGCGGGTGGCCTCCAAGGGCCGACGTTAGATTGGGCCAAATATGGGGAGATCGACTCCTCTCTTCTCTATGTCAAGTCCCTTATTTGCCTACACACAGACCATGGGCCAGGGAATCTCCCAGGCTGCTTTGGTCGTCGAAGCTGTCAGAGTGGTCCACATGCCTTATCGTGAATGTGTCAGCGAATACATCCGTGCATGCGAAGCCCTGTTGAACTCCTCTGAGCTGTCGGAGGATGAGCAAGAAGTAGTGGAGGAGATGACCTACCGCATTTTGGAAGAGAGGTTGTCCGCAAGTGGCGAGTAGTGGGAAACTTAAATCCTGGCACGCTGCGCAACCATCTTCGCCACTTTTTAGATGAGTTGCGAAGGAAGGCGCAAGGACCAGTTGATTCAGTCCACGTCCAAACGGTCTCCGTTCCAGCTAGCGACCCTCCTTCCGGTCTCCCAGTGGAGCAGATCAAACGATACGCCTGTGCCTGCGCCCTTGACCAAGAAGCAGTTTACGGTTCTTGCAAACTCCTGTTGAGTGTCCATCGGCACAGTAAAAAAAGCAGGACCAACAGTTACCTTTATGCTTGATCCTTTGGCTTTGAGGTCGGATAGCACATCGAGTTCCTTGGCTTGTTTCAACTTTCCTTTACAGATCTCATAGAACAGCCGCGCGTTCTCGTTCGCTGCTTGCTTTTCAGAGGATTGCTGGGCAACGAACACTGAAATCACAATTACCACCAACCCGAACACGACAAGGAGTGCCCGCACAAGCCTCAGGCGTCTTTCTGGGCGTACCTTTCCTCTGACTTGTTTGTGTGCCTCAGACGAGAGTGGCATTGTGGAATTTACTCTCAGGGATGCACATTTTACAAAACTTGCTGACGGCGGCGCGAGCCTAAGCCCACCTTGGGGAACGTGTCAAGATGGATGTGATGGCGTGGAGCGACATTACGGCTTGGATTCATCTATTCCCATACTTGACACGACCCGTGATGCTGGCTCGGAAGTGGCATATCTAGCATCGTCACGTGGCGCGATGTCACCGAAACGAAGTTCTGAGTACCCTTCTCGTAGTACGCAAAGACCGTTGTGAAGTTCAGGTTGCTAATGTCTGTCTTCTCCATAAAGGACAGATGGGAAGGCGTAAGCATGACACCGACATGAGAGGCCCCTATATTGCCAATCAGACGCGCAGTGCCTTTCTTCACATCTATTACATCGAAGTGAAGGACCAACTCTTCAGAAGAGATTGGAGAGGTTTTGAGCCTCCCACTTCTCCAGTCCGCTTGCAGGCCTACGCGAAAAGTACATTTCAATGATCGAGCCAGTACGAGTCTTTTGTAGATAGCCTCTAAATCGTCGGCCAGGACAGTCTGCGATAAGAAGAATAGGGAGACGAACAGCAAGGCCAATCGCATCTGACAGCTCTCCTCTTTGACATTCTTACCGCCGCGCATTGTAGGAGTAATGTGAAGGAAGGCGCAAGCGGCTCCTGCATGCACCTACTTAAGTTTTCGGTTGTCTGGGATCGGTGTCGAATGCTTCAAGCCCTGCACGGCTATGGGGGAGGGGACGGAAATTATGTGGTGATCAATACCATTTACATACCATTTACTAGAGCTGTGGAGTATCTAGAGCTTTTCGGTAGATTTAGGCGTAGACTTTGTCGAGGCCACCGGGACGAGGAAAGGTGGGTCTGCCCCTGCAGAAGGGGTTTCAATGGAGGTCTTTTCACTTCTTTTGAGAAAGGGAGAATGCCGATGAGACGATTTAAAACGCAACAAGCTGTCACGCTGGTCGGAGTTCTAGCCTTGGTCGCCACCACAGTGCTGCCTTTGCAATCGGTATTCGGCGCGGGGGGAGGAGCGCGGCGTGACGTTGTGCTTCAAGAAGAACAGAATCTCAAGGACGCCATCGAGCACGCGGAAGTAGCAGTGTTCCATGGTAAAGATGGTGATGCTAAGGCACTCCTGGAACATGTGGAAGAGGCGCTGCAGCATGCTTTGAAGGGAGGCACGGATAATCCGTATGTGGAGAAAGGGATCTCCCATCTGAAAGAAGCCATTGAGCATGGGAAGGCGGGTCATGCTGACGTAGCCACGAAACACGCAGAAACCGCTGTCATGCACTTATCTCAGGGAAAGAAAGTAATATAGTAAGGTAAAGAATGTAGGTGAAGGAGAGAAATAAGGAACAGCCCTGGGGGGCCTTCGGAGTAGCTCACAATTAGGTATCCCGCCAATCGTGAACCAATTGAAACATCAGGTGGATACGTGGAGCCGGCGACCCGGATTGAACGGGTGACCTGCGGTTTACGAAACCGCTGCTCTACCAACTGAGCTACGCCGGCATGCCTGGATTATTATATAGTTAGGGCACAACTGCAAGCGTTGACTGGTCCGGTGTAGTGAATAGTGTAGTGGAATATCTCGCGATCCGCTCAACCCTCAGCCTTGTGGGTCCCAATTCAATAGATAATCAGCGGAGCTTCTCTTTGGAGATGTTGAACTTGGTGCGGATGTTATCGATTATCACCTGACCGACTACCTTTCTGACCGGCGGGGCACTTCCTTTTTTACCTTTTCCATACCGCGGCCTTA
>Ga0134122_10001719_pt1 | contig 15901 bp, 10 predicted proteins | sample KB302_FD_96461 | JGI IMG/M metagenome (GOLD analysis project Ga0134122, IMG submission 96461) | Terrestrial soil microbial communities without Nitrogen fertilizer from Kellogg Biological Station, Michigan, USA - KB3-0-2 | ecosystem: Environmental > Terrestrial > Soil > Unclassified ... | reverse complement strand
TTCCCGATTTTCAACTGCCGGCGTGCTTGGCCCGCTCGATGGCCGCACGGATGAGCTCCTTGGCTTGCCCGGCATCGCCCCATCCCTGCGTCTTCACCCATTTGCCCGGCTCGAGGTCGTTGTAGTGCTCGAAGAAGTGCTGCACCTGTTCGAGCGTGATCGGCGGCAGGTCAGTGTAGTTGGCAATGTGCGCGTAACGCTTGGTGAGCTTCGGCGCCGGCACCGCTAGGATCTTCTCGTCCATGCCGGCATCATCAATCATGCGCAGCACGCCGATCGGGCGCACGTTAATGACGGCACCGGGCACAATGGGACGCGTGTTTGCCACCAGCACATCGATGGGATCGCCGTCCTCGGAAAGCGTGTGGGGCACGAACCCATAGTTGCCGGGATAACGCATGGGAGTATGCAAGAAGCGGTCGACCACGAGCGTGCCTGCCGCCTTGTCGAGCTCATATTTGATCGGCTCCCCGCCAATCGGCACCTCCACGATGACGTTGACGTCCTCGGGCGGGTTCAAACCAATGGCAATGGCGTCAATGCGCATTCCCGCTCCTCGGTTCACCGGTCGGCGGCAACGGGCTATCTGACGCCTCGGTCGGGCCCATGGCGCCGGCACAAAAGCACGCCCCACCTTTATCGCTGGACCCACGATGCGCGGCAAGTCGCGCACGGTGCCGCCCAGCCCTTAGCGCGGCCGCCGCATTGATCGAGGAACGCATGCGAGGGCATTGGCGAGCCACCGCCCTGGCGCCGTCACCTTCCGGCAGAGCCCCAGCTTGCAACCGTATTCCGGCCCCTGCGTGCTCAATGCACCACACAAATGCTCAGATTTTTGACAAGGCCTGCGCAGCGCTAGTGATCTGACAAGGCTGCGATATTGCAAAGACCGGCGGGGGCCTCCGTGGCATGCGTTTTCCCACAGGTGACAAGCTCGCATCTGACGCTTGTCACATCTTGCGCTTACCTTGTGCGCGATCGGTGCGGGGACGGGAAGACGCGAGGGAGGCACTCGACCATGTTCGCACTACCGAGGGGCGTACTTGTTTTGGGGATGTTCGCCGGCATGGCCCTGACGGCGGTGCCGGCGGCGGCTGATGGGGGCCGCGGTCCAGCGACCTACGAGCGGGGTTACTATCCCTCGATCTGGCGCGGCGCTTATGCAGGTGTGCACGCGGGCTTCGGCTGGTCGGGCGATGCCGACGGAGCCGTTGGTGGCGCCCAGGCCGGCTACAACTGGCAATCGCAGCAATATGTCTACGGAATCGAGGCCGATATATCGCTCTCCGACATCGGCGTCAGCGGCAGCGCCACGGCTTGCGATCCAATGTTCGGTTGCGCCACGGCCCACGCCAGCGCCTCGATCGATTGGTTGGCGACGGTTCGTGGTCGATTTGGTGTTCTGGTCCAACCGAGCCTGCTCGTCTACGCCACCGCCGGTCTCGCTATCGTGCACGCGGAGGGCCACGCCAGCGTCACGGTGCCGGGCGCGGGTTCATTGCGTGCAAGCGTATCCGACAGCGACACGGGCTTCGTGTACGGGGTCGGTATCGAGAGCAAACTGAGCGACACCATGTCGGTGCGCGTTGAATACTTGGGATTTGGCGATATCGACGCGGTCGGTGATTTCGGCATCGTACGCGCCGGCCTGAATTTCAAGTTCGGCAATTGACGCTTTGAAAAGGGTTTCCTGCCAGCGACGTTGACGAGGATGAAGATTCTTGTCAGCGAACAGGGGACTCCAGATCGGCTTTCAGTTCGTGGCCGGCCATTTGGGTGAAGCAACGCTGCTTCGCGCCGGCGCGGCGTTTCAGGGCGTCAGGTCCTGGCATCGCCGCCGGCCACCCGTTTAGAGCGATGGTTTGGCCCGATAAACCTCGCGCACAAAGCAGTGAACGGCGCAGGGCGCGGCGGCCCGGCGGTGAGCCTAGCCTTTTGCTGCAATGATGCCGCGGTCGCGGCGGGCCAAGACGCTGGAAACCACCTGCCAGCGTGATCGTTGGCTGACCGGTCATGTTGAAGGGCCAAGTGTATCGCCGCAGCTTGGCGTCGGCTGCTCGCCGAGTGCCCGAACCTTTGCCAGGGTCAGGCTGGTTACGCCATCCATTCGGAACCTGCCTCCAGAATCAAGCCGCGGCGATCACGCACCCCACAGGCCGGCTTGATGACGTTCGACGGCGTCGACTAGCTCGCACACCTGTCACCGTTTCACGGTTGCCCGCGGCAGCGCAGCGCGTTGGCCGGGATCCATCGCCATGCCAGCAAAGCCCCCAAAAACTCACTGGCGGCGCCGCCGACAAGCGCGGGGTGCAGACCCTCGGCGATCCGCTGCGCATCGATGGGATTTTGCCCGGCCTGGGCGGCAACAAAACCGCCGAGCACGGCGACTCCCAGGGTCGCCCCCACCATGCGGGCCGTATTAACGACGCCGGCGGCACCCCCCGTGTTGAGCTTCGGCGCTGCGGCCAGACCAACCGAAAGCAGCGGACCGGTATTTAGGCCCAAGCCGATGCCGATCTGCAGAAAGGCAAACTCGATCAGTACAATGTCGAGCCCACGAGAGAGCGTGGATAGGATGAGAAATCCCAGCCCCATTAGCGCCAACCCCGAGGCCATGACGACACGCGCACCAAACCTCGCCGCGAGCGCTCCCGATTTGAGCGACACCACAAAAAAGCCGAGTGATAAGGGCAGCATCTGCAGACCAACGGCAGGAGCTGATGCACCTCGCACCGTCTGCAGGTAAAGCGGCATTAAGAACAACATTGCATACATGCCAAACGTCATGGCCGCCGCCGCAAGCACAGCGGCAGTGAACGCGCTCGAGCGAAAGATCGTCAGGGGTAGCAACGGCTGCGGGCTGCGAAACTCGGCCACGACGAAGCAGGCAGACGCGCAAGCCGCGATGGCCAGGAAAACTATGGTGGCGAGGTGGCTCCACCCCCAGTGCGGCCCTTCGATGAAGGCAATCGACAGGGCGCCCAGCATCAACACGGCGAGTAGTTGGCCGGGCGCGTCGATGCTGCGGCCGCCTTGGCGGGACGATTTGGGTACGCAGGCGAGAGACAACCCAATCGCGAGCATGCCGAGCGGAACCGCGAGCAGAAAAATCCAGCGCCAGCCGGCCTGACCGACAATGGCGCCTCCCAAGGCGGGTCCGACCACCCAGGCGAGACCATTGCAGCCGGCCCAGGTACCAATGGCCCGCGCCCGCTGCTCTGCATCAGGATAGGCGTCCGACAAGATTGCCAGCGAAACGGGAATTTGCAACGCGGCACCCAATCCGGCCAGCATGCGTCCACCTATCAGGGTCGCGTTTTCGGGTGCCACGCCGCAGAGCAGCGACCCCGCTGCGAAGAAAACGATGCCCGTCATGAACACGCGACGGCGACCGAAAATGTCGCCGAGCGTCCCTCCAGTCAGAAGGCAGGACGCGTAGGTGAGATTGTAGCCGTCGATGACCCACTGCAGCTGGGCGACGCTCGAGCCGAGCTCCGCACCAATGCGCCCAAGGGCGAGATTAACGACCGATGTGTCGAGCTGTGCGAGGAAGACGCCGAGACACATGGTTATCAACACCAACGGTAGCCTGCCGTGATGGCGGGGCCGTCGTCGGGTCTCGATCGGCGTTGTGGCTGGGAGGGTGTCGATCTGTTGGTGCATGGTCATGCCCGCAAGATCGGTGCGCCGATCGCACCCGTCCAGGCGAATTGCTTCGGTGGTGTCCGAAGCATTGATGCTGGCATTTTGCTGCGCCGATCCTCATATCGAGCGCATGTCGAGCGCCCCGCAGATGGCCGAGGTCGCAGCGCTGGTCGGCGACCCTGCCCGCGCCAACATCCTGTGCGCCCTCCTCGGCGGACGTGCCCTCACGGCAACCGAACTCGCATTCGCCGCCGGCGTGTCGCCGCCGACGACGAGTGGCCACCTGAGCAAGCTTTATGCGGCGCGGCTGCTCGTGCTGGTCAAGCAGGGTCGCCATCGCTACTACCGTTTGGCGGGGCCACACGTTGGGCAGATGCTCGAGAGCATCATGAACGTTGCCCTCACGGGACCGCCGCGGTTCCAGCCCAAGTCTAAGTTGGACGATCAGCTGCGGCAGGCCCGTACCTGTTATGACCACATCGCTGGTCGCCTCGGCGTCGGACTGGCCGATCGACTAGCCGAGCTCGAGTTCGTCATCCTCGGCGCGGAGGCGGGCGAAGTAACACCGGCCGGCGCGGACTTTCTCTGTAAGCTTGGCGTCGACCTATCCGGCGCGCGGGCGCGGCGCCGCGTCTTCTGCCGCCCGTGCGTGGATTGGACCGAGCGCCGGCCCCATATTGGCGGCGCCGTCGGCGCGGCCCTAGCGCACCGTTGCTTTGAACTGAATTGGATCGAACGTGTGCGCGATGGGCGCGCGCTCAGCATCACACCGGCTGGTCACCGCGGTCTGCTGCAGGCCTTTGCCCTTTCACTGTAAAGCACGCCGGCAGCGTTTTGCGCCCCTGGTCGGCTCTTTGCTGCCTCCCCGTCTCGACCTGCAAAGCCTCGAAGCCCGCCGATGCTCACCAGGGAACCGGGATCGCGGCGGCGGGCGCGATCGGCGCACGCGCCGCGTGCTTGTGCAGGCCGCGTCCGCGCCACCATGTCCTATGACGTTGTCGGGCGACCGCACCCATCCTGGTCACTGGGGCCGTGGTCACGGTCCCGACAAGGATCGCGCGGTTTTGGTGTGGTCTGCGCCGTAGTGTCCCCCGTCGCAGCCACGGCCGCACTGATGCCAAGAGTATAGAGCAGGGCGCGACGACTAACGCTCCTACGCGATACAATGTCGGCATCCTTCAACGTTTGGATTTTGCGCGCCACCGGACGGACCTCCTACCGACAAGCCCTGCGGTCAACTTCCACTTTGCCAGAAAAAGACCTCGCCGCCTTTGAGATTTTGGCGCGACGGTCCCGGTACACCTTAAGGCACATCTTAAGGCTCGCCCCCGGAAAAGCAATGTGGGATCGGGTTCTCAGCCCGGCCAATGAAATCAATGCGCACCAGAACTGAGAGGGAGATCGACGCGCTGTCGGCGGCCGTGTCTCACCAACAATCCTTCACGCAGCAGACGTTGGACCAGCACGACCTTTCCACCATCGTCGAGTTCGCCCGGGAGATCGCGCACTACGAAAGGCGGCCCCGCCAGCGCGAAATTGACGGCGTCCCGTACATACAAGGGAAAACTGATCTCCGTCGATGCGAACTGGATCACGATCTTGTCTTCCTGCTGGCGCACCAGGAGCACAAGGTCCGGCCGGGGTCGAACTGTGCTCTCGATTGAGAGCTCAGAAGCCCCGCCCAACTCCTGCAGGCAGCCGTAAAGCGCCGGACGACGCGAGGTCACGAACTCCTCGGCAAATCGCGCCAACACAGGTCCCAGCTGAGCTTCACGCGAAAAGGTGTCGACCAGAGCGCGGAACGTCACGGCGGCCTGACGTGTGTCAAAGGCCGCATTGGCAAAACCGACCGGGAGGTTTGCGCGAAACGCTGGTGAGGCGAGGCATGCCGCAGACACCGCCTCGATCATCACGTCCGTCCAAGTTTTGCCAATGAGGCCCAAGGTGATGTGCAGCGATGCCTCATCGGTCGAGCGCGCCGAATGATAAAGCCCGCGTGGGCAGTAGCAGAGATCGCCAGCGTGTAACGTGAACGTGCGTGTCGGCAGACCCGGCGTATGCTTGTCGGGATCGAAGGCCTGGCCCCGCAATGGCAGCTCGATCGCCGTGTCGTACAAGGTCCAAACCTTCGACCCCGAGACCTGCAGGATGAACACGTCGTGACTATCGAAGTGCGTCTTGAAACCTTGCGCGTGCGGCGGCGAAAGGTAGATATTCGTTTGAAAATGGCCGCTGAATATTGCCTCCACCGCGCGACAGAGTTCGGCGAGCGACGGTAGCCGCTCGTGCATCTGGGACAGCGAAATCGTGGCGCCGGTGCGGAACAACTCGTAGGCGCGCGGCAGGTCAATCCTGCCCGGCGGTTCGGAGTTAGGGAACGAGTAGTCTTCGGGCTTGAGCTCCCGTGCCGCGTCAACCAGAAAGATGTCCGGCCGGCAAGGATTGGATGTCGACAGATAGCGGTCGATCGCCTCAATGCTTAAGAGCGATGCGAACTTTACGGGCTGCTGCCGTTCGATCAACAACGGCTTTCGCTCGTAAAACTCGGCGAAGAATGTCGTTGGCTCGATCGGATCGAGCAGCCATTCGAACGACAAGGCCATACGGACACTCGCGGTTGTGGCTTCCCCGTGCCTCCCTACGCGCTGGCTGGGTTTGGGGCAAGAGGCTGACACGCCGACAGGTTTGCGCCAGCTGCGACCCGCAATACGGTGACTGCGCCTTGCTCCAGTCAGAGCGAAGCCGCCGCGGCTAACGCCTCTGCCTCGGCATCCTAGTTCCAGATCCAGGCGGGCTCCTGCAACCGCATGGCAAGCGCTCTGTCTCGCCCCGCCAGGTCGCTGCCGGAGGCGTCATGGCGGGCACCGTTGACGCGGGAGCGCGGGCGCATCGCTCACGTCGCTGCGCCTGATAGATCTGCAGTGCTCGCGGTGCCGAGATTCGCTCGGCGCGGCTCAGCACTGCGGCCAGCGCTGCCGCGTCCTCCGAAGAACCCTCCCGCCGCCGGCTGTGGCCGACAGCATCTCTGCCGCTTGTCAGCTAGATCGCTTGTAGGGTGCGAGCACGGGCGCCGCTCGGGATTGTCGGTGGTGCTCGGTTGAGACTTTCAATGGCCAAGCCCGCCGCCGCCTTGTAGCCCGCCATGAATTCGGCACGCTCCTCGGGCGAGATCACATGGTCGATATTGTCGAAGGTGCCGCGGCAACGCTCATCGACGATATTGAGCAGTCCGAATGGGCCGGCGCCGCGATTGCGCAGCACAAGCTGCGAAATAGGACCGCACAGCTTGGCATCATAGTCGGCAAGCGCCAGCGGCGTGACCCCATGCTTCACCATGGCTGCCCCCAACACACGGGCATCGACAATGGCTTGGCTGGCGCCGTTGGAGCCGGTCGGATACATGGCGTGCGCCGCATCGCCGAGCAGCGCCACCGGACCATCCTGCCAGGTGGCCACAGGGTCGCGGTCGATCATGGGGTTTTCGAAGGCACCGTCGGCCTGTCTAAGCAAGGCCGGTACGTCGAGCCAATCCCAGGTCCAATTCGCAAAATGGTGCGCGAAGTCGTTGATGCTCACTTGCCGGAACCAGCCGCGCTGCTTCCAGCCCTCGGTATTGTCCATCGTGACCTCGGCGATCCAGTTGATCATGGCGAGGCCCGTGTGCGGGTCCGGATGCGAGATGGGATAAAAGACCATACGGTGACGATGCGTGCCGAGGCCGACGAAGGAGGCACCGGTTCGGATCGGCTTCGCCCAGGTCGTGCCGCGCCACATGACCGCCCCGCCCCAGTGGATCGGTGGCTGCTCGGGGTGCATCTGCGCCCTGACCGCAGAGTGGATGCCATCGGCGCCGATCAGCAGCGTGCCGTGCGCCTCGGAGGTTATGCCGCCGACGCGCTCCAGCAGGGCGGTCACGCTGCCATCGGGGTTCTTTCGGTAGCCGGTGACGCGGCTTCCCAGCCTGACCGCCTCCGGCCCGATCCGTTCCATCACCTTTGCATGCAGCAGCATGTGGAACCGGCCACGATGAACCGCGTATTGCGGCCAGTTGTAGCCGGCTAGCACACCGCGCGGCTCCGAATAGATGTCATTGCCATTGCGCCCAACCAGCGCCCACTCCCGTGCCGGCAAGCCCACGCAATCGAGCTCCCTCTCGGCAAGGCCGAGATCATAAAGTTCGCGCACGGCGTTGGGTTGCAGATTGATGCCGACGCCGAGTGGGTGCATTTCCGGCACGGCTTCGAAGACGATGGAGGGCACGCCAATCTGGTGGAGCGTCAGGGCCGTTGCCAGCCCGCCAATGCCGCCGCCGGCAATGATCACAAGCTTGTCCGTCATGCACCGGTCCCCTCTGCACGCTCCTTGAATTTCTTTATCTTTTGGATGGTGTCGGGAGCAAGCCGCCTTCGGGGGGTTACCGTTTGCTGTCACCCATCAGTCCCTGAGGCGCCCACAACGGTCGAGGCGGGATTAGCGTGATTTACCCCAAGCTACGACAGCAACCCGTTTGCGCTACGACTGCAGGTTTCTGGCCATCCGTGGGCTGCCCCCCTGGCCCCGGCGCCCAGCCAATTGCGCTGCCAGCGAAGCCTCCCTCCAAGTTGGCCGCGCGGAAGCACTCGGCCTCCGGAGCCGAGCGCTTCTACCAGGCTCTCGAGGATACCAGGGCGGCGCCCCGCAGCGCCTTCTTAGCGTCCCCGAGCAACTTGCACCCGATTGGATGCGCGAGGGTTCAGATTGGTTCCCGCCTGTCCCAGGCGCCGGCAGCCTCGAGCTCTTGTGACCCAGAGCCGGCGGCGCGCAGCCGCACAGACGACCCCGTCCAGATGACGTTTGCCGCGCACCCGACTTGTGGGCACAGTAGCAGGCCGCGCCGCCGCCGAAGAGGAGACCATGGCCGAAATCCAGGATGGCATCACGATCGGGGCCGCCTTTGCGGCGACCGTCGCCCAGCACGCCGATCGCCCATTCTTGGCGGTACCAGCCAATGCAGATCGCGGCTATCTGCCAACGGGATTTCAGATTTCCTACGGCGCCGCAAGCAAGCGCGTCGAGGAACTCGCAAGCATCTACCGGCAGGCCGGCTATGGGCTCGGCCACCGCGTTGCAACCTTGTTGGAGAACCGCCCAGAGTACCTTTTTTACAAGCTGGCTCTCAACAGCATCGGCGTGTGCTGCGTGCCCATCAATCCCGACTATCGGGCGGCGGAGATTGCTTACCTCATCGAGCACAGCGAGCCCGACCTCATCGTAGCAATCAGCGCGCGACACGCCTCAATCCGCGAGGCCCTAGCGCAAAGCGCTCACGCCCCGCCCGTGATTGCCGCGGAGCCGTTCCCTGCCCCATTGCACAAGGCGTCGCGAGCCGCGCAAGCCGCCGAGCCCCGGCCCGAGACACCAGCCAGCATTCTCTATACGTCGGGGACGACCGGACGACCGAAGGGCTGTGTCCTTTCGCACGGATATGAAGTCGCATCCGGCGGCTGGTACGCATCGCTCGGCGGCTTGGCGGGCCTGCGCGCAGGGCAAGACCGCATCTACAATCCGCTTCCGCTCTATCACGTGAACTCCGCCGTCGTCTCCCTGATGGGCGCCATCCTGACGGGCTGCTGCCAGATTCAGCCCGATCGCTTTTCGCCGCAGCGCTGGTGGCGTGAGGTCACGGAAACGCGCGCCACCATCGTACACTACCTCGGGGTGATCGCGCCCCTGCTGCTCAACCAACCTGCAAGCGATATCGAACGACGTCATACTATCCGCTTCGGCATTGGCGCCGGCATCGAGCCGCAACTGCACCAAGCATTTGAGCGGCGCTTCGGCTTTCCGATGCTCGAGATCTGGGGCATGACGGAGATGGTACGCGTGCTGGGCGACACCTTCGAGCCACGCCAGGTGGGAACGCGCGCCTTTGGGCGGGCTGTGCCAGGCATCGATGTCCGCGTCGTGGATGATGCCGATTGCGACGTGCTAGACGGTCGGCCCGGGGAAATGCTTGTGCGCCACTCACAGGAGACCCCACGCAGGGGCTGCTTCTCGGGTTATTTCAAGGACGCGGCGGCAACCGAGACGGCCTGGCGGGGCGGCTGGTTCCACACGGGAGATGTCGTCTGGCGGGGTCCAAACGGGATGCTGCATTTTGTCGAGCGCAAGAAGAACATCATCCGCCGCTCGGGCGAGAACATCGCAGCGGCAGAGGTGGAGGCCGTGCTGCTGACGCACCCCGATGTGCAGCAGGCCGCAGTGATGGCCGTACAAGACGAATTGCGCGAGGAGGAGGTGTTGGCCTGCGTCGTGCTGAAGCGCGAGCTGTCGCACAAGGAGGCCGCGATGGCATTGTTCCAGTACTGCAACGAGCGCCTCGCCTACTACAAAGCGCCAGGTTGGGTCCACATCGTTGCGAGCCTCCCGACGACGGGAACCCAGAAGATCCAAAAACACAACATCTATCCGGCCAACACCGATCCGAGGAGCCGCCCTGAAGTCATTGATATGCGCGCCCTGAAGCATCGCCAACCCAGCTAGCCCGTGGCAACTCGGCTGCTGTCGTCCAAGACGCGAGGCCGCGGTAGCGGCACGATGAGGTCCTGCCCGGCTCCGCCCTGCAGTCACGCCGCCAGAGAGATTGCGAAGAACCGGCCTAACCGGGTTTGGGACAGGAGGTGGCCGACCCGGTGAGGGCTGCGGACGGAGCCCCTCTCCCGCAAAAGGGCAGTACGGAGAACACCTGATAGACAGATCCATCCTTTCCGAGGAACGTTGGCGTTCTCAGCGCGTGATTGCGGGGGAACTTGAAGGGTACTTACCCGTCTTTAGATTTGCCGAACTTGGGGTATTCGCCCGCAGGGGCGATCGGCCTATCCAGCAAGGTGGTGGCGGCTTTCGCGGGTGTCTATTTTCTCGCGGCCCAGTTCGGGCTCGTCTTGCGCACCGAGCCCTCCGACGTTGCCGTGTTCTGGCCGGCATCCGGGATTGCCGCCGGCGCCCTCATCTTGTTCGGCCGGCGCGCCTATCCGGCACTCGCCCTTGGTGTGGTGATCGGCACGGTTGCGGCCAATCTCCTGAGTGATCGGCAGCTGTTGACCTCGTTACTCAAGGGAGTTTGCAACGCTGGTGAAGCGGTACTGGTATGTTGGCTGCTTGAACGATGGTTTGGCCGATCGTTTGCGTTTTCTGACATCCGACAAGTGTTCGGCTTTCTCGCCGTTGCCGCCGCCGCGGCGGCCGCCTCCGCCGTCGGCGGCGCGACCATAATGACTGCCCTTCACACCACGGCGCCATTTTGGGAAATCTGGAACGCCTGGCTGCTGTCGGACGGGGTCGGCATTGTGATGGTCGCCCCCCTGGTCATTGGGCTCGGCCAGATGTGGCGCGAGCCATCCTCGCGCGGCGCGCTGATGGAGGGGATGGGCGTGCTCGCCCTTCTGACCCTGGCCAGCTTCTACGTCGTGACCCAACCGGCCGGATCATGGCTCTCATTTAGCCCGGGCGCGGTGGTGCTGCCGCTCCTGTTATGGCTGGCAGCACGCTGTCCACCGGCCTTTGCCATCGCCGGCGCCTTCAGCGCCTCGCTTGCCGTGATCTGCGCGACCAACTTCGGCCTGGGTCGCTTTGGCGATGCCGCCGTGCCGATCATGGAGCGCGTCAAAGGTGCGCAAGTGGTCGTAACGATGGTGACCACCTACACCCTCGTCCTATCGGCATTGTTTGCCGAAAGGCGATCGCGCGAAGATGGCTTTCGCCGGCTTCTCGGCGCGCTACCCGCCGCCGTCTACACGACCGACAAGACCGGGCGCATCACCTACTGCAATCAGGCGGCTGTCGATCTTTGGGGCGTCAAGCCGGAGTTGGGCAATGACAACTGCTTTGCTCTTTGCCGATTGGCCTATCCCGACGGCACGCCGATGCCACTCGATGACCGCCCGACCCAGATTTGCCTGCAACAGGGTCGCGCCGTTGTCGGCCGGGAGGCGCTGCTCGAGCGGCCGGACGGCACCCGCATTCCGATCATTCCTTGTCCAGCTCCCCTGCTCAATGAGCAGGGCGCGGTTGTCGGTGTCGTAAGCATGAAGCTCGACATCAGCGAACGCAAACGCGCCGAGCTCGCACTGGCCGAGCGCAACTTGCAACTCTCATTGGCGGCCAAAGCTGCCCTCGTCGGCAGCTATGCGTATGATGTCGGCACGGACACGCTGCAGATTTCCCAAGGTTACGCGGCGGTGCACGGCTTGCCAGCCGGAACGGTGGAGAGCACGCGCAGTGAATGGCAAACCAGAACGCATCCAGACGATCTCGCGCGCGTCGAGAACACGCGCCAAAGCGCCTTTCACGAGCGGCGAACCGAATACGACATCGAGTATCGTATCATGCGTCCCGGAGGCGATGTTCGCTGGATCGAGTCGCGCAGTTTCATTTCCTATGACCTTGCCGGAATTCCGCGACGCGTGATCGGTGTCAACATTGACATCACCCAACGCAAGCGGCTCGGCGAGATGCTGGACGAACGCAATGCGCAGCTCGAGTTGGCCAGCAAAGTCGCCCGCATTGGCAGCTTCTCTTACGACTACACGACAAGACTTTTGCAGCTCTCACCGAGCTGTGCAGCAATCTACGGCTTCTCGGAGGTGACGCGTGAGATCGGCCTCGACGAGGCGCGGACGCGTCTGCATCCGCACGATTTGATGCGCGTCGACGCAATTTGTCACCGCGCCTATGCGCAGCGCAGAAGCGAAATCGTGTTGGACTTTCGCATCATGCCCAACGGTGAGGTTAGGTGGATCGAGGCGCGCATCCTGGTCTCCTACGGCGGCGGACGCGCCGTGCGAATGGTTGGCGCTATCATTGACATCACCGAGCGCAAGAAGGCGGAACAGATCTTGGCCGAGCGCAATGCGCAGCTCGACCTTGCACACAGGGCCGCGCGTGTAGGTTCCTACACCTACGACATCCAGGCAAGAACCATGCGCATTGCCCGTGCCAGCGCCGCCATCTACGGCCTGTCTCACAGCACCATGGAAATCACCGCCCAGCAATGGTTCGCGCGTGTGCATCGCGACGATTTGCTGCGCCTGCAGGCACAATACGTGCGTGCCGTCAAGAAAGGGCGCAACGAACTCGTCAATGAGTTTCGCTTCGTCCGTCCCGGCGGTGAAGTCAGGTGGATTGAGGCACGAAGCCTTATTGGCTATGACGGTGCCGGCCGAGCCGAGCGCATGACGGGCGTCTATATCGATGTGACCGAGCGGCGAACAGCCGAGGACCACAAGAGCCTGCTCATCGCCGAGCTCGACCATCGCGTCAAGAACGTGCTTGCGTGCGTCGCGGCGGTCGCCCAGCACTCTCGAGAGTATAGTAAGTCCGCGGATGAGTTTCTCGACGTTCTCAACGGGCGCATCAACGCCTTGGCGAATACGCACGCTCTCTTGAGCCGCAGCCGCTGGGAGGGTGTGGGGTTGGGTGAGCTCGTGCGAACCGAGCTGGCGTTCTGGACCAAGGGGAAGAACGCTTTCATCGAGGGTCCGGAGATCGACCTTGCCGCGGATGCCACCCAGCCGGTGGCGATGGTTTTGCACGAGCTGACGACCAACGCAGCTAAGTATGGTGCCCTATCGAGTGCGCATGGACGGGTGTTGGTGCGCTGGCGAAGGCCGGCGAAGGGACACTTAAACGGCAAGCTGGTGCTCGAGTGGCGGGAGACTGGTGGCCCGCCGGTGACAGCACCCACCGCAGCTGGCTTCGGCACCCGCGTGATTTGCGACGTCATCCCCTACGAACTGGGCGGGGCGGTGCACTACGAACTTGCTCGCGAGGGCGCTTGTTGCCGATTGGAAATACCCGCCAAATGGTGGAGCCACCCGACGCGAGCCCGCGCGGCGCTGCTGGGAGCCGAATAGTATTGCACCCGGATGCTCCCGAACCCAGCACTGAAGCGTCGAGTGCCACGCTCACTCTTCGCGCAGCGGCTCCGGTTTGAAACCCAGGATTTTCTGAAAGCGCTCGGAATACTTCGGCCACGCAGCCTTGTTGATCAACCGTGGCGGCACCTTGCCATCGAAGATGTCGATCCATTGCTCCGAGGCGTATAGCGCCACATTTGCGTGCGCTTCGCGCGTGCTGCCGGCATTGTGCGGCGTCAGGATGACGTTGTCGAAGACCATCAATGGGTGGTCCGTTGCCGGCGGTTCCTCGAGGAAGACGTCGAGACCCGCGCCTGCAACTTTCCGCTCTGACAACGCCCGCGCCAGGTCGCTCTCCTTGTAGGTGCCCCCACGCGAGGTGTTGATGAAGAAAGCCGTCGGCTTCATGCGGCAGAGTTCGTCATAGCCGATCATGCCGAACGTCTCCTCCGTCCGCGGGCAGTGCATCGTGACGTAGTCGGCGCGCTGCAAGATCTCGCTTAGCTCGACTTTCTCGGCATTGCGCAGCGCCACCTTCTCCTTACTCAGGTAGGGATCATAGGCAAGCACCGTCATGCGGAAGGCGGTCTTGCAGATCTCGGCGACCCGCGAGCCGATATTACCGAGGCCGATGATGCCGATCGTTTTGCCGAGCAGCTCGGTGCCGATGTAGCGGAAGCGGTCGACACTGTCTGCCTGCCGCACCACCCGGTCGGTCTCCATGATCTTCTTCGACAGGGCGAGCATCAGGCCCACGGCGTGTTCGGCGACCGCCTCCTTGTTGGCACCGGATTGGTTGCAAACGAGGATGCCGGCTTTCGTGCAGGCATTGACGTCGATGACATCGTAGCCGGCGCCCAAAGAGCAGACGGCGAGGAGGTTGGGCGCCTTGGCAATAAGCCTAGCATCCGGAAACCAGGGTTCGCGCATCTCCGTTCGGGCGCAGGCGTGATAGCCGTGCGCGCGGCCCATGTCGGCCCAAGTGTCCGCGGCCGGCGCAGCGAAGTCACGGCGGAACATGTCAATGTCGGAGCGCTTATTCTTAATCGCCGCGGCCGTCGCGTCGAGGCGGTGATGGAAGTAGACGATCTGTTTGATGTTCGCTGCCATGCCGTCGTCGCTACAATGTTGTTGTGCAATTGCTCTCCCGCCCCGGCACCGGGGCGCGAAGGATGACAAGATGCTCGGACAGGGACCGCCACACTCCCACGCGGTCCCGTGACACCTTTCGTATCGTGCTAGCGGATGCAGCGCAAGGCACGCTGCACCTCAGGCGCGCGCCCGGTCCGGACGCTCAGTGGCGGACCTTAACCTGCCTACCCCGATGGCATCTCCTGTGCCAACCGCTTGGCTCGCCTCCGGTCCAATGCTCATGCCGCCGATTGGGTCCGATGGCCGCCCAGTTGCGATCCGGCGACCGCTAATCCGACGAAAGCCTGGTCCCCGGGCTGGACCGGTGCGCGGTTGCTCGCCTCATCGGCGCAGCGCGTTCGCCGGCGGGGCTGGAAACACGCAGGCCAAGCCGTACGGTGAAGGCGAAGTGATCCGCTGGGGCGGCCAAAGCCTTGCGCGAGACGACAAGTTGGCGTGCAAGGCGAGGCAATCCGATCCGTGTCAGTGCAGGCCGCGTCTGGGCACGGCTGGCGAGCCACGGAGGTGCGACCTACAATATCATTAACCAACGCCCACGCAAATTCTCTACCATCGCCCGTCCTACGAATTGAAGGCTTCTCAGGCTCCCACATAATCGAGAGCATGCGGGGATAGCAGAACTCGGGTCGGAGAGGGCTCATGAGGGTTGCCAAGATCCTTGCTGGCTGCACCTACGGCCCTGAAACGCTGAAGGTTATCGGCAAGGCGTTTGATGAGGCGTGGGCGAATATTGCCGATCACTTTGCTGGTGACGCGCGGCGAGCCGACGCTGCCCGGGAGCGGTTGGCACACGCCATTCTTATCGCAGCCTCCGAAGACTCCCGTGAGTCCGAGCCGATCAAAAACTTGGCGCTCCAGATCATGGCCTTGAGTTACCGCGGTAGTTGGCTCGATCCCGGTGAAAAAATTTCCCACTGAGCAAAGGCGACCCGGCTTGCGATCGCTCCCGGGACTACGGCATCACCACGTGTTGGTGAAGACCCTCGCCACCTTTCACGCCGACATTCGGTCCACCTACGGCAAGCCAATGGGCGCGTGAAACCCTGCAAGCCCTCGAGGCGATAGCGATGCTGCTCATCTATCTTCCCACCCATGGGCCACGGCCTGGCAACTCGCGTGGGCCAGACCGCAATTAGAACGGCCTTTCTGAAGCTCTTCGACGTCGTTGTCGCCGGAACCGGTAGCGCCAACGGGCTTCGCTCGCCGTGATG
>Ga0134122_10001716_pt1 | contig 15919 bp, 14 predicted proteins | sample KB302_FD_96461 | JGI IMG/M metagenome (GOLD analysis project Ga0134122, IMG submission 96461) | Terrestrial soil microbial communities without Nitrogen fertilizer from Kellogg Biological Station, Michigan, USA - KB3-0-2 | ecosystem: Environmental > Terrestrial > Soil > Unclassified ... | reverse complement strand
GGCGACCTGGGCGCGCTCGCGGGCGACGTGGGGTTCCTGCCGACGGCGGCGTACTGCGGGCGGCTCCGCGGCGACTTCCTGAACCTGACGGCGCTGCTGTGCGGCAGCCGCTTCGGGCGCGGGATGGTGCGGCCGGGCGGGGTGGGGTTCGACGTGGACGCGGCGCGGGTAGCGGAGATGCGGAGGCGGCTGGAGGCGGCGGCGCGCGACGTGGAGGGCGCGGCGGGGCTGCTGTGGACGACCGCCTCCGTGCAGGCCCGCTTCGAGGAGACGGGCGCGGTGGCGGAGAGCGTGGCGCGGGAGCTGGGGCTGGTGGGCGTGGCGGCGCGGGCGTGCGGGCTGCGGCGCGACGCGCGGAAGAACCACCCGTCGGGGATCTACCAGTTCGCGCACATCCCCATCTCGACGTGGCCGACGGGGGACGTGTTCGCGCGGGCGTACGTGCGGTGGATGGAGATCCAGCGGTCGGTGGCCTTCATCTCCGAGCAGCTCTCGCAGCTCCCGGCCGGCGCGGTGCGGGCGAAGTGCGGCGAGCCGAGGCCCGGGCGGATGTGCGCTTCGCTGGTGGAGGGGTGGCGCGGGGAGATCTGCCACGTCGCGCTCACCGACGAGCGGGGGAAGCTCCGCGCGTACAAGGTCGTGGATCCCTCGTTCCACAACTGGAGCGGGCTGGCGATGGCGCTGCGCGACCAGCAGATCTCCGACTTCCCGCTCTGCAACAAGAGCTTCAACCTCTCGTACTGCGGGTTCGACCTGTGAGGGCGCGATGCTGAAGATCCTCCTCGAGCGGATGCGCCAGGGGCAGCGCACCTCCGGGTATCCGGCGGACGCGCCCGCGCTGCCGGACCGGTTCCGGGGCGCGCCGGTGCTGGCGCCGGAGAAGTGCCCGGACGGGTGCCGGCAGTGCGTCGAGGCGTGCCCGACGGACGCCGTCGCCGCCGGGCCGGGTCAGCTGAGCGTGGACCTGGGGCGGTGCCTGTTCTGCACGGACTGCGTGCAGGCGTGTCCCGCGGGGGCGATCTCCTTCGGCGACGAGTACCGGCTGGCGGCCCGGCAGCGGGCGGACCTCATCTTGCGGAGCGGGGAGGCGGCCCCGCGCGCGGCGGCGCTGGAGGCGCGGCTGCGGAGCATGTTCGGGAGGTCGCTGAAGCTGCGGCAGGTGAGCGCGGGCGGGTGCAACGGGTGCGAGTCGGACGTGAACGTGCTGGGGACGGTGGTGTTCGACCTGGCGAGGTTCGGGATCCAGATGGTGGCGTCGCCGAGGCACGCGGACGGGTTGCTGATCACCGGGCCGGTGACGGAGAACATGAAGCTGGCGCTGAAGACGTACGACGCGGTGCCGCCGCCGAAGATCGTCATCGCGGTGGGCGCGTGCGCCATCTCGGGCGGGCCGTACGGAGGGCACCCGGAGGCGAACGACGGCGCCGATTCGGTGGTGCCGGTGGACCTGTACATCCCCGGGTGTCCGCCGCACCCGTTCACCATCCTCGATGGGCTGCTGTCATTGCTGGGGAGGTTGGACGAGAAGCGTCAGCGCGGCGCCCAGACGGCCTGAAGCAGGGCGGCGAAGCGCAGCGCCGCATCCGGGCGGCGGAGGAGCACCGCGCCCCACTCGTTGGAGGCGCGGGTCCAGCTCGCGACGTCGAGTCCGGCCTGGGCGAACGCCTCCAGCGGGTTGCCGCCCGAGAGTTGCTTGAGGAGCTCCACGTAGTCGAGGAGGGTGGCGATGGGCGCGGGGCCGATGGGTTCGCGGTCGACGGGGAGGGGCTCGACGTTCGGCGCGAGTCGGATCCTGGGTGCAGGGGTCGGTGGCGGCGGCGGGGGCGCCACGGCCACCACCACGGGTTCCGGGGGTTCTGGGTCCGGAGGCGGAGGAGGGGGAGGCTCCGGTGGTGGCGGCGGCGGCGGTGGCGGGGCCGGCCGGGAACGCTCTTGCTCCCGGGCGATGATCTGGAGCTCCGTCTCCACCTGCTCGAACAGCCCGCGCGGTGAAGACGGCTCCGAAGCTTCCGGCCCGTAGCCCATCGCCTCCATCGCCTTCGCGAACCTCGCCCACCGCTCCTGGAACCGCACCGCCGCCGCCGCGTGCCCCTCCGTGCGCCTCGACGAGTTGTACGCGTTCCCCACCGCGCTCGAGAGCGGCGCCACCACCAGCATCATGTCGAACGGCCGCCTCGCCACCTCCGCGTCCGCGAGGTCGAACACCGCATCGACCAGCTCCAGCAATCGCCCCTCGCCACCCCGCTTCTCCAGCGCGTCGCTCAGCACCGCCCGCGCGTTCGGGTCGACCGACGCGTAGAGCCGGAAGAACGCCACCGGATTCCCACCGTCCAGCGATCGCTCCGGTGGCTCCGCGTCCCGTACCTCGTACAGGTTCTGCTTCCACGACCCTGCCGCCACCATCAGCGAGGCCCGCTCCTCCGGCCGCTCCCGGAACCTCCGCCACAGCGCGGCGGTGATGTCGTCCCGGTGGGTGACGCCCTGGTTGTGCCCCAGCGCGGGCCCCAGCAACGGCGCCAGCTCGCCCTTCCGCGCGCTGCGGTCCCACAGACCCATGAGCAGGTCCAGCGCGTGAGGATTGAGCGGCCGGTCGTAATCGTTCTGCCGCGAGTGCGCGGAGAGCAGCGCCTCGTACAGCTCCGGCTCCTCCCACCACCCATCCAGCGCCAGCCCATCGTCCGGCGCCGCGTGCACCACCCACCGGTCGAAGTCCGCGTCGCGCAGGATGGCCTTCCGCTCCTCGGCGGGCGCGCGCGCCAGGGCGGCGGTGGCGGCCACCTGGATGGGCCGGGCCTCGGGGAGCAGCTCCGTCGGCGCGCGGTACTCCTGCACGCGCGGGGTGGTCGCCCACGAGAGAAACTCCAGCAGCTCCGGCGCGCGGAGCCGCTCCGCCTCCCGCGCGATCGCCTGCCCGAGCGCGATCCGGTCCTCCAGCGCGAGGTCCCAGTACCCCGCCCGCCGCAGCATCCCCAGCGCGTCCCTCCGCACCTGCTCTCCGCTGCGCAGCGCCCGCTCCAGCAGCGCCTCCGAGACGGCGAACGGGAACGGCGGATCCAGCCCCCGCATCACGTCCCGCAGCTCCTCCTCCGCTACCTCCCGCAGCAGCCGAGGGACGCGCCGCCCCTGCACCGTCGCCAGCCGCCACCGCGCGAGCTCCCTCCGCTCCGGGTCGCCGCTCTCCAGCGCCGCCTCCAGCCCGGCCTCGTCCCCCAGCGCCAGCGCCGCGTCGAACCGCAGGTCCGCCCCCGGCGCGGCGAGCGCCTCGCGCAGCGGGTCCTGCAGCGCCTCGAGCTTCTCGCGGTGCTCCTGGTCCACCGCGCCGCGGCCCCTCCACAGTGGGAGCGCCACCGCGATCGCCGCCCACGGCCGCAGTCGCGCGTCCGCCAGCGCCTTCGACGCGACCTCCGACCTCCGCCGGAGCTCCCGCCAGTCCGGGTACACCAGGGACCACACTCGCCACGACGAGAGCGCCAGCGCCGCCTCCACCTCCAGCTTGGAGTCGCTCCCGTCCACCGCGTGCGAGGCCAGCTCGATCACCGGCCGCCGCGCCTTGCCCTCCCGCAGCAGGGCGATCGCCGCCAGGGCGCGGGTGCCGTGGAGGGTGGAGCTCAGGAAGATCTCCTCCAGGTCCAGGCCGGCCGGCGGCGGCATCCGCCCGACCGCGTCCGCCGACGACGTGGGGAGCGCCGCGGCCAGGTCGTCATCCAGCCGCTCCCACCATCCGCGCTGCAGGAGCGACCGCTCGCAGAAGCGCACCTCCTCCACCAGCCAGGCGGCGCGCGCGGCCTGCGCGGCGTACTGCGCGCTCAGCGTGTCCCGCTGCCCGGGGTCGAGCGCCAGCGTGCGCGCGGCGAGGCTGAAGCGGTCCACGCCCGCCGCGAGCAGCGTCCTCGCCACCGGGTACAGCTCCGGCGGGAGCAGCTCCGCGCCGCAGTGCCGGCAGAACTTCGCGCGCGGCGTCCAGCGCGAGCACCCGGCGCACCGCTGCTCCGCCCGCACCGCGCCGCCGCACTCGAGGCACAGCTCGCCGGGTCTCCACTCCCGACGTTGGCGGGCGCCACATTGCTCGCAGATCGCCGTTTCCATTCCGACCCGGTAGGTATACTCGGCCCACGTATGCCGAAGGCCTTTTCGACCCTCGAGAAGAACATCCTGAAGTCCAAGGGTGTCACCGCCGCTCACCTGAAGAAGCTGAAGGCCGCCGGCGTGAACAGCCGCGAGGACTTCGCGACCGTCGGGGACGCCAAGACGCTCCAGGAGCTCACCGGGCTGCCGGCGAAGGCGGCCGGACAGGTGATGGAGTGGGCGCTCTCCGGCGCGCCGGCCCCTGGAGCCGCGGGAACCCCCAAGGCTGCCCAGACGCCGCAGGTCCGGGTCGACTCCGCGGACGTGGTGAACTGCGTGCACTGCGGCGCGAAGCAACCCAAGGACTACAAGTCCGGCCACCTGTGCGTCAACTGCGGCAAGCAGGCGGAGCCCGTCCTCACCTGCTTCTGGTGCGCCGCCAGCGGCCCGGGGAAGTTCTGCCGCAACTGCGGCGCCCAGCTGGTGCCCACCGGCGAGCTGGAGCTGGCCATGCTGCTCAAGCGGGACGGGCTGCCCAAGGACGAGATCCCGAAGAAGCTGGAGTCGCTCTCCAAGGTGGAGAAGGACGCGCTCTGGGGCCGCGTCCGCCGCAGCGGGCACTGGTCCGCCTAGAGCGCGGACTCGATCTTCAACACCAGCTGCTCCGCGGTCGGCCAGTTGGTCATCTCCACCGGCGTGGCCAGCACGAGCGCCGCTCCCTCCACGGCGACCGTGGACCTGCCGATCGCCAGCCGCACTTCGGAGAACGGCTGGAGCGCCGCCTTCCCGTCTTCCTCGGAGGCCACCTTCTCCAGCGCGGTCCTCGCCGCCGCCGCCAGCGTCTCCAAGGCGCGGAGCGCATCCGCGCCCTCATCCTTCACCTGCACCACGAACTGGACCTGGACCCCCGCGGCGCGGACCGCGTCCTCCAGGGGCTTGAGGCGGCGCATCAGCTCCAGCTTGCTCGACGGTCCGGGCGCATCCTGCCGCGCCTGGCCCGCGCGCAGATCGTCGTGGACCGTCAGCGCCTCGATTGCGGCGAGCGGCACGTGGATGGCGTCGGACGGGTCCTGGCGCCGGTCCTCGGGGAGCTGCAGGAGCAGCACGGTGGGCGTGTCCCGCCCGCGCTCCACGTCGCGCACGTCCTCGACGAGGCCGGTGGCGCGGGCGCCGCTCCGCAGCCAGAGCGTCACCACTGGCACGGTGATCGGCAATCCCCCGTCCGCCCGCGCCTTCCACCCGGCGAGCTCTCGGAGCAGCTCCGGGATGTCGCGCGCCTTGCGTTCCATGTCTACAGCCCCTTCTCCAGCGCCTTGGTGATGCTGGTGGCGCGCTCGTCGATGTTGTCGACGTTGGAGTGCGGCTCGTGCTCGAGGACCAGGGTCCCGCCGGCGAGCTCCGGCATCCCGTCGCCGTAGTAGTTGCCCTTGGTGTTCTGGATCTGGATCTTCTTCAGCCCCGCCTTGAGCGCTTCCTTCCCCATGTCGTCGCGGGTGATGGACTTCAGCGCGGTGATGAGCGGTTCGAAGTACACCTTCCCCCAGCACTCGTCGTAGAGGTGCGACTCGCCCTCCTTGGCGAGCTGCTCCCAGGCCACCTCCACCGGGACGGCGAAGCCGGCGGCCTTCTCGATGTCCGCCACGTACTGCGGGAACCGCTTGGTCTCGAACTCCTTGGCTGCCCGTCGCTCCGCAAGTCCCACGTGACCCTCCGGTCTTCGGCGGGCCGCAGCCTAGCCTCAACGCCGATCAGTTGGCGCAGGCCCTGCGACGTCGCGCCGGCGAGGCCAGCGGCGCCGTGGCTTCAAGTAGCATCGCCACCCCCATGGACCTCAACGGGAAGATCGCGGTGATCACCGGCGCGGCCAGCGGCATCGGCCGCGCGACGGCGCTGCGCTTCGCGCGGGAAGGGGCGGCGGGCATCGTCGTCGCCGACCTGAACGCCGACGGCCTGAAGCCGGTGGCCGAGGCGGTAGGCGGCCTGGCCGTCACCTGCGACGTCGGCAGGGAATCCGACGTCCAGCGCCTGGTGGCGCAGGCAGAGGCGCGCTACGGCAGGATCGACGTGTTCTTCTCCAACGCCGGCATCTTCGAGCGCGGCGGCGTGGAGGCGCCGGATGAGGCGTGGGAGCGGCACTGGAAGATCCACGTGATGGCGCACGTCTGGGCGGCGCGCGCCGTGGTGGAGAAGATGCTCGCCCGCGGCGGCGGCTATTTCCTGCTGACCGCTTCAGCCGCCGGCTTGCTCAACATGGTCGAGTCCGCGCCGTATGGCGTCACCAAGCACGGCGCGGTCGCGGTCGCCGAGTGGCTCGCCATCGCCTACGGGCGGCGCGGACTGCGCGTGTCGTGCCTGTGCCCCCAGGCGGTGATCACCGGCATGTACCAGGGGGATGGTGGCTCCGCAGGCGGAGACGGCGCGCTCACCGCCGAACAGGTGGCCGGCGAGATCGTCAAGGTGATGGCCCAGGAGACCTTCCTGGTCCTGCCGCATCCGCAGGTGCTCGAGTACATGCGCGCCAAGACCGGGAACTACGACCGCTGGATCGGCGGCATGCAGAAGCTCTTTCTCAGGCAGCAGCCACCATAGCGGCCCGGCGGACCCGCCGCGCGGCGCCGAGGTGGACTTTTCTGAGATACTCGCCTCCCAGGAGTTTGGATGCGCCGCCCGCGCCAGATGGTCGCCTCGATGGCGATCTCCGCCTTGCTGCACGCGGTCGTTCTGATCGCGCTGGGCGCCTGGCTGCTGGACCGCACCGCACACCGGGACGGCCGTCTCATCCGGGTGAGCCTCTCCGGTCCGGGGGATGACGCCGAGAGCCATCGCCTGCCAGGGGAGATGCCCGGGCTCCCGGTTCCGGCGGCGGTCCCCCAGGCGCCCGCCGGCCCCGCGGTGAAGCTGCCCGAGGCCGCGCCGAAGCAACGGCCCCATTCGCCCGGTGGAGCGCACCCGACGCGCACGCGCCGGTTCTCGGCCAGCTCCGTGCCGGCCTCCCCCACCGCGCCGGCCGAGGCACCTCCGGCTCCAGTCGAGGCCACGCCGCCACCGGGCCCGGAGCCGTCGGAGCGCGCCGGAGCGGAATCGGCCGCGAGCGCGACCGCTCCGGCCGGAGAGGTGGAGCCGGCGGGAGACGCGCTCCCTCGCTCCAGGGGTGAGCCGGGGCCCGAGGAGGAGGACCCCGACCCGACGGCAACGGCCCAACCGCCCACCGCACTGGAGGGCGCGGAGGAGCGACCGGACCCCAGCGGAGACGATCGGCTGGACTCCGCGCGGCGCGCGCTGGCGTCGGCCAACGAGTTGCTGGAGCTGGCCGCGAGCGATGGCGGCGAGGTCGAGGCGCGCCTCGCGGAAGCCGCCACGGCGCTCGCGATCGCCGAGGAGAAGCTGCGTGGCTTGGAGGCGACCGCGACGAGCCCGATCGGCGCGACTCCCCAGGCCGGACCGCCGGTCGATCTTCCTGCGGGCGCAGGGGCGGGCAGCCCGGGCGCCCCGCGGTTGAGTGGAGACGGCCGGCTCGATGCGCTGGCGCAGGACCGGGTGAACTACGTGATCAGCCTGATCGGCCCATCAGCGGTGCGGCGGGCCGGGCACGGCGGCACTGGCCGGGTGGCCTTCCGGGTGGACGAGCGCGGCTACGTGCGCGATCTGGAAATCTGGAGCTCCACCGGGGATGGCCTGCTGGATGAAGAGATCGAACCCGCGCTCCACCTGGCCGAGCCATTTGCGGAGACGCCGGAGTGGATCTCGGTGATGGTTCATTTCGAGCGCTGATGGCACGGGCGGCGGGCCAATCCGAGCGGGTTGGCTTCAGCCGCTCGCCTCGGGCTAGATCTGAACCAATGCGCGTTCACGGCCCGCTCTTGCTCGTCCCACTGATCCTCGCCGCCCAGTCCTGCGCCTATCACCACGTGCCACCCACCAAGGGTCCAGCGGATGCACCGATCACCATCGTCGAGTTCGTCGATTTCCAGGGACCGCGCACGGGTCAAACCCTGCAGGTGATGGAGGAGCTCGAGGCCAGCTACCCCGGCCTCCTCAGGTTCCAGGTCCGCCGCTTTCCGCAGCCGACGAACGAGAACGCCAGGTTGGCGGCCATGGCGTCGATGGCCGCTCAGGAGGGTGGCAAGTACTGGGAGTACGCCAAGGTGCTGTTCCTCAACCGCGATCACCTCGATCGGGCGTCCCTGGAGCGCTACGCCGGCGAGGCCGGCCTCGATGTCGCGCGGTTTCGCTCCGCGCTCGACTCGGGCCGATACGCGGAAGCGGTGAATGTTGACCTGAGGGAGGCCGCGCGGCTCAACGTCGTCGACGAGCCGACCTTCCTGGTCGGTGACGTGACGCTCGCCGGCGCGCATCCGGTCGATTCCTTCAGGGAGGTCATCGACGAGAAGCTTGCCGCCTCCGGTCGTATGAAGCAGCCCTGACGGTGTTGGCCTGTACACGCGGCACGCACCTGGACCTGCGCGCGCCGCACGCCAGTGCCGCGCTCCGGTGAGGTGCAGCCAGCCTACCCGCCCGCGACGGCCTCGCCGCGGGCGGGCGCGAGGCTAGATCGGGCGGACGTTCGCCGCCTGGAGGCCTTTCGGCCCCTTGGTGATGTCGAACTCCACCTTCTGGCCTTCCGCCAGACTGCGGAACCCCTCACCCTGGATTGCGGTGTGGTGGCAGAACACGTCCTCGCCGCCGCCATCCTGGACGATGAAGCCAAAGCCCTTCGCGTCGTTGAACCACTTCACGGTGCCGGTTGCCATGTGTCGCGTCTTCCTTGCGTCTGCGGAGTGTCCACCACTGGGTGGCTCATCCGGTGCTGGTGTGGGGGGCAAGCCTTAACACACCATCCGGTGCGCAGCGATGGGGAAACGCGCTCCGGCCCCGGAAGGGAGGGCGCCCAGGCGCTGACGGCTCGGCAAGCCGGCCGCGTGGGGCCCCCCGGTCGAGCCCGATCCCCGGTGACACTTCACGGCCCATCCGGTGTTGAAGCGGCATGAACCGTTCCTGGCTCCAGCTCCTCCCGCTTCTCCTGGTCTCCTCCGCCTGCTCGGAGGGGGTTACCCTCCACATGGGGTTGGGTTCGGCCCCCGTCGAGGGCTTCCACGTCCACGCCATGCTCGGGGACGGTCAGAAGGTGATCTCCGAGGCCAATGGCCAGGGCGACGCCTTCCTCCCCACCTCGCTGGACGCCCCCGTGGACGTGAGCGTGGTCCGCGCCACCGACCAGTTCACGGAGGTGGAGACGGTCGTCGGGGTCCAGCGCCCGGAGATCTGGCTCGAGGCCGAGCTCCTGGTGAGCTCCTTCTCCGGCCAGGTCACCGGGAAGGTGACTGGCTGGAGTGGCGATCCCGCCAACCTCCGGGTCGACGCGTACGGGGACGCGCTCTGGGGCCCGGCGAACTCGAGCCCGGTGCCGGACGCGGCCGGCGCGTACTCGCTCGACGTGCTCGGGCGTGGACCTGGGGCCGTTGACCTCGTCGCGCTGGGGTTCCAGCCCGGGACCAATGATCTCGTCGCCGCCGGGCTGGTCCGGGACGTGGCCGTGGGTCGCGAGGTCGCGGTCGCGCCGGACCTCGCGCTCGATCACCTGGTGGACCGGCAGGTGACCGCGTCGGACGCGGCCGGCGCGGCGAGCGGCTCGCACGCGACGCTCGAGATCGGGTGTCTCCTCCACGGCCGCGAGGTCCTGCGGACCGGCACCTCCGGATCGCTTCCCATCACCTCGCCCGCCCTGGAGTTCACGGGGCCGTTCGACGGTTGCGGGGCGCTGATCCTGGCCGTGGATGTCTCCGGTGGCCATGCGTTGACGCGCGTGCCGTTCTCCGGCGAGACCTCGGTCTCCGTTCCGCTCCTCGGCCCGACGCACCTGACCAACCTCCCGGCGGGAGGCAAGCTCTCCCGCTCGGGGCTGAGCCTGACCTGGAGCGCGGATCCCGAGGCGGAGACGGTGAATATCGAGCTGACGTGCTTCCAGTTCTCCTGGAAGGTCACCGCCCCCGCCGCGGATGGCCGGTTCCAGTTCTTCGAGCTCCCGCCCAGCGTGGCGTCGAAGCTGTTCTTCCCTCCCGGGACATGCGACCTCCGGATCTCCGGCCACGTCCGGTCCATGCACGCGTACCAGGAGGAGCTCTCGAAGGACGGCCGGGGTTCTCCCTCGCCCCAGGAGACGCTGCGCTCGAGTGACGAAGCGCCCTCCATCGGGCTCGAGTGACGAAAAGGGGAGGGAGGGTCGGGGCGCTGCGATCCGATCCGTCTACTCCAGCACGGCCCCGTCGCGCAGCGGCTCCTCCGCGCGCCCGGTGCCGCCCCAGAGCAGGACGGCCGCTCCCAGGCGAACGGTCGCGGCGCCCGCCCGGGCCCCGGGCGCGCCCGCCGTCGCCAGCGGCCGCCACCGGTCCGCCGCCGGGTCGTACACGGCGCCGTCCGCGCACGCGCCCGTCGAACCGTCGGCGCAGCGCGCGGCCGCCCCTCCCCACACCACCAGCTCGCGGCCGTTCCAGGCCGCCGCCGCGCCGACGCGCGCGCTCGGCGCACCGGTGGAGGTCATGGGCGACCAGGTGCCGGCGGCCGGGTCATAGCGAGCGCCGTCACCGCACAGGCCCGGTCCACCCGCACGCTCGACGCCGCACCCGATGCCGCCCCAGACCAGCAGCCAGCGCCCCGTCCAGGCGACGTGCGCCGCCCAGCGCGGCGACGGCGCGCCCGCCGAGGGCAGCGGCGTCCACGTCCCGGCCACCGGGTCCAGCGCCGCCCCATCCCCGAGCGCGACGTCCGGGAAGACGCCCCCGGAGCCACCCCAGATCAGCAGCTTGTCGCCGGTCCAGGCCGTCGCGTGCAGGCGCCTGGGGGACGGCGCTCCGGCGGAAGGCAGCGGCTCCCACCGATCCTCGGCGGGGAGATAGCGAGCGCCGTCGCCGAGCACGCTCCGGCTGGCCGTGTCCTCGCCGCCCCAGATCAGCAGCCCCCGGTCCGTCCACGCCGCACCCGCGCCGCCGCGGGGCGAAGGGGCGCCGCCGGCGGCCAGCGGCACCCAGCGCGCTCCGGATCCGTCCCAGCTCGCGCCGTCGCCGCAGGGCTGGGCGAGCTGTGTGCCGCACCCCGTGCCGCCCCAGACGATCAGCCGGTCCGACGCCCACGCCTGGACGTGTCCGTAGCGCGGCGATGGAGCGCCGTCAGACGGGATGGCGCGACCGGGGACGCCCGCTTCCCACACCGCGCCATCTCCACAGGCGGCGGTGGCGGAGCAGCTTCCGCTCCCGCCCCAGAGGAACGCGCGCTGGCCGTCGGACGCGCCGCCCACCAGGACGGAGGCGGAAGGCGTCGCCCCCGACGCGTCGAGCGGACGCCACGTCCCCACGGGAGCCGCCCGGGTGCACCCGGCCGCGAGCAGGAGCGTCGCGGCCAGGAGCCCCATGCCAGAGGCAGCGCCCCCCGGGCTACCAGGGACGCGGCGAGCCGCAGGTGTAGCCGGGCCCATTGATGAAGCGCTGCGCCGCCCGCGTGTTGGCGTCAGCCTGGGCCGCCTGGCGCACCGAGGCCGGCACCCAGGCCTTGGGTTGGTCCGCGACGTCGCACAGGTACTCGACCTGGGCCTGGTTGGGCGAGTGGAAGCGGTTCGCGGTGCCATCCGTCTGGTACATGGCGCCGAAGGCGTAGGCGCTGATCCCATGGAAATAAAAGTAGTCACAGCCATTGATGATGCAGGCCCCCTGTGGCCCCGGCCGATGGCCGCCGACCGAGCCATTATCGTAGTCGTACTTGTCCATCCAGGCGTGCCACCCCTCGTGGACGAAGTCGCCGCCGCGGGATGCCGGGTTCGCGTTGGACCAGGCGGTGTTGTAGAGCGGGCACGCGGTCGTCAGCTTGTTCGCGCCGAAGAGCTCCCAATCCCAGGCGCCGAAGATGTCGGTCCGGTCGCTGGGGACGTGGTACTGGCTCGAGTGGAAATTGCTCGAGGCCGCCTCGCCCGCGGCGCGGTAGTCCACCGTCCCGTGGAAGGACTGCGCCCAGTTGTCGAGCAGTCCGTACGTGACGAGGTAGGCCGCGTTCCAGTGCTTGGGGAACTCCAGCTTCACGTTGCAGGCATCGTTCCAGCCGCGGCCCGACCAGTCGCCGGAGCGCTGGTCGTAGGCCTTGTAGGACCAGAGGTAGAAGTCAGACCAGCAACCGTGGATGTTCCAGAGGGCGGTATCGGCGGTGGACGCCGCGTTCTGGCCGCAAACAGCGCCCGCCGGGGTAGCGAGCGCCAGCGCGGCGGCGACAGCGAGAGGTGCGATCGAACGGATCTTCATGGTTTGGGCTCCAGAAAGTGTGACCAGGTTCAGGGATCAGGGGACCGGGGGGGCGGCATCGAAGCCAGGCGCGTCGCCCTTCTTCTGTTCCCCCCGCGGCTTCGCCTTCACCGGCGCCGGGGCGGCGAGCTCGGGGTGGGCCTTCAACCAGACCGCCAGGTCGCGGTTGAACTGTTCCGCGGTGGACGTCTCGGTCCAGCGAGGCCGGTCGATCAGGATCCGGTCCTCGGGCTTGACGAGCTGGGCGAGCTGCTCGCGCGCCGCCTGGGAGTCCTGGCGGTTCCAGAGCCAGGCGTTGATCGCCTCCCCGCGGATCACCCGCGACGGGTGGGAGGAGATGATCTTCATCACCTCCCGGTCGGCGACGTCGTCGCGCATGTACGCCAACCCCTGGACGGCCTTGCTCTCCAGCTGCAGCAGCGAGGTCCGCTCGATGATCTCTCCGTCGATCAGCGTCCCCTTCTCCGGCAAGGGCTGCGAGGCGAACTGGACCAGGAACGGCATCCCCACCTCCTTGTTCTTCATCTCGCCCAGCACCGCGAGCGCCACCAGCGTCCTCGAGTGGTCCACCTCGCGCGCGCGCTGGATCTCCGCGACCAGCCCCTTGGCGACCGCGCTCGCCCCGGGCGACGCGGCGGCCTTGGCGATCGCGCCCCTGCCGTCCTCGCGCTCCTCCGGGAGCGAACCGGCTGCCCAGTCGACGAAGGCCGTCGCGTCCGCTTCGGCGGCCAGCCCGGGCGGCGCGTGCATGGGTCGCCCGTGGAGGATCTCGCTCGGGCGTTTTCCGGGAGTCTCTTTGGCCGCTGGAGCCTCTCCCTGTTCTCCAGACGAGCCCCTGCCCGACGTCAGCGGGCAAGCGGCGCCGATGGCGATCAAGCCAAGGGCGATGGCGATCGTGCGCCAGAGCTGCCTATGCATTTGTGAAACCTCCAAAGGGTGACGGCGCGCCCCCACCTCTCGCGCCGCGCGCACCGTAGTGGCGGTTCACATCACGTCAAATTCCAGGCTCTTTCCGTGCATCACCCGGCGGCGGGCACGACGGCCGCCGGCCTACTTCGAGCCTTCCTTCGCGCCGTGGCCTTTGCGGGAGCCGTGGCCCTTGGCCTTGCCCTTCCCCTTGCCTTTGCCGCGTGATCGGTCGTCGTTGGCCGGCGGCGCGCCCATCGCACCACCCTCTGGGGCCGGCGTGTCCTCTGCCGTCAGGGCCGCCCCTGGCGCCATCGGCGGACCCACTGGCGGCGGCTGCGGGGGTGGTCCGCGAGCGACCGGCGGAGTCACGGGCGGCGGGGGCGGCGGTCTGGCGGGGGTGACGGCCGTGGCTCTCCCGGCGGGCGCCGGGGGATGCGGCCCGGGAGAAGCGGCGCCCGGTGCCATCTCCAGCTTGGTGAGGCCCGAGAAGGTGCCAAGGGCGGCGCCGTCCGCAGCCGTCGCGGTGACGTGCAGTTGGCCTACCGTCTCGCTGTCGAGGAAAACGTCGCCAATCTCACACAGCTCGCCCAGCGTTACCTCCGTCCCGCCGATCTCGTTGTCGCTGGCCCCCGCGCTCCGCTGCATCACCCGGAAGCGCAGCCGCCGGTCGTCATAGCCGGAGGCGGCAATCACCAGCTCGCCCTGGTAGGTCAAGAACAAGCCGGTCTCGGGTCTGGTCGACAGCTGGGTCCCGTCCGGGAGCGCTACCTCCACCCGCACCTTGGGCCGGTTCTCGCTGGGAAGGGTGAGCGCCAACTCCACCGCGCGGGCGGAGGCGTGATTGGCGAGGTGCTCTTGCACCAGGCCGGCGACGGTCGAAAACATCGGGCTCTTCGAGCCGACCCACGGGCTGCCGTCCGGGCGCGCCGGCCTCAGCAGGAGCGACAGCAGCGCGATCCGGAACGTCCGCACCCTGAGCCGGTCGATCGCCCGGCGCGCCTCGCCCCGGTCGAGCGAGGTGCCCACGGCCTCCTTGAAAGCGGACGCGGCGGCCGGGTAGTCGTGGCCGTCGACCGCCGCGGCGCCGCGCGCCATCGCGTCGCTGTACCGGGCCAGCCCCTCGGCGCGCCCGCCGCTGCGGATGGCGATCGCGGCGCGGTAGCGGTCGCGGGCGGCCTTCCAGTCGCGGTGATCCAGCTGCTGGTCCCCCTCGTAGGCGGCCGCCTCGTACTGGTAGGACCTCCACTGATCGCGCTCCGCGTCTACCTGGCGGAGGCGATTGGCCTGGGTCGGATCGCACTGGGCGGCGATCTTCATCACCTCCACCGCCTGGTCGTACTTGCGGTCAGGACGGAGCCGGTCCGCCTCGGCGATCGCGGCGAGGGCGATCTCCCGGTCCACGTCGAGGCGCTTGGCCGCGACCTCGGGTGCGCTGGAGATGGTGATGGCGCGCCTGGTCTCCTCCGACGCCTCGCGGAACCGGCGCTGCGCCGCGTCCGCGCGGGCGGATTCGAGGACGTCCAGCGCCAGGGACATCGACGCCTGCGCGTCCAGTTGCGCGGCGTCGGGGGCCCCCGGCTCGGCGGTGAGGATGAACTGGGCCTCGCCGCGGGCACAGCTCCAGTCGCGTTGCTGTAGGCACGACTGCGCCTTCGCGCGCGATTGCTGGAGCGCCCGCGCCCGGGCGTTCTCGAGCTTCTGCTTCACCTCCTTCGCGTCCGGCTTCGCCTTGAGCGCCGCCTGGTAGCGCACGTAGGCGGTCTTCCAGTCGCCCGCCGCGGCGGCGCTGTCGGCCTCCTTGGTGACCGCGGCACAGCCGACCAGGAACATCAGGGTGGCCGCTGCGGCGGGCAATCGGCACTGCATCGAGAGCACCTCCGACCTGGTGTCTGGATATGGCGGAAGCCGCCGGCGAGCGAGCGGATTGTGAGGGCCGATTCTCACGCCGCCGGCTGGCGCTCACCGGCGCGATGCCGTCTGGCGCACGGCCCTCGCGCCGGCTCCGGCGTGACGGGCCCTTCGATGACCAGGCCCACGGCGGCGCTTCAGATTGCGGCCACGACCGGCGATGCTGCCCGGAGAGGGAGCCTGCTCATGAGAGCTTTCCGCATTCGCGTCCTCACCGCCGGCGCCGTCGCGCTGGGTCTGGCGATGAGCCCCACGTTGTCTCCGCGTCCCCGCGCGACGGCCGCGCAACTGGGCGGCGCCGACCGCTTCCTCACCGCGCTCAGCACGGACAAGCCGATCTACCACCCGGGCGAGGTCGTCTACGTGCGCGGGGTGATGCTCCACGCGGTCCGGCGCACCCCGGCGCCGCCCATGCAGGCACGGGTGGAGATCCACGGCCCCAGGGGCGAACAGCTGGCCAACGCTTCCACCGCCGGCCAGGACGGCGTGTGGGCGTTCAGCTGGGTGGTGCCCGCGGAAGCCGCGGGGGGCGAGTACCGGGTGAAGGTGAGCTATCCCCCTCCCGGCGACCCCCCGGCGGAGCGGAAGTTCGACGTGCGCGCCTTCCGCGCTCCGCGCCTCAAGTCGCAGATCGTCTTCCTCCGGGACGGCTATGGCCCGGGAGACACCGTCACCGCGACGCTCGAGGTGCTTCGCGCCGAGGGTGGCGCTCCGGCCGGCGCGAAGGTGACCGCGACGGCTCGCGTGGATGGCGT
>Ga0134122_10001715_pt1 | contig 15923 bp, 12 predicted proteins | sample KB302_FD_96461 | JGI IMG/M metagenome (GOLD analysis project Ga0134122, IMG submission 96461) | Terrestrial soil microbial communities without Nitrogen fertilizer from Kellogg Biological Station, Michigan, USA - KB3-0-2 | ecosystem: Environmental > Terrestrial > Soil > Unclassified ... | reverse complement strand
GGCCCAGACGATGCCGCTGCGCGCGGTCACCGGCGAGCTCATGCGCTTGAGGCCCATGATGAACAGCACGGCCGTGAGGAAGTAGCTGATGTCGATGACCAGGAACCGCGTGGCGACTCCCGGCGCTTGCATGACCTCTTGCATTAGTGTCCGCCTCCGGACTTCTTCGCCCCGGAGGACTTGAACATCTCGAGCATGCGTTCGGTGACCACGTAGCCGCCGACGGCGTTACCCGCGGCGAGCAGCACCCCGATGAAGCCGATGGTTTTCTCCAGCGGGGTGGTGGCGCCGCCGAGCGCGACCATGGCGCCCACCAGCACGATGCCGTGCACGAAATTCGATCCCGACATCAGCGGCGTGTGCAGGATTACCGGCACCTTGGCGATGATTTCGTAGCCGGTGAAGGCGGCCAGCATGAAGATGTAGAGAGCAACAATGCCTGTCATGTCCTACCCCTCCACCGCTTTGCGGGTGGCTTCGTGCTTGATGGCGCCGTCGTGCGTCAGCACCGCGCCCGCGAATACTTCGTCGTTCCAGTCGATCTTGAGCTCGCCCGCCTTGTCGATGGCCGGCTTGAGGAAGTTGAAGAGATTGCGCGCGTACATCTCGCTGGCGTTGTAGGCCAGGGTGCCCGGCAGGTTGACCGGGCCGATGACCTTGACGCCATTGGCGCTGACCACCGTTTCACCCGCCCTGGTGAGCTCGCAGTTGCCGCCCTGTTCGGCGGCGATGTCGACGATCACCGACCCGGCGCGCATGCGCTCCACCGCCGCCTTCGAAATGATCACCGGTGCCTTGCGGCCAGGCACCGAGGCCGTGGAAATGACGGCATCGGCCGCGGCAATGCGCGAGTCCAGCGCCTCCTGCTGCCTGGCCTTCTCTTCCGGCGTGAGCTCGCGCGCATAGCCGCCGGCGCCGTCGGCGCTGACGCCGGTCTCGACGAACTTGGCGCCCAGCGACTTCACCTGTTCGCGGGTCGCGCTACGGACGTCATACGCCTCGACGACGGCACCCAGGCGGCGGGCCGTGGCGATGGCCTGCAGGCCGGCGACGCCCGCGCCGATGACCAGCGCCTGGGAGGGGCGGATGGTGCCGGCCGCGGTGGTCAGCATGGGCATGAACTTCTCGAGATTGTTAGCGGCGATCAGCACCGCCTTGTAGCCGGCGAGCGAGGCCTGCGAGGACAAGCCGTCCATCGACTGGGCGCGGGAAATGCGCGGGATCAGCTCGACGGCGAAGCTGGTGATCTTGCGGTCACGCAGCGCTTTCACCTCGGCGTGCCGGGCGTGCGCCTGCAGGAAGCCCACCACCACGGCGCCGGGCTTCAACTGGGCGATCTGCTCGAGGCTTAGCGGTGCCACGGTCAGCAACACGTCGGCCTGGGACAGGACCGCCGAACTACCAGCCCATTCGCCCTTCTTGTAGAGGGCATCGGGGAACTGGGCGCGGATGCCAGCTCCCGACTCCAGCACGACGCGTGCGCCGCTGGCCGTGAACTTGTCCACGACCTCGGGTACGAGGCTGACGCGAGTTTCACCGGGCGCGCTTTCCTTCAGCGCGCCGATCGTGATGGGCATTTGTCTGGACTCCCCCGTCGTTCTTTGGAGAAGGACTGTGGCCGGTGAGCCAAAGGCCTTTTTTTCCCGTGTTAAATGAATGCCTTGCGGCGTTGAATTCTCGCACAGGACTGGCTTATCTTACATGCCCATGTTGGGTATCGATCTGGAAAAAGCAGATCGCGGAGATCTCTCCGATCTGCACCTCGTCGCGGGCTACTCGCCTCGCGCGCTCTCCCAACTCGTGCTCCGAACCGACGTGTCGGGCATGCCGCTCGAGTGGATCGATTACAAGGAAGCGGCGCGGCTCTACCACCAGGAACAGGTGGCGTACACCTGCGGCAGCCCGCTGTTCAAGCTGTACGGCGGCGTGTGCGCACGCTCGGGCCTGCGCACCGTGCTCGAAGTGAATTCGATCGTCGCCACCGTCGGGCATACCGGCAATCCCGGCAACACGCGCCACGACTACGTGCCGCCGCTGAACAACCAGACGCTGTTCCGCCGCGACGCGCACTTCTGCCTGTATTGCGCGCAACGTTTCCCGGTGAAGGAGCTGTCGCGCGATCACATCCGCCCGTTCTCGCAGGGCGGCCGCGACGTGTGGACCAATGTCGTGGCGGCCTGCCGCCGCTGCAACAACCTGAAGGCGTCGCGTACTCCCGAGCAGGCGAAGATGCAGCTGATCGCCGTGCCGTTCACTCCGACCTACGCGGAGTACATCTTCCTGAAGGGCCGGCGCGTGCTCGCCGACCAGATGGAATACCTGCGCGCGCACTTCCCGCGGCATTCGCCGCTGCACGCGCGCATCAAGAAATACCTCAGCTAACTACTGGCTACTCCGCGATGCGGAGCCAGAAGCGTGCGACCACTTCCTCGTGGTCCGGCGAGTGACCGCGCACCACCATGTCGTAGTCGCCCGCGGCGAGGGAGCCCGGGGTCGGTATCACGAAGCTCAAGCGGTTTCCGGCCGACGGCAGCTGCCGCGCCGAACGCCATGCCAGGGTAGAGCCGCGACGGTTCACGAGATCCATTTCGTATTCGGCGTACTGCGGAACACTCGGAGCCGCGCCGCCGGCGCATTCGAAGTCGAGCGTGCCGTCTTCGCAGGTGAGCGTCACGACATCGGGCTCGACCAGCAACTCGCTCGGGGCCTGGTCGCGCATGACGACCACGTCGGGCGTGGTGTCCATGCTGCGGACCGAGCCGAGATGTACGGTGCGTGCCGGCAGCAGGCGTGCCGGGAGACTCGCGGTGGTCGTGGAGCCGGGCGCCTTCGAGCTGCGCTCCGGGAATACCAGGACCGCGCTGAGCGCCATGACGGACAACACCACGCTCGCCGCCGCTGCCATGCGCCAGCGCCGTTCGGGTGTGTATTGCCGCGAGGGTGTGGAGCGCCTCAGCCATCCACGGCGCGCTGCGCTCGCGATGCCGCGCCGCAGGCGGCGCTCCATTTCCACCTCGGCTGCGAGCTCCGGCGAAGCGATCAGCCAGGCTTCGAATTCAGCGCGTTCCGAACGCGACAGGTCGCCCGCGACATAACGCGAGACCAGCCGCGTCTGCTCTTCCAGAGATTGGCGATCAAGAGACTTCATGAGTGACTTGTGTCACCAGGAGCCAAAATGCCTCACCCAAAATGTGAAAGACAGCGCGAGGGCCGCCAAAATTGAGGTGATTCGCGGGAAAAGGGCCAGGTGGGGCGCCCGCCGTTCGATGATGGTGCGCAACCGACTGCGGGCGCGCATCAGCACGCGGTCGAAGTGCTTAGGGGAAAGGCCGAGTTCCCGGCACAGCTGCTGCTTGTCGACTCCCTCTAGATAGAAACGAACCAGCAGCTGGCGATCCCGCTCGGTGGGTAGTTCGTCGAGCAGCGCCATGACGGCCTCGGCCAGCTGACGATCGTCCGAATCGGACAGATCGCTCTGTTCCATCTCGAGATTCTGGGCGAGCTCATCCACGAGCTCGGAATCGACCACGGTCTGTTGCCGCAGCACCTTGCGAGCAGCATTCAGTGCCAGGTTGCGCGCCGTGGCGGCGGCAAACGCGAAAACTTTCCGGGGATCGTCGATGGTGCGCGCGCGCACGCGCTCGACCACGATGTGCAGGGTTTCCTGCGTGAGGTCCTCGGCGTCCACCCAGCGATGAAATGCGCCATAACGCAGTACCGCGAGCACGCCGGGCCGCAACGCCTGGAGCATGCGCGACTCGGCGCGCCGGTCACCGGTGAGCGCTTCGATCACGATGCGTTCGATTTCGTCGACCGGGGGATTGCTCACGATCCCCCCACGCGTGCCGGGATCTCAGCTGCAGCCGAGTGCCGCCAGCGCGGCTGCGCAGCTGGTACCCGGTTCGAGACCCTCGAGTTCACGCAAAAAGCCGACATTGATCCATGGATACCGCGACGATTTGCTGGTCTTGCTCCTGCAGAACAGCAACTGTTTTATCTGCTGGGCGTCGCATTTGTTGAGCGGCGGGCTGCCCCAGGCCAAGGCCACGGCACCGGAAACGTAGGCCGCGGCGCTTGATGCGCCGGCAGCCTCCGACAGTGCGTAGCCTCTCGCGGAATTCTCGGTCGTTGTCACGATGATGTCCACGCCAGGTGCCTGAATTCTGCCGTCCGTCGCATCCGGCGGACGCTCCGGATTGAACAGATCGCGGCCCCGCCCGTCGGCGGGCACCGCGGCAATCACGCCGGGCAGGCAGCGGTACAGCGACGGGTAGAACTCTCGCACGCGGTCGTCGCGATCAAAGCTGGTGGTGTAACCGGTGACCACCAGCCGGCGCGTGGCGCGGGCGCCACCGATGGCATGGTCGAGGGCCTCGGAAATCGCACGGCTTTCCACCGGCCACTTGGCGCTGATGTTGATGATGTCGACGTCGTCGATGACCGCCTCGTCGATGGCCTCGGCAATGGTCGACAGGCGGCCGAGCATTCCGTGCTGGCCCTTGGGGCTGATCACCAGCGGCAGCAGGTGGCTGTTGGGAGCGACGCCCGCCACGCCGATGCCATTGTCCATCCTGCCGCTGATGGTGCCCGCCATTTCCGTGCCGTGCGGATAACACAGGCCGCTGGTGGCGCAGCGCTCATTGAGTCCGCGACTCAGCGAATGCAGGGTGATGCGCGAATCTACCGGCACGATGTTGCGCGCCAGGTCTTCGTGCGTGGCGTCGATGCCCGAGTCGAGCACCGCGATGATGCGTGGCAGCGAGCGTGCCGCGACGTGCGAGTCCCAGCCTATGAGCCGATGACCCCACAACTCGTCGATGCACGGATCGTTGGGAAATGAAGCACGCGCGGCGCGTTGCCAGCAGTCGCGCCCGACCGTGGTGGGCGCCATGAAATCGTTGGACGTGGTCACGAACTCGGGACCATCGCAATCCGGCTCGGCATATTCGATGAGTTTCGAATCCAGTAGTTTGCGCAGCTCCGCACCCGACAGGCGCGGCGCGAGCGCGGCGACCACGAAACGACGCGAGACGCCGACGGCGCGCACCCCGGTCGAGCGGCGTAGCCAGCGCGCCAGGCCGGTCAGCGAGCTGTCCGCAGCGGGAAACAGGATGAGACGCGCGGGCTGCGTCTCGCGATCATTCTCGCGCGCGGCGCGCCGTCCGCGATCGTCGTAGGTACCGGCCCAGTGGGCGCAGGCCGCGAACTGATCGAAGGATTCGCGTCCCAGCGAGTCGAGGTAGGTCGCGATCGCGACCGGCAGGCGTTCGGCGGTCGAAGGTGCGCCCGGCGTGCACAGCCGCGGCTGGCCGGCAAGCGCCAACACCGCGCCGAACGGGGCTGCGGCGATTGCCAGCAGCCCCGTCAGCCATCGGTTCGCGGGTGCGAACGGTCTCAATCTTTTCCAGTGGCTCCGCCGCCAGGCGCGGTCACGCGCGACGGCGAATCCACCAGGATCGAGATGACGTGTTTGCCGTTGTCACCCTGGACGAGGAACACCAGCATGTCGTTGAGCTCCACCGCGGTTTTCCCGCGCGCGGGTCGCATCGCCACGTCACGACTGCGCAGCCGGTGGCAGCCCGACAGCACCTCGGCATTGCCCGCCTTCACGTCCTCGAGCGAGCAGTAGCGCTCACCGCGCGTGAACACCAGCGTGACGGCGCAGGGCTGCGCGAAGTCCATCTGCCACGGCGTGCTCTGCAACGTCGCATTGCGCGTGCAAACGCGCACGATGTTGTCGTCCGAGTCATAGATGAACGTGAGCTTGCCGCCCACCGGGATGTGATCGCCGATGGTCGACGTCTCGATGGTGATTTCCCGGCCGATCCATCCGGCCAGTGCGACGTCGGGGCCCGCCGCCTGCGCAAAGGTCAGCGTCGCGAAGGCGAGCAGGCCCGCTGCGGCCGAGTACGAATTCCATCTGCCGCGAATCGAAAGTTTCTTGAACATGAGCAATTCCTCTATTACGTGCGTGTGTGCCTGATACCCATCGCCGTGCTTCACGGAAATCCGTTAGCCCGGACAACGAAACCGGACCAGACCGCGGTCGCGGCGCTGGTGCGCGTGCGGATCTGCGCTTCACGGAGCGCTTCGGAAGCCTTCCCGGAAGCGCGGTACGCACGATAAAACTCGCTCATGAACCGGGCGGTGGACGCATCCTCGATCGGCCACAGGGCTGCGACCACGGAATCGGCGCCATTCGCGAGGAATCCATAGGTGAGACCGAGCACGCCTTCACCGCGCAGCTCGCTGCCATCGCCCGTGGCGCAACCCGACAACACCACCACGTCGGCGCGCAACCGGCTGCGCGCGATGTCGGCGGTAGTGAGACGGTTGTCGCCCAGCGGTGTTCCGTCGATCGCGTACTCGCTGAGGTACAGCGCCGACTGCTCGGGCGCGTCGCGTCGCGCGATCGCATGCGTGGCGAAGTGCAGCACCGCGAGATCGGAGGCGGGGAGCTTGAGCACCTGGGCAGCGGTTGCATCGAAGCCGCTGAGCTGGATGGTGTCCTGTTCGCCGAACGCCCGCGTCACCGCGCGCGCCTCGAGCGATGAGTACGGCAGGCGCGTGAGCCGCGACAGCGGTGCCGGCGCCTGGCCACGATAGTTGCCGCCGGGAGTGCCGGCGAGTCGCAGCCGCTGGTCGTCGGACGCGTATACCGGGTCCGACACCACGGCGACCCTGCCGGAGCTGGCGTGCGTGCGCGACGGCCGCGCCATCGCCAGGGCCAGTGACGGCGCATAGCCCAGCACGAACCGGTCGATGAGCAGCGTGTCGCGCGCTCCCGGCAGCGACAATGCCGCGAAGGGCACGCCGTTCAAAGGTCCGTCGGGCAACAGCAGCAGGCGCGTCTCGTGCACGCCATTGAACAGCTGCCCGAGCAGCACGGTGCCGAGCGGTCGATCCGTCGGTGCGGACTTTCCGGCGCCACGCAGTGCCGCGACATCGCGCTCGATGGCGCGTTGCAGTTCGGCACGGCCCGGCAGCGTCGCGTGACGCAGGTCGGTACGCGTCAGCAGCCAGCCGTGCGAGGCGCTATCGCCGACGAAGTACGCCAGCACCGCGGTGTCGGCCGGCAGTTGCGCGCGCACCGCCGCGAGCGAGGCCGGCAACTGGGATTCACCCGCCGCGACCCCGGTGCGCTGCGCCTCGGCCTTGGCGCGCGTTTCCTCAATGGCGCGGCGCAGCCCGGCGATTTCCTCCTCGTCGATCTCCTGGCGCTGCATGCGCGTTTCGAGCCGCACCTGCAGCGAAGTGAGCTTGGCGCTGAGCTCGTCCTGCTGGGCAGTGTTGTTGCCCGGCTGCGCAGGTCGCACGGCGAGCTCATCGGCGAGCGAGCGGGCGCGAACCGCCTCGGCGGTGCGAAAGGCACGCCACTGCGCATCTTCCGGATCGCCGCGCGATGCCAGGTCAACGGCGATGCGCGCCTCGAACGGTGAGTAGCGGGCCGACAGGAAACGCGCGCGCCACTCCGGGTTGGTCGACTTGACGCGGATGCGGCTGACGATGGCCACCGCCTCGTCGGCGGCCGCCGAGGCTGCATCGACGTCACGGTGCGCGAGCAGCTCCTGCGACAACGCGGTGTTGGTCTCGATGCGGTTGAACTCGAGGCCCAGCGCCAGGTACTCGGCGTCGGCCGCGCGCAGATCGCCGATGCCGGCCTCGGACTTGCCCTGCGCGAGACGCAGGCGCGCACGCTCCTCGAGCGCATTGGCATGCACCAGGGGGTTCTTCGATGCCAGCGCCCGGGTGAGTTCGGCCTCGGCGGCCGGCAGATCGCCGAGCGCGCGCAGCTCGCCGGCGATGAGCACGCCGGTGCGCGCCACGCTGTTGGGGTTGCCGTCGATCTGCGCCGACCGCCGCAGGTAGTCGAGCGCGTCGCCGTGGCGGCCGAGCGTCGCGGCGGCGTTGCCCGCGACGCGCAGCGTACTGGCCTGGCCCTGCGAATCGCCGACGCGTTCCTGCTCGGCGATGGCGGCGCGCAGCGTCTCCAGCGCCCGCTCGGTATCGCCAATGCGGAAGTACAGGCCGCCGAGCGCCGCGAGCGTGACCGCGCGCTCGCTGTCCATGCCGACCTCGGTGTAGATCTCGAGCGCCTGCGTATGCAGCGTCAGCGCCCGATCGAAGTCGCCGAGCGCGATGAGGCAGAAGGCGTAGTTGCCGAGCAGCTGCGCGTACTGGAAAGGCTGGCGATCGCGCTCCACCAGCGGCATCAGCTCGGCGTATTCCTGCGCGGCGCGCGCGATGTATCCGAGCCGGTTGTGCGCCCAGGCGAGATTCGCGAGCGAGCGTGCCTGTTCGCCCAGGTCCTGGTTGTCGCGCGACATGCCCGCGGCGCGCGCGAACAGGTCCGCGGACTTCTCGTAGTCGCCGACGTACAGCGCGCTCAGTCCGAGCATGTTCACGGCGTACGCGGCGCGGATCGCGAGCTGATGCGCGGCGAAGAATTTCCCGGCCGCCTCCAGGCGGCGATCGGCGGAGGCGTACAACGCGCGTTGCTCGGCGCGCTGCGTGCTGGCCTTCATGCCCGCGGCGAGCTCGAGCTCGGCCGCGGCCTGCAGCGTCGCCGCGTTGTGGATCCCGAGCTCGTCGCCGGCCGCATCGAAGGAATCGGCCGCGGCTTCGGCGGCCCGGATGGCGGGACTGAAGTCGGCGCGCGCGAGGTACTGCAGGTTGGCGAGCGTGTACTGCGCCTGCGCGGTGGCCGCGTCGTCGCCGGCCTTCTCGAAATGCGCGATCGCTTCGTGCAACTGGTCGGCGGCCAGCGTGTACGAATCGCGGGTCGCGAGAGCAGACTGCTGCCCGGCGCTGGCCAGCGCCAGGTAGCCGCGCTCCAGCTCGCCCGGCGCCGCCTGCGGCGCACGCTTCCAGCGCGCCACGCGCAGCAGTGCGTGGCCGTGCTTGCTGCTGTGATCGGCATTGCGCACCTGCACGAGCACGCGCCCGGGTTCCCGCAGGCTAACTACCGCGAATTGCGCGCCGTGGCGCGGGATCTCGTCGGCGAGTTCGACGGCGTTGCCGGCCGCGGTGACCGTGGCGCGCAGGTCGATGTCGTCCTCGCGCAGCGTGAAAAGGTAGGAACCCGCCGGCAGGTCGCTCGCGAAGCCCACCGGCTGCGTCCCCGAGACCGCGAGCGTGCTCGCACTGACCTCGGCGAGGTCCGCGTCCGGATGTCGCCCGCAAGCGGCGAGGCACGACAAGGCCACGAGCGTGCCGACGCGCAGGACCCGCGGTCGCGCAGCTTCATCTGAACGGGAGGCGACGCGATCGCGCACGGACATGCAAGCGGATCCCACGCTGTGGGGGTCTAGGTAGTACTGGCTACTGCATTGTGCCGCAATTGAATTTGGATGTAGTAGGCAGGGTTTGTAGTAAGTCCGCAAAAACTTTTTTTCGGGTCCCGCGCGCGCAAGTGAGAGAAATGGCGAAGTCGTGACACTACATACGAATGGGCCGCGGGTTCGCATTGCGGGCACCCCCGGTCACGGCGCGTGTCCGCCGCGCGGCGCGCGCCGCGCGTGGCAAGGTAGTTAGGGAGTATACGCGCACGGGGCGCGTTTCAGCGCAGCGCGCTGGCGCGCAGCACGAAACTCGACCAGACCGGGGAGCCGGCGTCGTCGCGGGTGCGCAATTGCGCGAGTCGCAGCGCGTCAGCCGCGTGCCCCGTGGCGCGGTAGGCGGCGTAGAACTCCTCCATGAAGCGCGCGGTGAGCGCGTCTTCTACCGGCCAGAGCGAGGCGATCACCGCGTTGGATCCATTTGCCATGAATCCATAGGTCAGCCCGAGCACACCTTCGCCGCGCAGTTCGCGCCCATCACCGGTCGAGCAACCCGACAGCACCACGACGTCGGCACGCAGGCCGCTAAGCGTGATGTCGTCCACGGTCAGCCGGTCGGGAGTCAGCGGTGCGCCGTCCGCGCCGTATTCGCTCAGGAACAGCGCGGACTGCCCGGGCGCGTCGCGCCTGACTACCGCGTGCGTGGCGAAATGCAGCACCTCGAGATCGCGCGACGGCAGCCCGGTGACGCGCCGCGCGGTCGCGTCGAACCCCGCGAGCTGTATGACCTCGGTGCCGGCGAACGCGCGCATCACGGCGCGCGCCTCGATGGCGGAGTACGGCAGACGTGCCAGGCGCTCCGCAGCCGGCTCGACACCGCGGAATCGCGAGGCGGCGACCGCGGCCGCAGCCATGCGGCGATCCTCGCGCGTGTACACCGGGTCGAACACCACGGCCACGCGCGTTGCCGCGGCGTGCCGTTGTACCGGCCGCAGGGCCAGCGCGAGCGACGGCGCCGAACTCAGCACGAAGCGGTCCACCAGCAATTCGTGCGGGCCACCGTGCGGCAGGGGCAGCGCCGCAAAAGGCAGTCCGTTGAGTGGTCCGTCCGGCAGGACCACGAGGCGCTTCGCGTTCACGCCGTCCAGCAGATCGCCTAACAAGGGTGCGATGGCGGCGTCTGCCTGCATGCCGCGTCTGGTCTGCGCAACGAAGGCGGCCACCGCGTGTTCGAGCGTGGCACGGCCGGGCAACAGGCTGTGTCGCAGCCCGCCGCGCGTCAGCAGCCAGGCATGCGAGTGCCGGTCGCCGACGAAGTAGGCCAGCACCGCGGTGTCGGCTGGCAGCGCGGCCTGCACCTCCGCGCGGGACTCGGGCAAGCCAAAGTCGTTCGAGCTGCGCACGCCGTCACGGATGATCAGCCGGGCATCGAGCTGCGCCTGCGACGTGTCGATGCGCCGCCGCAGCTCGAGCAGCGCCGGATCGAGACGTGAGGAACTGGTGTGATGTTCGAGTTCCAACTGCAGCGCGCGCAGCGCTGCACGCAGCTGGTCTGCGTCCGCGTCCAGCGCTGGGGGTTCGGCACCGTCCGCATGCGCCAACCGGTCGGTCAATGAGCGCGCGCGGATCGCTTCCGCCGTGCGGAATGCGCGCCACTGTGCCTCGGTGCGTTCGCCCGTCGCGAGGTCCACCTCGAGCCGCGCTTCGTAGGGCGCATGACTCGCGGCGAGAAAGCGCGCGCGCATCTCGGGGTTTGCAGCCTTGATCCGGATGCGGCGCTCCATCGCCACCGCGATGTCGGCGGCCTCGCTGGCGCCGGTGAGGTCGCCGGCGTCGAGCAATGCACGCGACAGCGCCGCGCTCGAAGCGATGCGGTTGAAGTCCAGCCGCAACAGCGCGTAGGTCGCATCGGCCTCGCGCAGGTCGGCGAGCGCCTCGGACTCGCGATGCTGTTGCTGGCGCAGCCGCGCCCGCTCCAGCAAGGCGTCCGCCCGCGTCGATGCATCCTTAGTCGGCATCACCTGCGCCAGCGTCAGCTCGGCGGCGCGCAACTCGCCCGCGGTGCGCAGCTCGCCGGCAATCAGCACGCGGGTGCGGGCGAGCGTCACGGCGTTGGTGTCGCGGTGTTCGGCGCTTCGCAGGTAGGCGAGCGCTCGCTCATGCATGCCGATCTCCGCCGCGGCGTTACCGGCCAGGCGCAGCGCGCCGAGGTGGCCCTCGAGGTCGTTGGAGTGCTCGTACAGTGGCAGTGCGCTCTCGATCGTGGCCAGCGCGCGCTCGGCGTTGCCGCTGCGGAAGTGAATGGCGGCCAGCGCCGTGAGTTCCTGCGCGGCGCGGCTGGTTTCGCCGCGTGCTGAAAACACGGCGAGCGCCTCGGCGTGCGCCAGCAGTGCGCGGTCGAATTCTCCCAGCGCGATCAGGGCCTGTCCGAGATCGCCGAGCGCCGCGGCGTACAGCCCGGGGTTGCGATCGCGCTCGGCCAGCGGCAGCACGCTCTCGTACAACGCGGCGGCACGCACCACGTCGCCCTTGCGCAGCGCCAGGTCACCCAGGCTGCGGGTGGCCGAAAGCTCGAAGTACGCGTCGCCCCGCGCGCGCGCGCGCCGGCGGATCGCCTCGAATACGGCCGCGCCGTCGTCGCGGGACCCGGGTTGGCCGTCGCGGATGCTCGGCAGACCGAGGGCCACCAGCGCATCGGTCTGCATGTCGCGCGTCTCGAAGAAGTCCTGCGCATCGCGCACCCGCCGGGCGGCGTCCTCCAGCAGCGCACGCCGCGCGGCCCGCGAAGACCCGGGGTCGACGCGACCCGCGACGCCGAATTCGGCGAGCGCCACCAGCACCCTGGCGCGCTGCAGGCCGACCACGTCGCCGGCCTCGCGGAAGTGCTGGAACGCAGACTCTGCCGAGTGCCGGCTGGCCGCGGGATCGGACAGCAGGTTGAGTTCCACCTGGCCACGCTGGTACTCCGCCTCGGCCAGCGCCTGGATGTCGTTGGCGGCCTGGAAGTGCCAGGCGGCGTCGCGCAGCGGCGCCAGCGACGCGCGCCACCCGGCGGCGGTGTCGCGCGCGATCAGCGCGCCGGCCTTTCCGAGGTCCTCGTAGCCCAGCAGTTGCCGGTCGGGCGCCGCGTCCGCCGCGGCCTCCGGCCAGCGCAGGATGCGCAGCGCCGCCGCGCCCTTCCAGCTGCGCATGTCGACGCTCTCGAGCGTCAGCAGCAGGTCCGCCGGCGCCGCCAGCCTAACTACCGCGCGGTACAGGCCGTGGCGCTGGAAGGCATCCGCGAGCTCGGTGTGCGTGGTGCCGGCGTCGATGCGCACGCGCAGGTCGATGTCGCGTTCGCGCACCTCGACCACGTAGACGCCGGCGTCCAGGCGGCGCGACAGTGCGTGCGGGCCGCCGCCCGTGATGACCAGCTCGGTGGAGAATTCGACCAGCGGGTCGGCGTCGAACGCGCCGCTGCAGGCTCCAAGGCATAGCACCCAGGCACTGCAGAAAATCTGCAGGACGCGTGTCCGCGTGTTCTTCTTCGATGTGTCGGCAGCGCCGCCCCAAGCGCTCATGACATCCGCGTCCCTGTTCGTGCGCCGCCAATGTTTACAGGCACATGCGTCGCATCGCAACAAAAAATAGAGAATGTAGGCAGGGTTTGTAGTAAGCCTTTGATTGAAAATACTTTGTAGTTATGACAGTTCGAGGTGAGAGAAACCCTGAAGTCGTGACACTACATAGACAAGCCGGATTTGCTGCACGACCACAGGCCCACGGATGAACAGCGCCGACGTTTTCCTGCTCGAGTTCGACATGTTGTCGCGGACCTCGGCACTCGCGAAGACGCTGGCGTGGTTCCGCAGCAACGCGCTCCCGCCCGCAGCTCATCGCCAGCTGCTGCTCGAACTCGAACACCTGGTCAACTTCCACACGCGACTGCGCGAGGTCGCGGCCGACGTGGTGCCCGCCGAAGACTGGAATTCCTGGCACGAGCTGCTCGCGGTACCGGCGCTGGCGTTCACGCAGGGCCGCGCGTTCCGTGATGACCTGAAGTGTCTCGGCATCAGCTCGCTCGACAGCGTTTCGCTGACGCCCTTGCCCCAGACCATTGCGCTCGAGGCGTACGCGCACTACCAACTCACCGAGCGTGGCACCGTCGGCCTGGTCGGTTACCTGTGGTTCTTCGAGCGCATGCCGCGGATCTGCTACCCGCTGTGGAACGAATCCGCGCGCCGGGGCGGCGTGCCGATCAACGCCATGCAGGCGCTGTCGCAGGGACCCTCGGTGGTCGACATCGGGCGCGACACGCAGGTGGCCGACTGTTGCCGCCAGATCGTGCGCCGACCGCGCGACCTGGGGCTCGCCACGCAGAGCCTGCACTGCGCGGCGGCGCTGTTCGCCACGCTGGTGGACGCGGCCATCGAACGCACGGAAGTCCGCCTGCCGCCGCACGGCGACGCCGGCACGCTGCGGGGCATCGGCCAGGTCGCATAGCAAAGGGGTCGGCGCGCCTTTACGATGCGCGCGTGATTTACCTGATCGACGCCTCGGTTTACGTTTTTCGCGCCTACTACTCCATGCCGCCCGACATGGCGGATCGCGACGGCCATCCCGCGCACGCCACCTTCGGCTTTGCGCGATTCCTCGGTGACCTCATCGAACGCGCCAAGCCGCAGTACATCGCGGTGGCCTTCGACGAAAGCCTGACGACCTCGTTCCGCAACCAGATCTACCCGGCCTACAAGGCCAACCGCGAGCCGCCGCCCGTGGATCTCAAGTTGCAGTTCCTGCGTTGCCGCGAGTTCTGCGAGCACGCCGGGATTCCCGCCTTCAGCCACTCGCTCTACGAAGCCGACGACATCGTCGGCACGCTGATGACGCGCTGCCGGCGCGAAGGGCTGCCCGCCACGCTGGTGACGCGCGACAAGGATTTCGCGCAGCTGATCCGCGAGACCGACGTGTACTGGGATTACACCGACAACGCGCACTATCGGTATCACCAGATCGAGGAACGCTTCGGCGTAGCGCCCGAACGCTTCGCGGATTTCCTCGCACTGATGGGCGACAGCGTCGACAACATCAAGGGCGTGCCGGGCGTCGGCTCCAAGACCGCCGCGGCGCTCATGAAGGAATTCGCCTCGCTGGAAGAGATCTACGACAACCTCGACAAGGTCGGCGAAATCCCGGTGCGCGGCGCCTCGAAGCTGGCGGCGAAGCTTGTCGAGCACCGCGAGGCCGCGTTCCTGGCGCGGCGCCTCACGGAAATCGCCTGCGACATGCCGCTGGAAATCGGCCGTGCGGACCTCACGCGGCGCGCCCCGGACGTGGTCGCGCTCACCGATTTCTTCGACCGGCACAACTTCGGGCCGTTGCTGCGCCGCCAGGCCGAGCGGCTGGCGCTGGTGCCGCTGACACCGGCAGCCGCTACCGCCGCCTGAGCGGCGCGCGCGCCGCTTACTCCTTGTACGAGGGCACGGTGACGCGCCCGCCAATGGATTCGTGCGTGATGCTGCCCGAGCTGTCCTGGCTGACGGTGAAATCACCGCCGACGCGCGCCGCGAAAATGTCGCCGGAGCTGTCGGAATCCACCTGGGCCGCGCCCTTCACGTCCTCGATGCGGATCCCACCGGAGCTGTCCGATTCGACCACCACGTTGCCACCGACGTCGATGATGCGCATGTCGCCGGAGCTGTCGCTCACGATCCTGACGTCGGTGCGCACGTGGTCGATCTCGATGTCGCCCGAGCTGTCGCGCACCTTCGCGCTGCCCACGTTCTCGATTTCGAGATCGCCCGAGCTGTCACCGACGTCGGCGAGGTCGGCGATGCGCCGCACGCGCAGGTCGCCGGAGCTGTCCTGCAGCACCAGGGACTTCAGGTCTTCGAATACCGCATCGCCGCTCGAGTCGATGGCGTCCACCGGCAGGTTCGCGGGAAACGCGATGCCGGTGTCGATGTATGCGTAATTCTTGTTGCCCCAGGACCAGTTGCTGTCGTCCTGCGGCAGCGTGGTCTCGACGTACACGGTATTGCCTTCGCGACGCACGCTGAGCTGCGTGGCGTCGAGCAGTTCCTGCTTGCCGGCGCAGGCCACGCCGCGAGCCTCGATGCGTATCGCGTTGGTACGACCGACGACCTTCAGGTCGCCGGCACCGGCGCGTATCACGACCTTCTCCACACCCTTGGCGTCCACGCCCCCGGCGCGATCGGCTTTGAAATGGCAATCGTCACCGTGGGCCATCATGGGGGCCATTGCGGCGGGCAGGCCCAATACCAGCAGGGCCATCCATTGTTTACGCATATGTCGTCTCCCGGGTTCTACTGAGTCATTGAGACTGTCCAACGGGCATTTCGGTTTACACTCCCGCGCCGTGACTAACCAAAATATCGAATCCGTTCTCGTAGAAGAACGACGCTTCCCGCCCGCACCCGAATTTACCGCCCGCGCCCGCCTCGAGGCGCAGGATATTGCAGCGCTCAGGGCCGAAGCGACCGCAAACCACAAGGGATTCTGGGCGCGCCAGGCGCAGGACGAGTTGCGCTGGCACAAGCCCTTCAGCGTCACGCTGGACGAATCGCGCGCCCCCAACTACCGCTGGTTCGTCGACGGCGAGCTGAACGTCTCGTACAACTGCCTCGACGTGCACCTGGAAGAGCG
>Ga0134122_10001714_pt1 | contig 15931 bp, 14 predicted proteins | sample KB302_FD_96461 | JGI IMG/M metagenome (GOLD analysis project Ga0134122, IMG submission 96461) | Terrestrial soil microbial communities without Nitrogen fertilizer from Kellogg Biological Station, Michigan, USA - KB3-0-2 | ecosystem: Environmental > Terrestrial > Soil > Unclassified ... | reverse complement strand
CTCCTGCTGGTGGCGGTGGCGGCGCTGTTCGCGCGCTACGCGCCCGAGACGTATCGCGCGATTCGGCCCTAGGCGCTCACTCGGGGGCGCGCGCGATTCGCGCCCGCGCTCGCCGCGCCTGGCGACCGAGCGCGCGGGTGGACCAGACCGTGCCCAGCGAGCGCGCGAGCATGCCGTAGACGCGGACGCGCGGGACCTTGAGCACCACCGCGGGGTCGAGCCAGTTGGGCGTGCGCGCGAGGAGGTCGAGCGTGCGCTGCCCGATGAGGAGCGGCCAGGCGCAGGCCAGTCGCATGCGCGTCTCCGCGCGGGGGATGGCGAAGGTGTACTGCCACCCGGCCTCGTAGTGGTCCAGCGCCACGTTGAGCAGCTCCACCAGCAGGGGGCGCAGCGCGCGCCCGGCGGCGGGGTCGAGGAGCTCGCGCGGCTCGAGCCCCAGTCGCGCCAGCTCGCGGCTGGGCAGGTAGCACCGGCCCTGACGGAGGTCGCGGGGGATGTCGCGCAGCACATTGGTGAGCTGCAGGCCCTTGCCCAGCCGCACGCCGAGGGCCGCCATCCTCACGGGATCCCAGTGGCGGAGCCGGGGCCGGTGGGCCATGTGGATCTCGGTCCAGAACTCGCCCACGCAGCCGGCCACGAGATAGGTGTAGCGGTCCAGCTCCTCGCGGGTCTCCAGGGCGGCCAGCCCGCCCTCGTCCTCGCCGGGGAATCGGGTGAGGTCCTCGCGCATCCCCTGGACGATGGTGCCCAGCACCCGGCGCACCCGATCGGCGTCGGCGCGCGGCAGCGCGCGATAGGCGGCGAAGCAATCGGGCAGCCGCTCGAGGAGGGCGCGCTCGGCCTCGAGCGCCTGGCCCGGACGCGTGGCGGCGATCACGGGTCGCAGCAGCGCCTCCAGGCGGCCCGGCCCGGGCGCGTCGAGCTCGTCACGGAAGGTCGTGAGGTGGGTCAGCCGCTGCGCGCGCGGCAGGAGCCGCGTGTCGGCAATGGTGTCGGCGGCGCGGGCGAAGAGATAGGCCAGGCCGACGGTGGGACGGATCTCCCGCGGCAACACCGCCAGCGAGAGGTAGAAGGACCGGCTGACGCCTTTGAGGAGGGCCCCGGTGAGGAGGGGGCCGGTCCGCTCCGCCCCGGCCAACCTCTCAGTCCATGTCCATCGGATTGAGGGGCTTGTCCGGCATGTCCTTGGCCTTCTTGATGCCCTCCTGGAACTTCTTGTCGAGGATCTTTCCCTTGTTCTGCTCGGCTTTCATCTGCTCGCGGAAGAGCTCCTCGCGCCGGGCGGCCGCGCCCTTGAGCGTCGAGAGCGCGCCGCCGAGATCGAGCCCGGACTTCTGACGGGGCGCCTCCTCGTGGGCGATCACCGCCTCGAGCGTGGCGTCGATGGTCAGCCGGCCATTGCAGCAGGGGCAGGTGAGGGTGAAGGTCGTCGCCATGGGGCGACTTTACCACCGTTTCCCGAGGCCGGCGGGCCGGTTGACTTTGACGGGAGCGGTCGGTAATGTCCGCAGCATTCGGCGACCGATGGCTCCCGCTCGCCCCTCACCGTGGAGGCCCGACATGTGCAAGGTCCGTGAGTTGCTGCGCCGTCTCACCGCCGTCGTCGCCGCGCTCGCGCTCGTCGGCGCCGCCCTCCCCGCCGCGGCGGCGCCGTCGGGCGCGCCCATCCGGATCGGGAGCACGCTCGCCCTCACCGGACCGCTCGCTCCCACCGCGCTCATCCACAAGATCGCGGGCGAGATCTACGTGGAGCAGCTCAACCGGGGCAACGGGCTCCTGGGACGGCCGGTGGAGTGGGTGCTCTACGACGACCAGTCCAAGCCCGACGTCACGCGGAGCCTCTACGAGAAGCTCATCACGGTGGACAAGGTGGACCTCATCATGGGGCCGTATGCCACCAGCGGCATCCTCGCCGCCATGGGCGTGGCCCAGCGCTACCAGAAGATGATCATCCACCACAGCTTCGGCATGCCGCATCTCGCCACCTACGAGATGCACTTCCCGGTGGCGCCCTTCGGACCCGAGCCGCAGAAGACGGTCCCCGGCATGGTGTTCGACGGCCTCGCCACCACCAAGACGCCGCCGAAGACGGTGGCCATCGTCACGAGCAAGTTTCCCTCCGCGCAGTACCAGTCCAACGGCGCCCGCGAAGTGGCCGAGAAGCGCGGATTAAAGGTCCTGCTCTACCTCGAGTACGAGTTCGGCACGCGGGACTGGGGCTCCATCGCCGCGCGGGTGAAGGACGCCAACGCGGACTTCCTCTGGGTGGGCGCGCTGGGGCTCGACGGCAATCAGCTCCTGGAGGCGCTCAAGAAGCTCGACTACTCGCCGCCTCGCCACTTCCACCTCTTCCCCGCGCCCGGCCCCATGATCACCGCCCCGGAGGCGAAGCTGGCGCTCTCGAACACGTTCTTCGAGGAGCATCCGCCGTTCACCAACGACGTCAGCAGCGCGCGGCTGGTCGCCCTCTTCAAGGAGCGCGCCACCAAGGCGGGCCTTCCGTACACGGCGGTGGACACTCAGGCCGCCGGCTCGTTCTCCGCGTGGCAGGTGCTCGAGGCCGCCATCGCCGCCACCAAGAGCCTGGACGACAAGGCCCTGGCCGCGTGGCTGCGGAAGAACAAGGTGGACACCATGGAAGGGAAGCTCCACTTCGACGGGGTCAACAACTACGGCGAGGACCTTTCCAAGCTCCGCCAGGTGCAGGACGGGAAGTGGCTGGTGGTGTGGCCGAAGGAGTTCGCGGCGCCCGGCGCCCGCATCCTGCCGTAGTGCCGAGCTTCACCCTCCTCGGGCAGTCGGTGGTGTCGGGGCTGCTCGCGGGAGGGCTGTACGGGCTCCTCGCGCTGGGGCTCAGCCTGAGCTGGGGCCTCCTGCGGCTGGTGAACCTGGGTCATTTCGCGCTCGCCTTTCTCGGCGCCTACCTGACCTATCAGCTCGGCACCGCGTTCCACCTTCCCGCCTGGGCCGCCGCCCTGATCATCGTGCCCGTGTTCTTCGTGATTGGAGTCGGGCTCCACGCGGTGTTCGCCTATTTCCGGGTCACCGAGTTCACCTCGCTCCTCGTCACCTTCGGCATCACCGTCATCATCGAGTCCCTCATCCAGTGGTTCTGGACGGCCGACTTCCGCCGCTTCGAGACGCCGTACGCGAGCACGTCGAGCCGCATCGGCCCCCTCTTCATTCCCACCCTCGAGCTCCTCGCCGGGCTCACCGCCACCGCGCTGGCGCTCGGCACCTGGGCCTGGCTGCGGCTGACCTATGTGGGCAAGGCGCTGCGGGCCAGCGCCGAGGATCCGGAGATCGCCGCCGCCTTCGGCGTCAATCACCGCGCGCAGGCCTTTCTCCTCTCCGGCGTCAGCGCCGCCTATGCCGGGGTGGCCGGGGTCTTCATCGCCCTCATCTCCACGCTGGCCCCCAGTCAGATCTGGTCCTGGCTCGGCGTGGTCTTCGCGGTGGTCATCATCGGAGGGCTGGCCAATCCCGTGGGCGCGCTGCTCGCCGGCCTTCTCATCGGCGTGAGCGAGTCCGTCACCATGGCGGTGGTGACGCCGGCCTGGGCGCCGCTGGTGTCCTTCTCGGTGCTCATCCTCATCCTCGTGGCCCGGCCCGGCCGCGCGTGAGCACCCGTCCCCTCGCGGCGCTCCTCGCGGCGGGCCTGGCCCTGGCCACGCTGCCGCTCATGGGCTTGCCCGCCTTCTACGAATCGTTCCTCTACCTGATCTTCTCCTGGGTGGCGCTGGCAACCTCGTGGAGCCTCCTGAGCGGATACGCGGGCTACTTCAGCTTCGGACACGGCGCCTTCTTCGGCGCCGGCATGTACACCACCGCCACCCTGGCCGCTTCCGCCAAGATGCCGTTTCTCTGGACGCTGCCCATCGCGGGATTGCTGTCGGCCCTGCTGGCGCTGGGCATCGGCGCGGTGGTGTTCCGCGTGCGGCGCCTGCGGGGCGAGCTCTTCGGCCTCCTCACGCTGGCCATCACCTTCGTGCTCGCCACCATCGTCCTCAATACGCGCATCGACGGCGGGCCGGGCGTCTACCTGAGCGGGGTGCCCATCCCGCGCTTCGTGGGTTCGCCCACCGGCACCGTGTATCTCCTGGGCCTCGCCCTCGCGGTGTTCTCGGTGGCCGCCGCCCGCCTGGTGGCGGAGTCGCGTCTCGGGCTGGGCCTCTTCGCCATCCACGACGACGAGGACGTGGCGGAGGTGAAGGGGGTCCCCACCTTCCGCTACAAGCTCATCGCCTTCGCGCTGTCGGCGGGGATCGCGGGCGTGGCGGGCGGCATCCACGCGGTGTACGTGAGCTACGTGACCGTGGGCGAGACATTCTCGATCACGGTGCCGCTCTACGTCGTGCTCATGAGCATCCTGGGCGGCGCGCGCCACTGGCTGGGGCCCATGGTGGGCGCGGTGATCATCACCGCGTCGCTCTATCTCTTCACCGGCGGCCAGACCGCGGTGCTCGGGCGCGCCGCGGTGGCCCTGGCCCTGATCCTGGTGATCCTGCTGCTGCCCGAAGGCGTGGTGCCCGCGTCGCTGCGCGGCTGGCGGCGGCTTCGCGGCCGATGGGCGTCCCCTGGATCCTCCGCGGCGATGCCGGCGCCCCCCGAGCGCCACGCGGGGGAGCCGGCCGGGCCCGCGGTGGAGGTCCCGGCCGGAGCGGCGCCGCGACCGGCCGCGGCGGCGGAGGCGCGCGTGCTCGAGTGCGTGGACGTCTGCCGCGCCTTCGGCGGCATCCAGGCGCTGCGCGGGGTGAGCCTCACGGTGGGACGCGGCGAGATCGTGGGGCTGGTGGGGCCCAACGGCTCGGGCAAGACCACCCTCATCAACCTGGTGAGCGGCCACTACGCGTCCGACCGGGGCCGCATCGCGCTCGGCGAGGCCACGCTCACCGGGCGCTCGGCGCACGAGATCGCGCGGCTCGGCGTCTCGCGCACCTATCAGATCCCGCGGCCCTTCTTCAACCTGTCGGTGCTCGACAACGTGGCCCTGGCCGCCACCTTCGGCCCCGCGCGCATCGCGGCGGCGGCGGCGCGCGCGGAGGCCCGCGAGTGGCTCGCCTTCACCGGGCTCGGCCGGCGCGCGGCGGCCCGGCCCGGCGAGCTGAACCTGCACGAGCGCAAGTTCCTCGAGCTGGCGCGGGCGCTCGCCTCCCGGCCGCGCGTCATCCTGCTCGACGAGGTCCTGTCCGGCCTCAATCCGGGCGAGATCGCCAGCGCGGTGCGGCTCATTCGCGAGATCCGCGCGCGGGGCGCGTCCATTCTCTTCGTGGAGCACGTGATGCGGGCGGTGCTCGAGCTGTCGGACCGGGTGGTGGTGCTCAACGAGGGCGAGGTGATCGCGGCCGGCGATCCGCGCGAGGTGCTGCGCGATCCGCAGGTGGTGCGGGTGTATCTGGGGACGCGCCATGCTGCTTGAGGCGCGCCACCTGGCCATCGGCTACGGCGACGCCCCCGCGGTGTGGGACGCCTCGCTCGCGGTGGACGCGGCGGAGGTGGTGTCGGTGATCGGGCCCAACGGCGCGGGCAAGAGCACCCTCATCAACAGCATCGCGGGGCTGCGGCGGTGGCAGAGCGGCTCCCTCACCTTCGACGGCCTGGATCTGGCCACCGTGCCGGCCCATCGCGTGTGCTCCCAGGGCATCGCGCTGGTGCCGGAGGGGCGGCGGCTCTTCACGCGCATGTCGGTGGAGGAGAATCTCGAGCTGGGCGCCTATCGCGCGGAGGCGCGCCGCGAGCGGCAGGGGGCGCTGGAGCGCGTGTTCGGGCTCTTTCCCATCCTCCGCGAGCGGCGCCGCCAGCTCGCCGGCTCGCTCTCGGGCGGTCAGCAGCAGATGGTGGCCATCGGGCGCGCTCTCATGGCTCGCCCCCGCCTGCTCCTGCTGGACGAGCCCTCGCTGGGGCTCGCGCCCGCGGTGGTGGACCAGATGTTCGACATCATCCGCGCCATTCACGGCGAGGGGGTGGCCATCCTGCTCGTGGAGCAGAACGTGACCAAGGCGCTGGAGATCGCCGGCCGCGTGTATGTGCTGGAGGAGGGCCGAACGGTGGCGTCGGGGACGCCGGCCGAGCTGCTCGCCCAGACCAGCATCCAGGACGCGTATCTCGGCAGGTAGTATAGTGGCGCGGGCCGGGTGCACGAGCTCTCGCCACGCTGACTGAGGAGACCATCGCTCCATGGGGCAGTTCGGGATCGGGCAGGGGATCAGGCGCTTCGACGATGCGCGGCTCCTGAAGGGCGAGGGCCGCTTCCACAACGACGTCAACCTGCCGGGCCAGGTCCACATGGTGGTGGTGCGCTCGCCGCATGCCCATGCGCGCATCCGGTCCATCGACACCGCCGCCGCGCGGGCGATGCCGGGCGTGGTGGCCGTCCTCACCGGCGCCGATCTCGCCAGGGACGGCCTCGGCACCATGAAGATGACGCTCAAGCGCGCCCGGCCCGACGGCTCCCCCATGTTCGCGCCGCCGCACAAGGGCCTCAGCCAGGATCGGGTGCGCTATGTGGGGGATCCGGTGGCGGTGGTGATCGCGGAGACCCTGGCCCAGGCCAAGGACGCCGCCGAGGGCGTGGACGTGGACTATGACCCGCTGCCGTCGGTGACGGACACCGCCGCCGCCGCCGAGCCGGGCAGCCCGCGGGTGTGGGACGAGTCGCCCGACAATATCTCCAACATCTTCACCGCGGGAGACAAGGCCGCCGCCGACGCCGCCATCGGGGCCGCGCCGCACGTCATCCGCCGGCGCTACGTCATCACCCGCGTGCACGCGCAGTACCTCGAGCCGCGCGGCGCGCTGGGCGTCTATGATCCGGGCGAGGACCGCTACACGCTGCACGCGGACGTCCAGTACCCGCACCGGGTGCGCAATGCGCTGGCCAGCAATATCTTCCAGATCCCCGAGCACCAGATCCGCGTCATCGCCGGCGACGTGGGTGGCGGCTTCGGCACCAAGGGCTGGCAGTACGTGGAGCACCGGCTGGTGCTGTGGGCGGCCCGGCGCGTGGGCCGGCCCGTCAAGTGGGCCTGCGAGCGCAGCGAGGCCATCCCGGCCGACGAGCACGCGCGCGACAATGTCAGCGAGGCGGAGCTGGCGCTGGATGGCGACGGCCGCTTCCTCGGCCTGCGCGTGCGCACGCTGGCCAATGTCGGCGCCTACGTGTCCTCGGACCGGAACCTCCTCGCCACCTTCTCGAACGTCTTCACCCTCGTGGGCGTCTACGCCATCCCGGCCGCCTTCGTGCACGTGACCAGCGTGCTGAGCAATACCAATTCGACCGCGCCCTATCGCGGCGCCGGCCGTCCCGAGGCCACCTATGTCATCGAGCGGCTCATCGACGACGCCGCGCGGGAGCTCGGCCTCGACCCGGTGGCGCTGCGCCGGAAGAACGTCATCTCGCCCTCGGCCATGCCGTACAAGACGCCGCTGGGCCTGACCTACGACTGCGGCGAGTTCGGCCGCGGCATGGACGAGGCGGTGAAGCATGGCGACGTGGCTGGCTTCCCCGCCCGGCGCGAAGCCTCGCGCCGCCAGGGCCGCCTCCGCGGGCTCGCGGTGGTCAACGCCATCGAGCGCGCGGCGTCGCCCGGTCCCGAGTTCGCCGAGGTGCGCTTCAATCCGAGCGGCAGCGCCACCGTCTTCATGGGCACCAAGAACCAGGGGCAGGGGCACGAGACCACCTTCAAGCAGATTCTCCACGAGCGCCTGGGCATCGATCCCAAGGAGGTGCGCTTCATCGACGGGGACACCGATCGCGTGGGCTTCGGCATGGGCACCATGGGTTCGCGCTCCACCGTCATCGGCGGCACCGCCCTCACCATGGCCGCCGACAAGGTGATTGCCAAGGGGCGGAAGATCGCCGCCAAGATGCTGGAGGCCGCCGAGGAGGACATCACCTTCGCCGACGCCAGGTTCGCGGTGAAGGGGACCGACCGCGCGGTGGGGCTCAAGGAGGTGGCGCGGACGGCCTTCGTGCCCGCCAGCCTGCCCAAGGGCCTGGAGCCGGGCCTCTACGAGACGGGCACCTTCTCGCCGTCCGCCGATACCTGGCCCAATGGCTGCCACGTCTGCGAGGTGGAGATCGACGAGGCCACCGGCGGGGTCTTCCTGGCGCGCTATCTGGTGATCGACGACGTGGGCACCGTCATCAATCCCATCACCCTCAAGGGGCAGATTCACGGCGGCGTCGCCCAGGGCGTGGGGCAGGCGCTCATGGAGCAGGTGATCTACGACCCCGACAACGGCGCGCTTTTGACCACGTCGTTCATGGAATACGGCATGCCGCGGGCGGACGACTTCTGCGACATGCATATCGAGAGCAACCCGGTGCCCACCAAGCTCAATCCATTGGGCGCCAAGGGCGCCGGCGAGGCCGGCACCGTCGGCGCCCTGCCCGCGGTGATGAATGCCGTGCTGGACGCCCTCGCGCCCCTCGGCGTCCGCGCGCTCGACATGCCGGCCACGAGTGAACGGGTCTGGCAGGCCATGCAGGCCGCCCGGCCTCGCCCCTGAGCCAGAACTCGCCCTGAACCTCAGAAGAGGAGACCGATCGTGGCAGGCAAGGTCGACGACGCGGCGGTGGACATCCTGTTTCGGAATGCGCGGACCCAGAACGGGTGGCTGCCCACGCCGGTCTCGGACGCCCAGCTGCGGGCCATCTACGACGTGATGAAGTGGGGATCGACCAGCGCCAACTGCTGCCCGGCGCGGCTGATCTTCCTCCGCACCCCCGAGGCCAAGGCCCGCCTCATCCCCGCGCTCTCGCCCGGCAACGTGGACAAGACCAAGGCGGCGCCGGTCACCGCCATCATCGGCTACGACACACGCTTCTACGAGCTCATGGTCAAGCTCTTTCCCCACCGGCCCGACATGGCGGACAACTACAAGAACAACGCCACCCTCGCCCAGATCACCGCCTTCCGGAACGGCACCCTGCAGGGCGCCTACTTCATGCTCGCCGCCCGGGCGGTGGGTCTCGACATCGGCGGCATGTCCGGCTTCGACAATGCCAAGGTCGACGCCGAGTTCTTCCCGGACGGGCGGGTGAAGTCCAATTTCCTCTGCAATGTGGGGCACGGCGACCCCTCCAAGGTCCTGCCTCGCCTCCCGCGCTTGGCCTTCGAGGAAGCCTGCACCCTGCTATGATCGGGACAGAAGGATAGGGCAGCCATGACCACGCCCAGAACCACGGTTAGAACTACGGAGGACACCATGACGACGTCGGCCCAGACCGTCCCCAGCGCTCCCACTGCCGCCGTGGCCCCTCGCGGGGTCAATCACCTCGTCCTGAACGTGCGGGACATCGAGGTCTCGCACAAGTTCTGGACCGAGATCATGGGCTTCAAGTGTGTCGCGGAGCTCAAGAACCGGCCGTGGAAGATGCGCTTCTATAGCGGCGTGGACGACAAGGGCGGGGTCACCCATCACGACCTGGCCCTCGCCGAGATCCCGGCCGGGGAAGGCAAGGACGAGACGGGCGAGTGGAAGCTGCAGCCCCGCCAGGTGGGGCTCAACCACGTGGCGGTGGCCTGGCCCGACCGCGAGTCCTGGCTGAAGCAGATCGCCTTCATGCAGAGCCGCGGCGTGCCCTTTCTCCGGCGCGTCAATCACGGCATGACCCACAGCGTCTACATCGCCGATCCCAACGGCCACGGCATCGAGGTGCTCTACGAGCTGCCGCGCGAGGTCTGGGAGCACGACATCGACGCGGCGCAGAACTTCGCCGAGCAGCTCCCCACCGAGGGCGAGGCGGCGCTGATCGACCGCACCGACAACCCCGTCTTCCCCGGCCGCGGCTGACCGTCCGCTCCGCCATGGAGCTCCGGACGCTCGGCCGCACCGGCCTCCGCGTCTCTGCGCTGGGCTTCGGCGCGGGCGCGGTGGGCGGGCTCATGACTCGCGGCGCCGCCGCCGACCAGGAGCGCGCAGTGGCCCGGGCGCTCGAGCTCGGCATCAACTACTTCGACACCGCGCCCATCTATGGCGACGGCGAGTCGGAGAAGAACCTCGGCCGGGTGTGGAAGACGCTGCGCCCCGCCGCCGCGGTGGGCACCAAGGTGCGGCTGGCCCCCGAGGAGAAGACGCGCATCGGCGCGGCCATCACCGCCTCGCTCGAGGCGAGCCTCAAGCGGCTGCAGATGGACCGGGTGGACCTGCTCCAGCTCCACAACCTCATCGATCCCAAGCACCCCCGCGGGCTCGACGCCAGGCAAGTGCTGGAAGAGGTGGTGCCGGCGCTCGATAAGCTGCGCCAGGCCGGGAAGACGCGCTTCGTCGGCATCACCGCCTTGGGCGAATCCGCGTCGCTGGCGCGGGTGATCGACGCGGGCGTGCTCGACTCCGGCCAGGTCTGCCTGAACCTGCTCAATCCGAGCGCGGCGGGCCCGGTGCCCGCGGGCTTTCCGGCGCAGGATTTCGGGGGGCTGCTGCCGCGCCTGCACAAGGCGGGCGCGGGCGCCATCATCATCCGCGTGCTGGCGGGGGGCGCCCTGTCCGGCGTGGAGTCGCGCCATGCCGTCGCCATGCCGTCCGTCGAGCCCATCGCCAGCGGCGCGGACTACGAGGCCGACGTGCGCCGCGGCCGCTCGCTCCAGGAGCTGGTGACGGCCGGGCATGTAGGCAGCGTGATGGAGGCCTCGCTGCGCTTCGCGCTGAGCTCGCCCGAGGTCTCGACCATCCTGGTGGGCTATTCCACGCTCGAGCATCTGGAGTACGCGGCGACCTGCATGGCCCGGGGTCCGCTGCCGCCCGCCGCGCGCGAGGCGCTCGCCGCGCGCTGGCGCGCCTGGGCGCAGTCACCCGCCCGCTAGCGCTACTTGAACGCGGGCATCACCTGCTCGGCCACGATGCGCAGGCTGCGCATCGCCAGCGCCGCCGGGACAAGGCCTCCCGCGTTCGGCTCGATGATGATCCCGTCGAGCCCCAGCTCCTGCCGCAATCCGCGAAGGCGGTCCACGAGGGCGGGGGCCGTTCCGAACACCACCCGCGTGCGGCAGATCTCGTCGTAGGTCATGTTCCGGAGGCGCTCGAGCCGCGCCGAGCGCCGGTCGTCGGGGCCCGCGCCCGCGCGGCCGAGTCCGGCCTGGGTGAGCTCGGCGTGGCGCTTGAAGAAGTACGTGATGCTCTCGCGCGCGTCTTCCATCGCGCTGCGCTCGGTCTCGCCGGCATAGACGGGCAGGCGGAGATAGACGCTGGCGCTCCCGGGCTGCCCGGAGTCGCGCCAGGCATCGCGATAGCTGCCCAGCTGGGCCTGGAGCTCGGGGATGTCCAGGTCGCGCAGCCCCACGAAGAGCGCCAGACCGGCCTTGGCGACCTGGGGGAAGGTCTCGGGGCTATTGGCCGCCATCCGGAGCGGGGGGTGCGGCTCCTGGAAGGGCCGCGGCGTCACCACCGCATTCTCGAACTGATAGAAGTCGCCCTTGTAGCTGAAGGGCTTGCCCTTCCATGCCTCGCGAATGATCTCGAGGGACTCGCGGAAGCGCGCCTGGCTCTCACCGTAGGGTATGCCCAGCACGTCGTAGGTGCGGGCGGCGCCGCTCCGGCCGATGCCCATGTCGAAGCGGCCCTCGCTGAGCTGATCCACGGTGGCCGCCTCCTCGGCGATGCGCAGGGGATGGCTCAGCGGCAGCACCTGCACCGCGGTGCCCACCCGGACGCGCCGGGTGCGGCTGGCGATGGCGCTCGCCATCACCATCTGGGCGGAGATGACGGACCGGCCGGGGTTGAAGTGGATCTCGCCCAGCCACACTCCGTCCAGGCCGTAGGTCTCCGCCGCGTCCGCCAGCTCCAGCACGTCCCGGAAGGCCAGCGTCTGGGTCTGCCCGGGTCGCGCTTCCTCGATGAAGAGGCCGAAATGCATCGGGTCAGCCCTCCTGGCTAGCGAGCGTAGCCCGGCGCCCGCACTCTCTTCAAGGGGCCTCGCGCGTGTCCGCCAGCGGCAGGCAGGCGGCGGGATCGATGCGGACGCGCACCGCCTCGCCGGCGCGCAGGCGCGGCACGGGCGGAGCCGTCGCGCGCAGGACCACGTCCGAGGCCGCGATCTCGATCTCGTATTCCATCGCGTCGCCCAGGAAGCTCGCGCGCCGCACGGTGCCGGCCAGGACATTGCTTCCCGCCTCGCCCGCCGCCACCGGCACCACCAGGTGCGGGCGAATCGACAGCGTGACGCGCGCGCCCGGCGCGAGGCCGGCCGTGGCCACCCGCAGCCGCAGGCCGCCGCGCTCGACGGTGTCGGGGGCGATGGCCACCGCATCCACCACATTGGTCTTGCCGATGAACTCGGCGACGAAGCGGTTCCGGGGCGTGTCGAAGAGCTCATCGGCGGTGCCGACCTGCGCCACGCGGCCGCGCTCGATCACCGCGATGCGGTCGGAGATCACCATGGCCTCCGCCTGGTCGTGAGTGACGTACAGCGTGGTGATGCCGAAGGCCTCGTGCAGCCGCCGGATCTCCACCCGCATCTCCTCGCGCAGGTTGGCGTCGAGGTTCGAGAGCGGCTCGTCCAGCAGCAGGATCTCCGGCTCCACCACCAGTGCCCGCGCCACCGCCACCCGCTGCTGCTGCCCGCCCGAGAGCTCGCCCGGGTAGCGCCCCTCGTAGCCTCCGAGCTGCACCACGCGGAGCATCTCGGTCACCCGCTGCGCCCGCTCGGCCCGCGCCCGCGCCCGCTGGAAACGGAGGCCATAGCCCACGTTCTGCGCCACCGTCATGTGGGGCCAGAGCGCATAGCTCTGGAAGATCATGGCCATGCGCCGTCGCTCGGGCGGCGTCACCGCGCCGGGCGCGGAGAGGCGGCGATCGCCCACCCAGATCTCGCCGGCCTCCGGCTGGAGAAAGCCCGCCACCAGCCTCAGTGTGGTGGTCTTGCCGCAGCCCGAGGGCCCCAGCAGCGCCACCAGCTCGCCCGGCCGCACGTCGAGCGACAGGCCTTCCACCGCCGCGGTGTCGCCGTAGCGCTTGGTCAGCCCGCGCAGGCTCACGCCCGGCATCAGTCGCGCGCTCCGAGGACATCGCGGCCGAGCACGGCCTGCACCAGCGCCACGGTGGCGAAGGTGAGCGCGAGCATGAGCAGGCCCAGGACGGCGATGGCGCCGAACTGGCCCTCTTCCTTGAGGTCGAAGAGCACCACCGACATCACCTTGGTGCTGGGCGTGAAGAGGATGATGGACGCGGAGAGCTCGCGGATGACCCCGATGAAGACGAAGCACCACGCGGCGATGATGCCGCTCCGGGCCAGCGGGGCGGTCACGTCGCGGAGCACGCGGAAGCGGCCCGCGCCCAGGATGCGCCCGGCGTCCTCGAGGTCGGGCGGGATGCCCCGGAAGGTGGCGTCCGCCTGCGCGTAACCGACGGGCATCTCCTTGGTGAGATAGGCGATGAAGAGGATCCACAGCGTGCCGTAGAGCAGGAAGGGCGGGCGCGTGTACGCGATGAAGAGCGCCACCGCCAGCACCACCCCGGGGATGACCACCGGGGCCAGGGCGAGAAAGGCCACCACCTGATGGCCGATCACCAGACGGCGGCTGGTGACATAGGCCAGGAGCGCCACCAGCCCCGCGCCCACGGTGGCGGTGAGCACCCCCAGCTCGAGCGTGTTCACGATGGCGGCCTGGGTGGCGCTGTACTCGAAGAAGGTGAAGGTGAAGTTCTTCAGCGTGAGATTGCTCCAGGTCAGGGGCTGCGCCCAGGCCTTCGAGAAGGCGGCCTTGGCGAGGATGCCGTAGGGCATGAAGATCGCGCAGGCCATCACCGCCATCGTGGCCGCCAGGGCGGGAAGCCGCCAGCGCCCCAGCGGGATCACGCGGCGCGCGCCGCCCTTGCCGCCCACCGCGGCGTAGCCGCGCCGGCCCAGCAGGCGCTTCTGCGCCCCCAGCAGCAGCGCGGTGGCGAGGAAGAGCGGGAGCGAGAAGGCCGCCGCCATCTCCACCTTGGGCGGAAACTGGAACAGCGACCAGATCTGGGTGGTCACGGTATGAAAGCCCGCGGGCAGGGCCAGGATGGCGGGAGAGCCGAACAGCGCCAGCGCCTGGAGCGCGGCGAGGATGAAGCCGCTGGCCAGCGCGGGCAGCACCATGGGGAGCGTGATGGTCAGGGCGACCCACAGTCGCCCGGCGCCGAGAATCGCGCCCGCCTCCACCAGATCGGAGGCGATGAGAGCCAGCGTATTGGCCACCATGATGTAGACGTAGGGGAAGGTGTAGATGGTGACGACGAAGATGAGCCCCGGCATGCTGAAGATATTCAGCAGCGCGGCATCGGATCCGGTGGCGCCGCGCCAGAGCCGGTTGAGGAGCCCCGCGTTGGGGCCCGCCAGCATCACCCACGCGAAGGCGCCCAGGAAGGGCGGCGTCACGAAGGAGGCGAGCACCAGGGCGCGGATGAGGCCGCGGAAGGGAATGTCGGTGCGCGCGGTGAGCCAGGCCAGCGGCGCGCCCACCGCCACCGAGGCGAGCCCCACCCAGAAGGCCATGACCACGGTGTTCCAGAGCGCTTTCCGGAGCGCGGGATCGGCGAAGACCTTTTCGTAGTGCCGGACGGTGAAGCCGTCCTCGCCGCTCACGCTCATCCAGGCCAGCCAGCCCAGCGGCAGGATCATCAGGAAGACCAGGGCCAAGGCGGCCGCCACCCAGATGGGCAGCGCGCGGTCGAGGCCCTCGAAGCGGCGCGGCGCGACGTCGGGGAGGGCCACGCCGCTCAGGCCCCGAAGAACTCCACGAAGCGCTTCTTGATCTCCTCGTTCCGCTTCTCCAGCTCCTCGGGCTCGGCGGTGAGGAGCTTGAGGTCGGTGAGCTTGGGCTTGTCGGCGGGGTATTTCACGTCGGGGTGGCCCGTGTAGAGCCCCTCGCTGTCCGCCATCACCTGCTGCACCTCACGGGTGAAGCTGAAGTCGGTGAAGAGGCGAGCGGCCTGCGGGTGGGGGGCGAAGGACGTGATCGCGGTGGGCGACACCACCAGCGGCACGCCTTCCTTCGGGTAGACGATCTCCACCGGGTTGCCCTGCTTCTTCGACTGGTAGAAGGTGTATTCGCCGCCGTTCACCGCCACCGGCCGCTCGCCCGAGGCCACCACGCCCGACGGGTCCACCGCCGACTGCACCAGCATGAGCTGGTTCTTCGCCAGCGCCTGGAAGTACTCCCAGCCGTGGAGGTGCACGAGGGCGAGCACGTGGGTGGCGATGACCCCGCTGTAGCCGGGATGCGCGGTGACCATCCGGCCTTTCCACTTCGGGTCGAGCAGATCCTTCCACGTCTTCGGCGCCTCCGCGGCGGCGACCTTCTGCGTGTTGTAGGCGATCACGTTCACGGTGGCGCGGAGCCCGTAGTAATAGCCGTCCCTGTCCTTGAACCCGGCGGGAAAACGCTCCACTCCCGCCGGCGTATGGCGGGCGAGGAGCTTCTTTTCCTTGAGGAGCACGTAGTGGCCGGCGTCCGAGGTGTGGACCACGTCCACGTTCTTGATATTCGCCTGGAGCTCCTGCATCACGCGCTGGAGGATGCGCTGGGAGCCGGTGCGGTGCACCTCGACCTTGATGCCGGGATAGGCCGCCTCGAAGAGCTTGGCCACCTTCTCCGCGCTGGGCAGCGCGAGCGACGTGTACCACACCACCTTGCCCTCCTTCTTCGCGGCCTCCACGCGCGCCGCGTCCTGCGCCGCGGCGGGGTGAGCGAAAGGAGCGAAGAGGGCGAGCAGCGCGACGAGGATCGGGAAAAGCCTTCGCATGGTCATCTCCTCCGGGGGGCGAGGGACGCGAGCAGATCGGATAGCGGCGCGCCGGCGGCGAGCCCGCCGACGGCCCGGATGACGCCGTCGATATTCGCTCCGCCCAGGGCGGCGGCATTGCCGCGGAACTTCGCCTCCAGCTCCGCCCGGCTGAGCGGCGCGTCGGGGCCGCCGCGCGGCCGATCCTGGCGCTCGCGGAGGATGCGGCCGTCGG
>Ga0134122_10001713_pt1 | contig 15935 bp, 15 predicted proteins | sample KB302_FD_96461 | JGI IMG/M metagenome (GOLD analysis project Ga0134122, IMG submission 96461) | Terrestrial soil microbial communities without Nitrogen fertilizer from Kellogg Biological Station, Michigan, USA - KB3-0-2 | ecosystem: Environmental > Terrestrial > Soil > Unclassified ... | reverse complement strand
CTTCAAGTTCACCGAGAAGGGTTCGGTCCGCCTGAAGATCGCGCGTGCCCAAGCGGGTTGGTCGGCCTCCAACGACCGTCTGAACAAAGGTGGTCCTGTGTTGGCATTCTCGGTGACGGATACCGGCATCGGTATCCCCGACGAGAAGCAGCGCATCATCTTTGAACCGTTCCACCAGGCCGATGGAACGACCAGCCGCAAGTATGGCGGTACGGGTCTTGGCCTCTCTATCAGCCGTGAAATCACGCGGCTCTTGGGCGGCGAACTCAGCGTCGTCAGCACGCCGGGCAAGGGCAGCACGTTCACGCTGTATCTGCCGCTGCACTACGTTCCGACCACGGTGCAGAACGCCGCCCGCGCTGCGGCGCAGGTGCGCGCCGTTGCCCAGGAGGCCCAACAGGAAACGTTGATCGACGATCGCGATTCGATCAACCGCGGCGACGCCGTTGTTCTCGTCGTCGAGGACGATCAGCGCTTTGCCTCTATCCTGTTGAACATGGCGCGCGAGGCCGGCTTCAAGGGCATCGTCACCGGAGAAGGCGCGGCCGTCGTTCCCTTGGCCAAACGCTTCCGACCTGATGCAATTACCCTCGATATCGGCCTGCCGGACATGGACGGATACGCACTGCTGGATCTCTTGAAACGCAACCCTGAAACGCGCCACATCCCCGTGCACGTTATTTCGGCCGATGAGCAGAATCGCCTTGGCTACTCTATCGGCGCCTTCGGTTATTCCGGCAAGCCTGTGGAGCGGGATTCGATCCTGGCCACGCTCGACGAGGTCAAGACGTTCGGCCGGCGGCCAAAGCGCCTGCTCGCCATCGAACCCGTGGCGTCGACGGGATCGCTCGCGACCCTGATCGGCGAACACGATGTCGAAATCGAAAGCGTCTCCAGTATTCCGGAAGGCGAAGATGCGATCTCTGAGGACGGCTATGACTGCGTGGTGCTCGACTTGAGCACGCCCGCGGAGCAACCGCTGAACGATCTCGTCAGAATGCTGCGGGACTCCGATGAGCCGCTTGTGGTCTTCATGCCCCGCAATCCGACCGACGAGGAGAAGAAGCATTTGAACGAGCTTGGGCGGCGCGCCGAACGTACGCGCATCGCCGCGAGCACGGCGCAGCTTCAGGACGACCTCTCGCTGATCCTGCACCGTCCGTTCGAGAATCTGCCGATCAACGCACAGGCGGCGCTGCAGCAACTCCGCCGCTGCGACCCGCTGCTGTCAGGGAGAAAAGTGGTCGTTATCGACGATGATATCCGCAACATCTTTTCGCTGACCAGCGCGCTCGAAGAGCACGGTGTGGAATTGCATTACGCCGAAAGCGGGCGCTCGGGCATTGAGATCCTCCAGCGCCTGCCGGACGCGGATGCGGTGCTGGTCGATATCATGATGCCAGGGATGGACGGCTATCAGACGATGCAGGAAATCCGCGGCATGCCAGGCTTCAGCACGCTGCCGATGATCGCCGTCACCGCTAAAGCCATGAAAGGCGACCGCCAGAAATGTATCGATGCCGGTGCCTCGGACTATGTCGCCAAGCCTGTCGACATAGACCAGCTTGTTTCGGTGTTGCGGGTCTGGATCCAGCGCGCTGAACAGGAACGGCCGCTCAACAGCTCCAGTGCAGGGAATGTCGTAACGTTCCGTTCGGTGGTGGGTCAGACTTGATCGCACAAGCTATGCAAGAGCCGGCGCCTCCTTCCGCCGAAATCCCTCCGCCTTCACCTGCCCCAAACGGGGCACCGAAGGCGAGAGTGCTCATCGTCGATGACGATGAGCGCACCGCCATGGCGGTGTGGAACGCTCTTGAGCAGCTTGGACAAACGCTTGTCGTGGCGCACTCAGGCGAGGAGGCCCTCTATTGCCTGCTCGAGGGCGACTACGCCGTCATTCTTCTCGACGTCAACATGCCGGGCATGGATGGCTATGAAGTGGCGTCCTTCATCCGCGCCAGGAAAAAGACGCGCCACATTCCGATCGTCTTCCTCACCGCCTTGTACCGCGACGACAGCAATCTGCTTCAAGCCTATTCCGCGGGCGCGGTCGACATGGTCTTCAAGCCGGTGGATCCGCTGATCCTGCGCTCCAAGGTTTCGGTCTTTGTCGACCTTTATTTGAAGCAGGCGGAGATCCAGCGCGAGGCCGAGCTCAGGCATCGTTTGCAGGAGGAAAATTTCCGCGTGCGCGCGGAGAAGCTCAGCGCCGAGCAGGCACTCCGCCGCAGCCAGGAACATCAGGAGGCGATGGAAAGGGCCGAGGCCCAGCAGAGCATGCTGATCGAAGAGCTCAACCATCGCGTCAAGAACATGCTCACCGTGGTCAACGCGATGGCTCGCCAGACACTTAGCTCGACGCCTGAACCCGAGATATTCGCTGAAAAATTCATGCGCCGCATCGACGCGCTCGGACGGACGCATGCGCTGCTTTCGCGCGAGCAATGGGGCAACGTGCAATTGTGCGACGTCGCGCGCGAGTCGCTGGAGCACTATTTCGTGGAGGAGAAGAACCGCGTCTTCCTCAAAGGTCCTCCGGTCGCGCTCGATCCCAAAACCGCGGTGGCCCTTGGTATCGTGTTCCACGAGCTTGCCACCAACGCGATCAAGCACGGAGCTCTTTCCAATGACAAAGGCAACGTGGAAGTGAAATGGGGCATGAACGGCGACGGCGCCGTGGCGCTGCAATGGAACGAAAGCAAAGGTCCTGCAGTTCGTCCGCCGCCCGGCGCGGGTTTCGGCAGCAGATTGATCAAGCTCGAAATGACTCATGAGCTTCAGGGTGAAGTGGAACTGATTTATGCCGCGGAAGGCCTCAAGGTCGTGTTAGGCTTTCCGTTGATGGGTGCGGTCGATACAGCTCAGCTCAAGCAAGGGATTGCGCAATGACGTCCACTCAAAATCCGATGGTGCTTGTCGTTGAAGACGAGGCGCTGATTGCCATGGATTTGCAGGCGTTACTGGAAGAAGCCGGCTACCGCGTGCTCGGACCGGCCAACTCCTCGGCAGCGGCGCTTGCGCTGCTCGACAATGACGAGCCCGATGTTGCGCTGCTCGACGTCAATCTCGGGCGTTCAGATGTGTTCGGCGTGGCCAACGCTTTGGCCGAGCGCAAGACGCGCGTGATTTTTTTGACGGGCCACACCGCGCAAAAGCTGCCGCCAGCTCATCGCCACCTCCCTCTGGTGGCCAAGCCCTATCTCCCCCACGTGCTGCTGCAGGCGGTGAAATCGGCGCTGGCGCAGCGCGATACTGCCGCCTAGTCCATTTTCAGGCGTGGTGCTCGGCCACCGAGCGCATGATTTCGCCCGCGAGCTCGCGCCCGCCCATGTGGGTGATGTCGCCCAAAGCGAGCATGCCGACCAGCCGCTTGTTCTCATCGATCACCGGTAGGCGCCGGATCTGATTTTTCTCCATGATGCGCAGCGCATCTTCGAGGTGCTCGTCCGCCCTGCAATAGACGATCGGCTTGGACATCACGTCTTGCGCAGTCAGCGTGGTGCAGTCTTTGTTGCCCGCGAGGCCGCGGCAAATGATGTCGCGGTCGGTGACCATGCCGACGAGGCGGTCACTTTCGCCGACGGGAACCGAGCCGATATCCTCGTCCCGCATCATCCTTGCGATGACCATGATCGATGTATCGGGCTGGACCCAGGTTGCGCCAGGGTGCATCGCGTCTTTCACTTTCATGGGCTGACTCCTGATTTGGGGAACGCTTCTCTAACGCCCTGGCTCGGCTTCCGTGCCTTGCGGCGGTGAAATATAAAGCGTCAAGCCCAAGCAAGGATTTTCCATGAAACTCGCGCGCTTCGACGACAATCGCATCGGCATCGTCAAGGACGACGCCGTCTTCGACGTGACCGACATCGTCGATGGCAGGCCGAGCGAGTGGCCGCCGGTGGCCATGCTTCGCCTGATCGCAGACTTTGCCGGCTATCGTCCGCGGCTCGAAGCGGCGATACGGGGCAAGGGCAGGGCGCTCGGCGAAGTGAAGCTGCTCACACCCATTCCCTGGCCCAACAAGGTCATCGCCTATCCCGTCAATTATCATGAGCACGGCATCGAGATGGGCTCGAGTTATCGCGCCAACAATCAGGGCTTCTTCTTCAAGCCGCCTTCGGCGTTGAGTGGCCCCTCCGATCCGATCGTGCTCCCCCTCAATGCGGGACGGCGCATCGATCACGAATGCGAGCTTGCCGTCATTGTCGGCCGCCAAGGCCGCGATGTCTCGCGCGACGAATGGCGTGATTATGTGTTCGGCTATTCTTGCCTGATCGATGCGGTGATCCGCGGCAAAGAGGAACGCGTCACGCGAAAAGGTTTCGACAGCTTCTGCCCGGTTGGGCCGTGGATCGTTACCGCCGATGAAATCGGCGACGCCGCGGCTCATCTCCAAGGCCGCCTCTGGGTGAACGGCGAACTCAAGCAAGACGCCAACACCCGCGACCTCGTCCTCGACATTCCCGGCATGATCGAGATGGCGGCTTCGGTGATGACGCTCTATCCCGGGGACATTATCGCTGCCGGTACGCCTGCCGGCGTCGGTCCTATACGGCACGGCGACAAGGTCAAAATCGAGTTTGAGCGCATCGGCTCGATGACACTCGACGTCATCCAGGGCGAAGGCGGGCGGCATTCGATTTTCGCCGTGCCTCCCGCACCCGAAGTTAAACCGCAATAAACAAGCCTCCGTTACCTGCCGTGACCACGAAGGCCAAAGGCGATAGAGTGAGCCTTCCAACGACATGGGAGGCTCGCATGCGGTTGACGGTGTTGGCAGGTTTGGTCGGAGCGATCCTTGCGGTCACGACGATGCCCGCGAGTGCGCAGTGGAAGAGTTACATCAACCGCACGATGGGCTTCTCCTTCGAAGCGCCCGGTGTCGTGAAAACCGAAAAGGGCACCTACGAAGGCCAAGTCGCGGGCAAGCGCGACGCCGTCATCTATCGCTCGATCGACAACAACATCGAGTACAAGGCCACCGTCATCGAATTCAAGGACCGCGTCGGCGACGGTGCGGTGCTGCTCGGCGAGGCGACCTTTGTGTTCCAGGACAAGAAGAAGCTGTTGATGGACACGTTTGGCCGCGTCGACGGCAAATACGGACGCAAGCTTACGGTTGACCAGCCTAACAATGGCGGCAGGACACTGGCCGCGTTCTACTTCCTCGATGGGCGCTTGATTACGCTGCAGGCGACCGTACTTCCCGCCAATGGCGATTATCAGACCCCGGACATGGGACGCTTCGTCGATTCTCTTGCCTTTGTCGCGTCCCGCGCGGAGGCCGGCTCGACCGAGCTTACCGTGCCCAGATAAGGGCAAAAAATGCGGCCCGGACGAACGGGCCACACGGCATTTGCGAAATCGAATCGGGTCCCTTACTTCAGCGTGCCCAGATAGGCGATGACGTCATTGACGTCAGTGGCATTGGGCAAGCCGGAGAAGGGCATCCGGTTGCCTTTCACCTTGCCTTGCGGGTTGGTCAGATAATCGCGCAAGTTTCCTTCGGTCCAGTTGAAGCCCGCGCGCTTCATCGCCGGGGAATAGCGGAAATCCTCAAGCGATCCCGCCTTGCGTCCAACAACATTCTTCAAACTTGGGCCGAGCGCGTCGGCTTTTTCCGTATGACAGGCCGCGCAGGCGAGGAAAATCTCCTTGCCGTGATTGGCATCGGCTGAGAAAGCGGGCGACGCAAGAACAGCACCCACAAAGAGGGCGCCAAGCGCGGCGCCCTTGTTATAGAAAACCATGACCATGTCTCTCCCTTGAACCAGTGAATCTACGCGTTAACCAGCGGACCGGGATTCTTCAGATAGTCGTTCTTGATCTTGTCCACCGACCAATAGGCGAGCGCACCCACCGTTCCGGTCGGATTGTAGCCCGGCTGCTGCGGGAACACGGATGCGCCCATGATGAAGAGATTGTGCGCGTCCCAGGATTGCAGGTAGCGGTTGACCACGCTGCTGCCCGGCGAGCTTCCCATGATCGTGCCGCCGGTGTTGTGCGTCGACTGATAGGGCACGACCGTGAACATCTTCGGCCGCGGGCGGATCTCGTATGAGCTCGGACCCATCGCCTTGATGATCGCGTCCACCTTGGTCAACAGATACGCCGACATCTTGTGGTCGTTGTCGGTGCCGTTATAGGTCAGGCGCGGGAGCGGCCGGCCGAGCGAATCCTTATAGGTCGGATCGAGATCGAGATAGTTCGCGCGATTGGCGTAGACCGAGCCCTGGGTATTGATGTCGACCACGTGGTAGTACCAGCGCACGGTCTCCTTCTTCCACTGTGCGCCCCATGATGGGGTCCCTTCGGGCACATCGCGGCCGCCGATCGGCGGAGCGCCGCCGCTGCCGCCTCTGATGTAGCCGCCGCCGAAGAAGCCCAACCCCGAATGGTCGAAATTCTCGCCGTTGAAATCGTCGATGATGATGGCGTCGCCCGGCGCGCCCATGAACGGGTTAAGGTTCTTGTTCTCGAAAAACGCGGTCGCCGGCGCCTCGAACTGATAGCAATAGTTCTTGCCGACAAGGCCTTTGCCCGTCTTCGGGTCATACGGCTCGCCGATGCCGGAATACAGCATCATATGCACGTTGCTGAACACAAAACCCGCGAGCACCACGATGTTTGCCGGCTGCTCGTATTCTTCGCCGGTCTTCATGTCGGTGTAGAAAACGCTCGTGACCTTCTTGGCTTGCTTGTCGTAATTCAACTTGGTGACGAAGGCGCGGGTTCTGAGCTCGAACTTCGGTTCGTTGCGCAGCACGGGCATTACGTTCGTGGCGCCCGATGCTTTGGCATTGGCCTCGCAGGAATTGCGTCCGCAGAAACCGCAATACTCGCAGGCGCCGAGGGTCACGCCATAAATATTCGTGTAGGGCGCACTCGCCGCGCTGAAGGGCGCCGGGAACGGATGAAAGCCGAGGCTCTTGGAGGCCGCGGCATACATCAGACCGCCTTCGGATGTTTTAAGCGGCTTGCTCGGATATTCATTGGCGCGCGGACCTTCGAATATGTTGCCGCCGTCGATCTTCTGGCCGTTGAGATTGCCGGCCTTGCCGGACACGCCGCACAATTTGTCGAACTTGTCGTAGAAGGGCTCGAGCTCGTCATAAGAGAGCGGCCAATCCTCGATCGTCATGTCGGCTGGTATTGCGTTCGCGCCGTACCTTTCGCGGATAGTGGTCTTGATCTTGAAGTCCGTCGGCAGATAGCGCCAATGCAGTCCGCCCCAATGGTTGGACGTGCCGCCGACGCCTTCGCCGGGAAGGAAGGCGCCCCAGCGGCGGATCGGCAGCGCCGTCATGTCGGAGTTGTTGCGGAAGGTGACCGTATCGACGGAGTTGTCCTGCATCAGTTCCATGCGCGCGCCATATTTCAGCTCGTCGCGGATGCGCGGCAGCACGAATTCCTCATGTGGCCGGCGGTCGGGTCCGCGCTCGAGGCCGACGACGGTAAGCCCGGCCATGGTGAGTTCTTTGGCGATCATCGGTCCGGTAAGACCCACGCCGATTGTGACGACGTCGACTTCTTTCAGCTTGGTGACCATGTCCGTCTCTCCTCAACTGAAGTCGGCGATGGATTGGGGTTCGGCGACGACGTAGGGCTTGTTACGATACTCGTCGATCTTGTCGGCATAGGTCGCGGGCAGGCCGGGGAAACCCAGCATGCGCCACGACGCCTTGTTCTTGTTGCCGCCATAGATCGGATCGGAGAAGAAGCCCTCCATTGTGATCGTCAACAGGCGCTGGAAAAACAGTTTCGAATCGAAGCCGTCGAACTCCGCCTTGCCCTCCTGCATCGCGGTCAGCGCTTGGATGCGCTGCTCGGGCATGAGCCCCGCGAAAGCCTTGCCGTAGGTTTTCTGCGACCAATCATTTGCGGCTCGGATACCAGCGACGAAGAATTGATGCGGCGTCAGCGGCAGCTGATAGCCCTGCTCGGGCGTGCCTTTCACGAACGGCCCCGCACGATACATTTTCGCGCCGCCGCCCCAGGCGCTCGCGAGCTGGCGGTCGATGAAGGTGACGCAGCCGCATTCCGATCCAGACGGCGAGAGGTTGTCGACGGGAATGATGGTGTCCGTCGCCGCGGTGAAGAAAGCGTCCTCCTCCGGCGTCAGCACTTGCCGTGCATCGGGTGCAGTCGATGCGTTGGCACTCTGCTGCGGGCTGCATGCGGCTATGCCGCTCGCGGCTGCCGCAACGCCGGCTGCGCCGACGCCCGCGCCTTTCAAGAACTCGCGCCGTGGAAGCTTGATGTCAGCCATGGATCCCTCCCATGAGAACCTGGTTGTTATGAGGCTTGTGGCATAGCCGCGCGCCCAAAATAGCGGCCCTAACGTTGCGCCAAGTCTAGTCCGGTTTGACCGCTAGCGGGAAGGGCATTCCGTCATGGTGAGGTGCGAGCGAAGCGAGCCTTGAACCATCAGGAAACCACGCCGCAGGGCCAGATCAGCGCGATCATCTGTACAAGATAGCCCTTGTAATTCCCGTGCTCGAAAATATCGGGGCTTTCCTCCAGCGCCTCTTCCAGCGTATAGGCCACCCGCGTTGCGGCAATATCGCGTGAGGTCTCGCGCGGAATGCAGGCTTGGCGCACCGCATTCATCTCGGTCATAGCGGCCTGGATCCGGACACGGCAGAATTCCCAATCGCTTTTGCAGCGTTCGACGAACTCCGCCGTCGTGACGGGATCCTTCTTCGGCGCAGAAGCCGGCGCGGCGGAGGCCATACCAGCTGCGCCAAAAGCACAGACGACAACAAAGAAAAGTCTACGCATCATGCATGCATCAGCGGGCCAGGGTTCTTCAAATACTGCGTCGTGATCGCATTCGACGACCAATAAGCGAGCGCACCCAGCGGGCCTGTCGGGTTGTAGCTCTGGTTCTGCGGGAAGGTCGAGGCGCCCATGACGAAGAGATTGTGCGCGTCCCACGCCTGCAGATAGCGGTTCACCACGCTGGTCGAGGGATCCGATCCCATGATCGTGCCGCCGGTGTTGTGCGTCGATTGATAGGGCACTGCATTGTAATTGCCGTTGCGATAGCGCGGCTCGGTCATATGGGTCGGATTCATCGAACGCGCGATCTCGGCTGCCTTCTGACTCAAGAACGCGCCGATCTTGTAGTCGTTCTCCTTGAAATTGTAGGTCATGCGGAGAAGCGGCCTGCCGAGCGCGTCCTTATAGGTCGGATCGAGGTCGAGATAATTTTCGCGGTGCGCGTAGTTGCACGCGGTGCCGGAAACATCGAACCAGCGCCGGTACCATTTCGCGGTCGCAGCCTTCCATTCCTTGCCCCAGCGCGGCGCACCCGGCGGCAGCGCACGCGTGCCGATCGGCCGTCCGTTCGACAGGCCGGCCGAGATGTGTCCGCCGCCGATGAAGCCCAAGCCCGAATGGTCGAAATTGTCGCCGTTGAAATCGTCGATGATCGAGCCGAACGCGCCCGCCGCCATGAACGGGTTGCTCTCCTTGTCCTCGAAGAACACGGTGACGCCTGAGCCGGTGTATTGGTAGCAGTAATTCTTGCCCACGACGCCTTTGCCGGTGGCGGGGTCATACGGCGTCCCGATGCCCGAATAGAGCATCAAGAGCGTGTTGTTGAAGACATAGGCGCCGAGGATTACGATGTTCGCCGGCTGCTCGTATTCTTCACCGGTGCGGGGATCGATATAGATCACCGACTTCACGCGCTTGGCCGGCTTGTCGTAGACGAGGTTTTTCACCCAGGCATGCGTGCGTAACTCGAATTTCGGATCGGGCATCAGCACCGGAAGAATATTCACGTTGGGCGAGGCTTTGGCGTTCGATTCGCAGCCGAAGCGCTCGCAGAAGCCGCAATAGACGCACTCGCCCATCGTCGCGCCTTCGGGGTTGGTGTACGCGGCCGATGCGTTCGCCGAAGGCTGCGGGAACGGGTGATAGCCCATTTTCTTGGTCGCATCCTCGAACATCGAGGCGGCAAGGTTTCGGGCGAGCGGCTTGTTGGGATAGTGCTCGCTGCGCGGGCCTTCGAAAATGTTTCCGCCTTCGATCTTCTGGCCTTTGAGATTTCCGGCTTGTCCGGAAATGCCGCAGAGCTTCTCAAACTTGTCGTAATAGGGCTCGAGTTCGGCGTATGTGACTCCGAAATCCTGGACCGTCATGCCTTCCGGAATGGCATTGCGCCCGTATTTCTCCGTGTAGTGCGAGCGAAGCACATAATCGGTTTCGAGACAGCGCCACGTCGCGCCGTTCCAATGCGAGCCCGCGCCGCCGACATTGTTGCCCGGCAGGAACGAGCCCAAGCGCCGGATCGGCAGCGCCGTTTCACTGCGCGCGTGGCGGAGCGTTACCGTCTCCTGTCCCGCGTCCTGAAACAGCTCGTGGCGCTGCGAATAGCGCAGCTCGTCGCGGATATGGGGAATCGCGAAATCCTCGCGCGGACTGCGCATCGCACCGCGTTCGAGCCCGACGACATTGAGCCCCGCCTTGGTGAGTTCGCGCGAGAGGATGCTCCCGGTCCAACCCATGCCGATGACGACGACGTCGACTTCTTTGAGTGTCGTGACCATCAGGGCGCTCCTAACTGAAGTCCGCGATCGACTGCGGTTCCTTGTCGTATTTCTTGTTGTAATAGGTCTTGATCTCTTCGCGGTACGAGGCCGGCAGCCCGGGGAAGCCGATCATCTTCCACGCCACCTTGTCCTTGTTGCCGCCATAGATCGGATCGCCGAAGAAGCCCTCCATGGTGATCGTCAAAAGCTGATCGAAAAACATTGCGCTGGAGAAGCCGGCAAATTCCGCGTTGCCCGCCTCCAGCGCGGTCAGCGCTTCGACGCGCTGCTCTTCGCTCAACCGATCAAAGTCCTTGCCATAGGTTTTCTTGGTCCACGCGTTGGTCTCTTCGATGCCGGCGCGGAAGAATTCGCGCGGCGTCAGCGAGAGCTGGTAGCCGAGTTCGGGTTTCGCCGGCAGGAACGGCCCTTGCCGGTACAGCCGCGCGCCATTGCCGTAAGCACCTGCGAGCTGCCGGTCGATGAAGGTGGCAAGCCCGACATCTGTACCCGAAGGTGTGAGATTGTCGGCCGGGATGATGGTATCGACCGCGGCCTTGATGAAGGCAGACTCGGTTGGGTTCAGCGTGTGCCACACCTCCGGTTCGGCGGGAGCGGTTGCCGCCGTATTCGTCTCCGGACTGCACGCGCTGACACCGGTCGCCATGGCGGCGCCCGCCGCGCCGACTGCGCCTGCGCTTTTCAAAAAGTCGCGGCGTGGAATTTTCACTTCGGCCATCTATTTCCTCCCGGGAAAACGGCAAAGCTTGAGCTAATGCCAGTCTAGCAGGTTCGCGGGAGGCCACGGGAAGGGGAATAAGTCGCGGTGGGAGGTTTTGCGCTAGGCCCGCGGGCTGTTGACCGGCACCAGCGGGGGCAACCGGTATGCGCCATTAAGAAGCGATGCTTTTGGAAGATAGGCCCTCAGGTATAGAGCGTATGGGCCTCTCGCGGGTGCGGGTAGCCAATTTTCTGTCTTTCCGGCGCCCGGGTCGTGGCGCGCAATCCATATATCGAGCGAGCCGTCGGCATTGCGGCGCAGGCCTTTCGTGCGGTCGCCGATCGCGTAGCGATGGATCGGATTGTCGGCGAGGTAGAATTGGCCCCCGTGCGTCGCCCTATACATTGTCAGTGACCAAAACGCGTCCACGGGTGGGATTTGATCCGCAGCGAACGTCAAACGGAGCGCATCCTTACGCAACTTGGAGCTCCCATCCGGCGCGATTGCTCGCATGTACATGGCTTCTTGGCACGGCAGCGCCGCCAAAGTGCCTATGGCCGTGCGTGCCCGGTAAACATAGTCCTGACCGAAGTCGCCCAGATCCGCCTCGGGGTACAGCCACCCATTTGACGCCTGCTTGGGGTCGTCGCGCGCGAGTATGGCTTTGGCATCCACGATTCCTGCTTCGATTTCGCTTTGTTCGGTTGTACTGAACTTGCCCACGTCGAAGCTGCGGCCCAAACCAAGCGGCGCAATCCGGTGAAGCACGGCAGAGTCGGTCGCGGGCGGTGGGTTCTCCATCAGTAGCCTGGACGCGCTCGAAAAATATTCGCGCCACTCCGCATCGCGCCCTGCAAACACGCTCACGTCTCGCGCGGGGCTCGCCTTCAATCTGATCGCGTCCTGAATTTTGTGAACGGCATCCAGGTCGCCGGGGCTGTCCACCAGAACACGCGCGAGCGCCCATATCCAGGGTGTCGGCGATCGGATCGCGCCATCCGGCTCGGAATCGCGCGGACCTACGACAGTGAACACGCCGCCATGGTCGCCAATCGTCCGCGTCCCCAGAACGGCAAAGGTGTTTGTGTACATGTCCATCAGATGGAGGGAGAAATATCGCTTGCCGGTCGCGGGAAGCACTAAGGTCGCCGGCCCGTTACCCAAGTCCACAAAGGCCAGCGAATAGAGCGTGTCCACGTTGGGCGTCGTCACCACGCGTTCGTGGGGTGTCGCCGGCTGACGGAGATGACCGAAGGCGTTTATCGCAGCAACACCGAGCCTTCTGCCGAGAACAGCACTTTGTCTGCGGACTCGCGCGGATTCGATGAGCGGCAAGCAATATAGCCATGCTTCGCGAGCCGCCGACCTATGAAGGGCCGGGGCCGCAAGCGTCCGCCGCGGCGGAACGCTCGTCGCGGCTATGAGGCCGCCCAGGAATTCTCGCCGCCTCATGAAGCCCAATTCCTCGATCACAACACGAGGATGTGGGGTCGATGCGAGCGGCGCGCAAATTAACAATGGTTGAGACAGGACGCGTGGTTAACCGCGGTGACCCGGCAGCTCCATTCGCCGCCACATCTTGCCTCGCTTCAGAAGGCCACCTAATAGCTGTGGCAACGTCAGGAAAGACCTGCTTCAAGGCCGGGCGAACGGAGTTAAGCGTCTATCGTGGCTGACAAAATCAAAACCGCGGCGGAAGTCGTGGCGAGTGTCCCCGAAGGCGCCCATATCGCGCTTGGCGGCTTTGCCATTGCCCGCAACGTGATCGCCGTTGTCCATGAGTTGATCCGGCAGCAGAAGCGCAATCTCACCGTGTCGCAGGGCGTTGCCGGGCTCGACACCGACCTTCTCGTCGGGGCCGGTCTGGTGAAGCGGTTGATCATCGGTGGCGGCTCGCTCGACCGTTTCGGTCCCGTGCACTGCATCAATCGCGCGCGCGAAACCGGCTCGCTCGCCTTCGAGGATTGGACCAGCCTGTCGATCTCATTCCGTTATCTCGCCGGGGCGCTCGGCCTCTCCTTTATCCCGATCAAGTCGCTGATCGCTTCGGAAGTGTTGCAACGGCTGCAACGTGGCGGTGGCGCGGGCGAAGTGGCGGCGATGAAGTGCCCATTCACCGGCGAGGACTACGTCGCGATGACGGCCCTGACACCTGATGTCTCCTTCGTGCACGTGCAGTCCACGGACGCCGAAGGCAATTGCCGCATCGACGGGCCGCGCTGGGAAAACGAAGAGCAGGCCAAGGCCGCGCGCCGCTTGATCGTCATCGCCGAAGAGATCGTGCCGACGGAAACGATCCAACGTGAACCGGAACGGACCATCATCCCGGCGCACCGCGTCGAAGCAGTGATCCATCAGCCCTATGGCGCGCATCCGACCGCGGTCTTCGGCCGTTACGACTACGATGCCGCGCATTTGAAGCTCTATGTGGAGCATTCCAAACGCGCTGAGCGCATCGGTTACTACATCAGCGAATACATCCTCTCGACCAAGGACCATCGTGAATACCTCGGGAAGATCGGCGGCACAGCACAGATGCAAAAACTCAAAGCCGATCCGGCATTGGGCTACTGACGATGGAAATCCGGGCCACTGAAATCATGGTTGCCGCCGGCGCTCGCGAGCTGAAGGATCGCGAAACCGTGGTCGTCGGCATCGGCCTCCCGCAAGTCGCCTGCTTCCTCGCGAAGAGCACGCATGCGCCCAATCTCACTCCGCTGCTCGAAATCGGCGTCGCCAATATGCGGCCGAAAGACACACCCGTCGGTCTCGCCGATTCCCGCATCTTCTATCGTGCGACCTGTTGGAGCGGATTTCTCGATGTGATGGGGATGAATCTCCACCGCGGCATTGTCGACACCGGATTCTTAGGCGCGCTCGAGGTCGATCGCTTCGGCAACATCAACACGACGCTGTCCAAGGAAGAGGGCAGAGTGCGTTACTTCAACGGCAGTGCGGGCGGCAATGACGTTGCCTCACTTGCCAAACGCGTCATCGTCATCATGCGGCACGAGAAGCGGAAACTTCCGGCCGCCGTCGCGCATCTCACCAGCCCGGGCTTCGTCGGCGGCAAGACGCGCGCCGAGCTGTCGCTGCGTGGCGGTGGGCCGCATCGCATCATCACCGACAAATGCGTGTTCGGTTTTGATCAAATGACCCGAAGCGCCGTGCTTCTGTCCTTGCATCGGGGGGTGAGTTTGGAGGATGTCTTGGCCAACACCGGATTTCCTCTTGAAGTGCGGCAAACGCCTGCCATAACGCCGTTTCCCAACACTGAAGAGCTGCGTTTGCTGCGGGAAGAAATCGACCCCAAAGGCGTATACCTGGGCTGAAAGGTGCGATCGTGCATTATGACATCGAGCTGAATTCGGCCGCCCATTATCCCGTCCGCGGTATCGTCGAACTTTCGCCGCTGATCGAGCAGGCGGGCTTCGGCGCCTTCTGGAAAGGCGAATCCAACAGCACCGATCCCTTCGTGCTGATTTCGGCCATCGCCGCGCGCACGAACACACTCAAGCTCGGCACCGCGATCTATCACATCTACGGGCGTAGCGCGGTTACGCTCGGCATCCAGTCCGCCACGTTGCAGGATCTCTCCGGCGGCCGGCTTCTCCTCGGGCTTGGCGTTGCCAACAAGACGATCGCCGCCTGGCACAGCGGCGTCTTCGATCGTCCCCTGCGCCGGGCCCGCGAATATATCGACATCGTCAAGAAGACGGCCTCCGGCGAACGCGTGGAATACGAGGGCGAGATCTACAACACCGGGAAGCGCTTCCAGCTTTCCTGGCAGCCGTCGCATCCGAACTTCCCGGTCTATCTCGCCGGCCTCGGTCCGCAGATGACCAAGCTGGTCGGCAAGATCTCCGACGGCGTGTTCATCAATATGGCGACGCCAGCGACCATCCGTGAGATCGCCGGCCGCGTGCGCGAAGGCGCGATCGAAGCGGGCCGCGATCCCTCCAAGCTCGAAATCATCGCCAAAGTGCGCTGCTCGCTCAATCCCGATCGCGCCATGGCGAGATCAAAACTGCGCCAAGTGCTGACCTTCTACAACATCGCCGATCACTATAAGGACATGCTGATCGCGTCCGGCTTCGAGCCCGAAGTCACCCGCATCCAGGAAGCCTTCAAGGCCGGCGGCTTCAAAGCCGCGGCGCAGCACATGACCGACGACTACATGGACAAATTGCCGGTGATCCCAGCGACGTCAGTGAAGGAGATCAAAGACCGGCTACACCCTTTCGTCGAAGCGGGCGTCACCCGTCTTGTCGTGCCTTATGTTCCTGTTTCCGAACCCGTCATCGAAGATGCGGGTCGCTTCGTCGAAGCGTGGGGGAATTCTTGAAATCAACACCAAGAGGAGTTTTTTCGAATCTGTGATTTTGCTGCCGATGCGGCCGCTACTGAATGTGAAAGGAGCTTTGATTAATGAAAGAGAGAATAAACTACTATAGCGATGGTCTAAAACTGTCCGGAATACTTTCGAAGCCTGACAATGCCAAGAAAGGAAGCAATCTTCCTGGTGTCGTGCTTGTGCCGGGCTTCATGAGCACGGCGGACGCGTTCTTTCCTGGGTTCGCCGACGAGTTTACCGCAGCAGGCTTTGTGTCCCTGACTATGGATTTCAGAGGATTCGGAGAGAGTGAAGGCGTCCGCGGCGAGGTAATTCCATACCT
>Ga0134122_10001709_pt1 | contig 15952 bp, 14 predicted proteins | sample KB302_FD_96461 | JGI IMG/M metagenome (GOLD analysis project Ga0134122, IMG submission 96461) | Terrestrial soil microbial communities without Nitrogen fertilizer from Kellogg Biological Station, Michigan, USA - KB3-0-2 | ecosystem: Environmental > Terrestrial > Soil > Unclassified ... | reverse complement strand
CCGTTTCAGGGCGCGCTCGAGGCGGTGGGCCTGCAAAGCCTGACGCGGCTGCGCGGCGGCTTTACCAGTGGGGTGGCGCCCCGTCCGCTCTTGCATCTACCCGGGCTGCCGGCGCTGGCGCCCCTGATCTGTTATGAAGCGATTTTCCCGAGCGCCGTCGTCGCCGGGCCCGAACGGCCCTCGCTCCTCGTCAATCTCACCAACGATGGTTGGTTCGGCAACACGACGGGACCGCGCCAGCACATGCAGCAGGCGCGGGTACGAGCGGTCGAGGAGGGCCTGCCCTTGCTGCGCGTGGCCAACAACGGCATTTCGGCCATGGTCGATGGCCACGGGCGGGTGCTGGTTGAGCTAGGCCTCGATCAGCGCGGTTCGGCGGATACGGAGCTGCCCGCGCCCCTGCCGCCGACCCCTTACGCCCGCTTTGGCGATGGTATTTTTCTGGGCCTGTGGCTGTGCGGGGCGGCCGCGCTGGCCGCCGGCGTCCGGCGCCGCGGGTGCGCCTAGGGCGCCTCGATCCCCTTGCCCGGGCCCGACCGGACGCGCTGCAGTGCACCTGAGGTTGACGCATTGGCAATCTGCACCTACCAATTGCAGGGCGAAGGACAGGATGACGGGGCTGAGTGAATGTCGAGACCGACCGAGTTCGCCGCGGCAGTCGATGGCGAGGATAAAGGCTCGCGGCGACCCAATCCCATCGACGTCCATGTGGGGAGCAGGGTCCGCTTTCGCCGCATGCTGCTTGGGATGAGCCAAGAAAAGCTGGGTGAGAAGCTGGGTTTGACCTTTCAGCAAATCCAAAAGTACGAGAAGGGCATCAATCGGATCGGCGCCAGTCGGCTGTTCGACTTGGCGCAGGTGCTTGGGGTGTCGGTGCAGTTTTTCTACGAGGAGGCGCCAACCGGGGAGGTGTCACGCTTTGTGGCCGACGGCTTTGCCGAGCGCCCGGCGGAAAGTTCGATTGTGGAATTCTTGCGCAGCCGCGATGGGTTGGAACTCAACAAGGCGTTTGTGCGGATCGCGGACGTGCGGGCCCGGCGCGCCATTGTAGAGCTCGTGCGCAGCCTGGCCGCCGATGACGAAGTGTTGGACTGAGTCCGTTGCGGCAGCTGCCGGCCGCGGCTGCCAACCGGTGCCGCACGCACGCTGCGGTCATCTTGACCCCCGCCATAAACACTGTAACAAGACGCGCAATTTGGCGCCTAGCCATGGGGAACACAGTGTCGCGAAAGTCTTATTTGTTTACGAGTGAATCGGTTTCGGAGGGGCATCCGGACAAGGTTTGCGATCGCATTTCCGATGAGGTCGTCGACCTGTTTTTCCGCGAAGGCCCGAGAGCCGGCATCGATCCCTGGCAGCTCAGGGTCGCCTGCGAGACGCTCGCCACCACCAATCAGGTCATTATCGCGGGCGAGACGCGCGGGCCCAAGACCATCACCCGGGATCTGGTCGCGCATGTGGCGCGCATGGCCATCAAGGACATCGGTTACGAGCAGGAGGGCTTTCACTGGGATCGGGCGGATATTCGGGTGCTCTTGCACCCGCAGTCGGCCGATATCGCCCAGGGCGTCGACAGTGGCGGCAATCGCGATGAGGGCGCAGGCGATCAGGGCATCATGTTCGGCTTTGCCTGCAAGGATACCCCGGAACTGATGCCGGCTCCGATCTACTACAGCCACAAGATCCTTCGCTTGATTTCCGAGGCCCGGCACGCCGGCAAGGAGGCGGTGCTGGGTCCCGACTCCAAGAGCCAGGTCACCGTGCGCTACGAAAACGGCAAGCCGGTTGCGGCGACCCAGATCGTCGTCTCCCACCAGCACCTGGTGGAATCCATGACCTCGGCCCAGGTGCGCGAACTCGTCGAGCCTTACGTGAGAAAGGCGCTGCCGCACGGCTGGATCAGCAAGGACACCGTCTGGCACGTCAATCCGACGGGTAAATTTCACATCGGCGGTCCGGATGGCGACTCCGGCCTGACGGGACGCAAGATCATCGTCGATACCTACGGCGGGGCAGCCCCCCATGGCGGCGGCGCCTTCTCGGGCAAGGACCCCACCAAGGTTGACCGATCGGCGGCCTATGCGGCCCGCTATCTCGCCAAGAATGTAGTGGCGGCGGGGCTTGCCGATCAGTGCACGATCCAGCTCTCCTATGCCATCGGCGTCGCCAAGCCGCTGTCGATCTACGTGGACGTCGGCCGCAATCCCAACGATATCGATACGCCCAAGCTTGAAAGCGTGCTGGGCGAGCTCGTTGATTTGTCGCCGCGCGGCATCCGCAAGCACCTCGACCTCAATAAGCCGATCTATGCCCGCACCTCAGCTTATGGGCACTTCGGCCGCGAGCCGGACAATGAGGGCGGGTTCTCTTGGGAGAAGACCGATCTTGGTCCCAAGATCAGGGCCGCGATGGCCTGAGGCCCGCGCCGCGCGGTCCATCTTCTGCGGCGCCGGGCGCCCTCACCGCTGGGCTATGCCATGACGGCGGGCGCCGGTGTGCTACGCAGTTACGGTCGCCGGCGCGGACGTGCCCTAAGCGCGCGTCAGGCCGGCCTTTGGCGCGATCTTCTACCGCGCGTTGCCGTTGCCGGCACCGCGGCGGAGTTGGCAAACCCGCGCGGTCTGTTCCCGCCCAGCGTACGCGAGGTATGGCTCGAAATTGGCTTTGGCGGCGGCGAGCACCTCCTCTGGCAAGCCGAGCAACATCCCAAGGTGGGCCTGCTCGGTTGCGAGCCCTTCCAAGACGGCGTGGTCAAAGTCTTGGCCGCCATCGCCGAGCGTGGTTGTTCCAACATTCGTTTGTACGCCGATGACGCCCGCAGTCTCATTCGACACCTGCCGGCAGCCTCGATCGGGCGGGCTTTTGTGTTGTTTCCCGACCCGTGGCCGAAGCGACGGCATTGGAAGCGCCGGCTGGTGTCGGAGGGCACGCTCGCCGAGCTGGCGCGGGTTATGCCGCCGGGCGGCGAGCTGCGCATTGCCACCGATATTGCCGACTACGCCGAATGGATCTTGTTGGCCGTGCGCGGGCAGGGCGGCTTTCGCTGGACGGCCAAGGCCACCGCCGACTGGCGCGAGCGGGGCGTCGACTGGCCCCAGACCCGTTACGAAGCCAAGGCTTTGCGCGCGGGCCGGCGCTGCAGCTATTTCCGCTTCCTGCGGTCCTGAGTAACGGGGCCCTGAATAACGAGAGCCTGAGTAAAGAGAGCCTGAGTAACGAGGCCCTGAGTACCCCGCAGGCCCCGAGCGACCCAGCCTGGGCAACCAGGCCTCAGCAACCCGGCCTCAGCAACCCGGCCTCAGCAACCCGGGCGCGCGTTGCCCTTTTTGCGGTGCGACATAATTCACACTTCCCGCTTGCAAGTTGGGCAATTCCCGCCTACCATCGTGCTGCTCATGATCATCTCAACTCTGAGAGTGGGCCCTCCGGGTCCGCTCTTTTTGTTTTGAGGGGTCGAGCGAACACCCCCACACGGGAGTTTCGGGCAGGCAGAGACGCGGTGGTCGATAGCACACCCGAGGCGCGCTTTCTTCATGAGACCGGGTTGGCCGCACAGCTTGCTGGGTTGGTCGAACCGGTGCTCGAGGACTTGGGATTTCGCTTGGTGCGGGTTACCATTTCCGGTCACAACGGTACGACGGTCCAAATCATGGCCGAGCGGCCGGATGGGACCATCACCGTCGAGGAGTGCGCGGAGATCTCGCGCAATCTGTCGCCGCTGCTTGATGCGCACGACCCGCTGCCCGGCCACTATGCGCTCGAGGTGTCCTCGCCCGGCATCGACCGGCCCTTGGCTCGCGTCTCCGATTTCGAGACCTGGGCGGGTTATGAGGCGAAAATCGAGCTGAAGCAGCCCGTCTCCGGTCGCAAGCGTTTCCGGGGCGTGCTGGAAGGTGTCGAGAACGGAGAGGTTCGCATCGAGGTCGAGCTCGATCAACTCGGGCGTCAAGTCATGGGACTACCGGTTGCGCTCATTGCCGAGGCGCGGCTCGTGCTGACGGAGGCCCTCATTCGCGAATCGCTGCGGCGCTCGAAGCGAGAACGTGCTGACGAAGCGGCAGATGATGTTGCGCCTTAGCTTGAATTGGAGGGTGCCTTAGATGGCCCAAGCCGGAATTAGCGCTAACCGTTTGGAGCTGATGCAGATCGCCGATGCGGTCGCGCGCGAGAAGTCGATTGATCGCAAGATCGTCATCGAGGCCATGGAGGACGCGATCCAGAAGGCGGCCAAGGCCCGCTATGGCGCCGAGAACGACATTCGCTGCGTGATCGACCCAAAGACGGGCGAGACCAAACTTACGCGCGTGCTGCAGGTGGTCGAGACGGTAGAAAACGACTCCACGCAAATCGTGCTGGCGGCCGCCAAGCGACGCAATCCCGACGCCAAGATCGGCGATCTGATCGCTGAGCCATTGCCACCGCCGGATTTCGGCCGGGTGTCCGCCCAAAATGCCAAGCAGGTGATCGTGCAGAAGGTGCGCGATGCGGAACGCGAGCGCCAGTACGGCGAGTTCAAGGATCGCGTCGGCGAAATCGTTAGCGGTACCGTCAAGCGCGTCGAATATGGCAACGTCATCGTCGATCTGCAGAAGGCGGAGGGGATCATCCGGCGCGACGAGATGATTCCACGCGAAAACGTCCGGCTCGGCGACCGCATCCGGTCCTACATCTATGATGTGCGCCGCGAGCAACGTGGGCCCCAGATCTTTCTCTCCCGTGCTCGTCCCGAATTCATGTCGCTGTTGTTCCGGGCGGAGGTCCCTGAGATCTACGATGGCATCGTGCAGATCAAGTCGGTGGCGCGAGATCCCGGCTCCAGGGCAAAAATTGCCGTCATTTCCAAGGACTCCTCGATCGATCCGGTCGGCGCCTGCGTCGGCATGCGCGGTCAGCGTGTGCAGGCGGTGGTCGGCGAGTTGCAGGGCGAGAAGGTCGACATCATCCAGTGGAACCAGGATGCTGCCACCTTCATCGTCAATGCGCTGGCGCCGGCCGAAGTGACCAAAGTGGTGTTGGACGAAGATTCCAACCGCATCGAGGTGGTGGTCCCCGAGAGCCAGCTTTCGCTGGCGATCGGGCGGCGCGGCCAGAACGTGCGGCTTGCGTCCCAACTTACCGGTTGGGATATCGATATTCTGACCGAACAGGAGGAGTCGGAGCGGCGTCAGAAGGAGTTCACCGAGCGCTCGCAGCTCTTCATGGAAGCGCTCGACGTCGACGAGGTGATCGCCCAGCTGCTGGCGACCGAAGGCTTCGAGACCGTCGCCGAGGTGGCCTACGTCGATGCCGGCGAGATCGCCCACATCGAGGGCTTCGATGAGGATACCGCCAAAGAAATACAGGCACGCGCGCGCGAATACCTGGAGCGGCAGGAGGCCGAACGGGATGCCAAACGCAAGGCTCTGGGCGTCTCCGACGAGCTCGCCAAAATTCCCGGCATCAACACGACAATGCTGGTGGCCTTCGGGGAGAACGAGATCAAAACCGTGGAAGACCTCGCCGGTGCGGTGACCGACGAGCTCGTTGGCTGGACCGAACGCAAACGGGAGAAGGATGCCGAACCGGTCCGCCACAAGGGCGTGCTCGAGGGCATGGAGATCGGGCGCAAGGAGGCCGAAGACATCATCATGGCGGCGCGCATTGCCGCGGGCTGGGTGACGGCCGAGGATCTCGAAAAGCTGCGTGCCGAGCAGGAGGCCGCCGCGGCCGCAGCGCAAGCCGCCGCCGCCGCGGCACAGACCGCGCCGGCCCTGGCGACAGGCGCCAAGGCTTGAAAGCTATGGGCGGCAAGGACCAACAGGCACGTGGCAAGCGCCGAAGACAGGCAAGTCCCTCCGGATGCGACGCATGGTTCGCCGCTGCGGCTGTGCGCCGTTACCCGCACCCACAAGGGCGCCGATGATCTCATCAGGTTTGTGCTCGCCCCGGATGGCAGCATCGTTCCTGATCTGGCGCGGCGGTTGCCCGGTCGTGGGGTTTGGGTTGGCGCGACCCGGCGGGACGTGGCCGCCGCGCTACGCCAGAAGGCTTTTGCCCGCAGCCTGAAGCGTTCTGTTCTGGTGCCGAACGACCTCGTTGAGAGGGTCGAAAGCCTGCTCAAGCGACGCCTCGCCGATGCCATCAGCCTCGCCAGGAAGGCCGGCCTCCTGGTTGCGGGATTTGCCAAAGTGGAAGAATTGATTGGCCTGGGCCAAGCCGTCGTTCTTGTGCATGCGGCCGATGCCGCCGGTGACGGTGTTGCCAAGCTCGATCGTAAATTCAGGGCGTTACGGGGGCCGGGTGCAGCGGCTGAGGCAATTGTACGGGAGTTGACGAGTGCCGAATTGAGCTTGGCCATCGGGCGGTCAAATGTGGTACATGCTGCTGCGTCCGGAGGTGGCGCCTGCCGGCGAATTGCCTATGAGGCCAGCCGGCTCAGACGCTACCGAGAGGGTGGCCCCGAGGTACCTACGGATACTGGTTCGAATACAGGACGTGTATGAGCGAAATCAAAGAGACCGCCGACAAGACGCTACGCGGTGATGTGCGCAAGCCCCTGAGCTTGAAGCGCACGGTCGAGTCCGGCCACGTGCGGCAAAGCTTCAGCCACGGCCGATCGAAATCGGTGGTGGTCGAAAAGAAGAAAAAGCGCACGATATCGGCACCCGGCGCCGAAGCGGAGGAAGCCACCACGCCCGAAGCGGCCGAGGCGGTGGTCGCCGAGATCGTGCATGCGCAGCGGACCGGCGGCCTGTCCACCGACGAGGTCGACGCGCGTCGTCGTGCGCTCGAGGCCGCGCGCGAACGTTCAGAAATGGAAGAGCGCGAGCGGGCCCGCCTCGAAGCCTTGACGCCGCCGCCGGCGCTGGAGGAGCCAACCCCTGAGGTCGAAGCCGCCGCCACGGTGCCCGGCGCAGCCGGGCCGCCAGCCGACGGCGAAGCGGTGCAGCCGCCGGCCCCGGAGCCGAAGCCGGCGCGCGCGCCCGAAAAGACGGGCAAGCTCGCCGACACGGTCAGACGGCCGGAAGTCGTGAGCAAGCGTCCGGCGCGCAGTCTCGAGGTCGAACCCGATAGCGAAGAGGAAACACGCACCAAGAAGAAGGGCGCCAAGCCGGCCAAGAGTCCGGTCAAGGGCGCCGAGGAGCGTCGCGAACGCATCAAACTCACCATCAACAATGCCTTCGACGAGGCCCAACGCGAACGGTCGCTTGCTTCGCTGCGCCGGCGCCGCGAGCGCGAAAAGCTGCGGCAGGCCGGGGTCGTACAGCAGCGTGACAAGGTCATGCGCGAAGTGATCATTCCCGAGGTCATTACCATTCAGGAACTGGCCAACCGCATGACCGAGCGGGCGGTCGACGTGATCAAGCTGCTGATGGCGCAAGGCGCCATGCACAAGATCAATGACGTGATCGATGCAGACACCGCCGAACTGATCGTGCAGGAGTTCGGCCATACGCCCAAACGCGTCTCCGAGGCGGACGTCGAAGAAGGCTTCATCGGCAAGACCGATGCCGATGAGCAGCAGCTGCCCAGGGCCCCCGTCGTCACCATTATGGGTCACGTCGACCACGGCAAGACCTCGCTCCTGGACGCGATCCGCCAGACCGATGTTGCCGCCGGCGAGGCCGGGGGCATCACCCAGCACATCGGCGCCTATCAGGTCACGACGCCCAACGGGCAACGCATTACCTTCATCGATACGCCGGGTCACGAGGCCTTTACGGCCATGCGCGCGCGCGGTGCCAAGGTCACCGACATCGTCGTGCTGGTGGTGGCCGCCGACGACGGTGTGATGCCGCAGACCGTCGAGGCGATCAACCATGCCAAGGCCGCCCGCGTACCGCTGATCGTTGCCATCAATAAGATGGACAAGCCCAATGCCGATCCCAATCGTGTACGTACCGACCTTTTGCAGCACGAGGTGATCGTCGAAAGCATGTCGGGTGAAACGCTCGAAGTCCCGGTATCCGCCTTGCAAAGGACGGGTCTCGACCGATTGCTGGAAGCCATCCAGTTGCAGGCCGAGCTCCTCGATTTGAGAGCCAACCCAAACCGGTCGGCCGAGGGTGTGGTGATCGAGGCGAAACTCGAGCGCGGCCGTGGTCCCGTCGGTACCGTGCTCGTGCAGCGCGGAACCTTGCGCGTCGGCGACATCATCGTTGCCGGATCGGCCTGGGGGCGCGTGCGCGCGCTGATCGACGATCGGGGTGAGCCGGTGACGACGGCGGGGCCGTCGGTGCCCGTGGAAATCCTGGGTTTCGATTCGGCGCCGGAGGCCGGCGATCCGTTTGGCGTGGTCGAAAGCGAGGCCCGAGCGCGCGAGATCACCGACTATCGCACGCGCAAGCGGCGCCAGACGCTGGGTTCGGCGGGTACCGCGCGCACCCTTGAGCAGATGATGCAGCAGCTCAAGGAAGCGGGGCGCAAGGAATTTCCGCTGCTCGTCAAGGGGGATGTGCAAGGCTCGGTGGAGGCCATTGCCGGGGCCCTGCGAAAGATCGGCAACGATGAGGTGGAAGCGCGCATCATCCACTCGGGCGTCGGCGGCGTGACGGAATCCGACATCGCACTTGCCAATGCCTCCAAGGCGGTGGTGATCGGCTTCAACGTGCGCGCCAACGCGCAGGCAAAAATGCTCGCCGACCAATCCGGTGTGGAGATACGTTACTACAACATCATCTACGATCTGGTCGACGACGTGAAGGCGGCGATGTCGGGCCTGCTGGCGCCGACCTTGCGCGAAATCTTCCTTGGCAATGCGCAAATTCTGGAAGTGTTCAACATTTCCAGGGTCGGCAAGGTCGCCGGTTGCCGCGTGACCGAGGGCAAAGTCGAGCGCGGCGCAAAGGTCAGGCTGATTCGGGACAACGTCGTCATCCACGAGGGTACGCTCTCCACGCTGAAGCGGTTCAAGGACGAGGTGCGCGAGGTGCCGGCCGGGCAGGAGTGCGGTATGGCCTTTGCCAACTACCAGGATATCCGCGCCGGCGACGTCATCGAATGCTTCAATGTCGAGAGCATCGCCCGGACGCTCTAGACGTTTGTTTGCCGTTGCAGGGGGTCGGTACGTGGACGCGCCGACCCCTTTTCCCATCCGAGTTTCGCAGCATGTCCAAGCGCCATTCCGGCAAAACTACGGGACCCTCGCAGCGGCAGCTGCGCGTGGGAGAACTGGTCCGCCATGCACTCGCCGAGATGCTTGCGCGCGGCGAAATTCACGATGAGGTGCTCGCGTCCCACGTCCTGACAATACCCGAAGTGCGCATGTCGCCGGACCTGCGCCTCGCCACCATTTTTGTGATGCCGCTCGGCGGCAAGGATATCGAGGCGGTGCTGGCTGCCCTGGAAAACAACAAACGCTATATCCGCGGCGAGGTCGCGCGCGCGGTCAATCTCAAGTTTGCGCCCGAGGTGCGATTTCGCGCGGACCAGACCTTCGATGAAGCGCTGCGCATCGACCGCTTGCTGGCGAGCGACAAGGTGCGGCAGGATCTCGATAAACGATGAGAGGCGCGCGCCGCAGAAAGGGTAAGGCAATCAACGGCTGGCTGGTGTTGGACAAGCCCGCCGGGGTGACCTCCACCTACGCGGTCGGTGCCGTGCGCCGGGCTTTCGGGGCGCGCAAGGCCGGGCACGCGGGCACCCTCGATCCTGCGGCAACCGGCGTGCTGCCGATCGCTTTCGGCGAAGCCACCAAGACGGTGCCCTACGCGGTCGACGGCGAGAAGTGCTACCGCTTCACCGTGCGGTGGGGCGCGGAGACGGAAACGGACGATGCGCAAGGACGGGTCGTGCGCACGAGTGAGGTGCGCAGCGAGCCGGCGGCAATTTCGGCGCTATTGCCGCGATTCACGGGCGAGATCATGCAGACGCCGCCGGCCTATTCGGCGGTCAAGATCGCCGGCAAGCGCGCTTATGATCTGGCGCGCGAGGGCGAGGCCGTAGCCCTCAAGCCGCGGCCCGTGGCGGTTCACGCCCTGCGACTGCTTGAGATCCCGGACGCCGCGAGCGCCGTATTCGAGGCACGCTGCGGCAAGGGCACCTATGTGCGCGCGCTTGCCCGCGACATGGGGCGCGCGCTTGGCTGCCTCGGCCACCTAATCGAGCTGCGTCGCACCCGGGTTGCGGCATTTGCCGAAGACGGCGCCATCAGCCTGGCACGCCTCGAACGGGCCTTGCAGGAGGGCGAGGGCGCGCTGATGCGCCTGCTGCTGCCGATCGAGGCGGCACTGCACGATTTTGCCGTGCTCAACGTCGGCCCGGCCGACGCCGCTCGCCTCTTGAACGGCCAGCCGATCCTGATCCGCGGCCGCGACGCCCCCTACCAGCCCGGACCGACCTACGCCCTGTGCATGGGCAACCTCGTCGCGCTCGGCGAGATCGAGCGGGGGGAGTTGCATCCGATCCGCGTGTTCAATCTGGGGGATGCTGGATAGTTGATCTAAATCAAGTGCTTGCGTCCGGCGTTTTTCCTCGCAATCGTCGCCAGTTCGTGTATAACGCCGTGCATCCGCGGCCAGCGCCGCGGTAACGCGACCAGGCTGGACGACATCCCGGCCACGGCCGCTCCACCACTTCAGCACTCAAGAAAGGTTAAGCCGATGTCGCTGAGCGGACAGCGCAAGCTGCAACTCGTCAAGGAATACGCAACTAAGAAGAACGATACCGGTTCGCCCGAGGTCCAGATCGCGCTGTTGACGGAGCGCATCAATGGCCTGACCGAGCATTTCAAGCTGCACAAGAACGACAATCATTCGCGGCGTGGTTTGCTCAAGATGGTGAGCTTGCGCCGCAGGCTTCTCGACCACGTGAAGTCGCGCGACGAAGGGCGTTATCAGAAGATCATCGAGCGTTTGGGAATCCGCCGCTAGCGGACCAATGGTCAGGCAGCCGAGCGGCTCACGTCGCAACGATGCGGAACTGTGGGCCGGCTTTGAGCCGCAGCAAGTGCCGCCACCCGGCGCTTTGCACAATGAGAAACGAGATACGAGATGTTTGACACACAACGTGTAGAAACTGAATGGGCCGGGCGCAAACTGGTGCTCGAAACCGGCAGGATTGCGCGGCAAGCGGATGCCACCGTGCTGGCGCAATACGGCGAGACGACCGTGCTGGCGACCGTGGTCGCTGAAAAGGCGGCGCGAGCCGGGCTTGATTTTTTTCCTTTGACCGTCAACTACCAGGAGAAGACTTTTGCCGCCGGCAAAATCCCCGGTGGCTACTTTAAGCGCGAAGGTCGCCCGACGGAAAAAGAGACGCTGACCTCGCGCCTGATCGACCGGCCGATCCGACCCCTGTTTGTGGAAGGCTTCAAGCACGAGACGCAGGTGGTCGCCACCGTGCTGTCGCACGATATGGAGAACGATCCTGATATCGTGGCGATGGTGGCCGCCTCGGCGGCACTGACCCTGTCGGGCGTACCCTTCCTTGGCCCGATCGGCGCCGCCCGCGTCGGGTTGATCGATGGCAAACTCGTGCTCAACCCCATGATCGACGAGATGGCCAATAGCGAGCTCGATCTCGTGGTGGCCGGCACCGCCGACGCCGTCATGATGGTTGAATCGGAGGCCAAGGAACTCCCCGAGATGCAGATGCTGGAGGCGGTCATGCACGGCCACAGCGGTTTCCAGCCGGTCATCGAGGCGATCATCCGCTTGGCGGAAAAAGCGGCCAAGGAGCCGTGGGATTTCAAGCCTGCCGACAAGTCCAAATACAAGGCCAAAACCAAGGCCCTCGTCGAGGCGGACCTGCGCACGGCCTTCGCCACGCCTGAGAAGCAAAGGCGCCATGAGCTCGTCGAGGCTGCGAACGCCAAACTGAAGGCCGAGTTGCTGGGAGCCGAGGCGGACGCCAGTGAAGAGGTGCTGCTCGGCTCGGTCTTCAAGGAGCTCGAACAGGAAGTCGTGCGCGGCGACATCATTCGCACCCAGCGCCGCATCGACGGGCGTGACCTGAAGACCGTGCGTCCGATTCGCTCGGAGGTGCATGTGCTGCCGCGAACGCACGGTTCCGCCCTGTTTACGCGCGGGGAAACGCAGGCGCTGGTGGTGGCAACCCTCGGCACCGGCGAGGACGAGCAGTACGTCGATGCGCTCGAAGGCACGCGCAAGGAACGCTTCCTGCTGCACTATAACTTCCCGCCCTATTCGGTGGGCGAGACGGGCCGGATGGGAGCGCCGGGTCGGCGCGAGATTGGCCACGGCAAGCTGGCCTGGCGCGCCCTGCATCCGCTGATGCCGAGCGCGGAGGAATTTCCCTACGTGGTGCGGATTGTCTCGGAAATTACCGAATCGAACGGCTCTTCCTCGATGGCCACGGTCTGCGGTTCGTCCTTGGCGCTGATGGATGCCGGCGTACCGCTCAAGCGCCCTGTCGCCGGCATTGCCATGGGCCTCATTAAGGAAGGCAATGACTACGCCGTGTTGTCCGACATCTTGGGCGATGAGGACCATCTGGGTTATATGGACTTCAAGGTGGCGGGCACCGAGAAGGGTGTCACCTCGCTGCAGATGGACATCAAAATCGCCGGTATCACCGAGGAAATCATGCGGGTGGCGCTGGAGCAGGCCCACCAGGGCCGGATGCACATCTTGAACGAGATGTCGAAGGCCTTGGGTACGGCGCGAACCGAGCTCGGTGAGCACGCCCCGCGCATCGAGACGATCAAAATCCCGGTCGACAAGATTCGCGAGGTGATCGGATCGGGCGGATCGGTGATCCGCGAGATCGTGGCCGAGAGCGGCGCCAAAATCGACATCGAGGACGACGGCACCATCAAGATCGCCGCCGCCAAGCGCGAAGCCATCGAGGCGGCACTGGCGCGCATCCGCGGCATCACGTCGGAACCGGAGGTGGGCCAGATCTACAAGGGCAAGGTCGTCAAGATCATGGAATTTGGGGCCTTCGTGAACTTTTTCGGCGCCAAGGACGGCCTCGTTCACATTTCGCAGCTCACGCACGGTCGCCCCGAGACCGTGGGCGAGGTCGTGAAAGAGGGGCAGGAAGTCTTTGTCAAACTGCTGGGCTTCGATGATCGCGGCAAGGTGCGCCTCTCCATGAAAATCGTCGATCAGGCGACCGGCAAGGAGATCCCGCGCGCGGAGGGCGAGGCCGAGGAACGCTTCGAGGGCAGTGGGCGCCCGCCGCGGCGCGAGCGCGGCGATCGGGGGGAGCGTCGCCGGGAACGAGGATAATGGCGTCGCCGGCGCCGGCCGCTCGCAACAAGGACGCCAATAGCGGCGCCCTTCGATCGGCGGCGGCGCGGGCGCGGCGGCTTCAATGCTTCTCGAGCGTGATCGAGGGGAGCTTGATTTCGACCGTATTGCGTTGACGCTCCCAGTAGAGATACCCAAGCACGACGACGGCCACCAGCAGGCCGCCCAACAAAAAAGATCGAAAATCGGTTTGCATGCTCACTCCGTCCCAGGCCGGATGCGGCCGCCTGCCCTGAGGCGGCACGTCCCCTGCCAGCCAAAGCGACGGCCGCTCCGTTCCAGCTTCGCCTGCAACCCGAGCCGGTGAACGGTCGGACCGCTCATCCCGGGCCGCGCCATGGCAAGTCCCCTCGAGGCGGGGCGCCGGCGCCCGTCGCCAATGTGGCAAAAAGGTGCCCGCCAGAAGACCGCAGCTGGTGGCACGGCCCAATCGTCTCGCTGAGCCAAAATGCCCCCCCCGCGCGCGACGGACAGTCGGGCGGCGGCGCGTTAACCATCCGGCTTCGTGGGCAGATGAGCACCTTGTGGTCTTCAGCGGCGCACGAGCGTGAACGCATCGATGGAGGACATGTATGCGGCCAGGAACTGCAGCGATCACTGCCGGAGCACTCATCTGTCTCGCCCTAGCGCCGACGGCGGCGCAAGCCCGCTGGGAGAGACTGGGCTGTCAAAAGGTGGGCTTTATCGTCGACAAGGACGTCATCAGGGTTGGGCGCGGCGAAGGCCGCTTCAAGTCCATCCGCCTGGAGGTCTCCGGCAACAAGGTCTACATGGACGACCTGAAGGTGATCTACGCCAATGGCGAACCCGATGATATCCCCGTGCGATCCGAAATTCGTGCCGGCGGACAAACGCGTCCCCTCGACCTCAGAGGTGAGCGCCGGGCCATCAAAGAAATCGAGATGAAGTACCGCTCGCAGCCGAACTTCAAGGGCCAGGCCACCGTGTGCGTCGACGCGCAGTCTTAAGCTCGGCGCCCGATCCGGCGGGGTGGCCCGTCACGGCCAGCCCGCCAGTTCGCGCGCCAAGAGGCGCGCGCCGAGCAGCACGAACACGGCGCCGAACCCCGCTTCCATGCTTGGCCGGTAGCGGTTGTAGAAGCTGCGCGCGGCGGGCTTTTGCATCAGCCAAGCGAGGAGCACGAGATAGCAGCCGTTGCCGACGACGATGACCCCGACCGCGGCAAGGCCGGTCGCAAGATTGGCCTTGAGAATGCCGACGCCGGCAAAGATGCTGGCGAGAAAGAACAGGGCCTGCACGTTGGCGAGCGCAGTGAGGATGCCTTGCGTGAAAGTGCCAGCCGCTGAGGCGACGACGTCGGCGGCCGGCGCGGCCCCCGTCGCGCCCGCACCTTTGAGGCCCCTGAGCAGGAGCCGCGCGCCGACCCACACCAGATAGGCGCCGCCCAGCACATAGATGATCAGGCGCACGGATGGCGCTTTCGCCAGCAGCAGCGCCAAGCCCAGGAGGGTTGCCAAGGCATAGCCGGCAATACCGATCAGATTGCCGATGAGCGCGATGGCCACCTCTGTCCAACCGCGGGTCAAAGCGAGGTGGACGATCAGCAACGAGTTGGCCCCGGGTGTGGGTACGATGGCGAGCCACAAGAGCGTGAACGCCCACAAGACCTGATAGTCGAGCGCCAAGACCTTCTCCCTCGTCCCATCCCCAGCCAATGGCCGCGCCGACGCCGGTACGGCGCGCGGCCCGCGCGGGTGCCTGGCAGCGACGAGGCCCGCCGGCAGTTGGTCGGCACCGGTTGCGTTCTCGCGAGGGCTCGTCGCCGCCGGCACCTTTCTGCTAGACTTGCCTATTCCAACAAGGACGGTCCCTGATGCTGCGTCAATCCCTTGTCGAATATGCCAAGCCCCTCGAGGCCACCGAGGCGCCGACGCCGACGGTTTCTGGTTGCGAGGTGCTGTTGCGCGTGAGCCATTGCGGCGTGTGCCACTCCGATCTGCATCTGCAGGACGGCTACTTCGATCTTGGCGGCGGCCAAAAGCTCGATGTGCGCGGCAACCGGCCGATGCCCTTCACGCTCGGCCATGAGATCGCCGGCGTGGTCGAGGCCGTCGGGCCCGACGCTGCCACGATTGCCAAGGCTGCGCGCTATGCGGCCTTTCCTTGGATTGGTTGCGGCAAATGCGGGCTCTGCGCGCGTGGCGATGAACACATGTGCAATGCGCCGCGCGCCCTCGGCGTCACGGTGGACGGCGGTTATGCGACGCACGTGGTCGTACCGCATCCACGCTACTTGCTCGACGTGACGGGCATTGCGCCGGAGATCGCCGGTGCGCTGATGTGCTCCGGCCTGACCGGCTACAGCGCGATCAAGAAGGCCGTCGCCTATCAGCGGGCTGGCCCCTTACTGATCGTGGGACTTGGCGGGGTCGGCATGATGGGACTGCAGTTCGCCCGCGCCGCCACCGATAAGCCCGTCTTCGTCGCCGATATCGACGCTAACAAGCGCCGGGCGGCCTTGCAGCTGGGCGCGGCGGAGGCCTTTGATCCGGCCGATGCCGGCGCGCGCAAGGCGATCATGAAGGCATCGGGCGGCGTCGGTGCCGCCGTCGATTTTGCAGGTTCCGACAAGTCGCTGAACTTCGCGCAGGGCGCCGTCGCCAAGGGCGGCGCCGTCGTCATCGTCGGCCTGATCGGCGGCAGCTTTTCCATTCCGGTGCCGATGTTTCCGCTGCGGGCGCTAACCATCATGGGCAGCTACGTCGGCTCGCTTGCCGAAGCACGCGAAATGATCGCGT
>Ga0134122_10001708_pt1 | contig 15952 bp, 11 predicted proteins | sample KB302_FD_96461 | JGI IMG/M metagenome (GOLD analysis project Ga0134122, IMG submission 96461) | Terrestrial soil microbial communities without Nitrogen fertilizer from Kellogg Biological Station, Michigan, USA - KB3-0-2 | ecosystem: Environmental > Terrestrial > Soil > Unclassified ... | reverse complement strand
GTGTTCTGGCGCTCATTGCCCGCGGTGACGCCGGTGACGAAGGATGTTTTCGACGGCGCGACTGCTGAGCGAAGACTCTCATCGTTTTTTGGGGTGGCTACTATCGAATCCTTCGGCTCGTTTTCGCGACTGGAATTGAGTGCTGCTGCTGCTGCCATCACCTATGTCGAGCGTACGCAACTTGGAAAAAGACCGAACTTGTCGCCGCCAAGTCGCGAAGCGGCAAACTCCGTATTGATGATCGATGCAGCGACGCGAACAAATCTCGAATTGATTCGCACGCTTTCCGGGGCCAACGAGGGCAGCCTGCTTTCAGTCATCGATCGAACCAGGACGGCAGCGGGCGCTCGGCTGCTAGGACGCAGGCTTGCGAGCCCCCTGGTTGCCCCTGATGTAATCAATGCGCGATTAGACGCGGTAGCGTTCCTCGCAAATGGCCCTTCGAAACGTAAAGAATTGCGCGATATATTGGCAAGAGCACCCGACCTTTCCCGTGCGCTTGCGCGCATTTCGCTTGGACGCAGCGGTCCGCGAGACCTTGCCGCTGTGCGCGATAGTCTCGCAATAGGCGCTGATATTGCTAAAATCTTTAGCGACGAAAAACTGCCGGACGAACTCTCGGCTACCGCAACGAAGCTCGTGCTGCCGAAGTTGTTGTTAAAAGCAGAACTTGAAAGAGCGCTTGCCGACGAATTGCCGCTTAGCCGGCGCGACGGCGGCTTTGTGCGTGCGGGCTATGACAAGGAATTGGATGCCGCGAGTCAGCTGCGCGACGATTCCCGGAAAATCATCGCGAATTTGCAGACGCGTTACATCGAGGTGACCGGATTCCGTACGCTCAAGATCAAGCACAATAATGTGCTGGGATATTTCGTCGAAGTAAACGCGCAGCAGGGTGAGCGCCTCGTGGTGCCGCCCTTGAAGGAAACCTTCGTTCATCGACAGTCGCTCGCTGGGGTCATGCGATTCTCGTCGTCTGAGTTGGGCGATCTTGAATCAAAGATAGTGAACGCCGCCGAGCGCGCGCTTGCGCTGGAACTTCTGATTTTCGATCGCCTTACAAGCGAGATCATGGCGGCTGTTGAGTCGCTGGAAGCGCTCGCATCTGCGCTAGCCCATATCGATGTTGCAGCGGCACTCGCCGAGCTTGCAGTTACTGAAAACTGGGTTCGTCCGGAAATTGACGATTCACTCGACTTCCTCGTCGAAGGTGGCCGTCATCCGGTTGTCGAGGAATCGTTGCGCCGCGACGGCGGACCTTTCGTCGCCAACGACTGCAATCTGTCACCTCCCGAAAACGAGAAGGCGGGAAGCATTTGGCTCGTCACCGGCCCGAACATGGCGGGCAAATCCACGTTTCTTCGACAGAACGCGTTGATATCGATTCTTGCGCAGATGGGCTCATACGTTCCCGCGAAGCGCGCGCGGATTGGCGTGATCGACCGTTTATTTTCGCGCGTGGGTGCTGCCGACGATCTCGCGCGTGGGCGCTCCACTTTCATGGTCGAAATGGTGGAGACCGCCGCGATCCTGAATCAGGCGACCGAGCGCTCGCTCGTCATTCTTGACGAAATAGGCCGCGGCACCGCAACTTTCGACGGCCTTTCAATTGCCTGGGCGACACTCGAACATCTACACGGAGCGAATAAATCGCGGGCACTGTTCGCAACGCATTTTCACGAGCTGACTGCGCTGGGCGCGAAGCTGAACCGCATCGTCAATGCGACCGTGCGGGTTAAGGAATGGGAAGGCGATGTCGTTTTCTTGCACGAAGTGGCACCCGGTGTTGCCGATCGCTCCTATGGAATTCAGGTTGCAAAACTCGCGGGGCTTCCGTCCTCCGTTATTGAACGGGCCCGCGTCGTATTGAAGGAGCTCGAAGCGTCCGATCGCAGCGCACCCGCGTGCAAACTCGCGGACGATTTACCGCTATTCTCGGTCGCGCTGGCGGAAACGAAACCGAAGAAGAATGCGCTGGAAGCGGCACTAGACGCTGTCGATCCCGATGCGCTTGCTCCGCGCGAAGCGCTCGAAGAACTCTACAAGCTCAAAGTGCTTCGCAAGCAGGAAAAGAAAAACTGATCGTCAGCCTTTGCGGACGATGTGTGCTTCCGACGGCGTGCCCCTACGGATCGTTTGCAATACTACGCAATAGCGCTCTGTCGTTGAGAGCAGCTTGTCGAGATTTTCCTGCGACGCATCCGTATCCAGCTTGAAAGTGAGCCGGATCGACTTGAATCCAACCTCTGCACCCTTATCGACGCCAAGCGTCCCTTTGAAATCGAGATCACCTTCCGCTTCGACAGCACCCGATTTGATACTGATTCCGAATGCGGTCGATACCGCGCGTAGCGTTACGCCAGCGCAAGCAACCAGTGCTTCCAACAACATGTCGCCGGAGCACAATTCATGGCCTGAACCGCCGGTTGCCGGATGCAAACCCGCTAGCGCAATCGCGCGGCCGGTCTCGACCTTGCAGGTGATCCCTTCATCGAGTGAGCCTCGTGCTTTCAATGTAATGACGGCGGCGTTGGGATCCTTCTTGTAACGATCCTTCAACGGCGCTTGCAGCTCACGAAGAGCAGTGGAGTCCATGGCTTCATCCCTTTTTTGAAATGCTATTTCAGATTGCGGCGGCCGGCGCAAGCTCCTCACCCTTTGGATGGAGACGCAAGCTGCGGTCGAGCGCGCCAAGGATACGACGTTTCGTGGCTTCGACTTCAGGTCCGTAACGTTCGCGCGGGCGCGCCAGCCCGAGATCGATTTCGGCTACGAAGCGGCCTGGGCGCGGACGCATCACGAGTACGCGGTCGGCAAGAAATGCGGCCTCTTCCACATCGTGGGTAACAAGCAGAAGCGTAGGACGGAACGCGTTCCAAAGATCGAGCACATGCTCTTGCAGGCTCGCGCGCGTAAACGCATCGAGTGCGGAAAAAGGCTCATCCAAAAGAAGGACTTTAGGGCGGGGCGCCAACGCCCGCGCGATCGCCACGCGCTGGGCTTGGCCGCCCGACAGTTCTCGCGGCCAGTTACTCGCGCAATCGACCAGACCAACGCGCTGCAATACCTCGCGCACGAGGTCATCCCGTTCTTGATTTGCGCGATCGGAAAGTCCGAAGCCGATGTTTTGTGCAACCGTGAGCCAGGGCAGCAAGCGAGGCTCCTGGAAGACGAGACCCACTGCTGGATGTGGCGCTTCAATAGTCTCGGTATCGAGCCGAATGCGGCCGTGTGTTGGGCGATCAAGACCGGCAATGAGCCGCAGCAATGTGCTTTTTCCACAACCTGAGCCGCCAACCACAGCGACGATCTCGCCCGCGTTTACGCGCAGACTCACGTTCTCCAGCGCCTCGGCGCCGTTGGGATAAACCTTGTCGACTTTTTCAACGAGAAGCATGGAATGTCTGCAATCAGTTACGCGGAGCGAAAGTGTCTTGCCAGGTCAGAAAGGGCGCCGAAGCTGCCGCAAGCAATCCGTCGGTTAGCTTGCCAAGAACTGCGAAGGTCAAAATCGCCGCGAGAATCTGATCGGGTTTTCCGAGTTGCTGACCGTCTACGAGCAGATAGCCAAGACCTTCCGAAGCGCCCATGAATTCCGCCGCAACGACGAACATCCATCCCAAACCAAGGCCTGCACGCAGGCTGACGACATAGGTCGGCAGGATCGCGGGCAAAAGAATTCGGAACACAAGTCCGAACGTCGATAGTCGAAAGATACGTCCGACTTCGACAACTTTCCGGTCCACGGAAAGAATTGCACCTAGCATCCCAAGATAGACCGGAAAGAAACACCCGACGGCGATTAGAATGATTTTCGATTGCTCGAAGATACCGAACCACAAAATGAACAACGGAACCCAGGCGATAGAGGGCACCGCGCGCAGACCTTGCAATGTGGGATCAACCAGATCACGAGCAAGACGCGAGGCACCCGCAAGCGCTCCGATTAGCGTTGCAGCAAGCACGCCAACTACAAATCCAGCTGCCACACGCGCGGTCGTCACCGCGATGTGGCGGAAAAGTTCTCCGGTAATGGCAAGATCATAAAGAGTGGCAAAAATCCGGCTCGGCGGCGGCATCAACCGCCCTTGCGCAAATCCGAAACGAACGGCCGCCTCCCAAATCAATGCAAGCAGGACCGGCAACACGAATCCGAGCAGGAAACGTCCGCTCAAGCGCCGCGATGGAGCTTCACTGCGCGTAGTGACGGCAGATTTCTCCTCCGCGAGGTGAGACGTCTCGATCGCGGTCATAGTTACCATGGGACGAACAATGCGAAACTCAGTTCGTCAGTTTCGAATTAAACCGCGTATCGATCAGTTCGTCGACTGTTTTACGAACGTCGACATTGGGCTGAACCACGCCGGCTTGCTGAAGGGCTAGACCCGCCGCTAGGATCGAATCGTATTGCGGCTTTCCAATCGCGCTATGCGTGAGTTGCGTGCGCTCGGTCAGCTGCTTCTCAGCAACCTTTTCCGGGATTTTCGCGGCCTCCCCAAGAAGCTTCGTAACTTCCTTCGGGTTTGCCAGCGACCATTTGCGTGCCTGTTCGTAGACTTTCAAAACACGCGCGACGACCTCGGGGTTCTGCTGGGCGAATTCCTCGCGGACATTGAGAATGCCCCAGGTATTCGCCTCCGGCTTGCGGAAGAAAAGAATCGCGCCATCCTCGAGTTCGGCCGAGGCCATCATCGGGTCGAGGCCGGCCCAGGCATCGACGTCTCCACGAATGAGTGCGAGCCTTCCATCAGCATGCTGTAGCAACACGAACTTCACATCCTTGTCAGTCAAGCCGGCATCGGCCAGCGCGCGTACAAGAAAGATGTGCGGATCAGTTCCGCGAGTCACGGCCACTGATTTTCCCTTGAGGTCGGAGACCTTCGAGATCCCGCTATTGGCTTTGGTGACGAGTGCGGTCCATTCCGGACGCGAATAAACATAAATCGATTTGATCGGATTTCCGTTGATGCGCGCAACTAGCGCCGCTGACCCTGCGGTCGAACCGAAATCAATTGCGCTTGCGTTCAAGAACTCGAGGGCCTTGTTGGAACCAACACTCTGGACCCAGCGGATCTTGATGCCGTCCTTCTCGAACTCCTTTTCGAGCAGGCCTTGAGTACGCATCACGATGGAGACCGGATTGTAGGTCGCCCAATCGACGCGCAGTTCATCAAGCGCCGCCGAGTGTGCAAACTGGCTGGCGGACGCAGTGAGAAAAGTAAGAGCGACAAAAGCCGCTCGCTGAAGAACATGGGTCATGGGAACGCTCCACGCGACTACTGATGAGTGACCGTTGGAGACCGCTCCAACGCGCAGAGTCTTCAATCACCATTAAACTATTGTCAATAGATATAAATAACATAGCCCTCACGTTATTTAAGCTACTGAAGAATGCGTCGGATCGGCAAGGCTTTTAAGACACGAGCCGATAAAGATGTAAGTCGTGCGATAATTCTTGGATTCGGTTGGATTTCTCCGGATCAACAGGCCAATTTTCTATGCCACAAACCGCAACACGCCGCGTTCGATCCGCGCCCGCGCCCGAGGAGCTGGTCGATGTAGTAGCGATCAAGGCCGAGCTTGTTGCGCTTACAAAAGAGTATGAGGGGCGCGAAGCGGATTTGCGGGTCGAATTCGCTCAACGTCTGAAACGCGTTCTGCAGGAAGGCCGGCAACAGGCCGAGCAGGTTCTTCTGGCTCAGGGTGGCGGCAGGGCTTGTGCGCAGCGGCTATCGCGGCTGATGGATGAAATCATCGGGCTCGCCTACAGCTTCGCGACCGGTGTGCTCTATCGCTCGGACAATCCTTCATCCAGCGAGCGCATGGCGGTGATCGCGGTCGGCGGTTACGGCCGAGGCCTATTGGCACCAGGCTCTGACATCGATCTGCTATTCTTGCTGCCCTACAAGCAGACAGCCTGGGGCGAAAGTGTTGCCGAAGCAATTCTTTATGCGCTTTGGGACATGGGACTGAAAATCGGTCACGCTACGCGCTCGATCGACGAGTGCATTCGCCATGCGCGCGGCGACATGACCATCCGAACGACATTGCTGGAAGCAAGATTGCTTGCAGGTGATCAAAACCTTTTTAACGAACTTGCGTCGCGGTTCGACCGCGACATCGTTCAGGGCACGGCGGCGGAATTCGTGGCAGCGAAGCTTGCCGAACGTGACGAGCGCCACAAGCGCGCGGGACAATCACGCTATCTTGTCGAACCGAATGTGAAGGACGGCAAAGGCGGCCTTCGCGATCTGCACACATTGTTCTGGATAGCGAAATACGTCTATCGCGTCCGTAACCTGGAAGAGCTGGTCGAGAAGGGTGTGTTTTCGCGCACCGAGCATGCGCTCTTCCTCCGCTGCGGAGATTTTCTCTGGTCGGTGCGCTGCAATTTGCACTTTCTAACAGGGCGCGCCGAGGAACGCCTCAACTTCGACGTCCAATACGACATGGCGATGCGTCTCGGTTACACCGAGCATCCGGGTTTGCGTGAAGTTGAGCGTTTCATGAAGCATTATTTTCTTGTCGCGAAAGACGTCGGCGATCTGACCGCAATTCTGTGCGCTGCGCTTGAGGAGATTCATGCCAAAGCCGCGCCAAGACTCACGCGCGCATTCGCGCGATTTGCAAAGCGCCGCCGCAAACCGATCAAAGATAATCCGGATTTCGTTATCGATAACGGTCGTTTAAACGTAGCGAGCGAAAAGACTTTCGACAGCGACCCGGTCAATCTCATTCGTATCTTTCGCGTTGCCGATCAACACGATCTCGATTTTCACCCGGACGCGCTTCGCTTGGCGAGGCGATCATTGAAGCTGATTGACGCGGATTTGCGGGAGGATAAGGAAGCAAACCGGCTATTCATTGAGATCTTGGCTTCGCGTAACGCGCCCGAAATCGTATTGCGCAAGATGAACGAGACAGGTGTTCTCGGGCGTTTTGTGCCGGAATTTGGCCACGTCGTCGCGATGATGCAATTCAATCTTTATCACCACTATACGGTTGACGAGCATTTGCTTCGTTGTATCGGCGTGCTTTCTGAGATTGAGCGCGGCAAAAATCCGGAATACGGATTGGCGAATAATCTGATGTCCGGTGTCAAGAATAGAAATCTGCTTTACGTCAGTCTTTTTCTTCATGACATTGCGAAAGGTCAACCCGAGGATCACTCGATTGCAGGAGCACGGATCGCGAGGAAACTTTGCCCCCGCTTCGGATTAAGTGCAGCGGAAACAGAAACTGTTTCATGGCTCGTGGAAAAACATCTCGTAATGTCGACCATCGCACAATCACGCGACTTGTCGGATAGGAAGACCATTGAAGACTTTGCTGCGGTGGTTCAAAATCTGGAACGGCTCAAGCTTCTCCTTATCTTGACTACTGCGGACATTCGCGCTGTTGGCCCGGGTGTTTGGAACGGCTGGAAAGCGCAGTTGCTGCGCAGCCTTTATTACGAGACAGAGCCGGCCGTAACCGGCGGTTTCTCTGAAGTGAATCGCTCGAAGCGCATTGAGTTCGCGCAGGCCGAGTTCAAGGCCGCTATGAAGAATTGGGATCTTGAGAAGCTCGATCGCTACGTGAACCGGCACTATCAGCCTTATTGGCTCAAGGTCGATCTCGAACGAAAGATCGAACACGCGCACTTTATCGAGGACATGGAGAAAGCCGGCAAGCAACTTGCGACTTTCGTTCGCATCGACGCACCGCGCGGGGTTACCGAACTCACGATCCTCGCCCAGGACCATCCGCGTCTTCTGTCGATTATCGCTGGCGCGTGCGCGCTGGCGGGCGCCAACATCGTCGACGCGCAAATCTTCACCACCACTGATGGCCTTGCGCTCGATACCATTTCCGTCTCGCGCGAATTCGATCGCGATGAAGATGAACAGCGCCGCGCGTCACGTATTGCGGAAGGAATCGAGCGCGCTCTGCGCGGCGAAACACGACTGCCTGATGTTGTCGCGCGGCGCCTCGCGAAAGGCCGCAATCGCGCCTTCAGCATTCAGCCGGAAGTTAACGTCAACAATGTTTGGTCTGATCGCCATACAGTGATCGAAGTGTCCGGTTTGGACCGGCCTGGATTGCTCTACGATTTGACCAACACAATCTCGCGGTTGAACCTCAATATCGCATCAGCGCACATCGCTACCTTTGGCGAGCGCGCGGTCGACGTATTTTACGTCACGGATCTGACCGGGGCGAAAGTGACCTCACCGCAACGGGTGGCGGCAATTCGCAAGGCGTTGCTGCCAGCATTCGAGAGCGACGAAGAGGAAAAGCCCAAGAAACGCACGGGCGCATCGCGCTGAATTGCGAATTTAACCGCACCTTAAATCGCCGCATTTAGATCTCCTTAACCGAACGGACGGACGAAGTGCGTCAGGAGGGACTTTCGCGGCATGGCCTGGAGCAGACACGGAAACGAGCGCCACGAACCCGTGCTTGGTACGACCGGCTCGCGTTTCGACTTCAAGGTGGACCCGCGCGATCGTGCGGCAGGCGCCCCTGAGCCGAGCCGTCGTTTGCCGGCCTCGACTGGCGGCTCGTCATCATCCTCACCAAAGAAGCAACGTCCGAAGCGCCGCCGCAAGCTACGGCGCGGCAAACTTCGTCGGCTCATATATTGGGCCTTTGTGCTTGCGATCTGGGCCGCGGTTGCGGTCGGTGGCTTGATCGCATGGCATATGATGAGTTTGCCGCCGATCCATTCGCTGGTCGTGCCGAAGCGCCCACCCACGATCACGATTCTCGGCCTCGACGGCAAGACGTTCGCGACGCGTGGTGACATGGGCGGCGCGGCCCTTCCATTGAAAGCGCTTCCGCCTTATCTGCCCCAAGCCTTCGTGGCGGTCGAAGATCGCCGATTCTTTCACCACTTCGGACTCGATCCGATCGGGCTTGCGCGGGCAGTCGCCGTCAATATTGCTGCGCGCGGAGTTCGTGAAGGCGGCTCGACACTCACACAGCAGCTCGCAAAGAATTTGTTTCTCACGCAAGAACGTACGATCTCGCGCAAGATCGACGAAGTGATCATCGCGCTTGCACTCGAATCCGAATATTCAAAAAACGATATTCTCGAATTGTACTTGAATCGCGTCTATTTCGGTTCGGGTGCCTACGGAGTCGAAGCAGCGGCACAACGCTATTTCGGAAAATCTGCGCGGGTCGTAACCTTAAGCGAGGCAGCAATGCTCGCTGGCCTTGTGAAAGCACCATCGCGCCTTGCGCCCACGCGCAATCCGCAGCTTGCACGCGAGCGTGCACAAATCGTGCTCAAGGCAATGGTCGATGCCGGCTTCGTTTCGGATGCGATGGCACGCACCGCGCGCGCGCGTCCAGTAGTGATCGCCAAGGATAGCGGGCCAGGCTCTACCGGCTATGTCGCCGACTGGGTGATGGATGCGCTGAACGATTATGTCGGAAGGTTCGAAAACGATGTGGTCGTTCAAACGACAATCGATCCAGTGCTGCAGTCAGCCGCCGAAAAGGCGCTGGTGGATGAACTTGTGAAAAACGGCGAGCGCTATGGTGTCACGCAAGGTACGCTGGTCGCAATGGAAACCGATGGTTCCGTGCGCGCGCTAGTCGGCGGAAAATCCTACGCCGAGAGCCAGTTCAACCGGGCGATTTCTGGTCACCGTCAGCCGGGTTCGGCCTTCAAGCCTTTCGTGTACCTTTCCGCGTTGGAACGCGGCCTGACACCGGATACTCTGCGCGAAGACGCGCCGATTTCTGTTCGTGGTTGGAAGCCGGAAAATTATTCCCGCGAATATTATGGTCCGGTGACGCTCACCAATGCGCTCGCGAATTCGCTCAATACTGTTTCAGTGCGTCTCACGCTCGAAGTCGGTCCGCAAGCAGTAGCGACAACGGCTCGTCGCCTCGGTATTGCCTCGAAGCTCGAGCCAAACGCATCGCTCGCGCTCGGCACATCCGAGGTAACGCCGCTTGAATTGGTGGGCGCCTACGCGCCGTTCGCGAATGGCGGTATCTCTGTCATCCCACACGTGATCGAGCGGGTGCGCGCACAGGACGGAAAAATCCTATATGCGCGGGCCGCTTCGGGTACAAATCGTGTCGTGTCGCCCGAGAATGTCGGCATGATGAATCGAATGCTCTCGGAAACTTTGCTCACGGGTACCGCGCGCCGCGCCTCAATCCCGGGCTGGCCGGCCGCGGGCAAGACCGGCACCAGCCAAGATTACCGCGATGCGTGGTTCGTCGGATATACCGGCCGTATGATCGCGGGAGTATGGCTGGGTAATGACGACTCAACGCAGACCAAGAAAGCGTCAGGCAGCGGTTTACCCGTCGATATCTGGAACCGATTTATGCGAACAGCGCACCAGAATATTCCGGTCGTGGAATTACCGGGCGGGCGGAGTGAAAATGGTTGGAGTCAGCCAGTGCCGCCAAGCACGGTTGACAATCAAACGCCGAGCGGACCGGATTCGCGCACTCCCAGCACGAGCGGCTTTGCGCTCGACCGCTGGCTGTTCGACAAGCTGTTCGGCCGCCGTTGAGCTTTAATGCGCTCCATAGCGATGGAGCGCCGAACCATTGGTTCGTAGCCAGCTCTCGGCGCTCCGGCGCTCCGGAAAAATCCGGTCAACAACATTCCAGAAGCGTTTTGAGTGATTTAGCTCGACGCGATGTGCGATTTCGTGCGCCGCGAGATAATCGAGTACTAAAGGCGGCGCCAGAATCAACCGCCAGGAAAACGACAACGATCCTCCATGCGAACACGAACCCCAGCGGCTCGCGGTATCTCGGACTGAAACCGAGCGGACCGAAACGCCGAGCGCTTCCGCATAATAGCGGCTCGCAATGGTCAGATCGTGCTTTGCTTCACGCCTCAGGAAGTCACGAACGCGCCGAGAAATATGAGCTGGTTTACCGGCCACACATAAAAGGGTGGTGCCGTCGGCGATCTGCTCAGTCCATACGGTGCCGCGCGTTTGCGCACGATGAACGATCCGGTGCGGAATTCCGCGGAGCGGGATTTTTTGATCGGGTGCGAAAGGTATTGCTTCCGGAAGCCGCTTCAGGCGAGCCATAATCCAAGCGACGTGACGCTCGGCAAAACTCTTCGCCTGACGCAAACTCCCGCGTGTTGGCATTGTGAGCACGATATCGCGACTTTTTTCGCGCACTCTCAACGTGTAGCGGCGTGCGGCAGAGTGGCGCCTGATTTCGATTTGATAATTTTCTCTGTCGCCGGCAATCACGAGCCGTTCAGGCTCGCCGGCCGGTTTTTCGTTGCGAAAAAAGCGAAAGTCTAGTCGCATGAGCTTGCACCATCTCGAATCGGCATAGCACTAGGCAATGCCATTCGGGCGTTTCATGCAAGTTTGTTACGCTGCTGCGTGCCTGCGCTTGATTTAGCGCGTCTGGGAAAATCAGTGATATCTGCTTTGACCGAGCCCGGGCCGCGATTGTTGGTTAACATGAAATCCGATATGCGCGGCGCAATCTCAGAACGGAAGCGCGATCCGTTGAACACGCCATAGTGTCCGACGCCGAGCTGTAAATAATGCGATTTACACTCGACCGGAATATTTGTGCACAGTCTGTGCGCCGCCTCAGTCTGGCCGACTCCTGAAATGTCGTCTTTCTCGCCTTCGATCGTAAGCAAAGCTACACGCCTTATCGCGGTCAGATCGACCGGTTTGCCGCGATGAGTCATCTTTCCATTCGGTAGATCGTGACGGATGAAGACACTTTCGACCGTTTGCAAATAATATTCGGCGGCCAAGTCCATCACAGCGAGATATTCATCGTAAAATTCCTGGTGTTTTGTCACCGAGTCGCCGTCGCCCTTGACGAGATTTCTAAAAAGATCCCGATGTGCGTCGAGATGGCGCTCAAGATTCATACTGACGAATCCAGAAAGCTGCAGGAAGCCTGGATAGACATCACGTCCGAAGCCCGGATGCGGGAAGGGCACCTTCGCGATCACATGTGTGCGGAACCATTCAATACCGCGTTGTTCGGCGCCGGAATTCACGGATGTCGGATTGATGCGAGTGTCGATCGGGCCGCCCATCAGCGTCATAGAGTGCGGGACGTAAGGATCGTTTTCAGCCTCCATTCGAGCGACCGCGGCGAGAACCGGTACAGCAGGCTGACAAACACCGACAACGTGACAATCGCCGCCGAGCCGGTGAAAAATGCTGATCAAGTAATCGATGTAATCGTCGAGATCGAAACGGCCCTCCGAGGCGGGCACCATGCGGGCGTCGGCCCAATCCGTGATGTATACGTCGTGGTTTGGCAGAAACGCCTCGACCGTGCCGCGCAGCAATGTCGCGTAATGACCGGACATCGGCGCTACGATCAGCACTTTCGGTTGGGGTCGGCGTGGCGCATGCGCGAGCTGCCGCTCGAAATGAAGAAGGCTGCAGAACGGCCGTTTCCAAACCGTAGAAATATGCACTGGCACACGCTCGCCGCCGACCAGCGTTGACGTAATTCCCCATTCCGGCCTGGCGTAACGGCGTGTCGCGCGCTCGTAGACTTCCGCTGCTGCCGCCATCGATTTGCCGAACGTGGTTTGCGCGAAAGGATTCAGCGGATTCTTGAAATAGAGCTTGGTGGCGTCGGCCATTGCGCGCGAAGGCGTCAATGCCGCCTGGCCCCACTCATACATCCAATAGAGCGGAGTAGAGAGAACCGCGCTGCCACCGGGCAGCTGTGGTGTTCCGCCAAAAACGCCTATCGCCATGTCGTTCGTCCCAGCCTGCGAACTCAACGGAATCTTCAATTAGCCTAAGCTTCCCCAAATCCCCCCGAATCTTGGGTGCTTCGGCTGTTGCAGTGCAGCACAGTGTCGATTTTGAGTGTTGGCGTCAATGCGGGTTAGTTGGGCAAACAACCTCTATTCGCCTACCGAAATCATTGAGCCCGCTTCCCTTGCTCCGCGTAGGAGTACGACGAAAGAAGTAGCTCCCGCAGCAAGCCACAACGCATTCAAACCGAGCGCCCAAAGCATAAGATCGGCGCGGAAAACATGATTGATGACGAGGGCGCGCATCCCTTCAAATACGGCCGTGGGTGGCAATGACCACGCGATCGCCTGCAACCAAACCGGCAGGGTCGTGACAGGGTAGTAAACGCATGTGAGCGGGAGCAGGATGAACATTAGGCTCCAGGTGAGACCTTCCGCGCCCATACCATTCCTTAGCACGAGCCCGGAGCAAAACATTCCAACCGCCCAGCCGGTGAAAAAAAGGTTCGCAAAGAAAGCGGCGAGCCCGATGCCCAGCGCCCACAGATTGAATCCAAAAAACCAGATCGCAAGAACCGTGACGGGAAGAAATCCGACCGAGAGCCGGATCACGCTCATGATCATCAGTGATACGACAAATTCGACCGGCCGCAGCGGGCTGATCATGAGGTTGGGCAAATTGCGCGCCCACATCTCTTCAAGGAACGACATCGAATAACCGAGCTGGCCACGAAACAGCACATCCCAAAGCAGAAATGCAGCGAGAAAAGTACTCGTCGCGGCAACGAGCATGCCACTTTGCTGGGTGATGCCGAGCTGGAGAAAACCCCACATGAACATTTGCACTGCGGGCCAGTACATGAGTTCGAACAGCCGAGGCCAGGACGAACGAAGCAGATACCAATGGCGCAACACCATGGCCCCGATACGACGAAAAGAAAACGCGGGAGAATGCAAACTCATTTCACTCCCTCGCTTGCGGGCTCGCGTCGTCCGCGCGCTACATCGAGGAAAACCTCTTCGAGACTTTGTCTGCCGTAGCGTGAAATGAGATGCTCCGGCGCATCATCGTCCACGATCGCCCCGCGCTTCATCATGATAACGCGGTCGCACAGCCGTTCGACTTCGAGCATATTGTGTGAGGCCAGCAAGATCGTCGCGCCGCGTGACGAACGATAGTGCTCCAGATGTCCGCGAATCCAATCGGCGGTGTCGGGATCGAGCGAGGCAGTTGGCTCATCCAGCACAAGAATATCCGGCTCGTTGATCAAGGATTTCGCAAGCGCCACGCGAGTTTTCTGTCCCGCGGAAAGTTTCCCTGCCTGGCGATCAAGAAATTCATTCAGTTCTAGGTCAGCTGCGAGCTGAGCAACGCGGTTGGCTATTTCCACGACGCCGTAAAGTAACCCGAATACCGTCAAGTTCTGGCGCACCGTTAGGCGATGGGGTAAGTCCACATAAGGACTTTCAAAATTCATCCGATGCAAGGAACGATATCGTTCGCGTGCCATGTCAGCACCGAGCACTTTCACCGATCCAGAAGTTGGTGTGATCAGGCCCATGATCATGCCGATCGTGGTGGTTTTGCCCGCGCCATTTCCACCCAGAAGACCGGTAATCGATCCCTGATTGATCAGGAACGAAATACCGCCGACTGCAATGCTCTCGCCATAATGCTTGGTGAGGCCATCGGCTTCGATCGCGGTGTGCGCCGTTTTGGTGTCCATTGTTGGTTCCGAAGTGCCACGGACCGGGGTGGTTTCACAACATCAGACATAGGCCTAGATTGAGGCGATGCTCGACTTGGATCCTCTCACACGGCCGCTTGGCACTCGGCAATATGGGCTCCGGCTCGATACTTTCATTCGCCTGCGCTGGCTGGTGGTGATGGGGCAGTCGATAACACTGGTCGGGGTTCACTGGGGCCTCGGTTTCAAATTTCCAGTATGGCCGGCGCTTGGGGTCGTGGCTCTAACCGCCCTCACGAATCTCGCACTTCGGGTCCGCTACCCTCGTCCGCATCGTCTGAACGACCCTGCGGCAGGGTTTCTGTTGGCCTACGATGTGATTCAGTTGACGGTGCTTTTGTATTTCACCGGAGGGATCGACAACCCATTCTTCGCTTTTTATCTTGCTCCCTTTCTGATTTCTGCGACGGCCCTTTCGCCGCGCACCACGTTTTTAATTGGCGCGCTCGTCATTTTCATGGTGACGACTCTCAGCTTTTTCTACCTCCCGCTCCCTTGGTTTACTGTTGGCGCCATCGATTTTCCGCTGCTCTATCGCGTGAGTGAGTGGGTTGCGATGTTCGTCCAGGTCAGTTTCATCGGCATCTATACTTGGAAAATTGCAGACGAAACCCGCCAACTTTCCGATGCGCTCGCGGCGACCGAACTTGTGCTTGAGCACGAGCAGCATTTGTCGGCACTCGACGGGTTGGCGGCAGCAGCGGCGCACGAACTCGGGACGCCTCTCGCGACGATCGCCCTCGTATCGCGGGAACTGGAACGTGCAATACCGCCCGGCGCTCCGCATTTCGACGACGTCCGCCTGCTGCGCCAGCAGGTCGAACGGTGCCGCGTGATTCTACGCCGTATCTCATCGCTCGAATCCGGTGACGCGCCTTTTGACCGTATGCCGCTCTTTCAACTTCTCGACGAAGTTGCCGAGCCGCATCGGCCGTTTGGCGTTGCGATTAAGATCATATTGCCGGCTGATCGCAGCGGCGAACCGGTGATAGCGAGAAATCCGGGCATTCTGTACGGCCTCGGAAATCTTGTTGAGAACGCAGTCGACTTTGCCAAGTCGAAGGTGGACATAGCCGCAAACTGGGATGCGTCCGAAGCCGAAATTATGATCACGGACGATGGCCCCGGGTTTGCCGGCGATGTTATTGATCGAATTGGAGATCCCTATGTGTCCGTCCGCGGTCGTAGGGGTGATGTCCCGGGCGGCCTTGGTTTGGGCATCTTTATTGCGAAGACCCTGCTCGAACGCACCGGCGCTTCGATTTCCATCAACAACCTTACGCCGCCGGAAACTGGGGCGGTGGTCCGCGTGCGTTGGCCACGAGAGAAACTCTCTATAGAAAAGCGCACTCCGGCAAGAGAAACGAGCGGTGGAAGGTCGCAGCCCGGCGACCTTGCTACCGAGCCTGCCGCGGAATAGCTTGCCAACCGGGGCCGACCTTATTGAACAAGTGTGGAGCAGCTCGCCATGTCGGAC
>Ga0134122_10001706_pt1 | contig 15961 bp, 10 predicted proteins | sample KB302_FD_96461 | JGI IMG/M metagenome (GOLD analysis project Ga0134122, IMG submission 96461) | Terrestrial soil microbial communities without Nitrogen fertilizer from Kellogg Biological Station, Michigan, USA - KB3-0-2 | ecosystem: Environmental > Terrestrial > Soil > Unclassified ... | reverse complement strand
GTGGGGTATTTGAACGTATCCGACATCCAGTTGTTCATGCCGAGGTCCAGATCGGACATGACAAACACCGGCGTCTGGAAACGCTCGGTCAGGTCAAACGCATCCACCGCCATGTCGAAGCATTCGGAAACGCTGCAAGGCAGCAGCATGATGTGCTTCGTATCGCCGTGCGAACAGTTCACTATTGCCAGAATATCGGACTGTTGGGTACGTGTCGGCAATCCCGTACTTGGTCCCACCCGCGTGACGTCGAAAATCACGACTGGGATTTCCGCGTAGTAGGCCAGACCGATGAATTCATTCATCAGGGAAATGCCAGGACCGGCCGTCGAGGTCATCGACCGGGCGCCCGCCCAGCCCGCTCCAATGGCCATGCCGAGCGCGGCCAGTTCGTCTTCTGCCTGGACGATGGCGAAAGTTGCTTTACCGTCTTTGCCGACGCGATAGTCGCGCATGTAGTCGGCCAGCGTTTCAACGAGACTCGATGATGGCGTGATCGGATACCACGTGGCCACGGTGACTCCCGCAAACATGCAGCCCAATGCCGCGGCGGAATTACCGTCGATAATAATCTTGCCGCTTGTCGCGTTCATGCGCCGGCATCGAATGGGTGCAACACGGCGGTCGAGATTTTCCTGCGCAAACTTCCGTCCTGCTTCCAGCGCCTGCTGGTTAAGCGCAATGGCTTTGGCTTTGCCCTTGAATTGCTTGGCCAACGCCGAATCCAGTTCTGCGGGGTCAATCTCCATCAATTCGCCGACGACGCCGACATAAATCATGTTGGCCAGCAGTTTCCGCAGTCGCGAATCGGTGGTGATGCCGGTGGCAAGCTTGGCGAATGGAACAGGGAAGAAGTTCACATCCTTGCGGAGTTGATTGAGCCGAAGGGTTTCTTCGTAAACGACGGTACGGCCCGGCTCCAGTGCCATTACATCGTCGCGGGCGGTGTCCGCATTCATGGCAACCAGGAAATCGATTTCCTTCTTGCGGGCAATCCATCCGTCTTTGTTCACGCGAATCGTAAACCATGTGGGAAGGCCGGCGATGTTGGAAGGGAAGAGGTTTTTGCCGCTGACCGGTATTCCCATCTGGAATATCGATCGCAAGAGAACGCTGTTGGAGGATTGACTGCCGGAGCCGTTGACCGTCGCCACCTGAATACTGAAGTCATTCACCATCAGTTCGGTCTTGCTGGCCCGCTGCTGCTGCTCCTCCTCTAACGTCTGCGGAGACTGATCTGACACGTCTGGTTCTCCTTTTCTAGTAGAAGTCCTTGCATAAGTTGTCCTTATTCGCTGATTATCCTTCTATAATCAGCGGTTTCCGGAGCTGCCGGAGCAGATAGTATAACAAATGGGCAGGGTTTTTCTGGAAAGGTGTTTTTTAGATGCTACAAATCCGTGAACACTGAGGACGAGTTTTCCACAAGCGCGACTTTTACTTTAACAATATTCCAACGACAGCTCCGGTCATGCATGTCGCCAATGTGCCGGCGAGGATGGCCTTCATTCCCAGACCGACCACCTCGTTGCGCCGTTCCGGCTCCAGGCTTCCAAGGCCACCGATCAGGATGCCCAGGCTTCCGAAATTTGCAAAACTCGTCAACGCATAGACCATGATGAGTCGGCTTCGGGCGTCGAGCGCACCGGCAGGCAGTTGCGACATCGAAATAAAAGCAAGCAGTTCATTCAAAATGGTTTTCGTTCCCATCAGGAAGCCCGCCGTCTGCGCCTGCGCCCAGGGAATGCCAAAAAGCCACACGACTGGCGCCATGATGAATCCGAGAATGCGCTGCAGCGTGAGCGGCTGTCCTGCCACCGCGGGCAGCATTCCCACCAGACCGTTCGCGATGTGCACCAGTGCGACCATCACAATCAGCATGGCGATGATGTTCAACAGCAGATTCATTCCATCCATCGTTCCCCGCGCCACCGCGTCCATCGAACTGGTTGCGGTGCGTTCGGGCAACATACTTCCCGCTGTTTCCTCTCCCGTTTCCGGAACCAAGATGCGCGAGATCGTCAGAGCGGCAGCAACATGGATGAATGATGCGACCAGAATGTGAGCCAGCGCATCGGGCACCACTGGGCCAAGAATCGTCGCGTAAAGGACCATCACAGTGCCGGCGATGCACGCCATGCCGACCGTCATGAGCGAGAACAATTCGCTCCGGGTCATTTTCTTCAGATACGGCTTCACCACAAGCGGTGCTTCAACCATGCCAAGGAAGATTGTCGTCGATGCGCCCAGACCCAGCGCGCCTCCGATATTCAGGGTTTTTTGAAGGATGAAGGAGAGTCCCTTCACAATGTAGGACAGTATCTTCCAGTGAAACAGAAGCGCCGAAAGGGCTCCGATAACCAGCACCAGAGGGAGGGCTTGAAACGCGAGGATGAAGCTGGCACCGGGATCCGTAAGCATGAACGGAGGGGGACCGCCTCCAAGGTACCCAAACACGAACGCGGTTCCATCTTTGGTGGCCGCTTCGAGCGATGCCACAACGCTGTTCAGAAGCAGAAAGAATCTTTGGAAGAAGGGAACGTAGAGAAGCACGCCTGCAACGGCGAACTGCACCAGCACTCCCAGGACAACCGTCGACAACCGCACCTGTTTTCGTTTTTCGCTGATCACCCAGGCGATGCCGAGGAATACAAAAATACCGAACACTGCTTGAAGGCGCATTCAGAGTTCTTTCTGTCAGAATTGACTGTATGCGCGGTCGGACCGCGCACGATTTCTCAATTCGCACTACTGCATAGTCTGGATCGTGCGCGGTCCGCCCGCGCCTACAGCTGATCAGATGCGCTTCGCGCGATTACTTCTTCTTCTCCGGAAGTGCAAACACCATGTACGCGCCGGGTGCGGCTGGGGGGAGCGTACTGAAACTTCGCGGCTGGTCCAACTGGCCGCCCGCGACGCAGAACACGATATATTCCTTTCCCGCAACCTCGTAAACGGCCGGCACGCCTTCAGAGACGTTTGGCAGATCGAATTCCCAAAGCAACTTGCCGTTGTCCTGATCATAGGCATGGAGCTTGCGGTCCGACGGTGTCGCGAGCAAAACCATACCGCCGGTCACGATGACACCGCCTCGTGAGAACTGCGCGCCCGTGTTGGTGTCCTTGAGTCCTGGAATGGAGCCTACTGGAATTTGCCAGATCTTCTTTCCAGAGTTGAGATCGTACGCCGTCAACTGAGACCACGGCGGTCCGATGATCGACGTTGCAAGACTTGTCCCGTAAAAAAACTGGTATCCAGCGGTGTAGCGGGTGAGATTGCCGGTGTTCTGCACCACCGGAGCCGCAGCGCCACCGCGCCCTCCGCCAGCCCCGCCTCCTGCGGCTCCGCGACCACCTCCGGCAGCTGCACCTCCTGCCGCAGCGCCACCGCGCCCACCTGCGGGTGCAACTCCATCGGGCACAACCGGTGCACCGGCAGCTGGCAACGGTGGAGCAGCGCCGGCGCCGCCCGCTGCAGCGCCACCGCGTCCACCTGCGGCTCCCGGCGCGGCCCCACCGCCGCGTCCACCACCTCCGGCGCCGCCCGCGCCTCCGCGTCCACCACCTGCGGTATAGCAGGTTCTCCATGATTTATTGTCTGTTGCTCCCGGTGCAGTCAACAAAATGCCCATCGGGGTCTCTTTGGAATAGATGTAGATCGTGCCTTTGCTGGGATCGACGGCGGAGCTTCCCCAGTTGGCACCGCCATTATTCCCAGGCATCTGAATGGTTCCTCGAAGGCTTGGAGGCGTGAACAATCCTTCATTACGCGATTCGGCCAGCAATTGACGGATGCAGTTCTGTTCCTCTTCGGGCAGATACGGATTAACGTCCTTTGCCGTGAACGACTGCCGTGCGAACGGCAGCGGCAAGGTCGGAACCGGCTGAGTCGGCGATGAATGTTCGCCCGGAACATCGGACTGGGGAACCGGCTTTTCATCGATCGGCCAGAGCGGTGTACCCGTCACGCGATCGAACACAAACAGGAATCCCTGCTTCGTCGGTTGAGCGACGATGTCGACGTTGCGGCCATCGTGCCGCACGGTCAGAAGCTTTGGAGCCGTCGGCAGGTCGTAGTCCCACATATCGTGATGGACGGTCTGGAAATGCCACAGGCGCTTGCCCGTCTTCGCATCCAGCGCAACCAGGCTGTTGCCGAACAGATTGTTGCCGGGCCGATTGCCGCCATAGAAATCCGACCGCGCAGTTCCGAGTGGAACATAGGCAATGCCTCGCTCTTCGTCGACCGACATTTCGCTCCAGTTGTGAACGCCACCGGCGGATTTATAAAGATCCGGCGGCCATGTGTCGTATCCAACTTCTCCTGGATGTGGAACCGTATGGAAGACCCAGATCAACTTACCGGTTAAAACGTCGTACCCGTGAACATCGCCAGGAATTGCTTCAAAGCCGCTGCCGCCCGCTGGCAATGGGATGACGATCATATCGCCGACAACTTTGCCGGGATTCGCAGTAGAGTTTTGATTTGTACGGTCTTCCGGACCCAGGCCCGGGCCAATATTGACGCGCCCATCCGTGCCGAAAGTCGGGATCATTTCGCCGGTCTTCGCGTTGAGCTCTGTGAGGCCGCCCGAGATCATAATCAGTCGTTGATCCGTACGGTCTTTGCTTTCCCAGTAGTTGATACCGCGTGCGGGTGCGCCTCCGGCATGCTTCCATATTTCCTTACCGGTTGCGGCATCGAGCGCCACGATTTGGCCGCCGGCCGCGACATACATGACGTTGTCCACGACGATCGGCGTGAACCGGTTCGTCATACCAGTGGGATAGGTCCATGCCACCTGAAGCTGCTTGATGTTGCTTTTGTTGATCTGCTTGAGTGAGGAGTACTGCGAAGAATCGCCGCCTCCACCGTACTGGCGCCAGGTGTCGAATGTCCGCTGCACCTTGGCAAGCAGCACCGTGGTTCCAATCAAAGTCAGAAACAGAATTACGCCCGCGAACTTGCGCATCATGGACATCGGCCGGCCCTCCTGGATATCGCGACTTTCCAAATCGACGGGAGTATACACCGGACCCCCCGAGTGCGTTGTCCGTTGTAGGCGCGGTCTATGACCGCGCGCGATCCATGATTTCACGTGATTTCATATTCTGAAATGTGCGCGGTCATAGACCGCGCCTACAGTAAGAACCCGACATAGAAGGCTACCCGGTCTGACACCCTACTCCCCCACCTTGAAGTTGAGTTGCACGATCGTCACGACTTCGATTGGCTTGCCGGTCTCCTTATCCTTCGTCGGCTTATACACCCATTGTTTGACGGCGGTCATTGCGGCTTTAACCAGCAGGTCTTCACCCTTGCCAATGAGGCGAACGTTGGTCACCTTGCCATCGACTCCAATGGTGGTTTCGAGCGTGATTACCCCGGTCAGCTTGGCGTCAAAGGCTTCCTTGGGATAGATCGGCGCGACGCGCTTGGTGAGCTTCTTCTCCTGTTCGGCCGATGCGATGCGTGTGGGCGGGTTTGCCTGTGGCGGCGTTTGTGCCGAAGCGGTCCCTACGACTGTCACGGAACAGACAATAAGAGCCAGGACTAGAAATCGGAATTTAGACATATAACCTCCTCATACCCCCTTGTTCCGGGCTTAGACCACGCGGCGTGATTCTGGTCTAAAATTTTTCGTGTGCCGGCCCCGGCCCGTGCATCATACCGGAACTGTTGCGTTCCAGTGCTATTCTCCGGATCATGTTTGCTCCCCTTTCTGCGCTGCCGGAACTTGGACCGAAAGACGCGCATGTATGGATTTTCTCGACAGACGCTTCCATGGACGAATGTGCGGAATTCCGGGAATTGCTTTCTCCGGAAGAGAAGGCCCGCGCAGATCGTTTCGTATTCGACTCCGATCGTGTCCGGTTTACCGCGTCGCACGGCCTGTTGCGTGTTCAGCTGGGCGCCTATTGCGGAAGGCGCCCGGAGGATCTGGTATTCGGCGTGGGCTCTCACGGCAAACCGTTGCTGATCGAGCCCGCCGCTCCCGTTCAGTTCAATCTTTCCCATTCCGGCTCACGAGCGGCGCTTGTTGTGACGGCCAATATCCGTTGTGGTGTCGATATCGAAAAGCTGCGCGCGGAAGTATCGGATCGGGCCGTTGCCGAACGATTCTTCTGCAGGCGTGAAAATGAATGGCTGCAGTCTTTGCCGGCAACGCAGAGGACGCGCGGATTCTTTCGCCTGTGGGCGGTTAAGGAAGCGATTCTGAAGGCAGACGGAAAGGGCATGTCGATACCTCTCGCTTCCGTCGATACGACGAATGTGCTCAACGGCGTTTCGTCCTCTGTTTCGCTTCCGGATGGCGATGGCCGGGTCCTCTCACTCTGGGTTGGCGAACTGAATGTGGCGGATGGATACGCTTCGGCGCTGGCGGTGGAGGGAGTCTTGCCTGGTGTTCACATCCTTCAGGCTAAGAATTTGCTTGTGGACCCATGACCTGTAAATACACTGTCAGTCATGGGACGCGGTACGGCATTGATCGGATTATTAGTTGTCCTCGCGGTTGGCGGGTATTTCTATAAGGACCAGCTGGAGCAGGTGATGCCCGGCGGAGTTGCGCCGACCACGGGAATCAGCGTTACGGGGGTGCGAAACGACCTGCTCGCGATGGCAAACTCGGAGAAACGCTATCTAATATCGCATCCAAAATACGCCACGATTGAGGAATTGCGCGCTGATGGCGACATTCACGTTCCCACACGCCCCGATTTCAAATATTCCATTGAAGCCGACGACAGCCATTTCGTCATCACCGCAACATATACGGGCACCGATCCAAGAGCGCCAAAACACCTCACGGTGGATGAAACGCTATCGATAACTTCGAAGTGATTTTGACCCCTCTCCTGAAGGGAGAGGTGCCGCGAAGCGGCGGGTGAGGGCTTACTGTCCTCCCAGCCGGATCGGTTCATTTCCTGTCACTGCAAAAACGGCTCCGTTCTGAAGTGCGATCGTGCCGAAAGGTTGCCCTCCGCGCAAAATAACGCCGGAAGCGGCAGTGACTCCGCTTCGGCTGTTGCCGCCTTTGTCTGTGGACTCGGACTGAACCTGCACGTTATTGAACACGTACGTATCGCTTCCGCACTGCAGCGTATTGTTGAGCGTGGCATTGATCTGCGTGGCGCTGCCGCGTTGTGTGGTCAGCAGCTGCAGGCTGTAGGAGGAGACCGTTCTCAACGTTTGCCTCTGACTCACTTTGATCTGGCAGCCATTGCCGCTGATGGTTCCGGTCATATCGTAGATTGTCTGCGTATCCTGCCCATCGGACTCGCGCGATCCTCCGGTTTGCCCTGCAGCTGTGAGATCCACATCGAAGCGCTGACCGTTGATCTTCGCCCAGCCCCTGGTTTTCACGCTGAATCTTTGACCGTCAAACTGTTCGGTAATCTCGGCCTCGGCAACCTCAGGAATCCTGTGCGTGTATTGAAGAATGTGAGGCGACTGCAACCAGCTGATTGCAGTTGAGGCCTGGCTGTTGCCTTGCGTCTGCTTGACGACGAATTCGTGAGTTTGATCTCCCGATCGGACAACCAATCGGTCGGCGGGCGCCGCGTCGTAACGCGTGCCCAGGGGACTGACCGTAATCGTGCCGGTGCTGGCGGCTCGTCCATACAACGCACTGCCGCTGGCCGTTGTCGCGAAGTAGACCGCCTCCGCAACCATGGAACGCGAGTCGTAGATGTTGCCCGCCACAACGAGTGGCAAACTGAAGGCCGCGGCCAATCCGCCTTTGACTGTGTCACTCGTCGCCTCTGCGCCAGCGGCGGCAACCGGAGGATTCGTCCCGGTACTGCGATTGCCGTTTTGAGGCTCCGCTCCTTCGATGCTGGCGTTGCCGCTGCCTCCACCGCATCCGGCAAACAGGATCAGAGAGCTGGCAATAATATGGAAGAACGATGAGGATTTCACGAGTCACCTCCAAAAAGGTAAAGGATTCATGGTATCGCCGTAATGCCGAGGGTCTCGGTGCGGCCTTCGCTGATGTGAATGCGCTTGCCGCGCTGTTCGTATTTCTTCATGAATTCCGGATCCATCCAGGCGCCGTCGTCAACCTCTTCCCACGAATACACGATGTAATCCCCGGGTGCAATCCGTCCGATCGTAAATCGGCCGGCGAGATCGCTGGTGGTTGTGCGGTAACCGTCGGTCCAGCGCTGCCGGCCGGCGTCGGGCACCAGCAGGACGGTGGCGTTGGCATCGGGCTTCTGCTTCTCGCTCATGACGGTTCCCGTAAGTGTTCCGGGCCGGGTGCCGACGATGATTTCGATCGGCGAGATTTTTTCCGGATCGTCGACGCGGAATCCATTGTTCATCACATCCTGATTTCCCATGCGGATCGACTTGATGTAGGCATCGCCTATACGCGCAGGCGTTGTGCCTCGGAGCATCAGGTTGGCAATCCGATAGTCCTGCCTCAACAGCACGCCGAATGACAGAAAACCGTTGGGAAACGGACTGTAGACATCCGGGGGCGCGCCGGGAATGGGCGGGTCTGCAAGAAGGTTGAGGTTCACGCTCTCGAGATCCGGATCGATGTCCTCTGGCGCGCGATCGTCAAACATCACTTTCGTTGGCACTCCGACACTGGGGCTCAGGCCAATCGTCACGCCATACAGATCCCCTTCGCGCAGGTTGACGGACGCGGTTCCCAGCAGTTCGCCGGACCTGGCGACCAGCGTGTATTCCCCGGCAGCGACATTCGGAAAATCGAATGGACCTTCACTGGCGCCGGCTTCGCGCGTACTTGTCGTGAGTCCCGGGTCGCCCGGAACCAGAGTGACGCGGGCCGATCCTCCGGGAACCGTGCCGCGGATGTGATACGTCTTCAGCGGAACGATCGTGATGTTCACGCCTCCGAACTCCCCTCCACTGGGAACATCAATCGGAGTGGCAATCCGCGAATCCGTCGAGCCGGGGTAGTAAACCGCGGTGTAGGAGAGCAACGGATTGTTCATGCCGCCCGAAGACGAAAGCCCCTGAAGTGACGGGCTGACTATCAATGACGACACAGAGCTGTCACTGGCCGGCGTCGCGCTGACGTAGTACTGTCCGGCAGCAAGACCGAACAAGCGATACTCCCCCAGATCATTGGTAATCGTTGATTGCACCGCGCGCAGGATGCGCTGTCCATTCTGATATGACGGCACGAGAGCCTTCACTTCCGTGGCCACCACCGGATCTCCCTGACGATCCGTCACACGGCCAGTGATCGTCGCCGAAGGCCGAAGTTCGATTTCAAGATTCCGAACTTGCTGCCCCGCCTCGAGATTGATTGCGAGCCCCAATCCTGTCCGGCTCCGCTGGCCGAATTCCCGTCGCAGGTAGCCACTGCGCGAAGCGGCCAGACGATATATGCCGGGCCGGACGTTTTCAATGCTGAAGGCGCCGTCGCCTCCGGCGATGCCGGCATAGGACTGCGGCGCCGTACCGTCGGTTCGAATCAATTCCACGCGGGCTCCGGCAATCGGGCCTCCGCCGGCGTGTTTCAAGACAAGGCCCTGGACAGAAGCCGCCGGTTGTTGTGACACCTGCCCAAGCAGAACAAGAAGCGCAATCCACAGCGTATTCATCGTGGAATTATCGGGATTTCCATCGTCTCGCGTGCTCCTTCGCGGATCGTGATTTCCTTCCCCCGGCTTTCGAAGTTGCGCATGAACTCCGTATCGAACCAGGCGTTATTCTCGACATCGTCCCATGCGAATACTTTGTAACTGCCGGGAGGAATGTTTTCGATCGTGAAGTGGCCTTCGGCGTTGGTTTGGACCGTTCGATAGAGGTTGGTTTGCCGGCGAAGAGCGAAAGCTGGCATCAGCACAACCGTTGCATTTGCAACTTTCTGTCTATCGGTGGACACGTTGCCTTCAAGGCGGCCTGCGTTTGCACTGACAACAATCTCCAGCATGCCGGTCGAGGAACCTCCAACGTGAAGCCCGTCGGACTGTGCATCCTTACCGTCATACAAAATCGATTTCGGAACAGATCCCAATGGAGCGGACAGAATGACTCGATAATCGCCGGGCATGACGTTCGGTAGGGTGAATGTGCCATCCGGCATCATTGCCGCGCTGGCCTGGGCCGCGCCTGCCGTTTGTGGGTCCAGCCGGACCACCAACGACTGCTGTCTCGGCAGGGTGTTCGGGCCGGCGGTTGGAGCCGTAATTGGTATGGCGCCTTCGATCACGATGCGTCCGCTGATCGAAGCGCCCGGTGCGACCGAAATGATGACGTTCTCAACATTTGCTGCGCTGACGTCGACCGGAGTCGCTCCCACGGCCACATACCCAGAGCCCGCACCACTGGCCATGAGGTAGTACGCGCCAGGGAGAACGCCGGCGATTTCAAAACTGTTGCTGGATGACAGTTGCGGTACCGAAAGGGTCTGGGGCAGCGTGGGTCCGGTTCGCGCCAGTATATTGATCGAACTCGCGGTTACCGGCTGACCGGTAACGCCGTTGACGATCGTTCCCCGGATCCGGTAGACGCGTGCCGTTGTCGTTGTAATGTTGACGCCGGCGGTAATTCCTCCGGAGCGGACTTCGATTGGAGCCGCGGTTGTGATGTCCAGGGCAGATGGGTAGTAAACCGGCACCTCGGCTTCCTCAATCACCTCTCCATTGGATTGCGTGCGGCTCGTCACCTTGACGCCTGGCACAACTCCGGCGATCGGGCCCGTGCCTGAATCCCGAACGGCATTTATCGGGATTGTCGAAGCGTACATCATAGAGAGGAGCGAGGCTGCACTGGTCGATCCATTTGGAGCTGGGACGACGATCGGTATGGTGCGCATCCGGTCGTCGGCCGGCGTCGCGCTGATGTAATACTGTCCGGGCGGCAGCCAGAACAAACGGTAGTCGCCCTTGTCGTCGGTGGGCACGGCCTGAACCGTGAGCAGAGAGCGGCCCTTTTCCTGATAGACCACTTTTAACGCCTGCACCAATGCCCGGTTCAGAGGATCGCCGTTGGCGTCGACGACACGGCCGGTGATTGTTCCTTCCGGTGTCATGGTCAGGGAAGCCCCCTGCATTTTCTGTCCGGGCTTCAGCGTGATGTTCATGCCGTAGCCGTTGGGTCCGCGCTGTCCGTATTCCGCCGGCGCGTAACCAGGCGACGTGGCGGTTATGGAATATGTGCCCGGCTTCAGATTTTCGAGCAGGAATTTCCCATCCGCTGCCGTGGTCATCGTCTGACGAGATGAACCCTGAGCGTTTGGCGCCGGCGAAAGTGTAGCGAGTCCTGCGGCCGAGAGCGAAGTTCCAGAAACTCCTGCGGGCGAGATCAAAGTGATGAGATCCGCCGCATTCAGAAGTTCTCTTTGTCCGGTTGCTGCACCCCGGATCTCCGTCGCTGTGACTGTAACTCTGGGCAGGGATTCGCCCGTGACGGCCTTTGCCACTACACCCTCAATCGATGCGGTTGCTGCGGGGGCGGCCGGTTGCTGCGGGGTGGCACTCTGAGCAAGCAACAAGAACACTGCCATTTTCGGGATTGTCACGGCCCCATATTAGGTTCAGGAAATGTTCAGATGCACCTTAAATTCTTCTGAAATTCCAAACAGCTGTAGGCGCGGTCTATGACCGCGCACAATCTCTCATTCAGCAATACTTTACATTCAGCAGATCAATTCGGGGCCGTGCTACTCGAACCCCGAACTTGCAGTTCAGAGTTCGGGGTTCGAGTAGCACGGCCCCGAATTGGTCAATTGGTCTTACCCCTATTTTTTCACACCTTCGTGAATTGAGTCATGACTGCCTTCGCGCGCTCCAGTCTCTCGGAGCGGGAAGGGGCAGGCCGGGATTTGAACGATGGATACTCGTTATAGAGTTTGCCGTTGAGGCTTCGACCGGCCTTTTTTTTCTGGACGCCGCCCCACTGTTTGAAGAAAAAAGGAACATCCGCTGCCCTGCACTGTCGAAGTATGGAGTTGATCCAGCTTTCCTTTATTGGCCGCGCGCCATATCCGCTCTCTCCTCCGACGATGACCCAGTGGATCCCATCCAGGTCGATCTTCCCAAGATCTTCCAGCAGCGGTTCTATCGACAGAAACCGCACTGCCGCAGGTGTTTTCTGAAGCTGTGCGATTCGCGGAATACCGTGTTTCCGATCTTCGACGCTGACACCGAGCCAAATGTGGTTCAAGTGTTGGATGGTCGGTATGGAAGAAGTCAGTAGTCTTGTCATCTGCTCGGGACGCTTCGTGAGAATTTGATATGTGTGCCAATCGGCGGCCCGCATGACGGCAAACGATTTAGCGATAAACTCTTCGGGCACTCCGCTCTGAAAAAGATCGCTCATCGAGTTGACGAACACTTTGCGAGGCCGCGACCAGCTCAACGGTTCCAGAAGTTTTTCGGGAATTAACCTTAAATCGAATCCGAATTCGTACGGGTGCCCTGGAACTCCGCGCCACCGTTCTGCAAAAACTTCTGCGTAACAGTGTTTGCATCCGGGACTGATTTTTACGCAACCCCGCACGGGGTTCCACGTTGCGTCTGTCCACTCGATTGTGCTTTGGTAGCTCATGTTCTTGTTCTACTGCCGCACATTAGAACATACGTTAATTACCCATACAAGTGTTCGGTATGTGTCTTGCTTGGCCGCTCCTGCGGTTTAATGAAAATCGTGCGATGCCGATATCGCGGCCGTCACGTCGATGATGCGGGCAGCGGAAAGCTTCACCGAGACCACGTGGTCGATATTCTGCAATTGCCCGTCCAGCATTAAGAACCTTCCATCAATAATTGTCTGCCGGTTTTCTTTAAACATGTCCGGCGTGACGATCGCATTCGCAATCCCCGTCTCGTCTTCGAGGCTGAGAAAGACAAATCCGTTTGCGGTGCTCGGACGCTGGCGCGCAATCACGCATCCGGCAATGCGCACCATCTGCCCGTTGCGCATGCGGGCCAGATCGCTGGCGCGTGTAACGCCGAGCGCGTTCATCTGTTCGCGGCAATAATGCATGGGATGCGGCCCAACGGTCATGCCAGTGACATTGAAGTCTGCAACGATGCGTTCTTCGGTGGTCATGATGCTCAGTGGAGAGGCGTCATCGCCGTCATTGGCTTCCTCGATCTCTTCCAGCAGGGGCCCGGACGGGCGCGCCGCCCGCTCCACCTGCCAGAGCGCGTCCCGCCGGTGCATCCGGCATTCGGGATTCAGAAAATTCAACGCGCCGATCTCCGCCAGCAGCACGAGCTCGCTTTTTTGAAGTTCCGGAACGCGCCGCGCCAGGTCGTCGACGGAGGCGAATTTTGCACGCGCGCGCTCGCGAACAAGGGCTTCGCCTGCGGATTGGCGCAGCCCGCGGACGTAACAGAGGCCGACGCGCAGCGTAAGATCCTCCAGCGTGCACGGCCAGCCGGATTTTGTGACATCGATCGGTTTGATTTTCAGCCCATGCCGCTGCGCATCCTTCACCAGCGTTGCGGGGTTGTAGAAACCCATGGGCTGATTGTTCAGCATTGCCGCCGTGAAGGCCGCAAGGTAATGGCATTTCAGATAAGCGCTGGCGTATGCGATCAGCGCGAAGCTGATGGCGTGCGACTCGGGAAATCCATAGAGCGCGAACGACGTGATCGAGCGGACAATCTGATCCTGCGCGGCCTCCCCGATTCCATTGCGCGACATGCCGCTGCGCAGCTTCACCTCGATTTCCTTCATGCGTTTTTCCGACCGCTTGAAACCAAACGCGCGGCGCAACTCTTCGCCTTCGCCTCCGGTGAATCCCGCGGTAATGATCGCCATGCTCAATAACTGTTCCTGAAACAGTGGCACGCCAAGCGTCCGCTCCAGAACCGGCTGGAGCGCGGGATGCGCATACTCCACCTTCTCGCGTTTCTGGCGGCGCTTTAAATAAGGATGGACCATGTCCCCGGCGATCGGCCCGGGCCGGATGATGGCCACCTGCACGACGATGTCGTAAAACGTTACCGGACGCATGCGTGGCAGAAACGACATCTGCGCGCGGCTCTCGATCTGAAACATGCCCACGGTGTCCGCCTGTTGGAGCGCCGCGTAAACTTTGGAATCGTCTTCAGGAAGGTGCGCGAGATCCACGTCTTCGTTGTGATGATCGCGAATCAGCTGGATGGAATCTTCGAGCACGGCCATCATGCCAAGGCCGAGCAGGTCCACTTTGATGATGCCCATGTCGGCGCAGCTGTCCTTGTCCCATTGAACGACGGTGCGGTTCGGCATCGACGCGGGCTCCAGCGGAACCACCGAATCGAGCTGGCCCTGGCAGATCACCATGCCGCCGGAATGCTGGCCCAGATGCCGGGGCAGTTCCTGCAGCCCCAGGCAGAGCGAAAGAAATTTGCCGATGCGCGGATGCCGCACATCGAATCCGGCATCGCGGAAGTGCGCCTCCAGCGTGTCTTCCGAATCCTGATAGCCCCATGAACTCACCAGCTTCGTCAGCTTCTCGAGCATGTTGAAATCGAATCCCAGAACCTTCCCGGCCTCGCGTGCCGCGGACCTGCCGCGATATGTGATGACGTTGGCCGTCATCGCGGCGCCGAGTTTTCCGTAACGCTCGTAAACGTACTGGATCACGCGCTCGCGCTTGTCGCCGCTGGGCAGGTCGAGATCGATATCCGGCCACTCGCCGCGTTCTTCGGAAAGAAAACGCTCGAAGAGGAGTTTCATCTTCACCGGATCCACGGCTGTGATTCCCAGCACGTAACAGACGGCGCTGTTGGCGGCCGAGCCGCGGCCCTGCACGAGAATGTTGTTGGCGCGGCAGAACTGGACGATGTCCCAGACGATCAGGAAATAGCCTTCCAGTTTGAGCTTCTCGATCAACCGAAGCTCGCGCTCGATCTGTTTCCGTTCTTTTTCACCGTAAGGCTGGAAGCGCTGGAGGGAGCCGGCTTCGGTGAGCCTGCGCAGAAACGACGCCATCGTTTCGCCTTCCGGCACCGGATACGGCGGAAACTCGTATCCGAGATCTTTCAGCGTGAAGGCGAGTCGTGAAGACAGCGCGCCGGTGTTGGCGATGGCTTCGGGAAGATCGTGGAACAGCTTCGCCATTTCCTCCGGCGATTTCAGGTGCCGTTCGGAATTCGGCGTGAGCAGACGTCCGGCGGTTTCGAGAGTGCGGTAATGGCGCAGGCAGGTGAAGACGTCGAGAATCTCCCGTGCCTCGCGCGTGGCATAACGTACGCCGTTGGTTGCCAGAAGCGGAAGATGAAACTCCCGTGCCAGATCGATGGCGCGGTGATTGACGGCTTCTTCGTCGCGATCGAAGTGGCGCTGCAGTTCGACGTAGACATTGCCGCGGCCGAAAATATTCACCAGCCGCTGGAGTGTCTGCCTGCCTTCTGCGAGTCCGCCGCGGCGGAGAGCCATGGTGAGCGGGCCACGGTCGCTGCCGGTCATGCAGATAAGACCATCGGCGAATTCTTCCAGTTCATGCTCGGCGATCGAGCCGCCGCCTTTCGGCGCGCGCAGCTTCATTCGCGTGGTGAGCCGGCACAGGTTTTGATAGCCGAGCCGCGATTCGACCAGAAGCGGGTAACAGCCTCCGTCCGTGGCTGTCAGCTCGGCGCCGACGTGCGGATGGATGCCCGCCTTCGTTGCGGCTTTATGAAATTGCGGCGAGCCATAGACGCCGTCGCGATCGAGCAGAGCCATGGCCGGCATTCCCAGTTCGGAGCCGATACGCGCGAGTTCTTCGGGCAGGGAAGCGCCGTCGAGAAAACTGAACGCGGAAGCGGCGTGAAGCTCGACGTAGGGTTTCAAGCCTTTACCTCAAAATTCCCGTTTGCCTGTAGGCGCGGTCTATGACCGCGCACGATTTCTCATTCCGCAGTACCTTATGCTCCGGATCGTGCGCGGTCATTACTTTATGGCTGCGCCCTATCGGGCTTGCATTCGCTCCGGACATCTCTTGATGGCTGCGCCCTATCGGGCTTGCATTCGCTCCGCTCATGGACCGCGCCTACAGTTTGGG
>Ga0134122_10001702_pt1 | contig 15985 bp, 13 predicted proteins | sample KB302_FD_96461 | JGI IMG/M metagenome (GOLD analysis project Ga0134122, IMG submission 96461) | Terrestrial soil microbial communities without Nitrogen fertilizer from Kellogg Biological Station, Michigan, USA - KB3-0-2 | ecosystem: Environmental > Terrestrial > Soil > Unclassified ... | reverse complement strand
GCGACGGGCTATGTGGGGAACGAAGTATGTGCTGGCGGCCATGCAGCGATTTACCAGTCGTACGCACGCACTCCCATGGCCCGCGCCAGCGGTCCGGCGATTGAAAATGTGGTTCCGGCCGATTTTTCCCACCCTAGCTCAGGTGTGCACTACCGTGTTTATTCCGAGGCTGGTCATGTCTGGCTGAGCTTCGAGCGGCCGGGAGATCCAGCAGTGCGGGGCAAGCGGGAGCTGCTCTACTACATTGGCTCAGGACGCCGCGGGCTGAGCTACCTCTTTGCCCAGGACGGCTTTCTTTTTGAATCCCCGGTGAATTGGTATAGCAAGGAACGCCGCTGGGACATGGCGCCGGCGTATCAGAATGCGCGCGAGATCCCGCTCAACCTGCCTGCCTATACCGGTTGCTTGCGCTGCCACGTCAGCAGCATGCGGGAGCCGGCTAAAGGAACCGATAACTTGTATCCTGCTCCGGCATTCCTCGATGCCGGGGTCACCTGTGAACGCTGCCACGGTCCAGGCGCGGCGCACGTTACCGGAGCGGAGACTGCCGGAGCAGTCACAGGCGCGATCGTGAATCCTTCCCGGCTCGCGCCCGAGCGCCGCGATGCGGTATGTATGCAGTGTCATCTGGAGGGCAAGGTCGCAATCGAGCGTCGGGGGCGGCATGCGGACGAGTTCGAACCCGGCGATTCTCTTTCCGAGTACATTCGCTACTACATTCTGTCGGGCGTGCAGGAAACTGGACTGGGAGGAGTCAGCCAGGTGGAGGCCCTCGCGCAGAGTGTTTGTAAGAGAAAGTCCGGTGACCGCATGTCGTGCACTAGCTGTCACGATCCGCACTATCAGCCTTCCGCCGGAGAGCGGGTCTCGTACTACCGTGGGAAGTGCCTGGCCTGCCACGGTGCCGACTTCGGTACCAGACACCACGCTGCGCAGCTCGATTGCATGTCGTGCCATATGCCGGCTTCCGCCAGTACAGATGTCGCGCATACTCAAGTCACCGATCACCGTATTCCCCGCTTTCCGGGGACCTCGCAGGCGGCATTGCGGGATTTGAAGCTTCCGCCGGAGAGGTTAAGCTTGGTTCCGTTTCCCGATTCTACCGACGCCGAGAAGGACGTCCGTGATCTGGCATTGGCGTGGGAATCTCTGGCGAATGAGGGTGTGGATGCGGGCGAGCCCGAGGCAGAGCGGCTGTTGCGCTCGGCAGCCTCAAAGTTCCCCAACGACCCAGAGGTTTTGAGTGCGCTGGGTTACATAGAACAAAGGCACGGCGAGACCCGCCAGGCCAGCGAGTTGTACCGGCGTGCGCTGATTCTGGATCCGGATTTGATTGATGCCGGCGCCAACCTGGGTGTGATTGAGGCAAAGAGCGGACAGTTGCGCCAGGCGGTGGAGCTGTGGCAGGGCGATTTCCGGCATGCGCCGGCCAGAAGCCAACTGGGGATGAACCTGGTTGTAACGCTCTGTGACGAGAAGCGTTTCGACGAGGCGCGCGCGATAGCGTTGCGGGTTCTGGAGTTCAATCCCGACATGGCTGCGGCAAAAGATGCCCTGCGGAGATTGAATCGCACACCGCCGGATTGCGGAAACTGATGCCTTCGGCCTCGAGCCATCGAAGTTCTCAGTAGGTGTCGCGTCCTCTTTCGTCTTTGTGTTCTAATTTCAACTAGTCAATTCAATGTCTTCTGTTTCTACCATGAGTTTCTCTGCCCGGACGATTTCGATGATCATGTTCAGAGGGATCACTGTTCTCCTCTGTACCCATTGCCTGACAGTGTGCGCTCAGACGCCGGCCGTTCGGCCCCAGACTCCTGGGGCGATATCGCAGTCCGCACGCACAGACACCGACTTCGCCGCAGCGCGGCGGCTGTTGCAGCAGGGAAAATACGACGAGGCGGTTTCGCAGCTTTCGGATTTAGCCGTCAAAAATCCTTCGATGAAAGGTTTGTCTTTCGAATTGGGCACCGCTTACTATCAAAAGGGCGACTACATTAAGGCGATTGATCCGCTCAAGACGGCGCTGACAGAAGATCCAGAAAACAAGGAAACCATCCAGCTACTGGGCCTCTCGTACTATCTTTCCGGACGGCCGGCTGAGGCGATTCCGCAGCTGGAGAAGGCGCAGGCCTGGTATCCCCGGGCCAACGTGGATGCTTCATACATTTTGGGTTTGTGTTACATCCAGACCAAAGATTACCCGCAGGCCCGAAAGTCCTTCGCCCGCATGTTTGAAGTCCCGCCTGACTCGGCAGCCAGCTACCTCTTCACCGCGCGCATGCTGTTGCGTCAGGAATTCGATCCCATCGCGGAGGAATACGCACAGAAGGCGATTGCCCTCGATCCCAAGCTGCCGCTGGCCCATTTCTTTTTGGGAGAGTTGCACCTTTACAAGTCCCGTGTCCCTGAGGCGATCACCGACTTCCAGCAGGAACTGGCCATCAATCCGGGCCATGCGCCGACTTACTACAAGCTGGCTGACGCCTACTCCCGCATCCAGAAATTCGATGAGGCTGAAAGGCTGCTGCAGCGCTCCATCTGGCTGGATGCAACTTCAACCGGCCCTTATATTCTGATGGGTAAGGTACTGGAAAAAAAGGGAGAAGCGGAGCTCGCGGTGAGAGCTCTGCAACATGCGTTGGGGATGGATCCGAACAATTCTGTGGCCCACCATCTTTTGGGTCAGGCCTATCGTGATATGGGCAGGAACGAAGACGCAGAGCGCGAACTGCAAATTGCCCAGCAGTTACAGGAAAGCAGCGGCAAAAAATAATAATTCTGCCCGATTGCCACTACGAACCGCGAAGGCAGATGAGGACTTCTGCCCTACGTGAATTCGACGCCGCTGCGTCGCATCGATGAATCGCGCGCTTCAATAAACAGGGCGAACTACTTCGTAGCCGAAGATGCCGTGCCGGTCTGCTCTTTCGCCAGGCGGTCGACCATGTCCTTGGGGAGTTCGCGCAGAAATACCAGGAAGGCGGCATTGGTCCAGCCGAAGCCGATCACGTTCTGCTGATACCCCGCGTGGACGCCCGATTCTGACGAGCGTGTCACCACATTGTATTTCTCCCGGATGGTTCCATCGCGGCGGAAATTCTCCGCGATCGTGCTCAGGAAATTGTACGAAACTCGATTGGCCTCTTCGTTGAACCCGTACCGCCGCAAGCCCTCAATGGCGATAATCTCAGTGGGCGCCCAGCCATAGGGATAGTCCCATTGCACATCCGCATCCGTGGTGCTCATCGCCAGGCCCCCGGCCTGTTCAAACAGGCCCAGGTTATGCGCCAGCTCGCGGGCCTGCTCGGGAGTTGCGATGCCGGCCCATAGCGGATAGAAAGTCGTAACGTACTCGTAGGAGGAACGCACGCCGGTGTAGAAGTTGTAGTCGAAAAACAACCTGCGAGCCGGATCCCACAGGTATTTCTGGATCCGGTCTTTTCGCTCCTCGGCGCGCTGTTGGAACTTTTGCGCGTTTTCCGCGTGGCCGAGAATCCGACTCATCTCCTGCAAATCTTTTTCGGTCTTATAAAGCAGGCTGTTGAGGCAAATCGGGGCATAGTGATGGGTAGCCGCGCCGTAGGGTCCGAAGCGAAATGAAATATCGAACCCGGATTCGCGCATGGACCGATCGCCCTTGTAGTAGTCGGGACTGAGATAAACTTTGTTAGCCTTCTCACACTCGGGCCCGGCCATGGCCGTGGCCGTATCGCACAGTTGTACGGAAAATTGAAATCCCACCGGTGGAAGTGAGCCAGGCGGGTTCTCAAGCAGGTAATCCCGGCCGACATCAGGATGGAGAAGAAAATAGCTGGCCACTTTTCGATGGATTCCAGCTTCGTCCTTCAAGCTCTCGGGGGCCGGGCCACTTCCAAAATCGTAATAGCGCGCAAGGCCCGTGGTCCCGGCGGTATGAGGATCGCGGGTCCAGGTTTCATAGTCCTTGCTGGCGTAACCGTACGCTTTTTCCAACCAGGCGCGATTTTCATGTCCGGCAGCTTTATCGGCTTCATACACATCCATGATCATTGACGTAAGAAACGGAGGCTGGGAGCGGGTGAGGTAGTAGGCGCGATTTGCATTCAGGATGGTGCCGTAATGCTCGATTTCGAAGAAGAAATTTTCCACCATACCCCGGGCCAGATCGATGCGCCCGTCACGCAGCAGTCCGAGAATAATGAAGTAACTGTCCCAGCCATACATCTCGTTGAACCGCCCGCCTGGAACTACGTACTTGTTCTGAAGGTAGAGCAGGCCGGGAGCGATTTTCCCAGGATCGATCTGCCCCGGTGCGGTGACGACGGCGGGCAGCGGCCGTACTTGAATCTTGCAGCGCTTCTGCAGATCCTGCACCGCGGTGGGAGCGGGAAAGTCAGCTGGCAAATAGAGGACGGAAGTCTCGGTCAGCTTGGGATCCACCACCGTCTGGCAGTCCATCATCGAGCGTGTCAGAGTGTCCCAACCCGATGAAATGTAGGTGAGGATCGGGGCCAGTCCTTTCTCCGGCGTGGAATCATTGGCTTCAGCCGCATATGCCCTGTCGGGCGCGAGAGCAAACCACAAGCTGAAAACCGCAAAAACGAGAATTCGTTTGAACAACTTAGGGGGCGAAGCCGCTGGCGAGATCGTCATTAGTTTTCGACGGAGCGCGTTTTATTAAGGGCGCAAGAGTGTTATTGCGTAACTTGAGTTGACCGAGCCTTGGTGACTGATTTCAGCCTGTTTGATGACCGCAAACTGTTATGCACTGCGGTCCGCTGGATCCGCTAAATTCCACTCCAGATTATAGATGGCAAACTGGTAAATCCTTGTGAAATAAGCTCTGTTTTGGGGCCAGTTTACATGTCTGAAAGCGACTGCTCGCAGAGGCTGGCAACAACAGTGTTGACCCACCTTCGTCAACCCGCAAGTTGTTGAATCTAAAGGGTGGGCACGGCAGCAGAAAACCGCGGACAGGGCGGCGCGAATCTTCATTAACTTTTGATTGGCAGCCGAGAGGTGCGGGACAATTCGCGCGGAGGAACCAGTAATGAGAAGCAACCCCAACTCTAATGTCGCACCGGGGGAGAATTCCGCTTGCCGTACAGCGGCCGCCACGAACACGATTGCGGCTGCGAAAGCGTCGACAGGGAGCTGGACCAGCGACCCGTCTGAATTCCGCAATCGCAGCGCGTCGGGGTTGGTCTAGCATGTCAATCAGCTTCCGATGCGCGCGAGGAGAACGTGGCTGCCATCGCGAACGCTGGTAAGAGCGGAACCTACCAGGTTTCGCCGGAGCAGACGGCCGACGCGATTCTTTCCGAGCCGGGTGCGCGCAGCAGCGCCGCTGTCTGACCAGTCCCGGCGAAAAACATCACGTGGTGGCCTTCGTCCCCGGCCACAACTCTCGCCCACGAAAGCAACTGCTCCTGGCCTGAGGCGGCGGGCCGTTCTTGCCATGTGATGGGCCGACTTGAGCCTGGGGCTTGTGTCGGTATCTCCTCTTTGCAGAAACCGCTCGCCTATGCAACCAGACCCTTCGTCGCCCCACGCAAGTTGGTCGGTTGCAGAAAAATCAGTCCCCTAACCAGGCACCCAGCCCACGCAGAGGATCGATGTAGTCGCAAATGATCTTGGTAGCCCCGACAATCGGCACAGCCAGAATCAGACCCATCGCGCCCCAGATCCACGCCCAGAAAAGTAAAGACAGAGTTATGGCCAGCGGGTTCAGTCGCAGCCGTTTTCCCACAATTTTGGGATAGAGAACATTCAAGGTGAGGACGTGCAGACCCACCACGGTCAGCAGGATCACCAGAACCCCACTCCGGTTCACGATTCCCACCCCACCCGCCAGAGGCGGAAGCAGAGCCAGGAACACTCCGACGTAGGGAACCAGGCTGGCGAAGCCGCTGATGACGCCCAGGAAATAAAAATACGGAATGTCCAGCTTCCAGAACACGATCGTGCTAACCAGGGCATTGATGAGACCAATCAGCACGTTGCCGGCAATAAAACTGCGGATCATCACCGAGATCCGGCCGACAGTGCGGTGTGCGACCAGGCGATGCTCCTTGGGAAAGAGTCGCACGGTCGTGGAATGTGCGTGCTCCTTCCAGGTGAGCATGAAATACACCAGAAAGGGAACGAATGTGGTCGCCAGGAAAACTTCTCCCAGCGTCCCGCCACCCGCCGAGATCACTCGCGATAGACCAGGCGACTCTTGGACTTCGACCGGGAGGGGCGTTTTGCCAACTTTCGGTGAAGCGATCATGGAACGAGTGCTCTCTTCTATCTGGCTCGTCTGCTCCCGCAGGACTGCAAAGGTGGAGCGTATCTTGCCGGAGTACTTCGGCAACTGCGTCGCAAAATCTACCGCGCGACCGTAAAAAAAGAATATAAGCCCGACCGCCAAGCCAACCATCAGGACCACAGAAACCAATGCTCCGAATGCCCGGGGGATGCGCATTCGGGCGAGTCCACCGACCAGGGGCTCCAAAATAAACGCCAGCAGCAGAGAAGCCAGAGTTGTGACTAATACAAGCTTGAGCAGATAAATGAGCCCGACGACCGCGATCACTGCCACGATAATCTGCGCCACCGATCCAGCTCGAATAGAGGCCTGTAATACCTCCACATCCTCTGACGGGTCCGCATGAACTTCGTCTTGGGGAAGATCCGAGATCCGACTTGCGACTTCTTGCGTTGCGGCCGGGGGCAGTTCGGGAAGATCAGGGCTCGCTGCGGTTGTCAGTGGTGTGGACAGAGATCTCTCCTGGCGCGCAAGGTTTGAGGACATTCCAGCCTGAACCGTTGCCCGTCACCCGGTATTTCGCGGTCTGGCCGGTCAACTCTCGAACCCAAAGAGTCATTTTCTCTGTGTGCGCAAGCGTACAGCATCCGGTGTATTGCGCAATTCGGACGATTCGGCAAAGCTGGCACTGGAGGAGGGCGGTGGGTGCCAGAATTCTTGTTGTCGATGACGCCCCGGCCATTCGTCGCTCGCTTCGCTTGTACCTGGAGCAAGAGGCGGGTTGGGTCATCTGCGGCGAAGCCGAGAATGGGAAAGTCGCCGTGGAGCGGGTGCAAGAACTCCGCCCTGATGTGGTGATTCTGGATCTCTCCATGCCAGTCATGAACGGGCTCGACGCTGCCCGTGCCATAAAAGCCGTCGCCCCCGGCACTCACATCCTCATGTTTACCTTGCACACTTATCCCCATCTATTGGACGAGGCCCAGAAGGTGGGTATTCATCAGGTGCTTTCCAAGGCGGACTCAGCTGCAGCTGAATTGCTTCAGGCCGTCCGCACCCTGGTTCACTAGCTCGCATTCTTTTCTTTTCGAAGTGACCACGAAGCTAATTCGGTACGGAGAACCTTCAGGCTATGCAGGGCATCGGTGATCGCCTGGTTTTCTTCAGGAGTTCCGCCGTGGTTCAGATCGAATTCGTGCGTTCTGTCGCGGATCGCCGCCTCCGCTGCCTGAATACGCTCGTCCATTTTTGACCAATCGGTTTCAAGCAACGCGGCCTTGTAAATGTCATGCCATTTGGGTGCCGTAGTCATGTTGACCTCGAAATTTGGTATATCCGAACTGTCGAGCGCAAGAGAACTTCTTATGGTTTGGATTTGTCTGTCTTCCAAACGTACAGGTTTTCGTCGTCGGCCAGAGTCTCGATCGTCCAGCCTTCCGCGATGCAGACGCGATGAACTGCTGAGCGAAGGTTCGCGAGTCCAATCCCGCCCACCCCGGCCAGCGGAATTTCCAGGGCTGACTCGGTGGACAACATCTTCATCTCCCGAAGAATCCCCTGAAGCAGTTCGTGATGCTTTCCCCGTCTGACTTTCCGGATCGCAGCAATTTCCACGCGCCGATATTTGAGGGCGGGTGGCGCAGCCTTAGGTTTTTGCTCATTGCCCATTCCACACCGCCCTTTCACGTGCTCCGGAGAAACTCGCCCTGCAATACGACACAGATCATTATCGTTTATTACAATTATATTTATATTATACGTATATTATGGATGTCAACTGGAATTTTTCTGCCGAGCAAGCTGGTTTCTGATCCGTGCTTTCTCGTTCGCAGCCTCGATATTCGCCCGGTATTTCCACCCTTTTTTAGTGGCGGGCTTATGCTCTTTGTAGGAAGTAATGGCCTTGATAAACCGCGAGCTTCGCTCCCGAAATAAGCGCCGATGCGACGACGGAGTAATTCTGAAACGGCCATGCCGTTCTCTGCTATTGCTCCTGCCACACTTACCGCACATGAGAATAGTGACCGACCCCAAAAGATTGGCGGCGCTGAAGGCAGAAGCGGCCCGGCGCAAACAGATCATTGGCCGCAACTGCAAATTTACCCACCGCAGGCCCACTTCTTGAAAATCTCTCGAAGCGCCGGCACCAGGCCGAGCGCAAGTGCGAGTCGAACACTATGAGATCGCTGCTTACGGCATCGTGATCGCCTTTGCCCAGACTCTCGGTGAAAGCGACCACGCTGCGCTGCTCGAAGAGACCTTGTCGGAAGAAGAGGAAACGGACGAAAAACTCACTGAACTCGCCATGCAGATCAATAAGCTGGCGGCCAGCGGAGACCGGATTCAGCCCGCCCCGGGCGAAGCATCGGCCAGGAAGCCCAAGAAACGAATTGCGTAATCGCGCGCGACAGGCCTTCAAAACCGGTCTGCGGCCACGATCCACGACATGGGCCGGACCTCTTCCGCCTCTCGCCTCTGTAGTTTCTTTTTCACAGGAGATCATCAGGGCAGCAGCGAGGTCAGAAAAATGCGCGCATGTAGCTTGCTTTTACATTGCGCCGAAGGACGAGAAATATTCTGGTCAGCAGAGCACGGAAGCAGGTTCCGAGGAAACGGAAATTTGCTTGCGATTGTTGAACATCCGGATTGCGCGATGTGAAGTGAGTCGCCGGCGGCTAGTCGTTCATTTACGTTGCCCGACGACAACTGGGGGAATTCGAAAAGCTTACTTCGAATCCTGCTTGGGTTTGGTCGCGGTGGGGTCCGCTTCGATGGTGACTTCAACCTTGACGCCCGCCTTTAGGGCTACAGGTTTGCCGTCTTCATCCGTCAAAGTGTTCTGGACGCGGATCTCCCGGTAAAGGTCATCCGCGCCTTCAACCCCGATCTGCGCCTTCTCGGGTTGGCTCGGGTGCGGGGGTGGGATGATCTTTTCAACCGTTCCAGGGAGGGTCACTGAAGGCTTCGCAACATCGGGCTTGTCGTTTTTGTCTGTGGTCAAGCGACTCCATTCTTCACCAGCGCCGAAGGCCCGCACCTCTGAGCCCAACCAGCTGCGTTTTCTAAAGTACTCAATTTACCGCGACACAGATTTAACTCTCAAGCGCGTAAGGAGATGCCAAGCATGTTCTCGCATCGTGTCAGGACGATCCATCAGCCACGACTTCACCCCATCATTATATCGTGAAAAAATTGCTGGATGGGGAATCCTCGCAAATCTGCGTACGTTAGCGTACGTCCACGGTGCGCGCCGCAAAACGCATGCGACACACTCGAAAGCGGAAGCGTCGCCGAAGGCCGCCAGCAAGTCACGTAAGTTGTTACCCCTCGACCCCACTTCCCGCATCTTACGTGGCATGATCTCGAATGTGCACCACAGGGAATTTCTCGTTTCACGTACAGGATCGACTGTATTGACGCTGCAGCGGTTCCGGCCTGATAAGGGTTAGGTTCTTTTCTTGTCCGGTTGAGGAGTCCTGCTTAGAAAACGAGTCAAGTCCTGCGATATCTCAGTTGACTTAAGAGGAGCTACGCTATGAATCGCCTGCGCATACTGGTTGCCGACGATCACGAAATCGTACGTCGTGGATTGGTCTCACTCATCAAGTCACATCCAGACTGGGAAGTCTGCGCCGAGGCTGACAATGGACGTCAGGCGGTGGAGAAGGCCGACCAGTCGAAACCTGACATCGCGATCCTCGACATCGGCATGCCCGTGCTTAACGGCCTCGAAGCAACTCGGAAGATTCTGCGAGAACATCCTGGAATCAGAGTCCTGATCCTGACAATCACCGACACCGATCAAGCTGTGAAAGCCGTATTGGACGCGGGTGCGCGTGGTTTCATTCTGAAATCAGACGCGGCTCGAGACCTGGTGACAGCCGTGGAGGCCCTGGCGCACAACAAGACTTTCTTTACCGCGCGGGTTGCCGATCTCGTGCTATCCGGCTATCTCAACCGGAACCCACGTTCCGCCAAGAACGATTTAGGCGTACCGGATCTTACATCGCGGGAGCGCGAAGTCGTGCAGTTGCTGGCTGAAGGCAAGTCAACCAAAGAAGTAGCCTGCCACCTCAATTTAAGCGTCAAGACGGCCGAGACTCATCGCAGCAACATCATGCGAAAACTGGGACTACACTCCGTCAGCGAACTGGTGCTCTACGCCGTGCGCAACAGCATCGTGCAAGTGACCGTCGGTGTTCCATATCTGTCCGCCGGCGCTGTGAATTCCGTCGAGGCGGGTCTTACTGCTTCGAAAACATAGAACCCCGCCCTTGTCGAGCCGACTACAGTTTCTACTGTATTCGGCTTTCCCGCACCTGGAGCTAGGATCATTTGTCGCCCGTCCGTTTGTCGGAGTCCAAATGAGCAGTGCCCTATCCGGTCCCAATGTCGCGCCGGCTCCTTCGCTTGCGCACACCCCGAGCCACACTCACGATGGACATGTCGTCCAGTTCTACGCGAACGACGGTTTCCTCATTGATGTACTGAGCCGATTCATTGGCGGGGCGCTGGCGGCGGGTGATGCCGCCGTGGTCATTGCAACAAAATCTCATCGCACAGAGCTGGAGAAGCGGCTTTCGACAAACGGAGTGGATACAGGCAAAGCAGCGATTCAAGGCCGGTATATCGTGTTGGACGCAACCGAGACTTTGCCGAAAGTGATGGTGCAAGGCCGGCTGGACGATACTCGTTTTCGCGAGATTGTCGGCGAGGTTTTAAGTAAGGCCGAGAATTCTGTTGCCCGCCAACCAGGCCGCGTCGCGGTGTTCGGCGAGCTGGTTGCGTTGCTTTGGTCTGGAGGCAAGCCCCAGCAAGCGATCCGGGTCGAGCAACTCTGGAATGATCTTGCGAAGAGCCACTCTTTTTGTCTGCTTTGCGCATATCCGATCGCGGGTTGCAATCGGGAAAGGCATATTGAGCCATTTCTAGAGATGTGCGGGGAGCACTCGGGAGTCATTCCCAGCGAGAGCTATTTATTCCTGCGCAATGAAGACGAGCGCCTGCGCAGTGTTGCGAATCTGCAACAACGGGCCGAGGTCCTCGAAAAAGAGCTGGCCCTGCGGGAAAGTGAAGCTCCCTTCCGATTGCTGGTGGAAGCGGTTCAGGATTACGCCATCTTCATGCTAAACCCCGAAGGTCGTGTCAGCAGCTGGAACGTGGGCGCGGAGCGCATCAAGGGTTACAAGTCAAACGAGATAATCGGCCAGCACTTCTCGTGCTTTTATCCGGAAGAAGATGTGCGAGAGGGCAAGCCGGGGCGAGAATTAGTGGTCGCAGAGGCCGAAGGTCGCTTCGAGGACGAAGGTTGGCGGATACGCAAGGACGGTTCCCGGTTTTGGGCGAATGTGATTATCACCGCAATAAAAGATGACACGTCCAAGCTGCTGGGCTTTGCAAAAATTACTCGAGATGCAACCGAGCGAATGCAAACTCACAAAGCGTTGGAAAGAGAAGTCGGCGAAAGACGCGACGCGGAGCGGCGCTTTCAACGTTCCGAAATATCGCTCCGGCAATTGTCGCTCCACCTGCTTCGTACGCAGGACGAAGAACGACGGCGCATCGGAAGAGACCTCCACGACAGCCTGGGGCAGTACCTCGCCGTGCTGAAGATGAAGCTGGATTCAGTGGCAGCCCTGATCGGACAAAAACAGGATGAGATGGGCCGGGAATTTGACCAGTGCATCCGACTAATGGAGGACTCGATCAGGGAAGTTAGAACCGTCTCCTACCTTTTATATCCTCCCATGCTGGAGGAGATGGGCCTGAAATCGGCGATACCGTGGTATCTCGATGGATTTTCGACGCGCAGCGGAATCAAAACCACGTTCGAGGTCCAGACAGAGTTCGGTCGCCTGCCTCGAGACTCAGAGCTGGCACTGTTTCGTGTTCTCCAGGAGGGCCTCACTAACGTTCACCGGCATTCTGGCAGTCCGACCGCCCACGTTCGTTTGTTGGTGAAGGACGGAATGGGTGTTTTGGAAATCCAAGATAACGGAAAAGGCATTCGTCCAGAACTTTTGGCCGAATTCTGCCAGGAGTGGATGGGAGGCCTCGGGATTGGAGTCCGAGGCATGAACGAGCGGATGCGGCAGCTGGGTGGCCGGCTGGAACTGTTTTCCAACGAATGTGGCGCGACTGTGACCGCGATGGTTCCCGCGGCGAAATCCCAGCCAGCTCCGCTAAGCCAGGGCAAGGTTGTGTAGACTGATCGTTATCCTGCCGCAAAGGTTACCAAGACTCGGAGAATAGATGCCTGCCCGGATTTTGCTGGTGGATGATCATGAAATCGTGCGAGAAGGCATTCGCACACTTATCTCCAGATCAAGGCCCGAATGGGAAATTTGCGGCGAAGCCCGGGACGGAGAAGAAGCGCTTGAGGCCGTCAGGACTCTGAAACCAGATGTCGTGATCCTCGACATCACAATGCCGAAGATGAGCGGTCTAGAAGTGGCGCCGCGAATCGCCAAACTGGGTCTCGGCTGCCGGGTCTTGATGTTCACCATGCACGATTCGAACCGGTTATCCAGCGAAGTTCGTCAAGCTGAGGCTCAGGGTCTGGTACTGAAGTCTCAAGCTACCCGCGATCTCATTCGAGCAGTCGACCGCCTGCTCGATGGCGGCACCTTTTTTTTCCCGCAAGCGGACGTCGCGTTGCGCTAGGGTACGGATCGCGCTCAACCGCTTATTCCAAACCAAGCTGACCGTTGTATTGCTGCATGATAGCGTAGCACTCGCAGGCTGACGCTTCGAGTCTCCTGCGGTTTACGATGGTAACCGCGCCATGGGTGTATTCGATGCTTTTCTCGCGCTGCAAAATACCGGCAGCCAGGCTCACACTCGACCGGTTTGTCCCCAACATGGTCGCAAGAAAATCGTGCGTTATGGGCAGACATTCTGAATCCACCCTGTCCTGGGTCATCAGTAACCACCGTGCGAGACGCTGCTCAAGATCATGCAGTCGGTTGCATGCAGCCGTTTGGGCGACCTGCATGCCTTGCAGGACGGCATAGCGAGTCAACAGCAATTGAAGGCGTGGAGCAGATTCCAGTATTTTCTGCAAAGCCTCGACCCCGACGCGAAATCCGTCCCCGGTAATTTGCACGACCGCCTGAAGTGGACTCCTGCTTAGACCAACTGCCGCTGGTATTCCTGTGAAACCCTCGTTTCCCACCACGCCCGCCTCCGCGGTCTTTCCATCCTTCATTGCGACCACAAGAGAAATCAATCCTCGATTTGGGAAATATGCAAATTCCAGTTTTCCACCCGCCTCATAAAGGACCAGATGGTTCGGCAATTCGACATATTCAAGGTGTGGACGGAGTGAGCTGTACTCACTTTCAACCACCGACAGCAGAATGATGTTGCTGACTGGCTTTCCCGCGGCATTCGTACGCTCGCCGGCATGGAGGACTTGGAGATTGTTGCTTTTCACAGAGCTTCCTTCATAAAATTTATTCGGTTGGCTCGGGCGCCGGAGCATTGCCTTTGAGCCTGCGCTCCTTGGCTTCTAATAGTTCGTTGATCTGCGCTATGAGTTCCATCAGCTTTTCCGGATCTTGCTCTTTGGCCGCCTGCGCACAGAGCTCCATCCATTTCTCTCGGTTCTCTTCCATTTAGCGCCCGCCTTGGGGGAAAGCGCTTATACCACAGCGGGCAACACTAAAAGTGTTCGATGCCAGACACTGTGCCTCACCGATTACGATTCATCGCTTGAGATCTGTCTTTGGCGAAGGTCGGGCTATGCGGCTGCTCTGGTACTGTCCGCGAACGGTGGTGCGGAGTGAGGCTGATTGCCGCCTTGCAGAAGCGCGTCAGCAGCGTTCAATAAACAGGCGCGCTTCAGTGCATCTTGCTCGTCTAGAGCATCCCACACCATCTCTAACCATTTTGTGAGATCCGGATGCTGCATGTCGGTCGCCCCCTTTGGCTGCGCATCGTCCTGCAGGTCGTCGTTCCTATTTGTAGAGAGCACGATCGCTGCCATATCTGTATTTTGAGCAGGATGGGGGCCCAATCTCAGCCATGCCAGGCAGTTTCTGCCGTAAAAGAGGAAATATGATCTACAGAAAAGACTGTAGTCGAGACTTGAAATGGTTCGATCGACGTGCTGCTTTAACCGAATTTTCACGCGGCCTGAGGCATCATGAAACCAAATGGGTGTAGGATCGAGAACATCCAGGTCAAAGTGATTTCGCAGGAGGGCATTCTGTCATGACCCCCGTAGCCTCCGCCAATTCCGCCCTAGCCGGAGTCTCCAACCAGCCTCTTACCTCGGACGAACTGCGCAGGATCAATGCCTACTGGCGTGCCGCGAACTATCTTTCCGTCGGCCAGATCTACTTGTTCGCGAATCCGTTGTTGCGCGAGCCACTACAGATTGAGCACGTGAAGCCCAGGCTGCTCGGGCATTGGGGCACCACACCCGGACTCAACTTTGTTTACGCGCACTTTAATCGGCTCATCGTGAAATACGACTTGAATGTGATCAACATCACCGGGCCCGGACACGGAGGCCCGGGTATTGTGGCCAATACCTATCTGGAAGGCACTTATACCGAGCTTTACCCCGACATTCAGCAAAATGAAGAGGGCATGCAAAAGCTGTTCAAGCAGTTCTCCTTTCCCGGAGGAATTCCCAGCCATGCTGCTCCGGAAACGCCGGGCTCGATCAATGAAGGTGGAGAGCTGGGCTATTCCATTGCCCATGCCTATGGAGCGGTGTTCGATAATCCCGACTTGCTGGCCTGTTGCGTGGTCGGCGACGGCGAGGCGGAGACGGGCGCACTGGCTACCAGTTGGCATTCCAACAAGTTCCTGATTCCGGGGCGCGACGGCGCGGTGCTGGCGATCCTGCATTTGAATGGTTACAAGATTGCGAATCCGACTGTGTTGGGGCGTTTGAGCGACGAAGAACTTACCCACCTCTTTAACGGATACGGCTATAAGCCCCACTTCGTCGAGGGCCATGAACCCGAGCCCATGCACCAGCTCATGGCCGCCACGCTCGACACCGTAATTGCGGAGATCAGGGAGATTCAGGAGAATGCGCGTTTGCATGGGTCCAAAAAGCGGCCGATCTGGCCAATGATCGTGATGCGCACGCCAAAAGGTTGGACTGGACCGAAGGTTGTGGACGGTAAACCGGTGGAAGGTACGTGGCGCGCACATCAGGTGCCGGTCACGGATTTGGCGACCAAGCCGGGCCATCTCAAGATTCTGGAAGACTGGATGAAGAGTTATGTTCCCGAGGAACTCTTCGACGAGACCGGCAAGCTACGCAGCGAAATTGCCAAACTCGCGCCCGCCGGTGACCGCCGGATGGGCGCCAACCCGCACGCCAATGGCGGTTTGCTGCTCAAGAACCTGCTCATGCCCGATTTTTGCGACTACGCCGTGAAGGTTGCGAAGCCGGGTACGGAGCTTGCGGAAGCTACCCGGGTGCTCGGCACTTTCCTGCGTGACGTGATGAAGCTCAACCTGGATGCAAAGAATTTTCGGGTTTTCGGTCCCGATGAGACCGCTTCCAACCGGCTGGACGCGCTCTACGAAGTGACCGACAAAGTTCTAATGGAGCCATATTTGTCCACTGACGAGCACGAGTCCACCACCGGACGAGTCATGGAAATGCTGAGCGAGCACATGTGCCAGGGCTGGCTCGAGGGCTACCTGCTTACCGGGCGGCATGGCTTTTTCTCCTGTTACGAGGCGTTTATCCATATCGTTGACTCCATGTTCAACCAGCACGCGAAATGG
>Ga0134122_10001699_pt1 | contig 15998 bp, 15 predicted proteins | sample KB302_FD_96461 | JGI IMG/M metagenome (GOLD analysis project Ga0134122, IMG submission 96461) | Terrestrial soil microbial communities without Nitrogen fertilizer from Kellogg Biological Station, Michigan, USA - KB3-0-2 | ecosystem: Environmental > Terrestrial > Soil > Unclassified ... | reverse complement strand
GTGCTCGCAGCGTGCCTGAACGGAATCGCGAACGGCAGTAAGTACGCCGGCGGCGTCGCTACAATCGAGGGGCGCCGTGCCGAACTGCGCGGTTGTCTCGCCGGGGGAGTCGATAACTCTTCGTTGTCTCTCGTGACCGGTTTGAAGGGATTCGACAAGTCGGGCGAAGCCCTCCGGGACCTGGCGCAAACCACTTACATTCTACGAGTCGGCAAACAAAACGATCTTGTGCCGGCGACTTCGGACGATGACGTCATCTTGCCGGTGCAGTCCCCATGGTGGCGCCCGGACCGGGCCCGCTTGTTTTGGACCTTGCTTGGAGCGGCGTTGGCCCTGGCGGCCTGCGGTTTTGTTTTTCTCAGATCCAGGGCTGCAAGACAAGCCTCGCCCGAGACCAGCGGCGCGAAGGTTGAAATCCCTGAAATCAAGAAGCCGCCGCAAGTGGCCGATGCGCGGCCGGCCCGCGCTGCCGTCGGAGATCCTTACTGGTTTGCGTCGGAGTTTTTCTTTGGCACGGACTCCGCTTCACAACAGGCGCTTGCCGTTGTCCGGAAGGCATGTGTCGACAACACCGATAAGAAGCCCGTCATCATCATGGGACCGCCCGGGGTCGGCAAGACGCTGTTGGCCCAACTCATCCACAGATCGAGTCTGAGAGGAGCAGCAGGAAAGCCATTTTTTGTTTTGGATTGCGCGACGATCACCGAAAGCCTCTTCGACAGCGAGCTTGCCGGCGCGACCCGAGGCGCGTTCACCGGCGCCGTTGCAGACCGCAAAGGTTTACTGGAGGCGGCCGACGGCGGCACTGTACTCCTGGATGAGATCGCTGAAATCAGCCTGGAGCTGCAGGCCCGCATTTTGAGATTTCTGCAGAATAGCGAGGTTCGACCCGTAGGCTCCAACAGCGCGCGGTCGTTGGACGTTCGAATCATCGCGGCAACAAACAAGGATCTCGCTGCTTTCCGGCCGGATTTATGGGGACGCCTTTCGCAGGGCAACCTTGTAATCAATATTCCCCCGCTCGATGCGCACTGGTGGGACATCCCGGTCTACGCCGACGGACTTTTGCAACGGTTTGGTAACGGAGTTTGCATCTCGGATCAGTCTCTGGAAATCCTCGGCCGCTGTTCGTGGCGGAGTAATTTTCGCGGTCTCGGTTGTTTGAATGAGAGGGGCGTGGCGCTGGGCCTGCTTGGAGAAGTTGCGGGAACGCTGCCAGGCGGAATCATCACTCCACAGTCTCTGATGTCGTCCGTCGGTTCGGAGCAGGAAGTGCAACAGCAATTGGCGAGCGCCATCAGGAAATTGGGGATCACTCTTCCGCCCGCCGAACGAACGGACTCGCTGTTTCCGGACGGCATGGACCAATGGTTTTCAAGGACGGATTCACGCCGGGCCTGGGAGTTTGTCCTGGATACCATCTTCAATCGTCTTCGGGGACCGCAGAATGAAAGCTTCTTATTGGCTTCGCGAGACGCGAAACGTCTGGCGGTGAGCCTCGATGAACTGGCAACCGTGTTGGGTCTGCCTGACGGAAGAGCTGCGGTGAAATCCCTTCGAAGCACCGGGGTATTGATTCTGCCGGAACCGCTTCGGGAAAAAGAACTGTCTGACTCCGCGGCTCGTCAACATCGAAGACAATTGATCCTCTTTGCAAAACGGACAAACTTCATTCGTTTCTCGCACGACGAACTGGCGGAAGTTTGTGGTGTGAATCGCACGAAGTACTACAACTTCTATCACTATGCCCACAAATTGGCGGAAGCGTTCTATGCGGGCGGTGTCGTCCCGCCGATGAGCCGGTATGTGATCGATCATAAGGGCGAGGCGGAACGAAGCGATCGCCGCGCCGCCTTTGCGAACGATGATTTTGAGAAGCGTGTCGGTCAGACGACGGAATCCTTCCCGATTCTTCGAAAGCTTCACCTTCTGCCAGGCAGGGCAAGAATCTAATTGGGGTCTGGGGAACGAGGGGTCTGACCCCAATTAGCCGGTCATTGGGCTTTTTGTGAATAACTCCACGGTGTAATCCGTCAGGCAGGAATACAGCAGCTTCTGGAATGTCCAAGGGAATTGCGTACTTTTCAGATCGCGTTCGGAAAACGTGATGCGGTAGGCCGGCGAAAGGACGTTGGGGATCCGGGATTGAATGCACAGTTCGACATCCGCGCCTTTCGGCGAAGCGCTGAATTCGAAAAACGGATGTTCGTACTTGGCGATCTCCTCAATCACCGTTTCGAGCGGAGTCATTCCTGTTGTCCTTCCTGAAGAACATGATGGCGATCCAGGTAAAAAGTGCAATGGTTCCGCCGGCAGCTGCAATTGCGAGGATCCATTTCAGTATTCCGAAAATGATTCTCATCGCATGACCTTATCGGCCGAAGTACACAGGTCTTCCACCGGGCATTCCACGCACTTCGGTTTTCTGGCCTGACACAGCGCCCGTCCATGGTGAATGAGCAGGTGGGAAAGATGAATCCATTTCTCCCGCGGAAACAATTTCATCAGATCCGCTTCAATTTTTTCCGGCCGGCTCTCCCTGGAGAAATTCAATCGTCGAGCCAGCCGCTGAACGTGTGTATCGACAACGACTCCTTCTGCTTTGCCGAATGCCACGCCCAGCACGACATTGGCTGTTTTTCTCGCCACGCCGGGCAGTTGCAGAAGATCCTCCATGGCCTGAGGCACTTTGCCGGCATGGTTTTCCGCCATCAGGCGGGATGCGCCCTGCACGCTCTTCGCCTTGTTTCGAAAGAATCCGGTAGAGTGAATCAATGTTTCCAGTTCGGACGTATTCGCTTCGGCAAAGTGCTTCGCAGTCTTGTATTTCTTAAACAATCCCGGCGTCACCATGTTGACCGTCTTGTCGGTGCTCTGTGCCGAAAGAATCGTCGCGATGAGCAACTGCAGCGGATTTGCGAAATCCAGTGCGCATTTCGCGTCCGGGTACGCCTCCTGCAACCGGGCGTAGATCTTTTCGGCTCGGGAATAGTCGGGCTTACGAGTCACTGGATTTCTTACTGGACTCAGCAGGGGTCTTTGCGGCGGCAGGAGTCGATGATTCCTTGGGTGTGGATTCGCTCTTTGGGGCAGACTCTTTGGAGTCCGCAGCCGGCCCCCCGGACTTCTTCGCATAGTCGGTGACATACCAGCCGGTTCCCTTAAACTGGAAGCCGGAGGCCGAGATAAGTTTCGTCAATGCTCCGCCGCACGTCTGATGTTTCTTCAGGACCGGATCGCTGAATTTTTGAATCACTTCGATCGTTTTTCCGCACTTCTTGCACGCATATTCGTAAATGGGCATGCTGCCTTAATAACACATCCGCAGCAGGATGGTAAGATGTCGGGCTGAAATTGGAGGAATGTACCGATGATTGATCAGATACGCCACATCCTGACGCAGCTGGGAGAAGATCCCACACGCGACGGACTGGTGAAGACGCCGCAGCGCGTGGATAGTGCGTTGCGGTACCTGACCAGCGGATATAAGAAGGATGCGGATCAGTTGCTGAATGGAGCCATGTTCGATGTTGCTTACGACGAAATGGTGATCGTCAAGAATATTGAAGTCTTCAGTCTCTGCGAGCACCACATGCTTCCGTTCTTCGGCAAATGCCATGTGGCGTACATTCCGAACGGAAGAATTATCGGATTGAGCAAGATTCCCCGCCTTGTGGACATGTTCGCGCGCAGACTGCAGGTTCAGGAACGGCTTACCATGCAGATCGCTGAAACGATCGATAGAAAGATCAGCCCAAATGGCGTCGCGGTTGTCATCGAGGCACAGCACTTGTGCATGATCATGCGGGGTGTCGAAAAGCAGAATTCGATCGCCGTCACGAGTTCAATGCTCGGTGCGTTCAAAGACAATCAGAACACGCGCGCCGAATTCCTCAACCTTCTCCATAACCGGGGCTGATTCATCCAATGATTTCGGCGGTCATCTTCGATCTGGATGGGACCCTGACCGGTACTGCAAATCCCTGGCGTCACGTTCACGAGCGCCTCGGGATCTGGGATACGGTCGCGTTCACTCACATGGAGGACTGGCTCTCGGGCCGAATTGCCTACGATGAATTCTGCCGAAGGGACATTCAACTCTGGGCCGGGCGTGAGCTATCGGAAATTCAGTCGTATCTGGACGAAATTGAAATGAACCGGCATGTGCCCGAAGTGGTGGAGGCGCTGGTGGAAAGAGATATTCCTTCCATTATCATTTCTTCTGGTTTCCGGCATGTTGCCCGGAGGATTCAGAGCGGATGCAAGTGGGATCGGCTCCTGGTCTACGCGAACGAACTCGTCGATGGCCCGGATGTCCGCATCGACGTTTCGGCGGACTGGTCCAGTCCCATTTCGAAGAAAGCGCACGCGGATGCGGCGCTCCGGATTGTCGGCGCTGCTGCAGGGGATACGCTTGTTGTCTCGGACTCGGAGCACGACCTTAAACAATTGCGCGATTGCGGATTTCATCTTCACGTCCGTGAAGATGACGACCTGCTGCGCGTTCTTCCAATCCTAGGGAGCCAATGACTTCACCTTCAGCCGATGAACTCAAACGTCAGGCCGCCATTTCCGCGCTGGACGAAATCCGTAGCGACACAATCGTGGGGCTTGGCACGGGTTCTACGGCTTCGCACTTCATTCGCGAACTTGGAAAGCGTGTGCAGGGCGGCTTGCGCGTGCTCGGAATTCCAACTTCCGAAGCGTCGCGGATCCTGGCTGACGAAGTTGGAGTGCCGCTGACCACACTGAAAGATCACCCCGAAATCGACGTGACGGTCGATGGAGCCGATGAGGTTTCGCCGGAACTGGATCTGATCAAGGGGCTTGGCGGTGCGCTCGTGCGGGAGAAAATTGTCGCGCACGCATCCCGGCGCGTGATCATTGTTGTTGACGACAGCAAGATGGTTGGCAAGCTGGGAATGCGTGCTCCGATCCCAGTGGAAGTTGTCCCTTTTGCCGTCGATTCCGTCATGTCGAAGCTGATGCGCTGGAAGGGAACCGCAGGGATTCGAGAACGGAAAGGCCGGACATTCATATCCGATAACGGAAATATCATCCTCGACTGGCAGTACGGATCCATCGAGGACCCACACGCCGTTGAAATGCGTCTCAAGTCCATTACCGGAGTCGTGGATTCAGGGATCTTTGCGAGAGTTGCGGCTGTGGTGATCGTGGCCGGGGGAACGTCAATCCGGAGATTGTCACGCACTGAATTGCCGTAGGCGCGGTCATAGAAGGTGTGAATGAATTGGAGGCAAGGGGACCAGCTCCCCTGGAGCAGGAGGGTGGCCCGCAGGGCCGGGGTGGTAGTGAAGTCGAAAGACCTGACGCCCTACTTGTTGCAGAGTGCAACGTGTTTTAAGAGCCAGGTGGAGATTTTTTCGGTTTGGCTACCACCCCGGCGCTTCGCGCCACCCCTCCTGTTCCAGGGGAGTTGTCCAGCCCGCGAATTCATTCTCACGTTCCGACCGCGCCTACAGCCTCATTTCAGCTCGATACTCCGCAGAATCTGCTCGAAGGTTGGCTGCCTGCGGTCGAAATCCTTCTGGGGCGCCACGCAGACAATATAAAAGAGACTCTGATAGTAGATACGGGTAACGACCCATGAAATCTCGGGGGAATTTGTGGAACTCGATTGTCCGATCAGAACCGTCCGGAATGCGGGCTCTCCACCCATCAGCATCATCGGTTGCGTTGCCGAAATCACCTGCAACGTGGGGTTTCGTTGAAGCAGGCGGACCAGGAGCCGGTCGGTTGCCTGTTCGAGTGTCATCGCACGTTCGGAAATGTCCATCAGATCGAACATGACACCCATCTGAATATCGTTCCCAACGCGGCTGGTTCCCGGCGCGATAATGGCTCCATTGCTGCCGTAGGGTGTCACCTGCCAGGTTTCAGGATAGAGCAACTTGTAGAAGTTCTGCGGGTGGATGTACGGAATCGTAGCCAGCGTGTTGGGGAGCGTTGCCGTCGGCGAATCGGCTGGGACAGCCCAACGCATCAGCGTGGAATGGAAATTCAGAAATTCCGCACCAGGTCTCAACGTGCGTGGACGCGCATTCTGCTTTTCAATATCCGCTCTCAACTTTTGTGCGGCCTCGGCGCCCTGTGGGTGATCGAACACGTATGCCGGCGGGACGTGGGATTCGGCATTTGCCAGACGGTTGATTTTGTCGAGAATCGCCGGAAGAGCGTGCGGCGAATAAGTGGATTTGGACAGGATCTGAATCGCAATTTTGTTCGCTTCGATTTCCTGGCTCGAGCTGTATCGCAGAAACGTTGGGTGAGGTCCCAGCGAGATGCCAAGACTCCGGAGCTGGTCCTTCCAACCCGCGTTTCCTGGAAAACCCGCCAGAATGGACGCCGGCGATTGCACAAGCCACTGCCGGGAAAGTTGCTGCGTCCCGTGCCGAGCCGCGGCATGCGCGATCTCGTGCGCCAGGATTGCTGCCACTTCATGTTCATTGGAGGTGAGTTCGAGCAGTCCCCGGTCCAGGTAGATCGTGCCGCCCGGATATGTCACCGTACTGATGGTTTTTGCATTCACGACCCGGACCTGGTAGGGGATCGATTGCAGCGGACTGTAGGGGGTGAGCCGGGCTGCCAGAGTCTGGATGTAGGTGTTGACCACCAAACTGTGAACCAGTGGCAAAGCATTGTCGGCCAATTTCACCGACTCGGCTCCGATCTCCCGGTCCTGCTGGAGCGAGAAGAAATTCACGTTCGTGCTGGGAAGTTGTTGAAAAATCAACAGCAGCAGCGAGCCGGTCCAAAGCAAATGATTCGTGGCGTTCATCTTTGCAGGATCTTAGAAGATCTTGACGTAAACATCGCCGTTGCGCACCTCACAGGGAAAAACCTTGGTGCGGCCTCGTTCTCGTCCACATGCACCGTCCTCAAGCCGGACGTGCCAGCCATGCCAGCCGCAGATCACCTCGCCCGACATCATCAGGCCTTCGCTCAGAGGAAAACCAAGGTGCGGACATAGATCTTCGATGGCATAGAGCCGGTCGTCGCACCGAAATATTGCGATCCCCAGCCCCGCGGCTTTCACGGCGAGGCCGATGCCCTCGGTAGGGATCTCCGAAAGACTGGCGACCCGGACCCAATCTTGTGTGTCTAAATCCATCCGCGCACCAATGATATACTGACGCGCTTTGATTTTACGCACCACGTTGACCAGATTATGAGAACAGAATTGAAAACCAACATTGCCAAACGCATGCTCGGAGTCCAGGGTGAGGCTGCATTTGAAACGCTGGCCCGGGCTAATGAGCTGGAACGCCAAGGCCGTCACATCATTCACCTTGAAATCGGAGAGCCCGATTTCGACACACCCGCTCCCATTGTGGCCGCGGGAATCGACTGGTTGAAGAAAGGGAAAACCCATTACGCGCCGGTCGCGGGCGTTCCCGAACTCCGCGAAGCCGTGGCGGCACGGCTTTCCCAGCTGCATGATGTGACCGTCGATCCCTCCTGCGTTCTGATCAGTCCGGGCGCAAAGTTGATGATTTTCGCCGTAATCCACTCCATTGTCGATCCCGGCGATGAGGTCATCTATCCCGCGCCGGTCTATCCGGCCTATGAAGCCGCCGTCCTGATGGCTGGGGCGACTCCGGTTCCAATCGTTCTGGAAGAGTCCAAGGAATTCCGTTTCAGTCTCGATACGCTGGCTGCAAGCATCACGCCACGAACGCGGATGATCGTGATCAACACCCCGCAAAACCCGACCGGAGGAGTGCTCACCATCGAGGATCTGAAGGGGATTGGCGAACTGGCCCGGAAACACGATCTTCTGATTCTGTCGGATGAGATATACTCGGAAATCTATTACGACATTCCATCGGCCAGCATGCTGGACGTTCCGGACATCATGGATCGCCTGATTCTCGTCAGCGGATTCTCAAAAACCTACGCCATGACGGGATGGAGAATCGGGTACGGTGTGATCCCTTCGGATCTTCTTCCGGCTGTGAATCTGTTCATGAACAGCAGCGTGTCCAGCACATCGACGTTCTGCCAGCTTGCCGCCGTCGAAGCGTTCACGGAAGAATCCGCTCAGGCCGTTCAGCGGATGGTCGAAGAATTCCGAAAACGACGCGATGTTTTCGTCGACGGCTTGAATTCCATTCCTGGAATCCGCTGTCTGCGCCCGCATGGCGCGTTCTATCTCTTTCCCAATATCTCGGCGCTTGGCCGGACGAGCAAGGAGATTGCAGATCGGCTCCTGACGGAGGCCGGAGTGGCCGCTCTGCCGGGCACTGCGTTTGGAAAACACGGCGAAGGATACCTGCGATTTTCCTTTGCCAATTCGTTGAACAATATCGAAGCGGCGCTGGAGCGTATCCGCACTTTTACCAGCCAGTTGTAATGCCAGATTTTAAAGTTCTTCTCCTGGATGGAATCGATCCGGCGGGCATCGAAGTCATCGAACGCTCCGGATTGATCGCCGCGGCTGTTCATGACAAGATTCCACGAGACAAGCTGCTTGAAATCGTCGCGGATGCCGACGGCATCATCGTGCGCAGCGCGACCGCAATCGACCGGGAGTTGCTGGAGCACGCGAAGCGTCTGAAGGTCGTGGGACGCGCCGGCGTCGGTGTCGACAATGTCGATATCGAAACGGCGACCGAGCGTGGCGTTCTGGTGATGAACTCGCCCGGCGGGTCCACTACCACGACGGCGGAACATGCCATCGCCATGCTGTTCGCCCTTGCACGAAGCATCCCTCAGGCCTATCGCAGTTTGAAATCCGGCAAGTGGGAGAAGAGCAAATTCAAAGGCGTTGAGATTACCGGTAAGACACTGGGAGTCGTCGGACTCGGACGCATCGGCAGCGAAGTGGCGCGGAAGTGCCAGGCCATGGGGATGAATGTGATCGCATACGATCCGTTCATCAATCCCGACACACCCCTTTCGAGTGGATTTACCCTGGTGACATTGCCTCAGATCTTCGAGCAGTCGGACTTCCTTTCATTTCACGTTCCACTGACGGATGCCACGCGCAACCTGGTGAACCGGGAGACGATTCCCGGCATGAAAGATGGAATGCGCCTGATCAACTGCGCTCGCGGCGGGATCATCAATGAACTGGATCTCTGCGAGGCCTTGAAGTCCGGGAAAATTGCCGGTGCGGCTTTCGACGTATTCGATAGGGAGCCCAATACGGATTCGCCGCTGCTCGCGCTGGATAATTTCATCGCGACGCCGCACCTGGGCGCGTCGACCGTGGAGGCACAGCGAAAGGTTTCCGAAGATGTGTGCCGCCAGGTTTCAGATTATCTGTTGAAGAACGCCGTTTCCGGAGCTCTGAATTTCCCGCAGGTCGATCTCGGCCAGGTCGAAAGTTATCAGCATTTCGTCGATCTCGCCGGACGCATTGCCGCATTTACCTGCCAGATTTCCAATGGACGATTGAAATCCGTTTCGATCCGGTACTCGGGCGAAGTCTGCGACATGAATCTGAACTATCTGACCTCCGTCATGGTTCAGCGCATTCTGGTTCCAGTATTGCGCGAAGGGGTCAACCTGATCAACGCGATGCACGTCGCCCAGCTTCGCGGGATAAAAGTGGAGCACACTCGAGTTCCGACCTCTGAAAATTTCACCAATTTGATTACATTTGAACTCCGGACCGAGTCTGAATCCCACCGGGTTTCCGGCACGGTGTTCACCGACAGGCTGCCGCGCATTGTGAATGTCGATGGATTTGCGCTGGAAGTTGTTCCGCGCGGTCATATGATCTATTTTATGAATAACGACAAGCCAGGCGTCATCGGGAAGATCGGCACCATTCTCGGAGAGTGCAATGTCAATATTGCAGGGATGCAGCTTGGCCGCGAGCATGAAGGCGGAAGAGCCCTGGCGCTGCTGCTCGTCGACGAGCCCGTTCGTACCGAAGTCATCGATCGTGTTCGGGGAATGGAAAACATTCTCATGGCGAAGGCAATACGAGTATAAAGTGGTCTAAGAATTCAATATGAGCGTAAAGGCCTGCACTTTTGCGTTAATCGTCGCCGTTTCCGTGGGTCTGGCACAGAAGCCGCCGCAGCGCCCGAAGGTCCATACGGACTTTGCCTTTGGTTCGTATCCTGCCTCGCGCGAAGCCGCAAACCTCATGGCGAAAGACAAGAACCGATTCATGATTGTTGCCTTTCATGAAGGTTGGGACTTCGAAAAGATCGGTAAGGAACTCAAGGTGTCGGACGAAGAGGTCGATAAACTCTTCAGTGATCTCGACACGGAGCATCTCGTCATCGGAGAGGACCAGGATAACGATGCCCGGCCCAGAATTCCTGTCATTCGCGAGAAGGACATGGAAAAAATCAAGGCCGGCCTGCAGAAGCATTCCGAGGCGTTCGCCAGGATCATTGAGAGCAACTGGTCTCAGATTGAAACGATGGCGTCTTCCTTAAATGGAGCCAAAAGTGTTCCCAGGGAACAATTGCTCTACGAAGTCGTCGTGTCCGGCATTTTGCTCGGAGCGATGAATGATGCGTTCTACGAAGACAAAACACTCATTCCACCGGGACCGAAGCGAGGACGAGGGCTGCGTTATTTTGCATGGCTGGTTGAAGGCGACCCGAAATACGCCGGCCGCATTCAGCGGGAGGAAAGCCAGTCCGGCGGAAATACAATCGTCACCATTGGTGCAACGCTTCCGAAGGTCCGGCCGAATCTGGAGGAAATTCGGGCCGGCCACGGCATGATTCTGGACGAAGCCGAGAGCCGGCGGTTTCGAAGTTTTGCTGCGATATTCTGCAAAGACAAGCTGCTTCCTTACTTCAAGACCAATCGGGACGATCTGCTCAAGGCTGCGATGCAAGTGAGTTCCAGCAAATACACGGCATTTGGAGAGTTTCTGGCCTGGTACTACAACCAGATGGTGAACAACACGGTGGATGAAATTGTCGCTGCCAAGCGCATGCAATCGCCCAAGGATCCTTACGCGTATGCGGTAAAGTCGCTGCAGTAAGTTAGGACGTATGCGCAATTGCGCCGCGATCCTCGACGCGCCGCATCAAGATCACGACGGCCAGGACCAGTACAACCTGCACCACTCCGAAACATGCTGCCGTTCCCCAGTGTCCCGCATTGAGTTCGTCATTTATGGCGATTGACAGCGGCCGATCTTTGAACTTCGTATAGAGCATGATGGTCGCGACGAATTCTCCGAATCCGGCAACAAATGCCAGCAGCACACCGCCGGCGATGCCGCTGGAAACCAGGGGCAGCACGACACGCCGGAAGGCGCCCCACCAGGAGGACCCGAGGCTTCGAGCGGCTTCTTCCAGTGTCGGATCCAGTTGGGTGAGCGAAGAAGCCGTCGACCGGAAAATCAAAGGTGAAAAGCGTACAAAATATGCCAGTGGAACCATCCAGTACGTGCCGATCAAAACCTGCCCAAAACTGAACATCGATGGTTTCGCAAATGCCACGATCAGGTTGAACGCTACGACAGTACCTGGCAACGCCCAGGGAAGCATCATGGCAATATCGATAATTCCCCTGCCGCGAATCCGCATGCGCGTGGTGACGTAAGCACTGGTGACTCCGAGAACGATCGCGCAGGCAACGGCCATAGCGCTCATCTCCACGCTGTTTTTGATCGGCCCCCAGGAACCCGCGCCGGAAAAAATCTTCACGACATTTTTCATCGTGTATGCCGATGGCAACGGCCCCGCTCTCCAAGAGCCATCCACGGAAAATGCCAGAAGGAAAATCATGGCAATCGGCAAAATCAAAATGATTGTCGAGATCAGTGCACCGGCGAACAGGGAAACCTTTGCCGCGGAACTCGTCACCCACCGGCGCTTTCTGGCCCCGCCTTTAGACTGCGTGCGATAGACGCCGCGCTGTTCGTAGCCCCGGATGACGATCAGGAAGATTACGGAAATGACAGCCAGAATCACGGCTACGGCCGAGGCCAGAGCTGGCTGAGATTCCTTGTTACTTGCGATCTGCACCGTCATGACGTTGTTCACTTCAAATAACAGAGGCGCAGTATATGAAGCCATGGAGGACATAAACGTCAGCAGCGCACCAGCCACAATCGGCGGGGTAAGCATCGGCAGCAGGACTCGAGTCCAGGTCTGCCGCGTCGAAGCGCCGAGGCTGCTGGCTGCCTCTTCCAGCGAATCGTCCGTTTGCGCCATGGACGCGGCAACGCTCAGGTAGAAGTACGGGTACATGGTCATCGTGTGCACGAGCAGCACGCCGGAGATACCTTGCAAGGCAAACGTCAGCGGGGAAGTATGGAAAAATTCTCCGAGCAATTGCGGAAATGTGCCGCCCTTTCCATAAAGCAGGTAGAAGGCCTTGACGCCCATCAGTGGAGGAAGTGCAATGGGAACCAGCACCAGGGCCTGATAGATCCTTCTAAAGCGGAAATCCCACCGGTTCAGAAGCACTGCAAGAAACACTCCGGTCGCGCCTGCAGTAATGACGCTGAGCACGGAAATGTACAGGCTTCCGCGCAGCGCTTCGCTCTGCGCACTTCCGAAGTCCAGAAACGGCGCGTACTCCGCCAATGCTCCCTGACCACTGTCGACGCTGAACCAGAATGTGGAAACCAGCGGGCCTACAACGTATCCCCACAGCACGAAAGCCAGAAGGAACAACACGGCAATGGAACCCCAATTCCAATCCCTCTCCCGAAGGGAGAGGGTGGCCCGCCAGCCAGCAGGCTGGCGGGACGGGTGAGGGGTCATGAAACACCTACCAAATGAATCGCGGATTCGATGACGTCGAGCCGGATCGTGAGCTCTCGAGATGGCAGTTGAATCGAACCTGGAACCTCCATCTTCAGATCGCCGAGGTCGGTCTTCACCAGGCAGGAGTATCCCGATCCCGAATACTCCACATCGCTCAAAACTCCCGTGCAGATACCATTTTCGTCGGTAAACCGCAGCGATTCCGCGCGAATGCACACGCCAACGCGGGATAAGGGTTTCAACTCGACTCCAACGGCACGTTGTTGCGGATGGACTTTGAGCTTCGCGCCGTTTGCGAAACGAATAACCGCGGAATTCTCCGAGACGTTTTCCACGGCCGCTTCAATGACGTTGTTTCGTCCGATAAAGTCCGCGACGAATTTCGTGGCGGGCCGTTCATAGATTTCCCGGGGTGTGGCCACCTGATGGACCTTTCCCGCATTCAGTACCGCGATGCGGTCGCTCATCCCCAGAGCTTCTTCCTGATCGTGGGTAACATATATTGTGGTGACGCCGCTGGAATTGTGAACAGCCCGCAGCACGGCTCGGGTTTCTCCGCGCAGCTTGGCATCCAGATTCGACAGCGGCTCGTCGAGCAGCAGCAGCTTTGGCCGGATTACCAGCGCGCGTGCCAGGGCAACTCGCTGTTGCTGCCCGCCGGAGAGCTGATCCACTCGGGCCGCACCGAGCGAGTCGAGTTGTACTTGTCGTAAGGCAGCATCCGTTCTCTTCCGGATTTCCGGGGTTGAAGCTTTACGCACCTCCAATCCGAAGGCGACATTCTGTGCGACGGACAAGTGGGGAAACAGCGCGTAGTTTTGAAATACCATGCCGATCCCGCGTTTGTTTGGAGGATCGAAAGTAACGTCCCGCTCCTCGAAGAAGATCCGTCCGCTGTCGGGTTCTTCGAGTCCAGCGATCATCCTGAGGATTGTCGACTTTCCACAACCAGACGGGCCCAGGAGAGTGAAGAATTCCCCATCTTCGACCTGGAGGTTCACAGCATCGACGACGGTTCCTGCCCGCTGGAAGGATTTGGCCAACTCCTCCAGCCTGAGAACATTCACTTCCCGCGTTTTCCTTTGATGTTCTGGGCCCAATAATTCATCCACTCGGTCTGTTTTGCGCCTAGCGCATCCCAGTCGATCTTCATCTCTTTGTAGTCCAGTTTTACGAGCCATTCCGGTTTCTCCGAATCCGGAAGCTGCATTGCGGGAATCTGGTAGTAGTCCTTTGAAAGTTGATTCTGGAGCTCGGGCTCCAGCAGGAAGTTCTCGAAATCCAGGGCCGCTTGCATGGACCTGGGATTATTCACCACTCCGACTCCGTCGAGCAGCACCGGCACTCCGGAAGCCGGCAAGACATAAGACCACGGCCGTTTGTTGCGGTTCGGCTGAATCAGGGCATCCTGGAGATTCCACATGGTGACTGTGCCGACGCCCCGATCGAGATTGAAGTACATATCTTCGGGAGTGGGAGTATAGCTTACGGTGTTGGCCTCGAGTTTCCTCAGCCAGGCGTAACCCGCCTCCGGCGAACCGGTCGCTGCACCCTGCCGGTACATCATGACACTGTAGATAGTTCGCATCGTTCCGGACCCCACGACATCCCGTATTACAATTTTTCCCCTGAAGGGGGGTGTGATCAGATCGTCCCAGTCCTTCGGCGCCTGCTCGGGTTTCAACAGATCGTGGTTGTAGATGATGACTTCGGGGTAAAGCATCTCGGCGTACCACCGTCCTTGCTTATCCTTGCGCGCTGGATCGATGAGATTGGCATGAGCCGGGTTCGATGGCGCCAGCAGGCCTTCATTGGCCGCCTGCTGCAATCCCTGCTGCGTTCCGCCCCAGAGAAAACCCGCCTGAGGGTTGGCCCGCTCGGCCTTCAAGCGATCCAGGGCCGTCTGCGCACCGAGAATGAGCGTTTCGACTTTTCCTTTGTACTTCGGATTTTTCTGCGTGAAGAGATCGATGACCCGTTCCACTTCATCTTTGTCGCGTCCGGTATAGATGATGAGGCTCTGCGTTTCGTCGGCGCTGTCCTGCTTCTTGCCGTTACCTTCGCATGCAGCGGCGAACAGCACCACGATTATGAGCGCAGCCAGGCTTCTGATGAATGCGAACTGGATCACAAATCCCCCTGAATTCGGCGTATCGCGCCTCATCGTAGCAGGAAATGCCAATTGCGCAATCTCCATTCCGCAATGTTAAGATCGCTTTCAGTGAAGAACCGTTGCATTCTTGTTGTAGAAGACGACCGGGCCCTCAGGAACAAGATCGTCGAGCTGCTCAATGGCGAGGGCTATCTGACTATTGAGGCCGACTCCGCCGAACGCGCCCTGGAAATGGCGCGGTCTCATTCCGTGGATACGTTTCTGATCGATTTCGATATGACGGGTAAGAGTGGTATCGAAATCTGCCGTGAGCTTCGCGGAATCGAACCGTACAAATTCACCCCCGTCATTTTATGCGCCAAGAATGGTTTGCACGATCAAACGGTCGCGGCGTTTGAGGCCGGTTGTACGGATGTGATTGTCAGCGATCCGATGAGTGCGGATCTTTTGCGGACGCACTTGAAGGAACACATCGAGCGCACCGAGTACTTCGAAAACCTGGAGCGCACCCGCCTGACGATGATCAGTTATCTCTCTCGCCGCACTCTGGAAGTGGTGTCGGCCACGTCGGAAACCGGAATCCTTCCGCCTCCGGAGGAGCGCGACCTCGCGATTCTGTTCACCGACCTTCGTGGTTTCACTGCGATGTCTGAGGAAATGGAGCCTGTCCGCCTGTTTGAACTTGTGAGCAATCTGCTGGGTCACCAGGTGAAGCTCATTTATGAACATGGCGGATATGTGGACAAGTTCGGTGGAGATGGCGTGATGGCGATCTTTGATGGCCCTGAAATGGTCGTGCAGAGCTGCTTGTGCGCGCTTCGAATTGTAGAAACGTCACCTGAGATTATTACGGAAGGGTCCGAGGGCTTGTGGCAGTCGGGAATTGGAATTCATACCGGGCGTGTTGTCATCGGGAATATCGGATCGCCGGACCATCTGGACTACTCTGCCATCGGGACGACAGTCAACCTTGCCGCACGGATTTGCGGTCAGGCAAAAGCCACTTCCATCGTCGTTTCAAAGGCTGTGCGCGATGCTGCTTTCGGCGATTCCCGGATCCTTTTTCATTCGGAACGGAATGTCGACATCCGGGGAATTCGTGGACAGGTGACCGTCTTCACGCTGAGTCGTGCCGCCGGGGAGTCCTCAAGGTCGAACTGAAAATCGGC
>Ga0134122_10001698_pt1 | contig 16000 bp, 9 predicted proteins | sample KB302_FD_96461 | JGI IMG/M metagenome (GOLD analysis project Ga0134122, IMG submission 96461) | Terrestrial soil microbial communities without Nitrogen fertilizer from Kellogg Biological Station, Michigan, USA - KB3-0-2 | ecosystem: Environmental > Terrestrial > Soil > Unclassified ... | reverse complement strand
TTCCGCCGTCATAGTTCGCCACGAGCACCCAACGCCCTGTCGAGTCCAACGACACATAGCATGGGCCGGCGCCGTGCGTCGAAACCTGATTCAATAAGGTCAGCTTTCCCGTCTTATGATCGATGGCAAACGCACTGAGGGCTCCACTTTTCTGACCGTTGAAATCACCGACTTCGTTCACGGCATACAAATATTTCCCGCTCGGATGCACTGCCAGAAAAGACGGGTCCATCGACTCCGTAGCTAGTCCAATTTCGCTGAGTTTCCCGGTGCCCGCGTCAAATCGGTAGGCGTAAATTCCTTTGCTCTCCTGCTTGGTGGTGTAGGTCCCGATGTAAACGAGGTATCGCGACGCAGCCTGCTGGGCGAAGATAGCCTGGGGGAATCCGAGCGAAGAGCCGAGAAAAATTGCACCAAGAACGATCGGACCAAAGAGCCGCCGTGAAATTTTCATAGGCCGCAAATTGTAGCACTATGCTCAAAACTAGGCCGCAAAAGTAAATCGGGCCTGGATAACATCCTGGCCCGATGGAACGTAAATCAAGTGCAACAACCGCAATCGTTATTTCTTTTCTTCTTCGCTTTCTTCCTGAAGGACGGCTGCCGCTGCCACGTGGTCATCTTCGTCGAGCCGTAGCAACCGCACGCCCTGAGTCGACCGGCCGGCTTCGCGAATTTCGTTTGCGTGTACGCGAATTACTTTCCCGTTGTGGGTGATGATCATCACGTCGGATTCTTCGGTCACCTGTAGGGTCGCCACGACCGACCCGTTGCGATCGGTGGTCTTCATGTTGACGACGCCCTTACCGCCGCGGGACGTGATGCGATACTCAGCCAGTGGCGTACGCTTGCCGTAACCCTCTTCGGCGACAGTCAGCATCAGGGTCATCAACGAATCTTTGATGTGCTCGTTCTCCAGTTCTTCAAGGTTTTGCGATTCCTGCTTGTGTTCCTTGGCGATGATCTCGAAATCCGGCTGCACCGCATCCATGCTGACGACATAGTCGTCCTTGTCCAGGTCCATGCCGTTCACGCCACCGGCGTTGCGTCCCATCGGCCGCACTTCGGTCTCGCGGAACAAAATCGCCTGACCTTCGTGACTCGCCAGGAAAATCATCTGCTTGCCGTCCGTCAGCTTTGCTCCGATCAATTCGTCTTTGGCTTCCAGGTTGATGGCGATGATGCCGGTCGATCGCGGGTTGGAGAATTCCATCAGCGTCGACTTTTTTACCGTTCCACTCTTGGTGGCCATGAACACGAAGCGGCCCACTTCCTCCAGGTTGCGTGCCGCGACTAGTGCCGTCAGCTTTTCGTCTTCCTGGAATTTCACCAGGCTCGAAATTGCCTTGCCTCGCGTTGCCGCCGCGGCTTCAGGAAGCTCGTACACTTTGAGCCAGTAGACGCGCCCCTTCGACGTGAATAGCAAAATGTAACTGTGCGCCGAGGCAATGAAGAGGTGCTCAACAAAGTCCTCTTCTTTGGTTCGAGCGCCGATGCGGCCTTTGCCGCCGCGCGACTGGTGCCGGTACGTCTCTGCGGCCGTCCGCTTGATGTAACCCGCATGGCTCACGGTGATGAGCATGTCCGTATCCGCAATCAGGTCTTCGAGCTTGATCTCATCGACCTTGTCCACGATCTGCGTCCGTCGATCGTCGCCGTAAGCTTTCTGTACTTCCTTCAACTCTCCGCTGATCACCTGCTTCAGTCGCTTGTCACTCGACAGTATTTCTTCCAGCTCGGCGATGCGTTCGCGGATGGACTTCAATTCCTTGAGGATTTCGTCCACCGACAACTGCGTCAGACGATGCAGTTGCAATTCCAGAATCGCGTCCACTTGGACCGGTGTAAGGCCTATTACCCCAACACGCGTCGCGCCCGCATCGCCCTCTAGCGGCCCGACCTTGTATTTCCGGCCGTCCAGCTTCACGCCCGCCAACTTGCGGGACTTTCCGTTCTCCGTGAATGTGACTTCTTGGTCGGTGAAATACTTGAGCAAATTCTCCTTGGCTTCTGCGCGGCTCCCCGACCCGCGAATAATGCGGATTACGTCGTCCAGATGGTCGAGCGCAATCTGGTATCCCACCAGGATGTGCTCGCGTTCGCGGGCTTTGCGAAGCTCGAAGGCAGACCGCCGCCGGACGACTTCCACGCGGTGTTCAATGAATAGCTTGATCATCGGGATCAGCCCCAGCTCTCGGGGCTGGCCTGCGACGATCGAAAGCAGGATCATGCCGAACGATTCCTGCATCTGTGTGTGCTTGAAAAGATGATTCAGGACCAGCTGCGCCTCTTCGCCGCGCTTGATCTCAATCACAATGCGCATGCCTTCGCGCGAAGATTCGTCCCGTACATCGGCAATGCCATCGATCTTCTTGGATTGCGCCAGATCGGCGATGCGCTCGATCAGTGTCTTTTTGTTGACCTGATACGGAATTTCGGTGACCACGATGTTCTCGCGGTCCTTGCCGACTTCCTCGATTGCGGCCTTCGCGCGCATCGTGAAACTGCCGCGCCCATTCTTGTAAGCAGCCTCAATGCCTTCGCGGCCGGCGATGTATGCGGCGGTGGGGAAATCCGGCCCCGGCACGAGCTTCATCACTTCCTTCAGGGTCGCGTCCGGCTTCTCGATCAGCAACAGCGCTGCATCTACAATTTCCCGCAGATTGTGCGGCGGAATGTTCGTGGCCATGCCGACTGCGATGCCGCTGGCGCCATTGACCAGCAAATTTGGGATGCGGGAAGGCAGAACCACCGGCTCTTGGCGAGTCTGGTCAAAGTTCGGAATGAAATCGACGGTCTCCTTTTCGAGGTCGGAAAGAATATCCTCGCTGATTTTTGCCAGCCGCGCTTCCGTGTACCGCATCGCCGCCGGGGGATCGCCATCCACCGAGCCGTAGTTTCCCTGGCCGTCGACCAGCGGATACCGCATGTTGAAATCTTGCGCCAGGCGCACCAGCGCCGGATAAATCACCGCTTCTCCGTGCGGGTGGTAGTTGCCGGAAGTGTCGCCGCAGATCTTTGCGCATTTGCGATAGCCGCGATTCGATGCCAGGCCTAAATCGTTCATGGCTACCAGGATGCGCCGTTGCACCGGCTTCAATCCGTCGCGCACATCGGGAAGCGCGCGAGCGATGATTACGCTCATCGCATAGTCGAGGTACGACTTGCGCATCTCCGCTTCAATGTCAATCGGAAGCAGTACCGATGTATTTTTCTCGTCCGCCATTGTTCCTCAGCTCGTCAGGTTTTCTATTTGCTCCAGCGCGTACGCTTTTACGGTGTCGAAGGCATCTGCCGCGTTGGTGAAGCGCCGCGGTGCGAAGTGTTCCTCGAGTTGCCGCAAAAACGTGTCACGCTGCGCTTCGTCCCGAAACTCAACGACTACACCGCGCGCAATATCGGGTGCGTCCGTTGGCGTGGCGCGAAACTCGCTGCAGCTCAGTCCCCGCAGACCCGGCAGCGTCGTCCATCCCAGCTGATAGATCATCGCCGGTCTTTCGCCGGCGATCGCAACAGATAGAACGCGCCTAGCCCCACGCACAACACCACCGCAATTCCAACCAAACTGACCAATAACTCTGTCCGATACAAATCCGCCGCCGAGGGATCCAGCGGCAACGCGCGACGCCATTCGCGATACTCTCTCAAGACCTGCGGAACTCTGAATCCCGTGACCGCAACCGCCGCGATCAACAAGCCCCAACGAATGGCGTCACGGTACGATCGATTTGGCGTGTCGTTATCCGCCATCGCCGCTAAATATCCAGGTTCACGACTTCCAGTGCGTTTTCCTCGATGAACTTGCGCCGCGCTTCGACATTTTCCCCCATCAGAGTAGTGAAAATGTCTTCGGCAGCAACAGCGTCCTCGAGTTTCACCTGCAGCAGCGTACGAGTCTCCGCATTCATGGTGGTTTCCCAGAGCTGCTCGGCGTTCATTTCGCCCAAGCCTTTGAATCGGGTGATGGTGAAATCCTTCTTGGCATCTTCGACGACGTAGTTCAGCACGTCCTGGGCTTTTTCCTTGGTGATTTTTGTGCCGTTGTTGGTCACCACGAAGGGAGGTTTGTTGAATTCCTCGATCGCCTTGGTGAGCGATCGAAGCCGCTTGTACTCCGCGGTGGAGGCCAAGGCCCAATTGATTCTCTGGTTGTGCGGCGGCCCAAACTGGATCTCGTAGAGGCTGTGCTCTTCGTCGAAAACGATTTTGCCTTCCGACTTGATCTTGGCCTTGTCGATCTCTTTCAGCAGTTTTTCCAGAGGTTTCTTTTCTTCGAAATCGGTCTTTTTCTCCAAGCCGCTTTCCGCCAGCAGCTCCACAAGAGCAGGCTCCCGCAGGCGCCTCCCCAGCTTCGCGGTCGCCGCTTCGTATTCCTGGACGTTGAGAAGGAACTTGGTGAGTCCCGCGCCCTCCAGCGAAACGCCCTCCTTAGCCTTGACGACGTGGTCTTCGGTGGCGCGCTTCATTAATTCGTGCGCGAAATCGCTCTCGTCGCGGATGTAGCGCTCGCTCTTTCCCCGCTTAACGCGATAGAGCGGCGGCTGCGCAATGTAGACGTGGCCACGCTCGATCAGCTCCTTCATGTGGCGGAAGAAAAAGGTGAGCAAAAGGGTGCGGATGTGGCTGCCGTCGACGTCCGCGTCGGTCATCAGAATAATCTTGTGATAGCGAAGCTTCCCAGCGTCGAAATCGTCTTTGCCGATGCCGGTGCCGAGCGCAGTGATGATGGCGCGAATTTCTTCGTGCCCCAGCATCTTGTCGTAGCGCGCTTTCTCAACGTTGAGGATTTTGCCTTTCAGCGGAAGGATTGCCTGCGACTTGCGATCGCGACCCATCTTGGCCGAGCCGCCCGCCGATTCACCCTCAACCACGAACAATTCGCAACGCGAAGGATCGCGCTCCTGGCAATCGGCGAGTTTTCCCGGCAGGCCGCTGGAATCCATCGCGGATTTTCGCCGCGTCAGCTCGCGCGCTTTCCGTGCAGCTTCTCGCGCACGGGCCGCTTCAATGCACTTGCCGATGATGCGGCGCGCCACCGTGGAATGTTTGTCGAACCACTCGCTGAGCCGTTCGTTGACCAGTTGCTCGACGTCGCCCTTGATGTCGCTGTTGAGCTTACCCTTCGTCTGGCCTTCGAATTGAGGCTGCGGCAAACGTACGCTCACTACCGCGACCAGACCCTCACGCACATCGTCACCGGTAATGGTGACTTCGTCCTTCTGCTCTTTCAGCATGCCGGCCGAGGAAGCGAAATTGTTGATCGTGCGCGTCAGCGAAGATCGAAACCCGGAAAGATGCGTGCCGCCGTCAACGGTATTAATCGTGTTGGCGAACGCGAAGACATTTTCGCCATAGCTGTCGTTGTACTGCAGCGCGATTTCGATTTCGACGTTGCCGCGCTTCCCTTCTATATAGATCGGTGAATCATGCAACGTACTCTTGCCGCGATTCAGATGCTTCACGAATTCGCTGATGCCGCCGGTGAAGCGAAATTCGGTTGTTTTTTCGGTGCGCTCGTCGGCGAGCGTGATCTTCAGACCCTTGTTAAGAAAGGCTAGTTCGCGCAATCGCTGCGCCAGCGTATCGAAGCTGTAAACGGTCTTTTCAAAGATCGCTGGATCGGGATGAAAGGTGATCTTGGTTCCGGTTTTTCGCGTCTTGCCGGTTTGCTTCAGCTTTGAGGTGGGTTTCCCTTTTTCGTAGGTCTGCTCCCACACCGCGCCATCGCGCGAAATTTCCAGCTCCAGCCAATCTGCGAGGGCATTGACCACGGAAACGCCAACACCGTGCAAGCCGCCGGAAACTTTGTAAGTGTCGCTGTCGAATTTTCCCCCGGCGTGAAGAACGGTGAGGACTACTTCAGCAGCGGGCCGCTTTTCGGTAGCGTGCATATCCACTGGAATCCCGCGGCCGTTGTCCACAACGGTAATGGAATCATCGGCGTGCACGATGACGTTAATTTCATCCGCGTGGCCGGCCATGGCTTCGTCGACGGAGTTGTCCACCACTTCCCAGACCAAATGGTGCAATCCCATTTCGCCGGTTGAGCCAATGTACATCGCGGGCCGCAAGCGCACGGCTTCCAGGCCGCCCAAAACCTTGATCGACTTTGCGTCGTACTTGTGGCCTTGCGGATTTCCGACTTCTTCTTTGTCGCCCATTCTTTCTCCTGATCAACCGTGCCGCGAACGCATCACGCTCACACCAAAAACCGAAGTCGCGTTTTTAAAAAGCGCGCGCCTTGCGGCCGAGTAGCTCATGCCGATCGAAAAATACTTCGCTACCAATGAGGGAAGGCTTGGTTGCGGACTGATCCGTACGTCGCCTTACCCTTTGATCCCGATCGCAAGCGACCGGAACTCGTAGGGTTCCTGCTTCATCCCATCTCGCGCAGCGAGACGTGGCGAAGACTTCAACGCCCAGCGGATCGAAATCCCTGGGCCTACTCCAAGCAAGCTCACGGCAAAGGCCCCTGGCGCAGGGCCGAAATCATGCCGCACTCACTGGGCGGACGTGCTCTGATTGCTCAGAGCGGGCCGATCTGGAGGAAACCAGACTGCGAATCAACTACGGTAAACATTGTACCCGATTGGACGCAAAATCCCAAGCGAAAATGGCCGCTTGTGGATCACTAACCGGCTTCATTTCAATTATTTACACGCGATACGCGTGAGGGCCAACAGCTTCGTGCGACAGCCCCTGCCGATGGCATCCGGCTATTGAGCTCGATGGGAATTTGCAGGGGCTAACCGAATAGCCCGGCCGGCAGGACAAAAAACGGCGATAAAGATTGCCTGGCGCGTCGCCCAGAGACCTAGTGCGCGGCCGTCAAATGCGCATGGGCATGATGATGTAGCGGTAGCGATAGCTTTCGTCCGCCAACGGACGCATCTGGCCGGCGGATTGTTCGTCTTTCAACTCGATGCTCACTGGGCCGTCGGCCGCAGCGGAAAGAAAGTCGAGCATATAGCTAGAGTTGAAGCCGATAGCGATGGGCTCGCCGTTGTATTCCTTCTCGATATTTTCCTTGGCCTCGCCATATTCAGGGCTGGACGCGGAAATTTCGATGCCTTCCTTGGAGACCGCCAGCTTGACCGCGTGCGAACGCTGGTCGGCGAGCTGCGACACGCGGCGGACCGCATCGCTTAGTTCGGTGCGCTCGAGTGTCACGGTCTTGTTGTTATCGCGCGGCAGCACTGCTTCATAATTTGGAAACTGACCGGTGAGAATGCGTGAAATCAGCAGGCGATGACCGACGTGGAAAAATAGGTGGCTCTCGTCTTTGGCAAACTCTATCTGGGCATCCTGCCCCGCGGCGCTGGCGAGCTTTTCTACTTCGTCCATGGCTTTCTTGGGAATCAATACCTTCATTTCGCCGTTCAGGCCGGCAAGCTTCTGATCGGTTTCGGCCAAGGCCAAGCGATGGCCATCGGTCGCAACCATAGCGAGGGTGTCTGGTTTCAGAATCAATAAGCCCCCGTTCAGCGTGTAACGCGATTCTTCCATGGAGATGGCAAATTTTGTCTTGCCTATCAGGCTTTCCATCACGGGCGCCGAAATCTTCACCAGTGTGTGTGGCATGGCAGGCAAAGCCGGAAAGTTTTCCTTGGCCATGCCGACGAGTTTGTATTTCTTTCTCTCGCTGACGATCTCCACCCAGTGATTTTCCAGTAGCCGGCACTTGATTTCACCTTCAGGCAGCAAGCGAACGAGTTCTAATAGTTTCTTAGCGGGGATAGTGCCGGCGCCTTCTTTCTTAACCTTCGCTTCGCAGGACGTGCGGATGCTGAGCTCCAGGTCTGTCGCCGTGATCGTGAGGCGGTTGCCTTTGGCCTCGACGAGCAGATTCGACAGAATGGGAATCGTCGTCTTGCGTTCGACGACGCCTTGGGTGGTGCTGAGCTCATTCAACAGCAGGGACTTAGTTACGCTGAATTCCATCGCTTGATGTTCCTCGCGGGCGGTTCCTGGTGCTGTCATGTGTCTGCGCAACCCCTCAGCGGCGCCGGTACTGGCCGCTACCTGCTGGTGCGTACTCTACTCGTTTTTGCGCGAAGTATAAAGCCTGACAAATGCACGGAGGCCGTGGAAAGCGATAGAAATTCGCCGACGGATGGCGCGCTACTGCTGTAACCGTAGGGTCGGTTTGATTCTCTACTTCGCAGATATGCACGGCGGAGATTGGCGGTAGGCACATCAAGATTTCCTCACCAACAAATTCAACAACGTTCCTTGGGTTTGTTGGCTTGAAAAAATCAGACGAGAGCTTGTTGTTGTGATGATTGCTGTGAAGATGTGGAAAATATCAAACCGACTGCTGCGGGCTGCGAACAGTGGCGCTCTCATACAAGTGGTCTGCAGTGGGAACAGTGGAAAAATGTCGTCAAGGGCTGCCGTCACACTGCGCGAGTTAAAAGCATGCTCACACTTTCAACACGAAATCCGAGCAATTCACAACAGTTCTCCACAGACTTCCATTCAGACATTTCCCTAACAGATAAATCGCCCGTAAACCAAGGACGTGTTCGGAAGACCAAGCCCGATGGGGTGAGCCAGGAACTGCACAATGCAAGCACGCCAGCGCTAGGCGGGTGGGAGGCCGCTGGCGCGGGACGATGCCGTTGTAAGTTATTGCTACTGCAGAGCGTCCATCAATCGCGTAATCGTGCGGTTAAGTTCCTTGTCGGAGCGCCGCATCTCTTCGATCTTGTTGATGGAATGAAGAACGGTGGTGTGATGCTTGCCGCCGAACTGCCGCCCAATTTCCGGCAGCGAGGCGGTGGTAAGTTGCTTGACGATGTACATCGCCACCTGGCGCGGGAATGCAATCGCGCGGGTGTTGCTTCGGACTTTCAGATCCTGCTCGCGCAAGTTGAAATGCTCGCTCACGCGCTTCTGGATCAGGTCGATAGTGACGCGCTTTTCCTGCGAAGCAATGATGTTGCGCAACACCTGCTGTGCGGTGGCGAGGGAAATGGAAGCGCCGGTCAATGAGGCATAAGCCATCAATCGGGTAAGTGCGCCCTCAAGTTCGCGCACATTCGATTTGATGGCGCGGGCGATATATTCGGCAACTTCGTCCGGCAGCGGGAACCTATCGTTCTCGGCCTTCTTTTGCAAGATCGCAATCTTGGTTTCCAGATCGGGCGGCTGAATGTCGGCGATCAGGCCCCACTCAAAACGCGAGCGGAGGCGCTCTTCGATGGAGTTGATATCTTTCGGCAGGCAGTCGGACGAAATGACGATCTGTTTCTGCTGTTCGTAGAGCGCATTGAAGGTATGGAAGAACTCTTCCTGCGTGCGCTCCTTGCCGGCGATGAACTGGATGTCGTCAACCAGCAGAACATCCACCGTGTGGAAGCGATCGCGAAACGAAATCATACGGTCGAAACGCAGCGAGTTGATCACTTCGATCGTGAATTTTTCCGCGCTGACATAGCTCAACCGCATCGCCGGATTCCGCTTCTTAATGGTGTGCCCGATGGCGTGCATCAAGTGCGTCTTGCCCATGCCCACGCCACCATAGAGAAACAAGGGGTTATACGATTTGGAGGGCTGCTCAGCCACCGCTCGCGACGCGGCGTGCGCGAATTCATTGGATTTGCCGACCACGAAAGAGTCGAAGGTGTACCGGGCATTCAGTTGATGGTCGCTGCTCTCGAAATCCAGCTTCGACTGCTTAGTGGGGCCCGTTACCGAGGCCGGAGACCCGGCCGCGGGCTCTTCCTCGGTGCAAACATATTGCACGCGCATATTGGGCGTACCAATTTCATGGAAAACCGCCTTCACAATCTCGCCGTACGTGCGTGTCAACACCTGGCGAAAAACGCCGCTGGGAATTTGAACAAAAAGAGTCTCACCCTCCGCGCGATTCAGGCGCGTAGGCTGGAACCACGTCGTATACGTATTGATGCTGACTCGAGACTTTACGTGTTCCAGGAACTTGTCCCAGGAATTTACGGCGTCTCGCCCTGTTTGAGTGGCAGTCGTCATCGCTAGAGAAAAGCAGATCCTGCGCTATTTCCACAGATGTGAAAAAGTTGTGGAAAGCAGGCCTATCCGTCCTTTTTAGACCTCGGGGTTCAATCCTCGCTGGATAGCCGCCGCGTGCCCCTGTTGCTTCGCGCATAATTCGGCCGCGTCACGAACATGCGCGCAATACCTATCTAAGACAGCGCGGGATTGTCGCCGATTGATGCGTGGCAGGCAAGCGAAAAGTGTGCGAAGGCTGCGAGCGCCAGAGCAGATCGTTCACATGCACTTCACAGTTTTTCCACAAGCACAGAATTTGTGCAATCGCTTCGTTAAAATCAAAATCCAAAGGGAAATTCACGAAAAAGCCTCGGCAGTCGAAAGATTTCGTCTCGCTGTGAGACAAAAATGCCTGAGGAAAACTCGCTTCGTTTCGTTTATTTTTTGGTCCGCTTATCGGCGAACTCGCTCGCCTTAGTACTCGCTGTGCGTCACCTCAGTGACTAATTTTGTCCGGCCGATCGAACTCGTAGATGCCCAGGGGATCGCTGCCTACGACCAGGCGCTGAGATTCGATCAAAATCGTCTTGGCCACCAATCGCGCTCCTTCCGGTGTATACATCTGGTAGCTGGCTCGGCGACTCCCCTCCTTATCGAAGCGCATCAGGGTGTTGCCTACAGCCATCCACACTTCCCCCGTGGCGCGGTCAACGCCAAACGCGTTCAGAACTCGTTTGAAATACGGCGACTTCTGATGTTTTTCCTGACGAATAATCTCTCGCCGAACCGCCTGGGCCTCGGAAGCCGCCTCCAGGGCCGTGTATTGAATATCAGGACCTAAACCATAGCCGTGACGATCGTATTGCCGAACTGTCGGCTCGGGGGTGTATGCGAAACCATAGAAAAGATGACCTTTAGCGTCGGTCTCCAGGTCTCCAATATTGAGAAAACGATTCAAATCCGACCGATCGCTGATTTGCTCCGGATCGCCAAAGTCACGGACGTCCCTGCCATTTTTATCGAACACAATGACCAGGTGCGGCTCCCGAAGCGTGGCCACGGCCACCTCGCCCTCGCCCAATGCGGCCACCGACGTGGGGGCCGGGACCGATATCGATCGTAGTAAGGAGCCATCCGGGGAAAACACTTCGATGGAGTTTCCCCCGCGGTCCGCTACGTAAATCCGGCCCTCCGCGTCAACGTCGCAATCTTCGCCAAAGACGATGCCTCCCAGGGCAGGCTTAATGCCTGGCTGGGCTGTTGGGATCGCCAGTACCTGTTGCCCTTTGGCATCCAACACCACCAGGCCGGGCGACGGAGAAGCCAGGATATAGGTCCGGCCATCGGTGGCGCGTCTAACCGAGCGCAACCCCGGGCCAATGTTGGGAAATAACTTGGCCTTGGCGGTCAGATCGGCGTCGCCCTGGGCGAAACCCGTAGGCGCGCAAGCCCACAGACACAGCAACGCCATGATTCGCATGGTGAGACCCAAATTTTGTTGCATGAAGCCTCAGATTACCGTGAGACGCAATCGGGTTGCCTGGCGTTGCGGTGCCGACCTTCTGAGCTGGCTTGCCTGCATCCGGAGGTGACTCAGTCCGCGCGCAACCGCAGGCGCTCGATCGATTTGGCGCGTAAACGTCCTGTAGCATTGCGCTGCCCTGAATCATCGGTTTCGATCAGCACGCAATTCATCTGCACATCCCCACTGGCCACTTCGAAGCGCGCCGGAAGCCCATCCAGGAAGCGCTTGATAATGGCCTCGCGATCCATGCCGATTACACCGGCGTGCGGACCCGTCATTCCGACATCACAAATGAAGGCCGTACCTTGCGGCAAGACACGCTCATCGGCGGTCGTCACATGCGTATGCGTGCCAACCACGGCGGTAACCCGTCCGTCCAAATGCCAGCCCATCGCGATTTTCTCGCTGGTAGTTTCGGCGTGGATGTCCACCAGGATAAATTCGATATCAGCCGGAAGCTTGGCCAGTTCGGCGTCCGCAGTGCGAAATGGATCCTCAATAGCGGGCAGAAAGATGCGACCCTGCAGGTTCAGAACAGCATAGCGCGTCCCATTTTTCGCGGTACCCGCAAAAACTCCGCTTCCCGGATTTCCCGGCGGGAAATTGTGTGGTCGCAGCAGTCGCGGCTGATGCGGCATGTACTCAAGCACTTCCCTGCGGTCCCAGCTATGGTTGCCGCCCGTCAGGACGTCTATCCCGGTGCCCAGCAGGTCTTCGGCCAGGCGCGGCGTGATGCCAAACCCTGAGGCGGAATTCTCCCCATTGGCGATTACCAGGTCGATCTGTCGTTGCTTGACGAGATCCGCCAACCGTTCTTGCACAATTTGACGGCCGGGCGAACCTACGATGTCGCCGATGAACAGTACGCGCATAGAAAGTCGGAATTAGGCTGTCTCAAAAGCAATAAAAAAGAGCGGACTGCTTGGCCGTGGGGAACTAGGCCGTGAACCTCTGAATTAGGTGGGCGCCACGAGCCAACCATTAGGCTTTCCTGCCCCGCTCGCGTCCCGGACCGACCTCAGCCATGCCGGGAAGCCAAAGGGACAGGCCGTGCACACAGGCTGTCTATCCGCAGCTCCTCAGAGATTCGTCATTGGTTCAAACAGCTTTCGTTCCCGCACCTGCTTCGAAGTGCCGCTCCGGCGGCTATTGTATCCCGGGGCTGCGGCGATGGCCAAACCACGCCCGCGCCGCTTGGGCAAAAGTTAACGGGTTTAACGGGGAGTTTGCACTTTCACGGAGTCGAACAATGCTTCGATCGTCATAGGCCATGCGCCGTCCCCGGCTATCCCAGCTAGAGACCGGAAGGCATGCAGTCCCAGCCTGCGGTAGCTCTCGAATTGTGACTCGTCAAACCACTGGTCAGCCGTCGGCTGGTCTGGAAACTCTGGATGCATGTCCCGATACGCCAGAACGTCCCGCGGCGTCGTCGAACTCATGGTCGGTTTGACGTAAAGCAACTTTCCGGTGACCATCAGCCCGTCATCGGCACATGCCGGGTAGCGGATCGCTCCAATCACGCCGTGCACCTGCGCGAACCCATCCGCTGACGGAAGCCGAATCGGTGTCGGATCGATGGTGATCTCCACACCCAGGTCGCTTCGGCACTTACGGATGGCATTTCCCAGATCGCCAAAGTGCATGCCTTGGTCGGCATCCGCGTCGCACGCGACGATGTACTTGCAGCGGCGCCGCACCAGTTCATAAATGCCCAGATTTTCAAAGTGTCCGCCATCGGAGAGGTAGACATAGTCGGAGCGATCCGTCGTCGACGCGAACAACTCTTTCAGCAGGTACAACAGCGAGCAGGGCGGCCCGCCTTCCGGCGCTCCCAGGGCCAACTCGTCATTCTTGTAGCGCGGATTGGCCAGCCACCATCCCAGCCGCACATTGAAAACGGTCATCAGGAACGCCAGTGGCGGCGAGGTGTGATATCCCATGTTCGGGCTGGCCGCCGCCCCAGAAATCGATATGGCCGTTCCCAGGTGAACTCCGCCGATCTCCGCATGAAACGGATCCTCTTTGTTCAGGGGATAGGCGTACTGTTCGGTCTCGCGATAGCCGCCCGGCTGTTTAGCTTTTGCAGCGTTGCGCATTTCTGAAAACTCGTATCCGCAAAATCGGGGCGTGAATACAAACGACTGGGCCTTGCGCTCCTGCCACGCGAGTCGTTCTCCATGAGTTACATTCAACGCCGCGCAGACGATCGGATAAGGCCCGTCGTAGCCCCTTTCTTCCACGAAAGCCGCCAGGGAAAATTCATCCTCGGGATCAAATCCGGTGAAAGGGTTCGGGTGCCGGGAAGTATCCAGCCGGGTCGCTCCCAGGTAACAGCGCACCAGCCGGTTGCGGTACATCAGATTCATCGAGAAAACATTGATGTCCACGCGATAGGCCACTAGGATGGAACCCAGCAAAAGCAATCCGCAATCAAGCCACATCCAGCGCACCGGAAACCGTGAGACCAGGCCCCAAAATTTTCTCTTGGCTCTGGTCGTCTGGCCCACGCTCGGTGCAGGCTTTACCGTGAGACTTCCGGAGATGGTCATTTCCGCGGGGTTCCTTGTAGCCCCTATGGAGCCAACACCGGGCGCGGCGCTCTCCGGCCTCACTTCCGCCGCGATGGACATGTTCTGTGCGGGAACGGTCGCGGCCGCGCGAGCCGGGCGTATGCGCGCGTCCAGCTTGCGTTCCGCCAGCCAGAATGTGCCCCACGACAGCAGTACCAGCATCCCAACGATGAAAATATAAGGGCAGGCCTGCGCCACTAAGTCGATGCCGGATGGGCCACGGTCTTTCTTCCCGGAAGTCTTGGGACTTTTTCCAGCGATTACTCCAAATGCGGTACTCAGCGCCCAGCTGGCGACCAATGCCAGCTTCGTTTTGATCCAGCCGGCCCACACCATCAATACCCACGGCACGAAAATGCTCAGAGCAAACAGCGCCGTCCAACCGGCAGTCAGCAAGAGCAGAAAACCCCCCGCCCTGCTCCACCATTCCTGTTCCTCGGGCTTGATTAGCAGCTTCATGAAGCCGATATGCAGCGTCCCGGTCAGCAGAAACGCCGCCACGAACAATGCCGGACCCCAGGTGAGACCATGCGCGAAGCCATGTCCCCAGCTTCGCCACGTCCGCACGATCTGATCCAGCGGCACCAGCAAAAAACCGCCGATGGCGCCGGCAATAAAGGCGGTGACCGGAATGTAAGTCGCTTGCGTGACGCTGAATTTGATGCCCGGCTGCTTCGCGCTGCGAATCATCAGGATTCGGCAAGCCACGCCGGCTACGTGCACCAGCCCGTAGGCTGACGCTCCGATCACTGGCCAATACCACATCCTCCAGCGTTCGTCGTTAGCGGGCGCCAGCCATAGCGACATCCAGGTAGCTATGGCGCTGAGAAAAAGCGGCACGACGCTCAGCCCGAAGACGTATCCCGGGCCCGCGCTGGCCGGTGCCGGATTGGCGGTGAGAGAACAGCGCGCCGCTTGTATCGAGGCCCAGCAAATACTGAGAAATAAGAGAACAACGGCAATAACACCGGCTATCGTAGATCCTTGAAATCCGTCCCTAAGAATCCCGGGAAATGCCTGCGAGATCCAGCGGCTGCTTCGCAGGATGCACCACGGCACCACGATGATCGATCCCAGGAAGGCGATCAGGATGATTTGGTTGAGCAGCACGTTGCGAAGATACGCCGCGATCGCCGTCAAGGTGTCCGCACCAAAAATTCCCAGACGGGGCGTCAAATAATTACTGTAGTCACGCAGGAAGCTGACCTGTTTCGGCTCGGCGGCCGGCTCGCCAGGCTGGCGAACACATTGATAGTTGCCAAGTTGATCTTGGACCTTGCTGACACCGCTCCGGCCATCCTCACCCGCGCGCTTGATCCAGCTGATCAGCCATCCGCCGATGTAGCCGCCTCCGGAAACGGTCGACAAATAGGAAATCTTTGGCAACATCCGGGCTTGCGCTAATCCCTGCAAAAACCCGAGATTGAACGTAGCGCTGCGAATGCCACCGCCCGAAAATGCCACACCAAACACTGAGCCGGGTCCTGGCTTGGCGGCATCCGCGGCTTTTAGCGATGCGTTCTCCGCGTCTAAGACTTCCTGGAACGTGGGCATAGGCGCGACCTACCGAGACTCGCGGCGGCAGTTATGGGCGAGCTGCTGCACAAAGCACGGTTTATATCCGCCCGTAAAATACAGGTCAATACGTAATACTCGTACCTGTACGTAGTTCTAAAGTATTCCGCTTTACGCCGCGAGCAAACTTTGAGCGGGAAGGGCGTCCCCACTTGCGGGAGCGCCCTCGCTTAGCTCTATGCCGCCGCTATGCTAGAAGTGGAAACCTAATTCCATCGTTTCGGTCCGCGGCGTAACGAAATGCGTGCCGCTGAACGTCGACAAGAAGTTGTACAGAGCCACTTGGTTCGTAAGGTTGATCACTGTAAACCGCAGGCTCCACTTGTAGCGGTCGCATCGGAACACGTTGTCGTTGCCG
>Ga0134122_10001697_pt1 | contig 16006 bp, 15 predicted proteins | sample KB302_FD_96461 | JGI IMG/M metagenome (GOLD analysis project Ga0134122, IMG submission 96461) | Terrestrial soil microbial communities without Nitrogen fertilizer from Kellogg Biological Station, Michigan, USA - KB3-0-2 | ecosystem: Environmental > Terrestrial > Soil > Unclassified ... | reverse complement strand
GCGCGGTCGAAAAGGCGCGCATGCTGGTCACCGCCGGCAACTGGCTCGAAGGCCGCGACCCCGAGGCCGCACAGCCATTCTATGAGGCGCTGTTGAGCTGTTGTGGAAACACGGCCCTCGGCCGGCGCGCCCAACGTGCCAAGGCGATTCCGAACGTTCCGGATACATGTCCGGCGGATACCCGGCCTCAGGCCGGGGAAGGATGATCTCAGGCAAGACGCGTTTCCCGTTGGAGTCCTGCGACCAACCGGACACCCTGCCTTACGGCACCCACGCATACCCGAGCTTCAGGAACAGCGTCCGGTCCGCCCGCGTCAGGTCGATCCGCTCGTCTCCGAGGGAGTTGTCGGAGTAGCCGACGAAGAGGACGGTCTGGGGGTTCAGCTTGTAGGAGAAGAGGAGCTGAGTGAACAGCTCCCGGGTGCGCTCGTCGACCGCGTCCAGGTAGAGGGCTGGAGTGCGGTCGATGTCGGTGTACTGGAAGATGGCGCGGAGGAAGGTGCGGACGTTGAACTGGTAGACCGTGGAGAGCTGCGTGAGGTTCGCCGTGTAGAGGTTGCCGCCTTTCACGTCCAGCTTCTGGTAGACGTGGGTGAGCACGGTGCGCAGGTGGAGGCCGAGGTTGTAGCGTACCGTCGGATCGATCTCCACGAGGTCCCCGGCCTGCGTGTTGACGAAGTCGATCGCATCGGCGAAGCGGAGGTTGAGGCTCAGGTAGAGGTCGCCCGTCGGTTGGAGCTCATAGAAGACGGAGGAGAACTTCTGGTTGAACGTCACGCCGTTGAAGAACTTTTCGCGCCAGCCCGCGTCCAGCGAGAGGTACGACTGCCGGGGACCGTTGATATTCGTGAAGAGCTCCCACTCCTCCTCGAGGAGCTGTCCACTCTGGTCCTCGCGGCGGTCCCAGTCGCCGCCGAAATCGGCGCGAGTGTAGCCATGCCAGTCGCCGTTCCAATTGCGCCCGACACCGGCCAGCGAGAACTTGTAATCGACCTGCGGCATGAAGCCCATGTCGGCGCGGAAGTCGCGGCCGACGTCCTCGTAGCGGGCGTAACCGTACCAGTCGCGGGAGTTGTGGTCGTAGGAGAGCCAGTAGGCGTGATCCTGCCGCGTTCCGGACGGCTGGCCGAACTCCGCGACGACGCCTCCGGGATACGCGGTCCGCGAGCGCAGGAGCTGGCCGCGGAAAACGTCGGAGTCGTTCATCCGGTAGCGGCCGTCGAGCCCCGCGACGTCGTTCCGGTAGTCGCCGCCGCTGCGGCCGGTGAAGAGGACACCCACGGACGAGGCCTTCCCGAGGTCCCTCCGGTAGCGCAGGACGGCGTCGTTCGTCTCCGTGTCGAGGGTGGTTGCCGAAGAGCCGTTGCTCCCCGGAAAGAGCAAATTGGTGCGGTCGTCGCGGGCGGCGAAGACGCCGATGGCGTTCTTCCCTTCCTTGCCGGTCAGCTTGACGCCCCAGGCGGGGTCGGCCACGTTGCGGCTGAAGACCGCGTTGAAAGGCGTGCCGAAGAAGTCGGCGCCCTCGAGGAAGAAGGGCCGCTTTTCTGGAAAGAAGAGGGCGAACTGGTTATTGACGTCGAGCTGCGCGGAGTCGGCCTCGACCTGCGAGAAATCGGGGTTGATGGCGGCGTTCATGGTCAGGTTGGGCGTGATCCCCCATTTGGCGGTGAGGCCGAGCTCGGATTGGACCTCCCCCGTGTCGATGGTCCCGGTAGGGAAATCGTCCCGCCGGTCGGTGCGGCTGGCGGTGGCGGTGGGCGCGACCTCCAGGTTCTTCCCCGGCGTGACCCCCGAAAAGCCGCTCATCTTCGATTCCTGGCAGAGGTAACAACTGATGTTGCGGTCGAGCGGGTGGCTGGAGATGCGGGCCCGCTGGCTGCGCGGATAGAAGCGCAGTGCGTCGAAGCCCCACGTCTGCTCGCCCTCGGTGCGCTGGAAGCGCAGCGTGCTCCAGGGGATGGCGATCTCGACGGCGTAGCCCGTGGCGTTGACCTTGCCGGCCGAGCGCCAGATGGCGTCCCAGGAGGCGTCCTCGTTGCCGTTCACGTCGTCCATGAACATGTCCATCTGCACGCCGAGCGGGTTGACGAAGAACTCGAAAGCGCGGCGCTCGTCGTTGAAGGTGTCGAGGACGATGCCGACGAAGTCATCGTCGAAAGCCTTGTCCCGGTCCACGAGGTGAGCGCGGACGGACGCAGGATCGGGATCCTGCGCGCGGAAGCCGACGTACAGATAGTCGCCGTCGTAGGTCAGGAGCGTCTCCGTCGCGACGTCGGGCGGCAGGTTCTCTTTCGGCCGGGTCTCGTACTTCAGCTCGACCACCGCCGCATGCTCCCAGGCGGCTTCATCGAGCACGCCGTCGAGGATGATCGGCGAAGTCGCCCGCTCTACATGGTGGACCGGCCGCGCGGGCCGGGGCGGAGGGGCTCCGCCCTCCTGAGACGGCCACGCCGTGAGCGGCGAGGCCAGCGTGGTGAGCAAGCAGCAGGCAACCTTCCATCCGTTCATCATCCCTCCTGCGATCCCAGGTGGCCGTTACTACTGGGGTAGTACGGAACACCGGCCGATTGGTTGCAGGCCGGTTTTCTTCCTCTTAGACGCGCGAGCGCCGGGTTCGGTTTGCCGCCTCGCCGGCCATCGGAGCTAACCTCTCGGCAAAGGCCGCGTCTAAGGGGACAAATGGAACAGACCGAGGCCATCGTGGTGGAACGCGCCCGCAAGGGTGACGCCGACGCTTTCCGGGAGCTGGTGGAGAGCTACGGGCCGAAGCTGTTCCGCCTCGCCTGGCGCATCACCGGCGACGAGCAGAGCGCCGAGGATGCGGTCCAGGAGACGTTCCTGCGGGCCTACCGCTCGCTCGACCGCTTCGACGCCCGCGCCCAGTTCGGAACCTGGCTTCACCGCATCGCGGTCAACGCCGCCCTGGACCTCGCGCGCAAGCAGCAGCGGCACCGCTCCCGCCACGAGGAACGGCTCGATGGCCTCGACGGTCCAGACGGCAATAGCGAGCCGCCGCTCCCCTCCCCCGCTCCAGGACCCGACCGCATCGCCCTCGGCTTGGAGGTGGAGAGGGCCGTACGCTCCGCCCTGGCCGAGCTCTCGGCGATGGAGAGGACGGCGTTCGTCCTGCGGCATTTCGAAGGCCGGTCCATCGCCGAGATCTGCGATCAGCTCGGGCTGGGGGTGAGCGCCGGCAAACAGGCGATCTTCCGCGCGGTCAAGAAGCTGCGCCGCGTGCTGGAGCCCCTGGTCCAGAGACAGGAAGTGAGACTATGAAACCCCTCGAAGACGACGACCTGATCCTCTATCTCTATGGCGAGTCGGAAGACCCGGAGGCCGTCCGGCGGCAGCTCGAGTCCTCCGGCGAGCTGCGCTCCCGTTGCGAAACGTTGCGGCTGGTGCTGGCCGCGGTCGACGCCGCCGCCGTTCCGGAGCGCGGCGAGTCGTACGGCGCCGAAGTCTGGAACCGGCTCCGGCCGCGGCTCGCCGAGAAGCGGGGCCGGCTGCTTTCATTCCCGCTGCGTTGGCAACCGCTGAGCTGGGCCGCGGCCGCCCTGCTCCTGCTCGCCGTCGGCTTCGGCCTCGGCCGCCTGTGGCCACGGCCGGCGGCGCTGCCGCAAGCGGCCCGGGACCGCATCCTGCTCGCCACCGTCGCGGCGCACCTCCAGCGCTCCGAGCGGCTGATCACGGAGGTCGCCAATGCTCCCGGTTCCGTCGATTACTCGGCGGAGCGCGCCTGGGCGCAGGATCTTCTTACCGCCAATCGCCTCTACCGCCAGTCCGTCCGGCAAGCCGGCCGGCAGCGGCTGGCCGTCGTGCTCGACGATCTCGAGCCGTTCCTGCTGGATCTCGCCCACGCTTCCGACGAGCCGCCAGCCGGCGAGCTCGCAGCGATGCGGGAGCGGATCGCGGACCAGGGACTGCTCTTCAAGGTGCGCGTCGCCAGCGACCGCCTCGATCCCAGAAAACAGATTCTCTAGGAGATGACCATCATGCGAAAAACCATTCTCTACCTCTGCCTGAGCGCCCTGCCCATCGTGCCCGGCTTGAGCTTCGTGCCCTGGACGACCCTGGCCGACGCGGCGGCGCAGAAGGACGAGCTCTATAGCGAAGCACGCAAGGACCTCGACGCCGGGCGCTGGGCCGCGGCCACCGAAAAGTTCGGCCGCGTGGCCGAGCGGGGCGGCGCCGACGCCGACGCGGCCCTCTATTGGAAGGCCTATGCACAGAAGAAGGCGGGCAAGCCGGCGGATGCCCTGGCCACCGTGCGGCAGCTCGGCGGCGCGTATCCCAAGAGTGACTGGCTGGACGACGCCAAGGCTCTGGAGCTGGAGATCCGAGGGGAGTCGGGGCACCAACCCAATCCAGCGGCCGAGGAAGACGAGGAGCTGAAGCTCTACGCCCTCAACGGCCTGATGTCCTCCGACTCCAAGCGGGCCTTCCCCATGCTCGCCAAGTTCCTCGAGGGAAACCACTCGCAGCGCCTCAAGGAACAAGCCCTGTTCGTGCTCTCGCAGAGCGATTCGCCGGAGGCGGGGAAGATCCTCGCGGAAGTCGCTCGCGGCGCCCGCTATCCCGAGCTGCAGCGGAAGGCGATCGAATCGATCGGCGTCTCGGGAGACTCCGCGGGGATCCAGGCGCTGTCGGAGATCTACAGCTCGACGGCGAAGCCGGCGATCAAGATGGCCATCCTCGACGCTTATCTGGTGTCCGATCAGACCGCCCGCGTCTTCGCCATCGCCCGCGAGGAGAAGGACCCCCAGGTGCGGCGCAAGGCCATCGGCCAGCTCGGCGCCATGGACGCCCACCAGGAGCTGCGCCAGCTCTACCACAGCGAGAGCAGCCCCGCGATCAAGATGGCGATCCTCGACGGCCTCGCCGTCGCCGACGACGTCGAAGCCCTGATCGAGATCGCCCGTGAGGAAAAGGAGCCCGCGTTGCGCCGCAAGGCGATCTCGGGCCTCGGCATCAACGATTCGCCGCAGGCGACCGCGGCGCTCAAGTCCCTCTACACCACCAACGCGGATGCGGGAACCCGCATAGCGGTGATCGAGGGGCTCTTCGTGCAGGACAACGCCAAGGCCCTGATCGAGCTGTTCCGGGCCGAGAAGGATCCGGCGATGAAGAAGGAGATCGTCCACCGGCTCGGCCTGATGGACTCCGACGAGGCCATGGACTTCCTCGGCAAGCTGTTCGGCGATTGATGAGACCGCATCCAAGGGAGGTGAATGCCATGAGACGACAAACCCCGTTCCTCGCCCTGCTCCTCGGCCTCGCCGCTCACGCTCTGGCGGCGCAGGGGCCGCCGGTCACCAATGCAAAGCTCGAGACCGCCTCGGCCGCCGCCGGCCTCGAAGCCGCCGTGCGCCAGGCCGGCGCGCGGGGCGGCGAGCCGCTCTGGGTGGCCTGGTCGGTGCCGATGGTCCCCAACCAACGCCTTCTCTGCTGTCTGCACCAGAGGGACTGGAAACAGACCATCTGCCACCTCGAAGAGAAGAACCAGAGCTGGGGCAGCACCGACAGCTCAAAGGTGAGCCCCGATCAGGATCTGCTGGTGCTCGTGCGCCTGAAAGACAGGGAGATCGAGAAGGTCCGCACCTACTCCGCGGCCTGCCAGATCGACGCCGACGGCCGGCGCTTCGTCTGGCTCGGAGAGGTGAAACCGGAGGAGAGCGTGTCTCTGCTCGCCAAGGCCGCCCGCAACGGCGAGAGGCCGAGTCACGTGGGGGAAGAGGCGTTGACCGCCCTCTCGTACCATCGCAACGCGCGCGCGGACGACGTCATGGAAGACCTCGCCTCGGCTCCGCACTCCGGGAAGATGCGCGAAAACGCCCTCTTCTGGATGGGTCAGAACCGGGGCGAGCGCGGCGCCCGCTTTCTCGCTCGCGTGATGAGCGGGGATCCGGACGAGGAGATCCGCAAGAAGGCCATCTTTTCCTTGAGCCAGAGCCAGGCGTCCGGCGTCGCCGACGCGATCATCCGCGTGTCGCGGGAGGACCGCAGCGCCGACGTGCGCGGCGAGGCGCTCTTCTGGCTCGCCCAGATGGGCGATGCCAAGGCTCCCGACGCGATCCTGCAGGCGATCGACCGCGATCCTGACCTGGAAGTCCAGAAGAAGGGCGTCTTCGCCCTCACGCAGCTCGACAAGGGCCGCGGCGTTGCCTATCTGATCCGGCTGGGCCGGGAGAGCCGGCGGAAGGAGATCCGCAAGGAAGCCCTCTTCTGGCTCGCCCAGTCGGACGAGCCCGCGGCGCTGCAGTATCTGGACAAGGTGCTGAACGACTGAGCCCTCACTCCCCCAACCCCTCTCTCCCGCCCCCTCCCTTCCCCCCTCGCCGGGAGAGAGGGGATTGAAGAAGAAAGCAGCCGTAGCGGCGGGCCTACGTGCCCGCCGTTCTTCATTGCGCATCCAGGCGGCGGGCACGTAGGCCCGCCGCTACGGAATCCCCCGAGGTCTTCTTGCTGTTCTCCCTCCTCTCCCAGTGTGGGGAAGGGAGGAGGCGGGAGAGGCGGGCCGGGGAGGTGAGGGCCGGCCCGGAATCGCATAGGCTTCGCCTATGGTCGACCCCGAGCCCCGCGCCCACCCCCTGGAGCTGAACGCCGACGAGATGCGCTCCCTCGTGGATGCGGCGCTCGACCGCGTCGTCGCGCATATCGAATCGCTCCCCGAGCAACCCCTCTCCGACACCCGCGGCGGCTTCGAGCTGGCCCGCTCCCTCGTCGAGGCGATGCCGGAGGAAGCCGCGCCGCTCTCCGAGCTGCTCGACCTCATCTTCGACCGGGCGGTCCGTCCCACGTACAACACCGCGAGCCCCGGCTATCTCGCCTATATTCCGGGCGGCGGCCTGTTTCACTCCGCGGTAGCCGACTTGATCGCCGACTCCATCAACCGTTACACCTCCATCTTCAACACGGCCCCCGCTCTGGCGCAGCTCGAAGCCAACGTCGTCGCCTGGTTCTGCCAGATCGTCGGCTATCCCTCCGAGGCCCGCGGCACCCTGACCAGCGGCGGCTCGCTGGCCAACTGGACCGCCCTGGTGACGGCGCGGCGCGCTCGGCTGCCGGAGGACTTCCTCAAAGGAGCGATCTACGCCGCCGACCAGGTCCACTACTCCGTGACCAAGGGCGCGATCCTCGCCGGCTTCCCCGAGGCCAACGTCCGCGAGGTCCCCACGGACGAGCGCTTCCGGCTGCGCCCGGACGCCCTCGAGGAGCTGATCGAGGCGGACCGCCGCCGCGGCTTCACTCCATTCCTCGTCGCAGCCAGCGCCGGCACCACCAACACCGGCGCCGTCGATCCCCTGCCCGAGCTGGCGGACATCGCCGCCCGGCACGGCCTCTGGCTGCACGTGGACGCCGCCTACGGCGGCTTCTTCCTGCTGACGGACGGGGGCCGGTGGGTGATGCGCGGCATCGAGCGCGCGGACTCGATCGTCCTCGATCCGCACAAGGGGCTGTTCCTTCCCTACGGCACCGGCGCCGTTCTGGTACGTGACGGGGAAGCCCTGAAGCGCGCCCACAGTCTGACGGCGGACTACATGCCGGGGCTCCAGGACGATCCGGACCGAGTGGACTTCTCGCAGTACTCGCCCGAGCTGTCGCGGCCGTTTCGCGGCCTGCGGGTCTGGCTGCCGTTCAAGATGCACGGCGCCGGCGTCTTCCGCGCCGAGCTGGAGGAGAAGCTGGCCCTCGCCCGCCTGGCGGCGGACCGCCTGCGCGCCATGGAGGGCATCGAGATCCTCGCGGAGCCCCAGCTCTCGCTCCTGGCCTTCCGGCTCGCTCCCGCCGGCGTACCGGAGGAAGAGCTCGACGGCCTCAACCGCCGCTTCATCGAGAAGGTCAACGCCCGCCAGAGGGTGTTCCTCACCGGCACCCGGCTGCGCGGACGCTTCGCCCTGCGCATCTGCGTGCTCTCCTTCCGCACCCATCGCGACCGTATGGAGCAGGCGCTGGAGGATCTCGCGGCGGCGCGGGCGGAGGTGCTGTAAAACCCTCACCTCCCCGGCCCTCCTCTCCCGCAAGAAGAGAAATGAAGAATGACGAACCGAGAATGGCGAAGACAAGGAGTCTCCTTCATCATTCTGCCTTCGACATTCTGAATTCAAAGCCCCCTCTCTCCCGGTGAGGGAGGAAGGGAGGGGGCGGGAGAGAGGGGGTTGGGGGAGTGAGGGCCTACACCGGCGGCTTCTGCTCCGTGGCCGGCTTCTGCTCGGCGGGCGGCTTTTCCTCGGCCGGCTTCGGCGCCTCCGGCGGTTTGATCGACAACAGCTCGACCTCGAAGATCAGCGGCGCATTGGGGCCGATCACTCCGCCGGCGCCCTGCTCGCCGTAGCCCAGCGTGGAGGGGATGTAGAACTTGTACTTCGCGCCGGCGCTCATGAGCTGCACGCCCTCGGTCCAGCCCGGGATGACCTGGTTGAGGACGAAGGTGGCCGGCTCGCCGCGGTCGACCGAGCTGTCGAACTTGGTGCCGTCGATGAGGGTGCCCGTGTAGTGCACCGTCACCGTGTCGGTGGCTTTCGGCGTCGGTCCGGAGCCCTCCTTGAGGACCTCGTACTGCAGGCCGCTCGCGGTGGTCTTGACCTCCGGGCGTGCCTTGTTCTTGGCCAGGAAAGCCTCGCCTTCGACCTTGTTCTTCTCGCCCTGCACCTTGCGCTTCTCCTGCTGCTGCCGGGTCATCGTCTGCTGGAAGTCCTGCATGCACGTCTGCATCTCCGCCTCGGTGAGCAACGGCTGCTCGCCCGTGAGACCGGCCTGGAGCCCTTTGATGAGGAGATCGGTGTTGGCCTTGACGTCATTGATCTTGAGCGATCGGCCGAGGTTGTAGCCGATGGTGTAGCTGGCCTGGTCTTCCAGAGACTCCGGCTTGCCGGGGCTCGGCGGTGCAGACTCCGGAGTCGGCGGGGCGACCTTGGGCTGGGCGGTCTGGCCGGACTGCTGCGCGCCGGCCGGCAACGCCGCCGCGGCGACGAGCAGCACGGCGGCGAGGATCACGAGCTTTCTCATACGGTTCTCCAAGCGTTGGACGATTCCTTCATGGGAGACGGGCCACTCATCGCCCCTCTCCGGCGAAAGGGCAATCTTACTCTACCCTCGGCCCATGGCCGAACAGTCACCCTCTGGTTTAGGGTACTCCGTATGGAGATAGACCGCCGCGCCCTGCTCTTCTGCCTCGCCCTCGCGGGAGCCGCTCCCCTGCGGGCCTGGCAGGCTCCGCCCCCACCGCAGCCGGCTCCGCCGCAGCCGCTCCTGACGCAACGGCTCCAGGTCATCCTTCACGCTCGCATCCCAGCCTCGGGCAAGCCTCCCGAGCTGCTCGCCGGTGGCGCCGCCTTCCGCGCCACGCCGGACCTGCCCTGCTTCTACGACCGCCGGGGCTTCGCTCCCGCCTGGATCGGCGACGCAGGACTCCGGCCGGACGCTGACGAGCTGCTCGCGGCGGTGGCGGACGCCGCCGGCGACGGCCTGGTCCCGGAGGACTACCACCTCGCCGATCTCCGCCAGCGGGTGGCTCAGGCGCGCAGCCGCCCCACTCCGGCCGATCTGGCCGAGCTCGACTTGGAGCTGACCGATGCCTTCCTGCGGCTCGCCGCCGACATGGCTCATGGCAAGGTGAACCCGGAGCTGATCTATTCCGACTGCGCCATCGACGTCCCCGAGGTCGATCTCCCCGGCCTTCTCGAGAGCGCCCTCGCCACCGGCACGGTGCGGCAGGCACTCGCGGACTTCGCGCCTGCGCACGCCGGCTACCGCGCCTTGAAGCTTGCCCTCGCCCTCTATCGGACGCTCGCCGAGCGGGGCGGCTGGCCGGCCGTGCCGGCAGGTCCGCCGCTGCACCCGAACGACAAGAACGAACGGGTCGCGGCCCTGCGGGCTCGCCTGGAGGCCTCTGGCGATGTGGCGCCCCCGGATCCCGCCGCTCCGCCGGGGGAACGCGATCTTTTCGACGCTCCCCTCGAAGCCGCCCTGCGAGCTTTCCAGGAACGGCAGGGTCTGGATACCGACGGCTCGGTCGGTCCGGCCACCCTGGAAGCCCTCAACGTTTCCGCTGCGGACCGCGTGCAGATGATCGAGGTCAACCTCGACCGCTGGCGCTGGCTGCCGCGCGATCTCGGCGAGCGCTACGTGATGGTGAACATCGCCGGCTTCGCCCTCGACGTGGTCGAATCCGGAAAGCCCGTCCTCTCGATGCGCGTCGTCGCCGGCAAGCCCTCCAGCCGCACGCCGATGTTCACCGGCACCTTGACCAACGTCGTTCTGAACCCCTATTGGAACGTTCCTCCAGGCATCCTCAAGAACGAGATCGGGCCGAAGATGCGCCGCGATCCCAGCTACCTGGCGCGGGAGAACCTCGAGCTCCTGCCCGATGGCGGTGTGCGGCAGAAGCCGGGCGCCAACAACGCCCTGGGGAAGATCAAATTCCTGTTCCCCAACCGCTTCAACGTCTACCTGCATGACACGCCGTCGCAGTCCCTCTTCAGCCGCTCCGTGCGCACCTTCAGCCACGGCTGCATCCGCGTCGAAAAGCCGCTCGACCTGGCCGAGTACCTGCTGCGGGACGACCCCGCCTGGACGCGGAAGAAGATCGAGCCCCTCCTCGGCGACGGCCGCGAGCGCTGGATCGTCGTCCCCCGTCCACTGCCGGTCCACCTCGTCTACTGGACCGCCTGGGTGGACGACACGGGCGTCCTCCACTTCCGGAAGGACGTCTACGGCCGGGACCGGCCGCTGCTGGAGATGCTGGCGGGGGCGGAAAAGGAATAAAGGAAAAGGTGAGGATTCGACCCGCCCTGGAACGCCGAGGCTGGCCAGCTACCGCATCAGAGCCTGAAATCCTGCCTGGACAAAATTATGATCGAAGGTCAAAGCGGCCTCGGCTCCATGCTTCCGCATCACGACGAAGGAGACGCAGTCCACCATCCCCCAGTCCTTGTCCCGATAGCTTCTGTACAGGTCGAACGCCTCCCCGAAGAGCTCCGGGCTTAAGCGGACCACTTCTGCCTCCTTCGCCCTCAAAAAGTGGTCGATGATCGCAACAGCCTCCTTCTTGTAGCTGCGCGCCAGACCGTTGCCGATTTCGAGCAGAATGGCGTCGGTGAGGAGGAGCGGCTGCCCCCGTAGCGAAGTGGCCAGAGAAACTGCTTGGCGGTGGTAAGAATCCCGCCGGTTGATCAACGCGATGACAAAGAGCGAATCGACGAAGATCCGCCTAGACACTCTTCTCGCCGCTCAAATAGAGATCGAAGTTGGCGGCGAGATCCTCGGGCCCATCGATCTGAATTTGCATCAACCGGTCCATAAGGGTGGGCTCCGAGTCCTTGTCGCGGGAGTACTCCCGGACGATCCCATACAACTCGTCCAGCCGCTCCTCCTCCACCTTGTCAACCTCTGCCTTGATGAGATCTTTTATCGTCATGACGCTGTCACCTCGAAGAACTCTAGCACGAACCGCGATGCCTCCCACCAGCGAGGTGAGGAGGGGCCGGACGTTGAGGACCCGAGAGTAAGGCGAGTCCCCTACGCCAGCCGCCGCCCCGGATACACCGCCACCTCCGAGCCGTCCGCGAGGAAAGCCGAGCTGGGCGCCGCCGCGAGCGGTGCGGCGAACGGCTCGCCGTAGAGACCCGCCACGTCGCAGCTCAGCACCGGCCGCCGCAACGGCCAGACGCGCCAGCGGGGATGCTCCACCTTGTATTCGATGCAACCGCCGCCGCGCCTTGCCGCGTAGCCCCAATAGTGCTCGGTGATGAACTCCTCCTCCGAGCCTGGCGCGGCCTCGGCAGGCTCGCCCGAGACGGCCGCCTCGATGCCGTTCCAGCGTCCCCGCCGGCGCCAGCCATAGGCCACGGACATCTCTCCCCTCTCGGGATCGCCGGCGATCGCATGGCGCATCGGCAGCGCCACGTACCTCTCGCCGTAGAGCAGCCGCGCCAAGCCCGCCACGGCGAGCCGGGGGACGATCTCCTTGACGAAGACCACCCCACGGCGCCAGCCGTCCTCGGCCTCACGCCGTACGTAGAATCGTAGATTTACCTCCTCGAAATCGCGATGCAAGGGTACCGCCATATCCCAAATCCGCGTATCGAGGAAAAGAAAGCCCACGACGCTGGCGAAGGTCTTGCCCTGCCAGGAGTCGAGCTCCGTCCCCCGAGGTACATACGGCAGCAGGACTTCCGGCGGCACCACGTAGCTCAGCATCGCGAGATACCGCCAGCGGGCGGTCAGGAAGGGGCGGCGGGGAGGCGGCATGGTGGTTGACAAAAGACGGGAAAGAGGATACTCTACCCTCCGGCAGGCACAGAACAAGTCTGTCTCAACACCCAGTGAACGTACAAAGGGACCTGGTTTTTGAGTGGGTCCCTTTCCTGTTTCTGGGAAGAACAACAGAAAGAGAGTTTAGGGAAAATGAAGAACACCGGTAGAGTGAAGTGGTTTAACGACAGCAAGGGATTTGGTTTCATCACGCCGGAGAATGGACAGAAGGACTGCTTCGTCCATCACTCCGCAATCCAGGGCAACGGTTTCAAGTCGCTGGCCGAGGGAGACCGCGTGGAGTTCGACATCGTCCAGGGCAAGAAGGGCCCGGCCGCCGAGAACGTCGTCAAGATTGCCGGCTGAACCACTTCACTCGTCGATCGGTCGAAGCCGCTCCGGAAATCCGGGGCGGCTTTTCCATTTTTAGGAGCCCTCGCCCCTGGGCCCCTCTCCCGTAGGGCGAGGGAAAAAGAAAAGGCCACCTCGCATAAGGTGGCCGAGATCCCCTCCCGGGATCGAGTTACGCCATCGCCGGCACAGCGACGAGCTCCGCTCCTAAGGAGACGGGCCGCCGAGCACCGACGGATCGAAGTCGAATATCCTCCGAACGGGCGACGGCGCCGCGGTCTTGCCCCAGCCGATCATCCGCATCGGCTTCTCGAGCCCGAGCCGGGCACGACGACGTCATACGCTTCCTGTTTCACGTAGAGCTCCCCCAAGGAGCGACGAGCGCTCCGAAATGACGCGGCCCGGGAGGCCGCGAAATGACAACAATTACGTGCTTCGGTTGAGAAGTGCGCGAGACCTCCCCAAGCGGGACAAACTTCTCGAAGAATTGTTTGCCGAGCGAATTATTATATTGTTTCTATTTTCACCAGCAATTAAGTTTCACTTCCGCCGGTGCATAGCCGGCCGAGATCTGCATAAAGGTTGCGAAAGTTTTCCAGCCGCCGGTTTCGGCGTGCTCCGCGAAGAAACGGCGTATCTGTTCGGCATCGCCGCTGTTGAAGGCGGCGATGAAGGCCGTCACGGTTCGCCAGAGGCCGCTGTCGGGCAGCTCGATCGCCAGGCCGCTCGCATCGGCAGAGATTTGCCGCCTGCCGCCCGGAGCTTCGATTCCCAGGGCCGGCAATCCGCACCGTACCTCGAGCGATTGGCACCAAGCCTGCGGCGGCTGGCTGCCAGCCCCGGTGGATACGATCCTCACCTCCCCAGGTACGGTTTGGACCTCCCCGGTTATGGCCTCGATCTCTCCAGGTCCGATTCAAACCTGCCCAGGTCCACACCATATCCGGCCAGGTCTGCACCAACCTTCGGAAGGTTGACACCAAAGTTGGCGAGGCGAGAAGCTGGATCCCGCCCCCAAGAGCCATTCCAGGGGACAAAGACGCCAAATCAGGCCCTGCAAGACGCTCACCCGCCGCAAACTGCGTTGAGATCGCGCTGGCTTGGATATAATCGCGGGGAAAACTCGCGGAGAATGTGTCATGGACACCCGAATGTCGCTTGCGGACGTGCTGGCCCGGCTGGACCAACAGATCGGCTATCACCGCGAGCAGGAGGCCTTCCACGCCGGTCACGAGGCGTTCCATCACGAACAGCGGTCGATCCATGCCGGGGAGCTGGAGCAGCTCACACGTCACTTCGAGGCGGTCAAGGCCGCCGCAGCAGCCACGGCGGACCTCGTGGCCCGGAGTCCGGCGGCGGGCTCCACGGCGCCGGCCATCGACGAGGTGCTCGGACGGGGACGCCGGCTCCGTCTGGCGCGGGTCATCGCCAAGCTCGTGGCGCGCAAGGGACCGCAAGAGGTCTTCGGCGCCCGCTCCATCGCCGCCGAGCTGACCCGTTTCTACGGCGACCGGCTCCGCGGCCCGGTGACCGAGCGCCGGGTTTCGGTGTCACTGCGCTGGTTGGCCTCCAGCAAACAGATCTTCCGCGTCACCAAAGGCGGCCCCTACCGGGAAGGCCACTACGTCCGCGAGCGGCCGCCGGGGGGCAAGTAGCGGAGATGCGTCCTCCTCGGGTCTTGACTTCGATCCTTCAACGTCAGATCGACTACTACCGCGCCCGCGCCTCCGAGTACGATCAGTGGTTCTATCGCCAAGGCCGCTACGACCGCGGACCCGAGGTGAATCAGCGCTGGTTCGCCGAGGCACAGATCGTCGCCGATGCGCTCGATGCCTTTCAGCCTACCGGCTCCGTGCTGGAGCTGGCCTGCGGCACCGGCATCTGGACCGAGCGCCTGCTTCGACACGCGGACGACATCACCGCCGTGGATGCTTCGCCGGAGATGCTGGCCTTGAACAGGCAACGTGTCCGATCTGACAAGGTTTCTTACGTGGAGGCGGACCTGTTCGCCTGGGAACCGTCACGACGGTTCGACGTGGCTTTCTTCAGCTTCTGGCTCTCGCACGTGTCGCCCGAGCGGTTCGAGGACTTCTGGACGCTGGTCCGCCGGGCCTTGCGGCCGGGCGGCCGGTTCTTCTTCATCGACTCTTTCCACGAGCCCACCTCGACCGCCGTCGATCATCGCCTCCCGGAGGCCACCGCCACCACGTCGATCCGCCGTCTCAACGACGGACGCCAGTTCGAGATCTACAAGGTCTTCTATGACCCGCCTGAGCTGCAGGCGCGTTTGGAAGGGCTGGGGTGGAACGTCGTGGTGAGCGGGACTCCCACCTATTTCATCTACGCAAACGGTAGTCCGTCCGCGGCGGCGAGCCTATAGGGAGGATCTATCGTTGCCGTGCCTTCCCAGTTCTCACGATCTACTGCACTACGCCTGGAGAAAAGGCAACGTCGCAGTCCGCGACCTCGCCGACCACGCTCCGATCAATTATGTCTATGCGCTGCTGAACCCAATGGCTTCGAAATGAGCTTCCACCTCAGATTCGCAGGAGAACGTTCCTCGGCCCGGCCCGGACCTTTCCCGGCGATTCGCCTTCGTCCCGTCAGCGCTCCGCACCGGGCTTCGCCGCCGGCTTGGCCTCCACCTCCTGCGCCTTTTTCGGCTCCATCCCCGGCTGGTAGAGCACCGGCCGGTTCGCCTTGTCCTTCGCTTCCTTGACGATCCGCCGCACGTCGGCGAGGAGCTTCTTGGCGTCGTAGATGATGCCGTCCTTGATGGTGTACTTGACGCCGCCGACGCGGATGGTCTCGTTCTTCTCGTTGAGCTTGATGACGCCCGTGCCATAGAGGACGGCGAGGTTTTCGATCGGGTTCTGCTCGACGACGACGAGGTCCGCCAGCTTGCCGGGCTCGACGGTGCCGATCTCCTTGTCCCGCCCCAGCGCCTCCGCGCCCTTCATCGTGGCGGCGCGGATCACCTCCAGCGGATGGAAGCCGGCCTCGCGCAGCAGCTCCAGCTCGCGGATGTAGTCGAAGCCGTAGAGCTTGTAGATGTAGCCACTGTCCGAGCCGGTGGTCACCCGCCCGCCGCGGTTCTTGTATTCGTTGACGAAGGTCATCCAGAGGCGGTAGTTGTTCTTCCAGTCCACTTCGTTCTCGGTGCCCCAGGAGTACCAGTAGGAGCCGTGCGACTTGCGGCTCGGCGCGTAGAAGTCCCAGAGCGAGGGCAGCGTGTACTCCTCGTGCCACTCGGCGCGGCGGGCGCGCATGAGGTCGCGGCTCGCCTCGTAGATGGTGAACGTGGGATCGATGGTGAAGTCGAGGGCGATGAGCTCGTCCATCACCTCGTTCCACTTCTTCGAGTACGGCGGCGCGGCCTGCTTCCACAGGCGGCCGGCCTGGC
>Ga0134122_10001694_pt1 | contig 16016 bp, 16 predicted proteins | sample KB302_FD_96461 | JGI IMG/M metagenome (GOLD analysis project Ga0134122, IMG submission 96461) | Terrestrial soil microbial communities without Nitrogen fertilizer from Kellogg Biological Station, Michigan, USA - KB3-0-2 | ecosystem: Environmental > Terrestrial > Soil > Unclassified ... | reverse complement strand
TGCCCAGAGGGCCCATGTTCCGGACCTGCTTCATCTGGGTGAGGAAGTCCTCGAGGGTGAAGGTCTGCTTCCGGATCTTCTGCTCCAGGTCGGCGGCCTGGTCGGCGTCGAACTCGTCCTGGGTCTTCTCGATCAGCGACAGCACGTCTCCCATGCCGAGGATCCGGCTCGCCATTCGCTCCGGATGGAAACGCTCCAGCTCGTCGAGCTTCTCGCCCACCGAGGCGTAGAGGATCGGCTTGCCCGTCACGGCCTTCACCGATAACGCCGCTCCTCCCCGAGCGTCCCCGTCGAGCTTCGTCAGCAGCACGCCGTCGAACTCGACCCGCTCGGCGAATGCCTCGGCGACGTTGACCGCGTCCTGCCCGGTCATCGCGTCGAGGACCAGCAGGACGTCGTGGGGCTTGGTGCGCTTGCGGATGGCCGCCAGCTCCTCCATCAGCTCGTCGTCGATGTGCAGGCGTCCCGCCGTGTCGACGATCAGCACGTCATAACCGGCGGTGCGCGCCTCGCCCAGCGCCCAATCGGCGATCTCCACCGGCTCCCGCTCCGTGCCCTGCTCATAGACCTTGGCGCCCGCTCGCTCGCCGACGGTGAGCAGCTGCTCGACTGCCGCAGGGCGTTGGGTGTCGCAGGCGACCAGGGCCGCCCGCTTTCCGTCCTTCGCGAGGTGCTTGGCGAGCTTCGCGCAGGCGGTGGTCTTGCCCGAGCCCTGAAGTCCCGCCATCAGGATCACGGTCGGGCCGGAGCTCGCGAGGGCGAGATCGCGGCTGGCGCCCCCCATCAGCGCCGCGAGCTCCTCGTTCACGATCTTCACCACCTGCTGGCCGGGGTTGAGGCTGTCCAACACGCCGGCGCCCAGGCAGCGCTCCTTGACCTGGGAAGTGAACTGCTTGACGACCTTGAAGTTGACGTCGGCCTCGAGCAGCGCGAGGCGGATCTCGCGCATGGCCCGGTCGACGTCCGACTCTGTCAGCTTGCCTCGCGAGCGTACGCCGGACAGGGTCTCCTGGAGCCGGTCGGACAGCTGATCGAACATGAAGTCAGCTTACGGGGCCGGCCCGTCCGCCATCACTCGTCGAGCAGGGCGGCGGCGAACTCGCGGGCGTCGAAGGGCCGCAGGTCCTCCAGTCCCTCGCCGATCCCAATCAGCTTCACCGGCAGCCCCAGCTCGGAGGCGATCGCCAGGGCGATGCCGCCCTTGGCAGTGCCGTCGAGCTTGGTCAACACGACGCCGGTCAGATCGACTGCCTCGGCGAACGCCTGAGCCTGTCGCAGGCCGTTCTGGCCGGTGGTGGCGTCGATCACGATCAAGCATTCGTGAGGGGCACCCTCGAGCCGCTTCCCGGCCACACGGCGTACCTTGGCCAGCTCGGCCATCAGGTTCGCGTGCGTGTGTAGACGGCCGGCTGTGTCGGCGATGACCACGTCGGTGCCCCGCGACTGGGCCGCAGCGATGGCATCGAAGAGGACGGCGCCGGGATCGCCACCTTCCGACCCACGGATGATCTCGGCGCCGGCGCGCCCGGCCCAGGCTTCGAGCTGCTCGATCGCGGCGGCGCGGTACGTGTCGGCGGCAGCGACGATGACCGACAGGCCGCGCTCGTTTCGCAGCTGCCACGCGAGCTTGCCGATGGTGGTCGTCTTGCCGGTGCCGTTGACGCCCACCACCATCACGACCGCGGGGCGGCTCGTCAGATCGATCCCGGAGTCCCCGGTGCCGGCCGCCTCGGCGAGCAACTCGATCAGCCGCGCGCGCACCGCGTGGGCATCCTCGGCGCCGCCTGCATCGACCTCAGCCTCCAGCTGCCCCACAACCTCAGCGGTGGTCCGGGCACCAACGTCGGCGAGGATCAGGGCCTCCTCGATCCGCTCCCAGGTCTCCTCGTCGAGCCGCTCGAAAAGGCTCGAGCTGAGCTCCGCCTGCAGGGCCTTGCGGCTCTTGGAAAGGCTCTCTCGGAGACGGCGCCAGGAGGTGGCCATGGCGCGCCACCTTAATCGCGTCAGGCGGCCTCGGCGGCCTCGTCTGCGGAGCCTTCCTCCTCCTCCGAGTGCGAAAGGCGGCGCGAGATCACCTTGGTGGCGCCGCCGCTTCCCATGCTGACCCCGTAGAGCACGTCGGCGGCGTCCATGGTCCGCTTCTGATGGGTGACGATCACGAATTGGGCCCGGCCCGAGAAGCGCCGCACGAGCTGCAGGAAGCGGTCGATGTTCGCGTCGTCGAGCGCCGCCTCTACCTCGTCGAGGATGTAGAAGGGCGACGGACGGGCGAGAAAGACGGCGAACACGAACGCGAGCGCGACCAGCGCCTTCTCACCGCCGGAGAGCAGCGATAGGCGGCGGGTGGCCTTGCCGGCGGGGGTGACCTCGATCTCTACACCACTTCCGGCGGAATCCTCCGCTGCCGCGTCCGGTTCGGCCGGGTTTTTGGCGGGATGTCCACCTTCCGCTCCGGGCTCGCCACCCTCAGCGTTGCCACCCTCGGCATCGCCACCCTCAGCGTTGTCGTCGTCCGCCTCTCCGCCGAGGACCAGGCGGGGGCCGTGCTCGCCGACCAGACGCAGGCGGCCGCGACCCCCCGGGAAGAGATGCGCGATCAGCTCCTCGAAGTTTCGCTCGGTCGCCTCGAACGTCTCCTCGAAGGCGACCCGGATCTTGCGGTCCGTGTCGCGGATCAGGCCCTGGAGCTCCGCCAGGGCGGCCTCGAGGTCCTGCCGTTGCTCCTCGAGCTCTTCGACGTGAGCGAGGGCATCGGCGTACTCCTGCTCGGCGAGCGGGTTCACCGGGCCAAGCGCTTCGCGGCGGCGCGCGAGCCGCTCGAGCTTTTGCTCGAGGAGATCGCGTTCCTCGGCGCTGAGCGCCTCGCCGGCGGGCTCGATCTCGCGACCCAGGCGGGAGGCGATCCGCTCCAACTCCGTCACCGCTTCGTCGCGCCGATCGCGAAGGTGCGTCGCCCGGACCTCGGCGCCGGTCACCGAGTCGCCCATCGCGTGCAGTCTTGCCTGAAGCCCCGCCTCCTCCTCCGAGCAGGCCCGCAGCTGCGCGGTCACGTCGTCGGTGTCGTGCTGGTCGAGCATTCGGCTCTCCAGCCGAGCGGCGCGCTCGCCCACCGCCGCGCGGGCCTCCGCCGTCGCCGCCAGCATCTCGTCCAGCTCCTTCATGATCCCTGCCGCCGCCCGGACGCGGCTCTCCAGCGAGTCCTGGCGACGCCGGCCCAGCAGCTCCTCCAGCCGCCGGGCGCCGAGCGCGGCGCGCTCCGATGCCTCACGAATCCGCGCGACCTCGGTCGCTCGCGCGTTCCCGCTGTCTGCCTCTCGAGCGCGGTCCAGGGCCTCGCCGGCCGCCGCGAGCGCGGAGGCGATCCGATGCAGTCCGGAGCCCACGGGATCCTCGCCCTCATCGGCAGCGCCCGCGGGCGCCTCCTCGGCCAGCGCGCCCAGAGCCGCCCGCATGCGCTCCAGATCCTCACCGAGCTCGCTGCGCCGCACCGACAGTGCCTCAGCGCGGACGCTGAGGCGCTCGTGGGCAGCTCGCAGGGCCGTCAACCGGCCCCATACTTCGGTCCGCTCGCGATCGCGCCGGGCAAGGCGCTCCTCGATCTCGGTTCGGCGCCGGTTCACCTTCGACTGTTCGTCCTCGATGCGCCGCCGGGTCTCACGGGCCTCGGCGGCTTCGCGCTCGGCGTCGCCGAGCTCGCTCGAGTGCGCTCGGAGCTCCTCCGCGACCAGCCTGCCGCGCAACTCAGCAGACTCGCGTTCCAAGCGGGCGTGGATGTCCGCCGCCTGGGCCTGGCGTTTGAGAGGCCGCAGCCGGCTGCGAGCCTCGCGCTCGACGTCGAGCGCCCGGTCGAGGTTCTCCTGCGTGCGCTCGAGCTTGAGCTGTGCCCGCCGGCGGCGCTTGCGGTGCTTCCCGAGCCCGGCCGCCTCCTCGACCAGAAGGCGCCGGTCGCGCGGCTTCGAATGGACTATCTCCTCCACCCGCCCCTGACTGATCACCGAGTGCATCTCGCGGCCGAGGTTCGCATCGGCAAGCACCTCGATCACATCGACGAGCCGGCAGCGGGCCCCGTTCAGCCGGTACTCGCCCTCCCCGCTTCGCTCCATCCGCCGCCTGATCGAGATCTCCGAGAAGTCGCTGCCAGCCGCAGACCCGGCCGCCTCCGGAGTCGCAGAGGAGGAGGCGGTCGGCTTTGATGAGTTCTCCAGCACCACCTCGACCTCGGCGTAGCGCCGCGGCGACTGCTGTTCGCCGCCCGCGAAGATCATGTCCTGCATCGTCTGGCCGCGGACCGCGAGCGGGCTCTGCTCTCCGAGCGCCCAGAGCACGGCGTCGGTGATGTTCGACTTGCCGCAGCCGTTCGGTCCGACGATCACACTGACACCCGGCGAGAACTCAAGCCTGGTGCGTTCCGCAAAGGACTTGAAGCCCTTGATCGTGATCGAGCTCAGATGCATGGAATCGGCTGCGGAGCCCTGGGTAGGCTCGCTGTCGGATCGGACGGTTTTCTGTTTCGTCGCTGCGGGCCGCCTTCCTACTGCCCCTGGCGCTCCAGCGCTTCGGCGGCGGCGGCCTGCTCGGCGGCCTTCTTGCTGCGGCCCTCTCCCCTTCCGAGCACCTCATCCCCGCGGAGCGCGACCACCTCGAAGCGACGATCGTGAGGAGGGCCCGCCTCTTGGACGACCTCGTAGGTTACGCGGGTGCCTTCCCTGGCGAGCCGTTCCTGAAGCGCGGACTTGAAGTCGAGCAGGGTCTCCGACGCCAGCTCGATCTGTGGGGTGAAGGCCCCGACCGTGGCCTCGGCGGTTACCTCGAAGCCATGGTGCAGGTAGCAGGCGCCGATCACCGCCTCGCAGACCGAGGCCAGCGCCCGCTCCGACGCCACGAGCGCCTCTGAGTCGATCCCGCCCTCGCGTTCCGGCGGCGCCGCCTCGCGCAGCCGCGCGGGCAGGCCGAGCGTCCTGGCCACCTCGCTGCAGGCTCGCCCGGAGACCGCCTGCCCGTGAACCTTGGTCAACCTGCCGATGTCCGCGCGCCCGAAGCGCTGGTACAGGTGCTCGGCCACAGCCAGTCCCAGCACGGCGTCCCCGATGAACGCCAGCCGGCCGTAGGAGTCCGTCCGGTGGTCAACCCACGAGGAGTGTGTGACCGCCCTGCGCCGCAGGTCGTCGGGGAGCGCGTCGATCAGCTCCGCCAGGCGTTCTGAGCCGACTTCGCGTCGCGGGCCCGTCCGGCGAAGCCTGCGAATCCCCAGGGGCACGAGCGCCTTCGCTAGTCGTCGGCGCCGAGCCGCTGGGTGACGAAGTCCACGGCCTGGCCGACGGTCTCGATCTTGGCCGCCTCCTCCTCGGAGACGCTCACCCCATAGGTGTCCTCGAGCTCCATCACCAACTCGTAGAGGTCGAGCGAGTCGGCGTCGAGGTCCTCGCGAAAGCGCGTGGTCTCGTCGATCCGCTCCAGCGGGACCTCCAGCTCGATCGACAGGTGCTCGCGGACCTTGGCCACGACACCATCCCGGTTCAGCCCGTCGTCGCTCATGCCTCTTTCCTATCACGCCGGGTCATCCCCGCCTGGTCCAGGAGGCCGGCGGTTCGCTCGACAGCGCCCTGGTTGGACGTGCGTGCCGCGAGCCGCACCGCATTCGCGATGCCGTCGGGCCCGGAGCTCCCGTGGCCGACCACCGCAACGCCCCGGAGGCCGAGCAGGACCGCGCCGCCCGTCGTGTCCGGATCGAGCCGGCGGCGCAGGCCGGCGAGCGAGGGACGAAGCAGAAAACCGCCCGCCGCGGCCACGGGGCCGGAGCGCGCCGCAGCGCGCACCGCATCCGCAACGGCCTTCGCCGTTCCCTCGATCGTCTTCAGGACGACGTTGCCGGTGAACCCGTCGGTGACGATCACGTCGGCCACCCCGGCGAGCAGCTCCCGGCCCTCGAGGTTGCCCCTGAAGTCGAGGCTTGTGGCGCTGGCCAGCCTCGCGTTTGCCTCGACCACCTCGGGCGATCCCTTGTTGGCCTCCTCGCCCACGGAGAGCAGCGCCACGCGAGGCCCCGCAACCCCGAGCACGGCCTCACTGAAGGCAGCCCCCAGATAGGCGAACTGCACCAGGTCATGCGCCCTGGCGTCGGCGTTCGCCCCCACGTCGAGCACCAGCGTGGGCGGCCCAGGCCGGCCCGGGACGAGGAGCTGCACAGCGAGCGCGGGGCGGCGGACGCCGTGGAGACGCCGCAGTGCGAACAGGGCGGCTGTCATCGCCGCCCCGGTGGAGCCGGCGCTCGCCATTGCCTGGGAGCGTCCCTCGGCCACATCTCGAGCGGCAAGGACGACCGACGCCCCCGGCCTGGACCGAACCGCGGCCACGGGCTCCTCGTCGTTGGTTATCTCCTCGAGGGCGGGCACCAGCTCCGCGCCGGCGATCTGCTCGACCGGGGCCAGTGCAGAGGGATCGCCGAACACTCGCAGCCGGATCCCATCCGCCGCGGCGGCTCGCACGCCGGCAACGATTGCCTCGGGCCCTCGCTCGGCGCCGCGACCGTCGAGGGCGACCGTCGGCACCGAGTTACTCCTCGGCCTCCGTGGTCTGAGTGGGGGCCGCCTCGGCGATCTCGTGTTCGATCACCTCGCGTCCAGCGTACGTCCCGCATACCGGGCAGACTCGATGCGGCAGGCGGGGGCTATGGCAGCGAGGGCACTCGTTCAGCCGCGGCGCGCTGACCGAGTGGGTCGCGCGGCGCTTGTCCCGGCGCGTACGGGAGGTCCGTTTCTTCGGGACGGCCATGCGAAGCGGGGATGGTAGCGGCCGCCCGGCTCGTCGTAGGCTAGCCTCCCCTACGCCCCTCAAAGGGCGCAGAAGGCACAGCCCAGCCGACCAACCGGAAGGAGCAGCGATGGCCTCGACCCTCCTCGACCTCACGCAGCAAGGAGACGTTGCCACGATCTCGGACGAGTCGAAGCTCGACAAGATCAAGCTGCTCACCCCCCAGCAGCTCTACGAGCTCTGGGAGCGCCAGCAGTGGCTCTCGCAGCAGATCGACTTCGCCCAGGACAAGGACGACTGGGCCGGGCTCACCGACGAGGAGCGGGAGTGGTTCGTCTGGGGAATGTCGGCGTTCTTCCTCGGGGAGGAGCGGGTGACGACCCAGTTCTCTGGGCTCGTGATGGCCTACGAGGACGAGCAGGAGGAGGCTTTTCTGACCACCCAGCAGGTCGACGAGGCGCGGCACATGCAGTTCTTCGACCGCTTCTACCGCGAGGTCGTGGGCATGGCCGATGCCGGCATCAGGGAACGTCTGGCGACGGTGCGTGAGAACGTCAACGACGACTTCGTGCAGCTGTTCGACGGGGCTTTGGTCGACGCGGAGAGGCGATTGATCGCGGACCCGGCCAACGTCGAGGCAAAGGTCGACTTCATCACCGCCTACCACATGGTGATCGAGGGCACGCTGGCGCTCACCGGCCAGTGGACGATCACCGACTACTGGGAGAAGACCGGCAAGATGCAGGGCTTTCTGGAGGGCTTCAAGAACGTCGCCCGCGACGAGCATCGCCACGTGGCCTATGGCACCTGGTACCTGAAGCGGGCCTGCGCGGGGAACGAGGCGCTCGCAAACCGCGTGCGCGCCACGCTCTCCGAGCTCCTTCCGATCGCTAGCGGGGTGCTGGTGCCGCCCGGGCAGGACCCGAACGACTGGGAGCTCCTTGGCTACACCTCAGAGCAGGTGAATCAGTTCGCCTACACCGCCCTGGCCCGGCGCCTCAAGGTGATCGGGGTGTCGCTGGTCGCGCCGGAACCCGCGCCCGCCTAGGTATCAATCGGCGACTCCTCGCTCGACACCATCCCCATAACTCCGCTGGGATGCTCCGCTGCGCGTCCGCTCCCGGCGGGCTAGGGCGCCAGCCTGACCCGGCAGGACCAACCGCATCTAGCGACTTCGTCGCTAGCCCGAACCGAGCTGGCGGAGTTTTTCCCAGCGGGGGTCGGGGGCCGGATCGTGGCGATGCTCGTCCGGATCGGCGTCGTTGAGCGAAGCGCCGCACACCGGGCACAGACCCTTGCAGTCGGGCCGGCACACGGGCTGAAGCGGTAGCGCCAGGGCCAGCGCGTCGTGCGCCCATGAGGCGAGGTCGAGCTGATCGTCCTCGATGTAGGGGCTGCGCAGCTCCTCGTCCTGGGTCCCCTGTTGCCCGACCTCGCGGGCATCGACGTCCACGGTCACGTCGGCGTCCTCCAGACAGCGCATGCACGGTCCCGAGACGTGGGCGGTGAACCGCATCCGGACCGCGTAGCCGGCGGCCGTCCGCGACAGGTCGAGGCGGGCGTCCACGGAGTCGCCCGCCGCGGCGTAAGCCTGGCCGCCTAGCTCGAGCCGCCCAGGGTCGGTCACCAGGTCAAGCCGACGTCCTTCGCCGGACCGCAGCGCGAAACGAGCCAGGTCGATGCTGTGATATGCCGCTGCCATCCCCGAATCGAGCTTAGCGTGAGCGCCCAATTCCACCTGGATCCCGAGACCTACCTCGACGAGATCCGAGCCGAGGTGCCGCGCTACGACGAGCTCCAGGAGCGGACCATCGAGGCGATCCCCTTCCCGCCCCGCAGGGTGCTCGAGCTCGGGGTGGGCACTGGGGAAACCGCCCGCCGGCTCAAGGCGCGATTTCCCGATGCGGAGCTGACCGGGTTGGACTCCCAGCCGGAGATGGTTTTCAAGGCGCGCGAGCTGGGGATCGAGGTGCGCCTGGCTCGGATGGAGGACCCGCTGCCCGACGGACCGTGGGACCTGGTGCTCTCCGTGCTCTCTGTCCACCACCTCACCGACGAGCAGAAGCGGGACCTGTTTCGCCGGGTGCGCGAGCAGTCCAGGGCGATCGTCATCGGAGACGTGGTCATTGCCGAGCCACAGGTGACGCCTCTGGAGGAGGGCGTCGACCTGCCCTCGCGCGCCGAGGACCTGGCCGAGTGGTGCAGCGGCGAGATCGTCTGGAAGGGCGACGACCTGGCCGTGGTCCGCGCCGTCTACCAGCAAAAGAGCCCGCACTGAAGCGGGCCCTTTAGAAGCCGCCTCGACCATGGCGGCACTCGCCTGTTGGGTACAGCGTAGCGCCCGCTACATACGATCCGCCCGCCCGCTACCGAGGAGGAGACGCTCATGTCGAAGCTGCTCTACACCAAGCGCGACCGGATCGCCTACCTGACCATCAACCGGCCGGAGGCCCGAAACGCGATCGACCCCGACGTCCACCGGCTGATGGTCGAGGCGTGGGCCGACTTCCGGGACGACGACTCGGTGGACGTCGCGATTCTCACCGGAGAGGGCGATGCCTTCTGCGCGGGCGCGGACCTGAAGACGTACATCCCGCCGATCATCAGCGGAGCGAGCCCCGGCAGGCTTCGCGAGATCGTTGAGCTGGGGCTGAACGGCTTCACCCGCGGCATGCATCGGATTCCAAAGCCGATCATCGGGGCGATCAACGGCTGGGCGCTGGCCGGAGGCCTGGAGACCGCGATGGCCTGCGACATCCGAATCGCCTCCGACCGGGCGATGTTCGGATCCTTCGAGGCGCGGCGTGGCTTTCACCATGGCGACGGCGGCCTGGTGAGATTGGTTAACACCTGCGGTGTCGGCGTCGCCATGCAGATGCTGCTCACCGCCGAGCCGATCGATGCCCGGCGGGCCCTCGAGTGCAACATGGTGGCCAACGTGGTCCCGCATGAGGACCTGATGGACGAGGCCGAGCTGACCGCAAGGCAGATCCTGCGCAACTCGCAGGCGGCGGTTCGCTCCGCGAAGCAGACGATCCTCGACGTCATCGGCCAGCCACTCGACTTCCAGCTCCGCACCGAAGCCTGGAACGCCTACACCTGCGCCGACCCCGAGGAAACGAAGGCCCTCTTGGAGCGCTTCTACGAGAAGACCGACGCGGGGCGCGCCGGAACGCACGGGACCGAGCTGTGAGACGCGCCGTGGTGACGGGCGCAGCCCGCGGAATCGGGGCGGCAATCACCGCGTTGTTGCGCTCCGGCGCGATCGAGGTGGTCACCATGGATCGTGAGGAGGGCTGCGACCACACGCTCGATTTGGCCGTCGACCCCATACCCGAGCTCGGCCAGGTCGACATGTGCGTATCCAACGCCGCGATCACCGACACCGTGGCGCCCGCCCACCGGATGACGCCGGAGCAGTGGGCGCGGGACATCGAGGTCAACCTGACCGGCGCCTTTCGGGTCGTCCAGGCCTGCCTGCCGGGAATGCGCGAACGGAACTGGGGAAGGATCGTGGTGATCTCGAGCGGCGCTGCCCGCTCGGGGCTCCCCGGTCAGGTGGCGTACTCCGCCTCGAAGGCCGGGCTGATCGGGATGATGAAGACGGTCGCCGCCGAGAACGTGCGCCGGGGAATCACCGCGAACGCGGTCCTTCCGGGCATGGTCGGAACCGAGAAGGTGAGGGCGATGCCCGCCGAGATCCTCCAGCGCCTGATCGAGACCCTGCCCGCACAGCGCCTGGCCGAACCGGCAGAGGTCGCCGCCCTGGTGGCCTTCCTCGTCTCGGAGGAAGCCGGCTACATAACCGGCGAGGCGATCGCAATCGACGGCGGCGCATCGCTCAACACCCTCTCGCTGACCCGGGAGCAGCGCTAGGCCCGAGCGGGGCCGGAAACGCCGTAGCGCTTGAAGTGGCGGGCCGGGATATCCGCAGGGTCCTTGTACCAGTACCAGGTGCAGGGATCGCGGTCGAAGTCATCCGGGGGGTCGGACGGGTAGACGGGGTAGCCGATCCACCGGATCGGCAGGGCCTCGTTCATGAACGCGCAGTGCGTGCAATAGAGCGGGAACCCGGCTCGCCCATAGCTCCAATCGTGGGCGCCGTCGGTCACCCCCCAGCCCTCAGGTCCGTAGCGGCGGTTTCTCCATAGGCGCTGGCCGGAGCCGCAGGGATTCATCGTGAACGTGAGCTTCTCGTCGTCCTCTGCGATCTCGAAAGCCCCCGGCTTGGGACCCACCCCGCTGGTCGAGTGCGCGCGCCAGGTTGCCGCGAGCGCCGCGGCGACCTGCCGCCGGTCCGTCTTTGCGATCGTCTCGACGGGGCGGCGCCAGCTCCGCTCGAGGCTCCACTGCCATGCCTCCTCGACCCCGTCGTCCCCGAGCTTCTCCTTGATGAACGAGATCAGCCCGGCCACGCCGTCGACGAGCAGGTCGTGCATGAACTGGGACTCGTGCCTCATCTCCTCGCAGAGCCGTTTCGCCTCCTCGGCCTCGCCCCGTTCGAGCGCCTCGATCGCCCTCACCATCGTCGGTCGCGCCATCTCACGCAGCTCCTCGTCCGAGAACCACCTCTCGCCCATCTCACACCTCCGTTCGCGGGCGCCGAGCGTATCGGTGTCAGGACCCCGGCTCCCGCCACATCTGCCACAGCGGCGGGCCGTCTGAAGGGAGGTTGAACTCGCCGGTGACCACGAAGCCGTGACGCTCATAGAGCGCCCGGCTCCGCACGGTGCTCGCCTCCAGATACGCGGGAACCCCCTGCGCGTCGAGCGTCTCGAGCGCAGGGTGCATGAGCTTGGAGCCGATCCCTCTCCCCTGCGAGTCGGGCTCGACGCCCATGATCGCCAGATACCAATGGGCGGGCTTGCGCGGATGCTTCCCTTCCACCCGCATTCTGGTGCGAAAAGCCAGGGGCAGCCGCCTGCCGAACACCCTGACCATCGGGGGCATCTCCCGAATGGTCGCCCTGGCCGGAACCCTCCATTGCAGCGGCGGCGCCCAGATCGCCGCTCCCTGCACGTCGTCCGTGGTCCAGACGAGTCCGTGCGGCAGCGCGATGGCGCGCAGCTCGGTTTCGAAGAACAGCCTCAGCCTGGGCACGCGGTCGCTCGCCCGCGGCAGAAGATGTGACCACGCGGGGTCGGCGTGGAAGGCGCGCGCGAGGGCTTCGGCGAGGCGCGGGACGTCCTCGACTGCCGCGCGCCGGACCGTTTAGCCGACCTCTGCTGGCTCTTCCTGCTCGCGCCCGGCGAGGCGGTCGCGCCCGCGGCGAACGGCGGCGAGGAACTTCTCCAGGTTGACCTCGAGCGTGGAGAGGATCTCGTCGGCGTAGTCCTCGGCGCCCAAGCGAATCGAGCGCTCGGTCTCCCGCGCGTCCTCGATGATCTCCTCGGCGGCGCGCTCGGCCTGCTTGTAGACCTCCTCCTCGGAGATCAGCCGCGACTGCTGGTCGCGGGCCTCCTTGACCACCCGCTCGGCCTCGCGCTTGGCCTCGGCGAGCATCTCCTGGCGCTCCTTGACGATCCAGCGCGCCTGCTTGATCTCCTCGGGAATCGTCGCCCGCATCTGATCCAGAAGGTCGTAGATCTCCTCGCGATCCACGCGCACCTGGTCCGTGAGCGGCACGGGCCGCGCGTTGTGGATCAGGTCATCGAGTTTGTCGATCAGGACCAGAACGTCCATGAGAATCGTGAAAGCTTACGCGGAGCGGCGGATTTGCGGGCGCACAGTCGATATTTCGGCGCCGAATTGCAAGCTCGCGCCCGCGCGTGGATCACGGCATCTACCGCTTCAGACGCTCCACCAGAGCCTCCGCCACCGGCGGCGGGACCAGGTTGGAAACGTCGCCGCCGAAGGTCGCGATCTCCTTGACCCCGCTCGACCGGATGAAGCTGTGATCGGGGGAGGCGAGGATGTAAACGGACTCGATATCCGGCGCCAGGTTGCGGTTGAGCTGGTTCATCTCGAACTCGTATTCGAAGTCGGAGATCGCGCGCAACCCTTTCACGATCGCGTTCGCGCCGTGCTGGCGGGCGAACTCGACGAGGAGGATCGAAAAGGCTTCGACGCTGACGTTGCCGACGCCATTTTCGGCGATCGCTTGCTCGAGGAACGCCTTGCGCTCCTCGGCAGTGAACAGGGTCGTCTCCTTGCGGACCGGCTGGTTGACGACCCCCACCACGACCCGGTCGAAGACCCTTGCCGCGCGGGCGATGATGTCCAGGTGCCCGTTGGTCACCGGATCGTACGTGCCCGGGCAGATCGCCACTCGTCCGTCTGTCATTCCCGGGGCTCCAGGTGGTGGATGCGGATCAAGGTGTCGCCGTAGCGTCGCTCGGCGATCAGCGGCATGGACAGCCGGATCGGTCGGCGCGCGGCGCTCTCGCAGATCAAGCGCCCGCCCTCCGCGAGCCGGCCAGGGATGAGCGAGTCGAGTTCCCCCTCAAGACGGTCGGCGAGTCTATACGGCGGGTCGCAGAAGATGACGTCGAAGCGCCCGCGTGAGCGGCGGAGGTAACGCAGGGCGTCGGAGCGGACAACCGCCACACGCCTCTCCAGCCCCAGCTCGCGCACGTTGCGGTGGGCAAGGGACACGTGCGTGTCGACCAGTGTCGCCCGGGCCGCTCCCCTAGAGACGGCCTCGATGCCGAGCGCCCCGGTGCCGCAGTAGAGGTCGAGGACGCCGGCGCCGCCGATCCCTCCGAGGATCGCGAACAGCGCCTCGCGAACCCGGTCCGCGGTCGGCCGCAGGGCCGCCGAGCGCCGGGGCGGCGCCGCCAGGCGGCGACCCTTGAGCTCGCCTGCAACGACCCTCATCTAGGCCGCTATCGGCTCAGCTCGCTCGTCGCCGAAGCGCTCCCGGGCGGCGTCGAGCAGCGGGCCAAGCTCGGGCGCGTCGAGCGATCCGTGCCGGTCGAGCAGCTCGAGCAGCTCGCGCCGCGCCTCGGTGAGAACCGCGACGTCCTCCGGAAGCTCCGCGACTCGAAAGCGCGGGAGGCCGTGCTGGCGAGTGCCGAGGATCTCCCCCTCGCCCCGCAGGGCCAAATCGACCTCCGCCAGCTTGAAGCCATCCCGCTCGGCCTCGATCGCCTCCAGACGGCGCCGCGCGAGCTCGGAGCCGGGATCGCCGAACAGGATGCAGTGCGAGGGATGCTCGCCGCGGCCCACGCGGCCGCGAAGCTGATGAAGCTGGGATAACCCGTATCGCTCCGCACCCTCAACCAGGATCACGGTGGCGTTCGCGACGTCGATGCCCACCTCGATCACGCTGGTCGCCACCAGCACGTCGGTCCCGCCGGTCGCGAACCGCTCCATCGCCTCCTGTTTCTCGCGGGACGGCATCTGCCCGTGCAACAGGCCGACCTCGAAATCCGCGAACTCGCCGGCGCGCAGCCGGCCCGCCTCCTCGGCCGCCGCCTTGGCCTCGAGCTTCTCAGATCCCTCGACCAGCGGACAGACGACATATGCCTGGCGACCCTCGCGCAGCCGCTCGCGGATGAACTCGTAGGCTCCGGCTCTCTTCTCCTCCCCCACCGCCCAGGTCTCGACCGGCCTGCGCCCAGCCGGGAGCTCGCGAAGAACGGTGGCATCCAGATCGCCGTAGGCGGTCAGCGACAGGGTGCGTGGGATCGGCGTCGCGGTCATGTGGAGGACATGAGGTGCCGCCCCAGCGGACCCCCTGGCGTCGAGCGCGGCGCGCTGGCGGACGCCGAAGCGATGCTGCTCGTCGACCACGCAGACCGCGAGGCGGTGGAAATCGACGTCGGGCTCGATCAGAGCGTGCGTGCCCACCACCATCGCCAGCTCGCCGGAGGCGAGCCGCCCAAGCGCCTCGCGTCGCCTCGCGGCCGGCGTCGCGCCGGTCAAGAGCGTGAACGGGACCGCCGAGTGGGCGAGCAGGCGATCCAGGGTGGCCGCGTGCTGCTCGGCCAGCGTCTCGGTGGGCGCCATCAGGGCCGCCTGATGGCCGGATTCGACGGCGCGCAGCATGGCGTACGCCGCGACGACGGTCTTGCCCGACCCGACCTCCCCCATGAGCAGGCGCTGCATCGGGCGCTCGGACCCCAGCTCGGAGTCGATCTCGGCGACGGCCCGCCGCTGATCGCCCGTGAACTCGAACGACAGCGACCCGAGCCAGCGCGTCACCAACTCGCCGCGGTCACCCAGGGCGATGCCCGGCCGCCGTGCCTCACGTCCCCGGCGCCGAGCGGCCAGCGCCACCTGGTGCAGGAACAGCTCCTCGAAGGCCAGCCTCTCCCGGGCCCGCTCCGCCTCGTCCAGGTCCTTCGGAAAGTGCGCGACCGCGAGCGCATCGCCGGCTCCCGCCAGGCGGCGGCGGGCGCGGAGCTCCGCCGGCAGCGGCTCCAGCGCGTGGCGGGCCAGCGGCATCGCCTGCCAGGCCCACTCTCGCAGCCGTTGCGCTCGCAGCCCCTCAGAGGCGGGGTGCACAGGAACGAGCCCCGTCGTGTGGATCCCGGTCGGGCCATCGACGTCCGCGAACTCGTGTGCCTCGACCCGGAACCCGGAACGGTCGAGCTTTCCATGGGCCAGCAGCCGCGTGCCCGCTTGCAGACGCTCGGCCAGCCAGGGTTGGTTGAACCAGACCGCCTTCGCTGGGCCCGACTCGTCGGCCACCGTCGCCTCGACGATCACCAAGCCGCGACGGCGCGTCGGCCGCAGGCGCACCGAGCGCACCTCGACCTCCACCGTCGCCTGCTCGCCGATCCCGAGCTCCGAGAGGGGACGGGGTGAAGCGAGGTCCCGGTAGGAGCGCGGGACGTGCGTCAGCATCTCGCCAACGGTTGCGATCCCGAGGTCGGCCGCGGCAGCGGCGAGCCTGGGGCCGGCGCCGCGGAGCGTCGTCAGCGGGGCGTCGAGCATGCTCGGGCGTGGCGCCGAGCGAAGCGCCACCGAGCCGAGCCCCTCGCGGTCCTGCTGCCCTCCGGTCCCGAACGCGCGCGGCGCCTCAGGCTCCGCCGCGTTTCGGGGGTCGCCAATGGTCGCAGGCGCGCCGCTCATCGCTCCAAGGCTACGGCGGCGCGGGGCCGGAACCCCCCTGGCTCACCCGCCGCCGGTCAGGCTTGCGCCGCTGCGAGCTCCGTGTCGCTCACCTGCCCCGTGGGCTTGATGTTCTGGTTGAGGCGGAACAGGTTGGTCGGGTCGTAGCGATCCTTGAGCGCCTGAAGCCGCGCGTAGGTCTCCGGACCGAAGGCGGCACGAACCCGGTCCTCGCCCTCCTCGCCGATGAAGTTGAGGTAGGCACGACC
>Ga0134122_10001693_pt1 | contig 16016 bp, 16 predicted proteins | sample KB302_FD_96461 | JGI IMG/M metagenome (GOLD analysis project Ga0134122, IMG submission 96461) | Terrestrial soil microbial communities without Nitrogen fertilizer from Kellogg Biological Station, Michigan, USA - KB3-0-2 | ecosystem: Environmental > Terrestrial > Soil > Unclassified ... | reverse complement strand
CGGCCATAGGTCGCGTGCCGGGTTGCCATCTCGACATAATAGGGGATGCGCTGGACGCTCTCGATGCCGTGCGCGAATTTGCAGAACGGCGAGGCGATCAGCACCTGGCGCTCTTCCTGGAATGCGCCCATGCCGCCACGATAGGTCTCCGAGGCGCCGCCCAACAGCAGCATCGGCCAGCAGTTCTGCTGGGCATTGGCGAGGCCGGCCAGACCGTGCACCACGCCCGGGCCGGTTACGACAATGCAGGCGCCGGGGCGGCCGGTCAGATAACCGTAGGCCTGCGCCGCGTAGGAGGCAGCCTGCTCGTTGCGCATGCCGATATAGGCGACGCCTTCGTTCTGCGCGGCCGCGGCAATCGGCGTAACCGGAAACCCGACGACCCCGAACAGGTGATCGATGCCCTGCTGTTTGAGGCTCCTTGCTAGCAAGGTAGCGCCGTCGACTTCGCTCATGCTTTCCTCCTGACCGAAAGACTTGCACTGCGAGACTACGCATTAATTGCCGGGCCGCGAAAGGGGGTCGGTAAACGGAAAGCGCCTCTTGGCGCTCGGAAAGGCCATCGCCGACGCGGCGGGAGGATGCCGGCGACGAGGGAATTGGGCACATCGAGGCTATGCGCCAAGGTCGATCCTCGTTGATCGAACAGGGGAACGGGCCAACCACCCCCCGTTGATGGCGCCCTTTGCGGCGACGGATGAGGGCGACGGCCCTCGAACTATGTCGATATTTTGTTAGGCCAAGCGCAAGGCAGCGCGAAAGCTGCCATGCGCACGAGCCCCAGGCCCACGTCGGCTCGCCTCTCCCATGCGGGCCAAGCCCGCTGGGGCGGTCGATACGCCCTCCATGCTCAGGCATGACGCTAGGCAGGAAAGACAGTTATGATCCGCAAAACCCTCTTTTGGGGGGCTGGGGGCGGGAGATAATGCACTCCATTCGGGGATAGTAGGCCATGCGCCAAACCGCACGAAACGGCTGCCGCGCCTCGGGCGTCGCAGCATCGCGATGGACGATCACGGCAGGTGTTATCAGCATCGCGGCGATGGTTGGAAATCCAGTCCAGGCCATCCCGTTGGGCGACAACACAGAGGAGGCTTGCGCGGCTCTGGTCAAGGAGGGTCTCCCGGCTTCGGTTATCGGCCTACCAAGCGGCGCCGCTGCGATCGAGAGCGCGGCGATCGTTGCGGCGGTGCCCTTTGCCGTAGCCGAGCAGGGACCCACGCCGGGCGCGCGCATCACACCGGCAACCCCATCTTTCTGCAAAGTTCTTGGCCACATCAAACCGATCGACCCCAAGGCGCCTAACATCAATTTCCAGATCAACTTGCCGCTCGACTGGAACGGCCGATCGGTCCAATACGGCGGCGGCGGCTTCAATGGGGTGCTCATCACAGGGTTGGCCCTGCCGCCAGCGCATCCTTTCGACCAGCCGTCGCCATTGGCGCAGGGTTTCGTCACCTATGGGACCGATTCTGGCCACCAGGCAAAGCCGGGCGAAGAACCGCCGACCTTTGCCGCCAACGACGAGGCTTTCGCCAACTTCGCGCATCTGGCCTACAAGAAAGTGCGCGATGTTGCCGTAGCGATCATGCAGCGCGCTTACGGCAGGAGGCCAGAGAAGCTCTACTTTGTTGGCTCCTCGGAAGGCGGGCGCGAAGGCCTCACCATGGCGCAACGCTATGCTGCAGACTTTGACGGCATCTTTTCGCGCGTGCCGGTTATCAACTGGGCAGGGCTGCAGCACGCGGGTTGGCGCAGCGGTCTAGCGACCATGGGCGACGGCTACCTGTCTGCCGCCCACGTCAAGCTCGTACATGAGGCCGTACTGAGGACGTGTGACGATGCCGATGGCACCGCAGATGGCATTGTTTCCAATGCCGTGGCCTGCAAAGCGGCTTTCGATGTCAATAGCCTCGCGTGTGCCGCAGGACAGCGCGGCGACAGATGTCTTACCCCCGCCCAGCTGAGGGCAGTTGAGACGTTGCATGCTTCGTTCAAGTTTTCAGCCCCCCTTGCCAACGGCCTCGACGACTATCCCGGCTGGGGCGTCTCTGGCGAGGCCACGCCTGGCTTGGCGGCAACGGGTGGCTGGCGTTCGTGGTGGCTGGGCTCGACGCCACCGGCGCAGCCCCCCGCAGCCAGCAACGGCATCGCCTGGATCTACGGTAGCGGCGGTATCCGGCACGTCTTCGCGCGCGATCCCAACGCCGACATTACGAGCTATGACCCCGACAAACACCTGTCCCGCATTCGGGAGGTTTCGGCACTGATGGATTCGACCAATCCGGATCTGTCCACATTTGCGGGACATGGCGGCAAGCTGATCGTGCTCGAGCATATGGCCGACTATGCGCAGAGCCCCTATGCCGGCATTCGTTATTTCCAGGCGGTGCAGCGCAAGATGGGGGTCGACCGCGTCGCTGACTTTATGCGCCTCTACACGGCTCCCGGTGTCGATCACGTTGGCTCGGGTGCGCCTGCCAATGTCGACATGCTGTCAGTGCTCGTCGCTTGGGTCGAGAGGGGCAACGCCCCCGGCGAGCTCACGATAACCGAGCAGAGCTTGGAGGCTTCTCCCAAGGTCGTGCGGGCTCGGCCCCTCTGCCCGTGGCCCGCCTGGCCGAAGTACAAGGCCGGCGATGTCGACGCGGCCCAGAGCTTCGCGTGCGTGCAGTGACGCCGCGCAAGCAGCCTCTGGCAAGCCCGACCTCCTCGCCACAACAGCGACGGCCCGCCACCTTACTGTCGTCACATCTCGGTCCACAGTCGGGGCCTGGCGCGGCCATTGCGGAGGGGTTTTGTCATGGCGGGCGGAAGCAGGGCGCGTTGCGCCTGGCGGCGTTGCTCCTGCTGGGCCCGGTGCCCGGGATCGTGCCAACGGACATTGCACGGGCACAAAGAAGCACACCCGCCGCCGCGCTCGAGGCGGAAGTCGACAGGCTCTACAAGGCAGGCAAGTACGCTGAGGCGACCGAGATTGCCAATGAGGTCCTCGCCATCCGCGAGAAGACGCTGGGGGCCGAGCACCCGGAGGTCGGCACCTGGCTCAACGACTTGGCTGTATTGTACCGCGCGCAAGGGCGCTACCGCGACGCCGAGCCGTTGTATAGGTGCAGCCTCGCCATCCGCGAGACGGTGCTGGGAACTGAACATGCCACCGTCGGCCAGTCGCTCAACCGCCAGAGGCCACAACCTGAGGCCGTGTTAGTGCCGCCAAACCTCCCGGCGCCAGTCGGCGTCGCCCGTTTGCTTGCTTGGCACTTCCTTTTGGGCTTTTCGATGCAGCGATTTTACGCTGCCGGGTGCGGTTACGCTGGGCACAACAAGTGGCCGGCTCGCTGCCGGCATTGACGCGGCGCCCTCACCGACCACGACGAATGGCGCCCAGTTGGCGGGATGCGCGTTGCGATCACCGCTATCCAAGAGCCGGAGCATCGATCGCCGCAGCGCCTCGGCACGCCCAATGGTCGGGTTGTCCTTGAGCTCAGCAAAAGCCCCACTGGTGAGGGCAACGGCAGACTGGGAGTCGACGTACCAGTGGGACACGAGCAGAGCTCGCGAGCCCGCATAGAAGAACGCCCGCGCCAGGCCCGACAATGCCTCACTGTCGACCTTGTCGCCGCCGGCAGTGTTGCAGGCCGACATCACCACCCAGTCGGCGTCAATCTTGAGTTGGGCCACCTCCGAGGCCGTCAATAGCCCATCATCTTCGTCGCTTGCCAGTAGCGGGGGCGTTAGTATGAGTGCCGGCTCGGCGCGCGATTGCGCAATGCCTTCTGCCTCCCCCGGCAAAAGCCCGTGCGTAGCAAAGTGCAAGACGCGGGCGCGCTTCAGTTCACCGTCTGCGGATAGCGCCTTGAGCACGCGCTCTGTGGCCCGCTCGCCGAGATAGACCGAAGTTTGCGACGCACCCAGGAGCTGCGCAACCATACAGAGCTCGTCTGTTGTTTCGGGAAGGGGTGCTTGCTGGCGAAGCTCATCGACATCGGCGAGCGGGCCGCGGCGGGCTGCCAGCAGCGGGCGCGCGATCGCGCGAGGGCTGGCCGTGGCGCCGCCGCCGCTGGATGCTCCCAGGCAGTTCTGCCTCGCCCAAGCCCGGCGATCGCTACCGTCCGGTCCAGATAACAGTGGGTTGCCGAAACCGATGAATGCCAAGCTGGCTTGAGTTTGGCGGGGAAGTCTGCGCAGTGTGCCAAGGCTCGCGACCGAGGGCAGCACACTGACGGCGGCGTGCCGCGCCAACCAGTCCGCCTGGGCATATTTGACCGGTTCCACGAGCAGTTCCGCAGCAGGTTCGCTGACGATCAGGGCGTGGAACGGTAGAGTCGTAAGCGGGCCTGAGGCGACGACCAGGATGTGCTTTGCCGCGACCAGGTCCGCAATCTGGCCGAACAGAACCCGGTAAAGCTCGTGCGCCCGCGCGAGATCGAAAGGCAACCCAGCGCCATCGCCGGGTAACGCGAACGACCGCAGAAGCTCAAGACAGCGACGGCTGCCGTCGCCCTGCCACTCTCCGACGGCGTCGAGCCCGCAGCGCAGCGCCTTGACATGATCGGCGAGCGACCTTGAGCCGAGGGCAATTTTGATCCACCGGATTTCGGATCGTGTCACCGCCCAAAGGTAGGTGTCGTTTCGGGTTGGCACAAAGAAAACCAGTGCCTCATCGCTGCCAAGCAATTTGACGACGTCGTTGAGCGGCAGTGGCGTCGTTCCCGTCAAAGTGGCGTAGTCGGGAAAATGCTCCGCCAAGGTGTCTCTTATCGCCTTGAGACGCATGCTGCTTGCCTGGGATTTCGCTGCCAGCACCTGCTCGGCCGCGGAATTTCGCGCCTGCGCAGGTTGCGACACGGCCGCGATCAGCGCGCGATCGGCCGCTCGGACCTCCTCAGCGAGGTCCTGGCTCTCACGTATGAGCTCTGCAAGGCGACCGTCGGCGGCAGCCATGCGCACCGACATTCGTGCAATAGCCGAAGCGGCGCCCATTCCCGTGACCCATTGTGCGCTCTCGAAGGCCTCGGCACGCAGGCGCAGCGCGGCTTCTGTTTGACTTCCTTCTGCCGCGTGATATGCCGCCACGACGAGACCCAGGAATGGGTCGGCGTTGTTTGTAATTTCGATCTGTCGACCCTCCTCGGATGCAACAGATCCCGTGGCTCGGCGCGTGATCCAGATTGCGCTGGCACGCTTGAAGGCAGTTAAAGCCGCATCCCATTGGTGAAGATCGAGATGGTGCGAGGCCAGGTTGTGCAGGGTGACGGCCACCTCGGGATGAGCTGAACCCAAGGCGGCCTCGCGCACCTTGAGCGCTCTGTGAAGCAGCGGACCCGCCTCTTCGTGCTGCCCCACGTTGTCGAGAATACTTGCAAGGTTGTTGAGACTATTGCCCGTCAGCGGATGGGTGGGGCCCAAGGATCGCTCGCGAATCGATAGCGAGCGGCGTGCAAAAGGCTCAGCCTCCGCGAACCGGTTGCTCTGGTGTAGGATCGCACCAAGGTTGTCCAGGGCAATTGCGACCGCTGGATGGTCGGCACCGAAATGCGCTTCGCGGATGGCCAGCGAGCGCCGATACAAGATCTCGGCCTCTTGCAAGCGTTGCTGAGCGCTGATGGCGTGAGCCAGATTGTTTGCCCGGGTAGCAATGTCGGGATGATCCGGCCCGAACGCCGTCTCCGTGATGGTGAGGGCCCGCCGCAGGAGGCCCTCTGCCTCACTTGCCCGACCTTGATAGGTAAACAGTGATGCGAGGTTGGCGAGCTGGTTGGCAACGTCGGGATGATCCGGGCCGAGCGCCCGTTCCATGCTGTCAAGGCTTCGGCGATAAAGTATTTCGGCCTCCGCATAGCGCCCCTGGCGGACATGGAGCTCGCCGAGATTGTTTGCCACCGTCGCGGCGGCAACGCTTTCCACTCCGAACAGGGCTTCCTGGATCCTAAGGCTCTCCCTGAGCTGCGCCTCGGCGGCCGCCAATTTGCCCTGCTCCTTATAAACGACGGCCAGATTGTTGAGTGTCACCGACACATAGGCATGCTCAGCCCCCAGAGACTGACGAAAGCCAGCCAGCGCCCGTTGAAAAAGCGCTTCGGCTTCGGCATAACGCGCCTCGCGGTACCGCACCCGAGCGATGCTGACCAACGTCATAAGCGTATCAGGATGACTATTTCCCAACTCTCTGTCACGGATAGCCAAAGCGCGCGTCAGGAGTTGCTCGGCTTCCCGATATTGTGCCCGATCGATCGCAATGTACGATAGGCTCGCCAGCACCTGCGCCACCGTTGGGTGCACGGTGCCGTGTGCCTTCTCATAAATGGTCAAGGCACGCCGCAGCATCGGCTCCGCCTCGTCGAGCTGTCCTTGTAGGCGATGCAGGTCGGCGAGCGTGACAATGGCCATCGCTGCCATCGGATGCTCATTGCCAACCATTCTCTCCATCTCGGTGACCAATTCCTGACCGAGCGGAATGGCCTCGGCGTAGCGGCCGGCCTTCGACAGCTCCGTTATGCGCCGCAGCAACTGCAAGGGATCGGGCGACTGAGCTCTCGCCGTCGCCGCGGCAAACAACCCCTGCAACACCACGGCAATGAGCAGCCCGACAACGAAGCATTTGTAGCTGCACCGCATTGCAATCTTGTCCCCTGCCGAAAGGTGCCCGGCCGCTTCTGACATTTTCGTGGGGCCGCGGTATGGCGTCTTAGAGCGATAGCGATGATCGTTTGGCACTACGCACCGGTAAATCAGCACCGCTCAGGCTCTGGATGATCATTGCATAGCCGCAAACAGCCGACGCGTGATCGCCTCTGCTTCTTCGAACGACTGCGCCACGTGCCGAGCCCCGGCCGAGCAGAGCCGCTCTCGCTGAGCGCCCTGGATGTGAGAGGCGGCCAATATGCCAATGACCGTCATTCCGGCTGCGATTGCTGCCGCAACGCCTGATGGGCTGTCCTCAAGAACCACGCTCCGAGAGGGTGGAATTCCCATCTGTTGGGCGGCGTAGAGGAAAATATCTGGATGCGGTTTGCCTCGTGCGACAAGTGAGGCACTGAAGACGTTTCTGCCGAACTCGGATTGAAGTCCAAGCACTTCGAGGCACAAGGCCAGGCGATCAGGTGAAGATGAGGAGGCGATGCACCTCGGCACCTGGGCGAAGGCATCGAGATAGCTGCGCGCGCCATCTACCAGCCGCAGTTCTTGGCGAAAGCGCCCCAGCGTTCGTGCTTGACAGTCTAAGGCAAAGGTCGGCGGCAGCGCCCGACCGAGTGAACCTTCCACGGCGCTCATGACTTCGGTGAACCGCTTGCCCATGTACAAACTGTAAGCGTCCTGCAAAGTGGTCGGCACTCCGAGCTCCGTCACCATCTCCGCGAGCACTGCATTGGCCACGACCTCACTGTCGGCGATCACCCCGTCGAAGTCATAAATTAACAAAGGCCCCATTGCCCTCCCCCTTGTGCTAGCTATCGCCCAGAGGCGAGCGGATAGTTGCCCGGAACATGCAAGCGAGCAAGTTCGGCTCGCGAGCGCGCGGCGATGGCACCGCCCCGCACTGGATAATCTGCCGCCGATCCGGTCCGTGGCGCCTTGATCTGCAAAAGCGCACAAGCTCCAGGACCCGCAAATTGCAGGACCGCGACCGCCTCGCGCGATGCAGCAATGATGTGGCACCCAGTGCTCTGCAGTGATCGGGCCAATTTGGCCACAGGCAGACCGCCCATCCGTTCGCACGGCGCTGAGCCAGCCGATGCGGCAGGCAGACAATGAAGGCGCTTTCTTTGACCCTGCTAACGCCGGCTCTGCTCGATGGGCTTTTCTGTGAGAACGCCGCGTTGCTGCAGCGCTTCTAGCATTCCATAGACGTCCTCATCGGAGAGCTTGTTGCCCCTTTTGACGGCTCGGGGCAGCTGGCCCGCCGTCTCTGGGTTGGAAGCCAAATATGCGTCGAGCCAACCCCGTGCAGTTTTCGGATCAAGGGCACGGATGTTGGCAGGCGCCAGACGGCGCCCCGGCGGCGCGCTCTTGTTTCGTGCGATCTGGCGGACGGCGACGCTCCTGCTCGCCCGTTCAAAGGCTCGCCGGGCGAGAGTGCCCCCCTCATCACCGTCGGCCGCGGCCTCGGCGAGGAGATCGGCATCCGAACTGGCCAAAATGTCCTCCACAAGCGTATCGGTCAGCCCGTCGAGACGAGACGATTGGCCTTTGTTGTTTTGGCTCATGGCGTCCAATCCTTTGGGTACGCTTTGTCGATCCGGCGGCGTATGAGCCGTCTTTTGCTGGCGAACTCAGTCTCGCTCAGTCCAAAAAGGGAGCGCAACTGTGCCCCCGCAAAACCATCCATGATGCCTTCGAGCAGGCGTTGCGCGAGACCGTCATCGATGAAGAGGGCAAGTACGGCCGCCTTCAGGCGCGCTGCCTCCTCGTTGACCGCCAGCACCTCATCGGCGACGGGAGCGCTGTCGCGGACCTGCAGGACGACGTCCTGCAAGCTACCCGCTGCCGTAACCAGACTCATCTCCGGCCGTCGTTTTCGGGCTTTGCGCCAGTCAGAAGCGATGCTGCGCATGACGCCGGCCAGGAAGTGGACGATGTCGAGCGTGCGCGCGCATTGTCGCGTTCCGTCGAGCGCACGCTGAAATGCCTCCTGCAGCAGGTCATCCGCTCCGAAGGCGGCATCTCGGCACAATGCTCGTGCCACCTTGTGAAGCCGAAGCCAATCGGCCGCGGTCAAAACGGAAATAGATCGTTTGACCTCCACCTGCGTCAACAGTGACGCCCCAGAGTGCCTCGGTTGCAAAGTCGAGAGCCTCCCTTTTTCTACCTATGCGCCAACCGAGGCCCGGTACGGACATAGGCGATCAATGTCTGGGTGCAAGGCCGATTGGCGCATGTATCTTCGAGCACCGACACCCTCATAGAGCGCGGATAAGGACCGGGAACAACCATGCCCTCGATCGACGCCACCGTGGACGAATTCCGAAATTTCTACGCCAGTTGCATGGCAGCTGCCGCGCGCCAGCCTACCTGGCCGCCAGGCTATGCCTGGCAAACCCGGCTCGAGGGGGCGTTCGAAGCTGTGCCAAGAGAAATGTTCCTTCCACCTGGCCCATGGCACATTCAAGCTGTGCCGGATGGCTATGTCGAGACGCCCAACGCGGATATCAGGTTCCTCTATCAGGATGTCCTGGTGGCGATCGACAAGGAGCGAGGGATCAACAATGGCCAACCGAGCATTCACGCCCGGTTCATGGGCCAACTCGAACCGCGGCCGGGCGAGACGGTCGTGCACATCGGCGCGGGTACAGGATATTACACCGCCATCCTGTCGGTGCTTGTGACACCGGGCGGGCGGGTTTCTGCCTTCGAGTTGCACGAGGATTTGGCGGCGCGCGCTCGCCACAATCTGCAAACCTTCGACAACATTTCCATGACAACGGGCGACGCCACCGGGCTGCGGCTGCCCGAAGCCGATGTGATCTACGTGAATGCCGGCGTCATCAGGCCGCCGCTCAATTGGTTGCTGGCCTTGCGGTGCGGCGGCCGCATGGTCGTGCCGTGGCGGCCGGCGGCTGATATCGGAATCGCCCTATTCATCAGGCGCACCGCCAGCGGCTTTGCTGTCGATCCCGCGATGCCTGCTTGGTTCATTCCTTGCGTCGGCGCCTCCAGCGGCTCGCCGGGCGACAAGCCCCCTGGGCTCGACCGTGCCTGGGCCAGTCGGGCTCTGTATCTGAAGGCGGAGCGAGCGCCTGACGCCACCGCGACCGCTATCTACGATGAGATCTGGTTCTCCTCTGAAAGGCCCTCGCACACCAACCCAGCACCGCCCTGATCGGCCGTGCTTGCGGACGGCCGTTCGCGGCCAAAACATTCCGTCTTGACCGCCTTGCAGCACGAGCGCAGCGGGCACCCCCGAATATGAGCTCCAGGCTGGACGCCAGTTTCAACAAGGCTTGTGACGACGCCGCCAACTCAATTCCGGCACTGCCCACGTAACCACAAGGAGGTAACCACAGAAGGGCTGTGATGGGCCCGGCAGCACGCATGGGCGAAAAATTCCGCACAATGCCCAAGCTGCTTTCGCCAACCCATCGCGCCCCGCCAACTCGGGAACGATGTCCCTGAGGGGACGTTACGCCCCAGGGTCCTCAAAGCAGGAGATCACCATGGCAAAGTCAACGGCACAGCCGAGGCAATCGGATACAGCTCAGCCAGAGACTTCAGTCATCGGGCTGCCGATCTATGATTCCGACGGGACAAAGATTGGTGAAGCCACACAAGTCGGAATGCACGAAGGACAGCAAGCCATAGCGGCTCAGTTGGAGCCGTCCTTGATGGGGGCAAAGGTTGTTATTCCGGCGAAAATGATGACTCAACACGGCGACCGACTTGAGCTTCCGATGACAGCCGAGCAAGTCAGAAGCCAGATTTCTAAGCCATAACGCGAGGAGCCTTTCGCACCGCGATCCACGCGCGCCAGCTCGGCCGTCGGGACAACCGCGGGCGACTGTCAATTGCCTTTGATGAGCAGATGTCGCCGCCCATCCTCTCGGTGACAGAGAATGTTTGGTGCTTTGCGGAGCCGTCAGCCGAGTTCGACGTCGCCTCGCGGCGTCAGTAGCCGCGCTTTCAGCCGTACGCGCGAGCCCGAAACGACCTGGGCGTCGGCGCCAAGGCTCTTGAGCGTGCGCCGCATCCCTACAGCATCTGGGTGCTCGACCTCGAATGACGCCAGCAGGCAGCCCGGAGGCGATTGCTGAGAAGGATGGGCAGTGCCATGCTGCCACTCGATAAAGAACGGAAGCCCCGCAACGCGCGGGCCGCCAAGCCGCAACGTCTTCCAGGTGAGCAAACTGCCGTCGGCTAACGCGCGCGAGCCCCCGAGCGGGCCAACGGTTTCGATATTCTCCGCTTTGGCGCGCTTCGCCGTGTCGACAACGCTTGCGACTGCAACGGCCCATGCAATGAGTTGTGGCTGCGACAGAGATTTGAGCTCCGGAAAAAGGAGACCTGGTGCCGTGGTCTGCTCGGGATCAATGGCAATGATCTCGAGATACTGTCGGCCGCCAAGCGACAGCAGCGCATTGTGGGTTCCACGGCCCGGATGTTGACCACCGAAGCGGGCGCGTACGCCGGTCTTGTGCTCCAGGAGTTCAATTCCGCGGGCGAGATCCGGCACTCCGAAAACCAGGTGATCCATTCCTACAACCCCTTGAACGCGCTGCCTCAGCCCGCGGTGCTCGCCCCTGTTGCGCGACCGAGCGTGACCCGTTTCTTCTCAGCGTCGACAATGGCGGCCGCACCCGGACGCGCGTGGCCGCCGTGAGACCTCGCCGATCGCTGGTCGCAGAAAGTCGGTCCGGAAATTCATGGGTAGGCTACCTGGCGGAAGTCACCGACCGCGGCGAGGACATCCACTTACAGATGGACCCGAAAGCATAAGCGCGCCCTGCCGCCGGAGCAACCGCATCGCCGAAAGGTTGGAAAGCTCCTCGGGCCAGCGTGCAGGCCAGGTCGCGGCTACCGCGCAGCAGACGACAAAAGCTCGTAAGGTCGTGCGCGGTAGCTCTGTTGTGCCAAGCCACCAAGTCTGAGCTATGCCTCAATTCCCATGCCGAGAGGACACTGCCCGCTTGCTACTTGTTTTTGATTTCGATGCCGGGCGCCTTGAAGATCGTGTTGTGCTCACTATCCCAATACAGATAGCCCAGCACGCCCACCGCAATGAACAACGCGCCAATAATGAATGACCTCATTTCGACCTCCATCAAGGCTCCGTCCCACCAACCAACGCCAAGCCTCTGGCTTCGGTTGCGGCCCCGACGCTGGTTCAGACGATAAAATCGCCACACTTTCGCGTTCCCTCACCGTAAACGAGACCGCCGCCACGCTTTGCTAGGCGCTCGACGCTCCCTTTCATCGGCCGAGGTATGACGCATGAACCGGCCGGGTTGGTGCCGAGCCGCATCGCCATTCGCACCACCGCGACAACGCTTGCAGCGACCAGCACGCCCGCCAGGCTCGCAATCGGCCGCGGCGTAGGCGGACCTGAACGCCAGCCGCTGCAAAACACAGATTTTCGAGGCAATTGCGCGATGGGCCGACGCATGTCGGGTCCAAGTTGGTTGCGCGCGCATCGCCGAGCCGGTTGAATGGCGGCCGAGCTCGCCCGAAGTGTTGGCGGCAAGCGCGTGTGTGACATGGTTCTATAAGTCGGGTTGCAAAGCCCAAGAGCACCGGGTTCATCATGGCCGTGAAGAGATCAATTTTGATTCTGGTCGTTTTGGCCACGTGGGTCTCGCCCGGCATGACGCAAGGGACCGGGAACCAGGCCACGACCATCGCGGCAATCTCGCCGATCTTTAGCGAGCTGGTAATGTATTCGTCTCCGAAGGGATTTCGCACGGTCTCCGAACGCACGAACGGAAAAAACTATGTGCGGGAGGCGGTTCTGCAAGGCGAGACCGTCGAGCGCTGGTCGCAAATGATCACCGTGACTGGCGCAAAGGATCTTGCATCAAATCCCAACGCGAGCCCGCAGTGGCTTGTCGAACGCATAACCAGCGGGTTCAAAAGAGCTTGCCCGGATTCGTTTGCCGTGGCGGCGCTTGGTCCCTTGAAGCTCAGCGGGCATGACGGATTTGCGGCGTTGGCAAGTTGCGGAACGCTGCAGTCCGGGGCTGACAAGCATGCGGGGTCGGCACTCCTGATCGCGATCAAGGGCGCCGCTGATTATTACACGATCCAATGGGCCGAACGCGGGCCGCCGTCGCGCGGGGCACTGCCGCTGGATCACGCCGAGTGGGGGAAGCGGTTCAAAACGTTGAACCCGATCAAGATCTGCCCCGTCGTGCCGAACGAGGCCGCGCCATATCCGAGCTGCCTTGGGCGGAGATAGCCTACCCAGGCGTGGAAGATCGTATCACCATTCACCAACAGGTGCCGATGCTGCGGCTTTCGACAGCAAGCGCAGCGGCGACGACGCGCATCGGGCCGCGGTCTTAGCGTCCCTTCCACGCCTCAAGCGCCGTGAGGGGACGCCAAGGTGAAGGGGTGGCCTGCCACCCACAGCCCACCCAAATTGCAGCAACAAACAACGGCGGACCGTGACGCGGCCTTGGCGGTCGATCCGAAAGAGGCCCTGGTGGTCGGACCCGGTCAGCGTCTGCCTGCGACTCGCCGCGCGAGGGTCACAAAATTGGTGGACGCAGTTCACCGACCAAGCGTACTGCGAGCCCACGCCGGCCATGACCCATCGACCGCATTGTTGGCAACGGGCCCTTTGCTAGGCGCGGCCAGCCCAGGCTTGGCAGACCCACTCGGCTTCGGAGGCATCGCCTTGGCGGTTACCGGCAATGGCCCCTGCTGGGGGGTGAGTTCACCGGCTTTGGTAACGTCTGCCACAGCATGGACGTAGTCGCCCTTGCTCGTGTAAGCGCGACCTCGGCTATTGTAGGCAGGCGCATAGCCGGGATTTAGCTCGATCGCTTTGTTGTAATCCGAAATTGCCCGGTCGACTTCCCCCTTGAGCGAATAAGCCTCTCCACGGTTATGGTAGGCGATGCCGTCTTTGGGATTGACCTGGATGATCGCCGTGCAGCCTTTGATGCGCAGATCATGGTTCTTGTTGTCGAGGCAATCGCTCTTGTAATCTCCCCAAGCGGACGTTGACAGGAGCACGAGGCCCGCAGTCGCAACAAATCGCAACATTGTGCTAACCCCTAATAGACAAAACCCGCCTGGCTAGATGCCAGTGCGATTTTGTTCCTTTCATGTAGGGCCACACCGCCCTTACGCCCCGGATGCATTGCGTCACATGCCCTACCGCCGGCAAGACGGTGATTTGCCAAAAGGCGGAGGCCGCATCGCTCCCGAGGCGCCGCGGCGCTTTACCCGACCAGACCGCGCCGGAGGTGGCGGACCCGGAGGCGATCGCTGTGCGCCCGAATTTTTTTACCGGAAGATACCCGGGGCCATAAAGCTTCGGCTTGGGCGAGGACACAAACCGACGCCCTTGAAGATGCCTTGGTGGCCCTGCTCGGCATGCCGCAAAACCGCAATTTTGATAGCGTATTGTGCGGATTGCGTCGTCAGCGTGACATCGCTTACACAGGCGTGACACCGTTTCTCAGAGGAGGCTTCCATGATCCGCAAGGCGAAAGCGATTTGGCGCGGCACGGGCCGGGACGGTACCGGCAATCTTTCCACCGACTCCGGAGTGCTCGCCAGCGCACCTTATTCGTTCAAGACTCGCTTTGAGACCGAGAAGGGGACAAATCCCGAAGAGCTGATTGCCGCGGCGCACGCCGGCTGCTTCACCATGGCGCTCGCCTTTGGCCTGCAAGGGGCGGGCCTTACGCCGACCGAACTCACCACGGAGGCCGCCGTCACGCTCGAACCGGAGGGCAAAGGGTTTCGCATCAGCCGTTCGGCGCTGACGCTCCGCGCAAAAGTGCCCAACCTAGATGAAGCAAAATTCGCCAATTTTGCCAAAGACGCGGAGAAGAACTGCCCGGTCTCCAAGGTTCTCAACGCCGAGATCACGCTGGACGCCAAACTCGTTTAGGCGTGCCACAACACATGCTTTCGGCAGACGCAGCTATCCGCGGGTTGATCTCAAAACGGTGCGGGGATGCCGCAGGCCGCTCGTTCACGCTGAGCCCCTTCGAGAACATGGGGAAATAAGGCGCACCTGTGCGTCACAGCACAGTCGTCGCCCTCTGTTGCCGGGTCGGTCACGAACGGCATCGCCACCGAGTTGTCGAGCGCGTCTCAAAGACGTCTGTCGACAGGCACTCGCGGCAGCTCCGAACACGCCCGCCTGGGCCAATTCCCGGTATGAGCCTTGCCACAATGCTCTGGGCAGTCCGGCGCGCTAATAGGGGGGATCGGTCCCAGCGCAGCAAAATAACGCTCTGGAACCGACCGTCCCCCCGAATGGCTGCAAGTGCGGTTTGCGAAAGCAGCCGACGGAGAAACTTGGCATACGTCAAACCTAAAAGTCGCGCCAATCCTGGCACTTGCCGTACGAACGCGGCCGCTGTGTCACGATGCTGCCACTCCCCACTTTGGGGGGCCGCATACGCTTGCAGGCGATTGTCGTGCCCTGGGCCCCTACCAATGCACGACCACGAGCTTTATCGCCTGCTACCCCCGCGTCGCTGGCCGGCGCTTTTCCTTTGACGTTGATTTACAGCTTCTCAATGACTGGCATGGCGAACTGCCATCGTAGGCTGTCGCGCGCCTTGGCCTCTGTATCGAAGGGCCCCTCCGTCCACTCAAGTACGACGCCGGACTCGGTTGTGGTCGCGTCCACGTAGAACTTACCATCCTCGGCTTGAACAACTTCGACCGCAATCTTGAGTTCGAACATAATAGTGCCAGCGGTAGCCATCCGGTCCCCCTTCAGGCGTCCGGATGCCCCAGAATCGACCTGATCAAAAACTCCGCGTTCCCGCGGCCTTGGTTATAGCCGCTCCGGCGGGGCGGGTCATCCAAGAAGCAATATGGGGCCGTGTAGGCGATGTACGCGGCACGGTCGTCAGGCGTCGTTCTCCGCAAGACAGCTGCCTCTAACGCTTGCATGTCGCGACTGCTCGGGTTGATGGCACCTTGCGTTCATCAAGATCCGCAATGCAAAGGCTGCTCTGGACGTCAATGCGTTAGCTGAGCTGCCGATGCTGTTAGCAAGGTGTCCGCAAAACCGCCGCATCGCCACGCCGAGCCATGTGGGCGCATGGCCAAGCGGCCTGTTGCCTGCAGCAGGCAGGTCCCTTACGCACTCCCTATCATTCGTTGTGAGCGATTCCCCACGCTTCACTCACCACGAACATCGGCGAGTGCCGAGAAGAACACCATGCTGAAGCCCTGGCGCGTTGACATCGTAAATGCGCAGATCGGACCAGTCGAATGCCGCCGCAACTGCTTTGAGTGCCTTTGGCTCATTCACTTCGTGAACCTCCGTCACATAAAGGACGGGCTGCGCGCCGTAGACCTGCTCGAAATCATCTACGATTTCCAAGATAGGT
>Ga0134122_10001692_pt1 | contig 16019 bp, 13 predicted proteins | sample KB302_FD_96461 | JGI IMG/M metagenome (GOLD analysis project Ga0134122, IMG submission 96461) | Terrestrial soil microbial communities without Nitrogen fertilizer from Kellogg Biological Station, Michigan, USA - KB3-0-2 | ecosystem: Environmental > Terrestrial > Soil > Unclassified ... | reverse complement strand
CCCGAAGCCGCCCTCTCCGCCGCGGCCGCGCACCTGGCTTTCGATTCTCCCGACTCGGACAGCGGAGACGGCCTGTTGATCGCCTCGGTGCCGCCGATCCTGGATGGCCAGACGCTTGCGAAGCACCGAGCCCTCGGGAGCCGGAACGCGCGTTTCCTTTGGGATTGGGTGGAGGCGCTCTCCGGCCACTTTCCGAATCTCCGCCTGTTCCGCTGCCTGCCGCCGGAAGGGGTCCATCCGGATTTCGCCGACCCCGCGCCGTCGCGCCTTGCCCCGTCCGACTTCTCGTTCGAGGAAATCCCGCTCGCGAACCTCGACGACATCGGCGGGCTCGCGGCGTTGTTCGTCGGATCTCGAAGCGTCGCGCCCTAGGGCACGGCCGAAGGGGATCAGTCGAGCTCCCGCTTGGGCGCCGCCTGATCCGGTCCGACCCGGCCGGTCACGATCTCCGCCTTGAAGTAGTTCTCGCCGCGCACGGGCGAGCCCGCGAGCCGGCGCAGCAGGGCGATCTGCCCGATGTGGGTGAACGCGTCGGCGATCGGCCCCTGGAACAGTTTCTCCTCCGGGGCGGCCAAGGGCTCTTCCGTCTCCAATGCCCGCTCGAACGCTTCGAGCCCGGCGAAGAAACGCGCGCACCCCTCCTCCCACGGCACGACCGGACCGTCGGCCCAGACGTGCCGGCCGGCGCAAATCAGGCTTGCCCAATCGAACAGGTCGCAGACGTGCGCCAGAATCTCGCCCGCGCTCCGCGAATCGGGCGCGGCGCGAAACGAGGCGAACTCCGCCGGGGCGCCGCGCAACGCCTTGCCGCCGCGATACGCGAGGGTCGCCAAGGTATGCCGGAGCAGTTGGCGTTTGTCGGTCATGCCGGACCTCCTCCGTTAAATCCCCGGCCGCACCTGCCCGGAGAGCGGGTTGTCGAACCCGCGGGCGGTGCTGGTCTCCGGAGGGCCTGCCGAGGTCAAGATCTTATCCGTACCGAACGATCGGCTCTTCGCCTCGCCGTCCGGCCCCGGCACGAGCACGTTCTGGCGCGCCCGCCGGTAGTTGCCGAGAGTCGAGAAATGGATCACGAAGCTCTTCCGGGTGAGCGCCGGATCGACCGGCGTCGAGCCGCCATGGAGCAGCGAATGGTGCCAAAGGAGCACGCCCCCCCGTTTGCACAGGAAAGGCTCGGGGCTCAAATTTTTCTTCCCCGCCTGTTCGAGATCGTGGGCGAGCGCCTGCTGCAACCGGTCCGGCGCATGGCGCCCATGGTCGAAGCGATGATCGCCCGGCTCGAACTCGTAGTAGGGCAGCCGGTGCGATCCCGGCACGTAGGTGAGCGGCCCGCAATCCGGCCCGATGTCTTCCAGAGCCACCCACGCCGCCAGCAGGTGGCTGGGAGGCGACGTATGCACGTGGATCGGATCGCGATGAAGCGCCTGCTGGCTGCCGTACTCGAAGTGGAGCGATTGGGTCGCCACCCCCGGCCGGCCGAAGACCCGATCGACCCACGCGTGGATCTGTTCGTTCAGGTACAGCCCGGCCGCGGTAGGGCTCGCGGAATGCAGATCGGCGATCCGGACCGAAGGGCGCCGATCGCGCGCCTCGTCGGCGAGCGGGAAGAGCTTCAGGCTGCTCTGGTAGGCAAACGCCACGTCCCAAGGCTTCTCTCGCCAGAGGCGATCGACGTCCGCCTCCAGAGTCCGCGCGGTCGCTTCGGGAAGGTCGATCTCGAACGTCAGATAGCCGCGCTCGGCGAAATGACGCAGCTTCTCGGCCTGTAGCCCTGAGATCTCGCCCCGCCGCTCCCGCTCGGAGATCTGCGCCAAAGCGTCCGGCTGGTCGAGCCAGAGATCGCTCTTGAGCAGCCCCTGGCGCGAAAGCGGGCTCGCCGGATCTTCCTTCTTGCCGAACAGCCTTCCGAGCATCGCGTAGAGATCCTCCGAGGGCGGACTCTACCCGAGCCGCATTTTCTACCCCAACTGGGTCTATCGCGACCCGCCGCGGATTTCGACTTGGTGAATAGCGATCGCAACCTCCGGCGGCAAACCCGGCGCGCGATCGATCGAAATCCTCACCGGCTTGCCCGGAGATTCGACGGACCACAGCGCGCGATAGCGCCGGCCGAAGAAGTCCCCGGCCACCCAACTAAGCCAAGGCGCGGGCGCGGCGAGATGGAGCGCAGAAAGATCCGGCCGCTCGACCGCCCACTCTCCGGTCTCGGTGCCCAGCCGGAGGGGGAGGGCCTTTCCGACTTCACGACCCGAATCGTCGAGCAGGCGGACGGTCGCCACCACCGTCCCGACGCCGAGCGCCGCGGAGTTCTCCAGGTGGCTGTCGAGCGCGATGCCGCGGATCGAGTGGGGACCCGCCCCGCCGATCGCCGCCTCGAACCGGGGAGCCGAAGCCGTAAGCGCGGTCTCACCGGCAAGCAGCGTCCGCCCCGCGGGCGGCAAGCCCAGCACGACGCCCAACCCCGCCAAGCCGGCCACGAGCAGCGCCGCGCGCCGGGCCTGAATCGCGAAGATTGCCGCGATCCCGCTCGCGAGAGCGACCGCCGCGAGAGCCCAAGTCCAGGAAGGGAAAAGGCCGATCAGCGCCAAGGCGTCCAAGAGCGGCTCGGCCCGCAACCAGGGGTAGGCCGCCAGAAGGGCCGCGAGAACGCCGAGGATCGTAATCCACGCCCGATGAGCGTAGGTCGCCCCGCCCCGTGGGGGTGTCGTGATCAGAACGAGGGCGATCGGCGCCGCCAGCGCGGCAGGCCCCGGCACGGCGAACGCAGCGGCCACGGCCAGAGCCAGGATCGCGAACAGCCGCTCGAAATCGGCGCGACCGCGGACGGGGATCAGAAACGCCGGGACGACCAAGGCGAACAGAGCGAGCAGGGCAACCGCCTCGGCCGGAGGACGAACGGAGGGAAGAGTCCCCGCGACGGCCAGCGCCGCGGCCCCCCAGAGCACCGCCGGCCGGGCGAGCGCCGTCGAGCGGAAAGTGCTCGCCCCGAACGCCGCGATCACCGCAACCCCCGCCGCGCGCGGCTCCCAAAGGAACGGCAGGAACATCGCGATCCCCGCCGCGCCGCGGAGGAGGGTCGGCCGCTCTGGGTCGGCCGAGACATCGCCGAGAGCGAGAACGACGAGCGCGAGGGTCGCCGCCACGTTCCACCCCGGCGCGAGCAGAGCGACCGCCACCAGGCCCAAAGCCGCGGGCTCCGCGCCCCGCTGCCGAGATAGCCAAGCGGCGGCGCACCCGGCGGCGACCGGTAGAGCCAGCAGAGCGAACAGCGCCTTCGGATCGAACAGAGAAGCCCCGAACATCAGGCGCCCGCGCAGCAGGGCCTGAAGCCCAAAGCCAAGCGCCACGGCGGCTCCCGGAGCCAAGCGCCGCGGCTCGGCCGCCACCCGGCGCCACGCGGCGAGCCCCAGCGCCCCGATCAGCACGGCCACCACGGTCGAACCGCGCAGAGAACCGCGCGGCAACGCCCAGACCGCCGTGGTAGCGAGCACCGCCCCGAACCCCAGCTCCCGCGCCGGAGCGGGAGCTAAAAACGCCACGGCGGCGAGCACGGCAAAGACGATCCGCGACAGGTACAGCGACTCTTCGCCCGCCAGCCGGTCCAGCTCGAAACCGCCGAACGCGGCGATCGCCGCATACGCCGCAAGCACCACCGCGACCCGCACCAAGTCGCCGAGCCACGAAGAACGCACGGAGGCCGGGGTGACCGTCGAGGCAGGGGGCGGAAGGTTGAGGTGCGCCGTGGTTTTTTCTAGAAGCATGGGTATGACATTCAACGAGGGTTCTTTTCCCGCTGCCGGCTTCATGGGTTCCTATGTGAAACCCCACAACCCGCGAATTCTTGCCCGAGTTTACGTCGGCGCTCGCCCGAGCGTCATTTGACGCCCCCCTCCCCCTGCCCGCTACACTCGGAGCCATGCTTTCGAGAGACCTATTACGCGAACAGCCGGAACGCGTCCGGCAGGCCCTCGCCGACCGGCGAGGGGACCCCGGCATGTTGGACGAATGGGTCCGCCTGGACGGCGAGCGGCGCACCGCGCTGGTCGAAGTCGAGGAGATGAAGCGGCGCAAGAACGAGGCGAGCCGCGAGATCGGCAAGGTCAAGCAGGCGGGCGGAGACGCCGCGGCGGCGATGGCCGAAGTCGGACAGATGAAGACGGACATCGAGCGCTTCGAGGCGCGCCTGGGCGAGATCGACCCGGAGCTGCAAAAGATCGAGATGACGCTGCCGAACCTGCCGCACGCGACCGTGCCGCGCGGCGACGAAACGGCGAACCGGATCGAAAAAACGGTCGGCACGCCGCGCGTTTTCGATTTCGAGCCGCAGGCCCATTGGGATCTCGGCCCCGCCCTCAACATTCTCGATTTCGAGCGGGGCGCCAAGCTCACCGGCGCCCGTTTCACGGTCTACCGCGGCGCGGGCGCCAAGCTCGAACGCGCGCTGATCAATTTCATGCTCGACCTGCACACGGAGCAGCACGGCTACACCGAGATGCTCCCGCCCTACATCGTCAACCGCGCGGCGCTCGAAGGGACCGGCCAGCTGCCGAAATTCGAGCAGGACCTCTTCAAGCTCCAGGGGTTCGAATACTTCCTGATCCCCACGGCGGAGGTGCCGCTCACCAACCTCCACCGCGATGAGATCCTCGACGAGAGCGTCCTGCCCATGCGCCTCACGGCCTACACCCCCTGCTTCCGCAGCGAGGCCGGCTCCTACGGCAAGGACGTGCGCGGCCTGATCCGCCAGCACCAGTTCAACAAGGTCGAGCTGGTCCAGCTCACCACGCCGGAAACCAGCCACGCCGCCTTAGAAGAGCTGACCGGCCAGGCCGAACGCATCCTGGAGCTGCTGGAGCTGCCCTACCGCCGCATGTGCCTGGCCACCGGCGACATGGGCTTTTCGGCGGCCAAAACCTACGACCTCGAAGTCTGGCTCCCCGGCCAAAGCGCCTACCGAGAGATCTCCTCCTGCTCCAACTGCGAGGACTTCCAAGCCCGCCGGGCCAGCCTCCGCTACCGCCCAGGGGATGGAGGAAAGCCCCGCTTCCTCCACACCCTGAACGGCTCCGGCCTCGCGGTAGGCCGCACCTTGATCGCGATTCTGGAGAACTACCAACAGGCCGACGGGTCGGTCACCATTCCCGAAGCCCTGCGCCCCTACATGAGGGGCCTCGCATCAATCGCCCCCGCCGGATAGAGTTTCTCCCCACGGAGGGGTGGCTGAGCGGTCGAAAGCAGCGGTCTTGAAAACCGCCGGGCCTGCAAGGGTCCCATGGGTTCGAATCCCATCCCCTCCGCCATGAAACGTGGAGGCTCCATGTCCCTAGAGTTGACTGCCGTCTACCTCAAAGCGCCAGAAGGCGGCTACGTCGCTTTCGTGGAGGAACTCCCCGGCGCGAATACCCAAGGCGAGACCCTCGAAGAAGCTCGTGAGAATCTGCGGGAGGCCGTCGAGTTGGTTCTGGAAGCGAACCGCATGCTTTCGGGAGAGGATCTGGCCGGCGCTGACGTGATCCGCGAGAGACTGGTCGCTTAAGCCACGGCCTGTTCGTGAAGCGGATCGATCTAATTCGCCACCTGGAAGCGCACGGCTGTCGCCTCTTGCGCGAGGGCGGCGGCCACTCGGTGTTCGTAAACGACGCGAAGCGCAAAGTGTCCGCCGTGCCGCGGCATCGGGAGATCAAGGAATTCTTGGCGCGCAAGATCTGTAAGGATCTGGAGATTGCGCAGCCCTGAAGTCCGAGGGTTCGAGCCGCTCGGGAGCCGGTGTGGCCTTTGGCGGTCGGCGGGTCCGAGCCCCTCCGTTCCGGCGAAGACCTGACGGCCAGATTCCCCCATGGCCAGTGCCGGGCCGTCGCCATGCCTTCTACCGCAAGCGTCAGATGCGGACGCTCCTCGACATACGTTTGCCAGAGTACGGGTAGCGTGGACGCCGTTGCGATTCCGCGGTCGTAGTAGAATTCTTGCTAGATGACCGAGCAAGTAATCTCAATGCTCCGAGAGCAGATTACAGATGTCTTCATCTCGCACGCCAGCGAGGACAAGCAGGCGATCGCGCAACCCTTGGCAGAAGCTCTACGAGCTAAAGGGTTGACGGTTTGGTACGATCAATTTGTCCTCCGACTCGGTGACAATCTGCGGCAGGTCATCGACTCGGGACTGCGCACCTCCAGGTTTGGTGTCGTCATCCTCAGCCCTGCATTCTTCTCGAAACAATGGACCCAGACCGAACTCTCCGGTCTCCTTGCTCGGGAAACCGCCGGTAAAGCCAAGATCCTGCTCCCGGTCTGGCACAACATCACGTTCGAGGAGATCACCCGTATCTCCCCAATACTCGCCGACCGTTTTGCTGCGACAACCAAGCAGGGCCTCGAATCCGTTGTGCAGCAGATTCTCGACGCCATGGGATGGGAGACTCCACCTGTTAGTCTCACCACGGCACTTGACCCAGCCGGATTGGCCCAGGAGTCTAAGCCCAAAGAAGGAGACTCCACTGCTACGAAGGAAGCGCAACCCCAGGAGCTAAAAGCCACTGTCGCGGAAAATAAGCCGGCTCATTCCGGCCAAGCTGAAACGTTACCCAATCCTGCTACTCCCCCGAACTCAGCGCCTAGCCCACTTCCTCTCAGGCACCCGCGTCCGCCTCGTCCGCGAATCTTCGCAACTCTGGCGGTCGCAATCCTACTCTTTGGCCTTGGCATTATCGGGTACTGGCATTTTGGGAGTAACTCCCAAGCGCAGCCAAGCTCAGAGACCGCCAACCCATCGCTTACCTCTAATTCCGGTGAAGACCACAGCAACCACGACAACCGAGGCGAGCAGCCTACAAGCCAAGCCGAACAGGTCGCAGCCCAAGAGCGGGCCGAACAACTCGCAGCCCAGCAGCAAACCAAACAGCTCGAAGCCCAACTGCCGTTTCTCGCGGCGCTCCGGGAACGACAGGCGATTGGCGCGTACATACTTAGTGATATATCGGCCAATTTTCCAGACAACCTCTGGGTAGATCAATTCAACTTCGATAGACAGGGATCTTTTCTAAAAGGAGGCGCACTGACCGAGGAGGCCGTTCGACAGTACGCAGGCGACCTTAACAGCGGATCACTGCTTCGAGCCAAGGACCCGATTGAGGTCTCTTCAGATGAGGGCAAGCCGACATCTTATACCATTCCGATTGACTATAATCTATCGCAGCCCGGACCAGACATGTCACTCCTTAGTCTCCTATGGAAGGAAACCGAGGTCAGCGATATCGAGCCAACAATCAATCGCTTGATCGAAAATTCCGACTTTGGATTTCCGCGGCAGAACAAGCCTGCGCAACAAGGCCCCCTTGAATTATATTCAATTACTATGCGCTTATCAAATATGCCGTACGAAAAGCTGGCTGCGTTCTTCGATCGCTTGGCGCGCCTACCGCACCTCCTTAGTCTTAAGAAATTGGCGATCAACATAGCCGACTCTGTCGCCCGTAATCTTACCGTCGACCTGACGCTTGAGGTCCCAGTGCTGAAAGAGGAATTCCATATTCCAGAGGCCGCGCGCCAAGGGCAGGAGATACTACCTGCCATTCCCCTTTCCTCCAAAGACCCCTTTCGTTCGCATGTACGGGGGAGTGGTCTCAGGGGCATCCTTTGCAAAGAGATTGACCTTCGCGGTATTCAAAAAGGTGCGACCGGCAAACTCAACGCCTTATTCCCGTGGGAAGGGCAAATTGTATTCGTCGTTGTGGGAGATCGATTCTTCGATGGGGAGGTCGTCCAGTTGACTTCCGATCAGTTGACCGTAAAGCAGTCTTTACAAGACACGCCCGTTTCTCCACGCTACACAAAAACGCTCGTCCTTTCACCTCACGATAACTGAGAGCGAAGGCTGCGGTAGGGAGATCTCGGACAACGCTAACGTATCGCTTCCTTCGCAAAACCAGGATCAACACAATTATTCTCACGGTTCTGTTCGGTGGAAGCTCATCGTCCGGGCAGAAACCTAAAATGGAATGAGCGATGGAAGAACAAAAGGCAACTCCAAAGGCCTCCGGCGCATTGATCAGTCTCCTTCTCCTGGACGGTTCCATTTGGTATTTTTTTGGCGGTGGCCTGGAGAAGCACGCGGCGACAAACATGCAGGAGATTGAACGGTAAGTGGCATCTGATGCCGTAACCCAATACGAGATCGCCAAGCGCAGTGGCAGTGCGATAGATGCCTGTGTACAGGCAGGGTTCGTGTCTGCTGCATACCTTCAAGCTAAGGACGAATCGAACTATCAAAGGTGGAAGGGCACGGAAAAGATCGACTGCCTCGCTGCCGGCATCAACCGGCCTTGAGATATTTGGCGAAGCGTTCCTGCGCCCTGGAAATCTTTGGCGGGACAAAGACGACTCGTGCGTTAGTCCGCACCTCTGACCGCAATGTGCGATGACCGTTCGCCCCTCCGCGTCGGCCTATCCTTCTCCTACCTCCCGAAGACAGGCTTCAACGATCGGATCAGCGATCCAATAGCCGTTCGCTCGGAGCGCGGAAAAGGCTCCTCGCAGGTCGGACAAGAGGCCTCCCTTCCTGGCCTCAAAGAGCACCCGACCTGTGCCGGCACCTGAAGGCCATAGATCTCGCGGGCGACCCTACGCCCTTGCGTTCGTCGATCACGACCCTCGAAATCTGCCGTTCCTCTGGACGTTGTAGAGGCCCCGGTCGGCAGTGCCCTCGACATAGGCAATCGCCTCTTCCAGGCCACGACGGATGCTTTCAGCGACCCGGGTGTCATTGATGCTGACCTCACCAACCCGGCGCTTGTGCTCGGCAAATCCGCGCACCAGGCGTTCGTTCGGCTCGGGCGGATGGACAACGCTTCGAAGAACGCGGCCCGATCGCGCTCGGAGAGATGAAGCACTTCGTACTCTTGGCGGTCCGGCCGCGGCGGACTCGGACCCGCTCCGCCCACCCCAACACCCCCGAGCTCTGAGCTTTGCCTGCCGGCTGAGACGATGTGGCTCGCGACCTCGCGTTTACGGGCGGCAGAATCGAACCGCTACGGGACGAAGATCCCAGAGGAACACCATGGCGACTCAAGAGTGGCTGGACGCGGCGCGCAACTATTCCCTCATGTCCGAGAGCGCGAGGTCTGAGTACTGGAAGCAACTGACTCCGGATCAACAGGGAGCGCTTAGCGAAGCGTTAGCCTCCTCCGAAGTCGGCACCGGAACGCCGAACACCGCCAGCGCCGCCAGCTCGACGGGCGCTGAAGCCTGGACCGGCTCGACGGTTACGACCGGCACAACCGGCACAAAAAGGGGATGTGGAGGCCCGGTCGGCGCCGGTTGCCTTGGAATGATTCTGGGATGCGTTCTCACGATAGGTGTCGAGTTCGCCGCCGTATCGGCCGGGATTGATGCTATTGGCAAGATGTTCGGCGGCTCTGAGTCGCCGCGATATCCGGTGACTCAAGAGCCCGAAAGGTCGAACGAGCCTCCCGAAAAGGAGCCCGAGAAGAGAGTGGGCTGTGAAGATCGCCAATACCGGCGGGACAACCCCTTGATCTGCGGCTCGGAACAATCGTGTGTTCAAGAGTGTAGGGAGCGTTTCTCGAAATAGTCGCCGACCGATCAGGCAGCGAGTGCATCTAGCTAGGTCGCCCATCGCTGGGCTACGGTCGGGCGCACTTCACCTAGAGTGGCCGACCGCGGCGCGCTTCATGCCTCACCCCACGGATTGACGACCGTGATCCCGCAATCGGCGAAGTCGCGCACATTGCGAGTCGCCAGTCGCGCGCCGCGTGATCGCACGATGGCCGCAATCTGCGCGTCGATCTGGCTGATCGGCTGGCCGCCTTGTCGCCGCCCCGCCGCGATGTCGGGATAAGCCATTGCGGCGTCGGTATCGAACGGCAGCAGGCGGCCGGCGAGATCGACCTCGAACATCGGCCGCGCAGCCGCTACCAGTTCATCGCGGCGCCGCCCGTCAGGAAGCAGCGCCAGCCCGTAAAAGATCTCCGCCTGCGTCAGCGTCGTCGTGAACACGCCCGCCATCGGCTGCTCGCCGATCCACGCCATGACCGTTGCGTCCGGCGCGCGCCGCATCAGCTCGGAAATGACGTTGGTGTCGAGGACGATCATTCGTCAAAGTCCACCGACTGGCGAATAGGCTCGCGCGGCACGTCGGGAAGATCGGCACCGCCGAGCGGGCCGAAGCGCTCATGGATCGCCTGTCCGAGATTCCGAGGCCGCGGAATTTCAGTCGAGAGAGCCGAGCGCAGGATGTCGCGCGCCTCATCCTCCATCGACCGACCATGTATCGCGGCTCGCAGACGCAAACGGTTTTTAATGGCATCGTCAATGTTGCGGATCGTCATAACCGCCATGTCGGCCTCCGTAAGTCAATGACTGCATTTTAGTCGATGACGAGCAGAAAGCAAGGTTGGCGCCTCAGTAGCCGCCGACCGGTCAGGCAGCGGGCGCACCTAGCGCGCAACGTCCGCGGAATTCGATTTTCTGGCCGAGAAAATCGATTTCGCGAGTGGGAAAATCGAATTCGCGAGTCAGGAAATCGAATTTCTCAGTCAGTAGAACGATTTCGCGGGCCGGAAAATCGAATTCGCCGATCAGGAAATCGAATTTCTCAGTGCGTAGAACGATTTCGCGACCGGGGAAATCGAATTTCTCACCCAGAAAATCGAATTCGCGGACCGCGAAATGGAATTCGCCACTCAGGAAATCGAATTTCTCAGTCGGAAAATCGAATTCGCGGGCCAGGAAATCGAATTCCGCGGACGTTTGCGGCTTTAGCGAGGGAGGTACTCGCGCATCTGTCCATAGATCGGCGTGAGGCGGTCGATCTCGCAGGTGCCGTCTCCGAAACGGTAGGTCGTTTCGAAATCCTCGTAGCTTCTTGCCCGCCAGAGTCTACCCTCGGGGTCGACGACGAGCGAATGGCCCACTCCCCCGCGGAAGATGGCCGAGCCGTCGGTTCCGGTGTAGACCGTGCAGGTCCAAGGGCGCTCTTCCGGATGGGCGGCCATGAACGTCACGATTTCGCTCACCAGCTCTGTGAACAGCCGGCGGCGATCGGAGGCCGGTGCGACCAGAGTACGCTCGATCGCCCGGCGGAGCATCGGGTCGGCCGGAGAGGTGACGACTCCGGATTGCAAGACGGGTTCCGATGGCTCTGTAGTTTTCATCGCCCTCCGGATCGGCGGCTGGTTCCGAGCCGCGAACGAGACAGGTGACCTTACCGGATCTCGGGAAAGCCCCGCCAGGCGGCGAGGACCCCGGTAGACTGCCCCCTTGATGGACTTGAACGTGGACCTCGAACAGCTGGAGCGGGATGCCGTGGGCTACTTCCTGCGGGCGGGCCATCCCGTCACCGGGTTGATCGCCGACAGCTCGCGGGAGGGCTCGCCGTGCAGCATTGCGGCCGTGGGGCTCGGGCTTTCGGCGTTCCTCGCCGGGGTGGAGCGGGGATTTCTCTCCCGGTCCGAGGCGGCGGCACGGACGCTGGCCGCCCTGCGGTTCTTCCGCGACAGCCCGCAGGGCGAGGAGCCGGACGCGACCGGGCATCGGGGGTTTTATTACCACTTCCTCGACATGGCGACCGGGCGGCGGGTGTGGAATTGCGAGCTGTCGATGATCGACACTACGATCCTGATCGCGGGCGTTCTTTCCTGCGGCAGCTATTTCTCGGCGGCGACGGACGAAGAGCGAGAGATCCGCGAGATCTCCCGGTTTCTCTACGAGCGGGTCGATTGGGCGTGGGCCGCACGCGATTTGGCCGTCGTGTCCATGGGCTGGAAGCCGGAGGCGGGGTTCATCACCTATAGCTGGGAGGGGTACAGCGAGGCGCTTCTGCTCTATCTGCTCGGCCTCGGATCGCCGACGCATCCGCTGCCCGAGGCGAGCTACCGGGCGTGGACCGCGACCTATCAGTGGGAAAACCTCTACGACGTGGAGTTCCTGTTCGCGGCTCCCCTGTTCATCCACCAGCTTTCGCACCTTTGGATTGACTTCCGCGGCATTCAGGACGAGCTGATGCGCGACATGCGCTCCGACTATTTCGAGAACAGCCGCCGGGCGACGCAGGTGCAGCAGCGGTATGCGATGCGCAATCCGAAGGGATTCCAAGGGTACGGAGAAAACAACTGGGGCGTCACCGCCGGACTCGGCCCCGGCTTCCTGCGGCGGCGGGAGAAGGGGGGCATCGAGCGGCGGTTCTACGGCTACGTCGCCCGGGGCGTCCCGTTCGGACCGGACGACGGAACGCTCGCCCCCTGGGCGGTCGCCGCGTCGTTGCCGTTCGCGCCGGAGATCGTCTTGCCCGCCCTGGCGCACGTTCGGGAAACGTACCCTGAGGTGGTTCGGGACGGCCTTCTCACCAGCTTCAATCCGACGTTCAATACAAAGGACAGCGGCCCTGCCGGTTGGATCTCTCCCGAGCACTACGGGCTCGACCAGGGTCCCGTGGCGATCATGATCGAGAACTTCCGCTCGGGGCTGTTGTGGAATCTGATGCGAGAGTGTCCGGCGATCGTGACCGGTCTCCGCCGGGCGGGATTCCGCAAGGGCGGCGGGAGGTCCAGGAGATGAAGCGACAAAGTCGCCAACCGCTTGCTGCACCAGCCCTCACCCCCGGCCCCTCTCCCAAAGGGAGAGGGGAGAACAGCAAAATCAACCTCGCTTTGCTCCCCTCTCCCTTTGGGAGAGGGGCCGGGGGTGAGGGCTGATGAACCCCGCCGTTCTACCCAACGACGCGCACGACGCCGAGCTTTTGGCCCAGGTGCGGCCGCCGGATTGGATCAACCCGCCGCCCGCGCGTTGCTACAACCTGGTGGTGATCGGCGGCGGAACGGCGGGGCTGGTCACGGCCGTAGGTGCCGCGGGGCTTGGGGCCAAAGTCGCGCTGATCGAAAAGAACCTGATGGGCGGCGACTGCTTGAGCTTCGGCTGCGTTCCTTCGAAGGCGCTCTTGCGATCGGCGCGGTTTTACGCCGATTTGGAGCATGCGGGCACGTTCACCGGCGGCGAGCGGGTGCCCTCGGAGGCGGATTTTGGCGCGGCGATGGAGCGCATGCGGCGGCTTCGCGCGCAGCTTTCCCGGCGCGATTCGGCCGCGCGGCTTGCCGGTTTGGGCGTGGACGTGTTTCTGGGCGAGGCCGCGTTCGTCGATCGAAATCACGTCGAGGTCGCCGGCGCGAGGCTCGCGTTCAAGAAAGCCGTGATCGCCACCGGTTCGCGCGCCGCGCGGCCGGCGATCGATGGGATCGAGGCGGCCGGTTATTTGACCAACGAAACGGTGTTCAACCTGACCGCGCGCCCGCGACGATTGCTCGTGATCGGCGGCGGTCCCTTGGGCTGCGAGCTGGCGCAGGCGTTCGCCCGGTTGGGCTCCGAGGTGATTCTTGCGACCCAGACGCCCTACTTTCTTCCCGACGAGGAGCGGGATGCCGCGGAGATTCTGGCCGAGTCGCTGCGGCGCGACGGGATCGACGTCCGTTTGAATACCACCGTCCAAAGCGTCGTTTTGGAGCACGGCGAGAAGCGGGCGCGGCTGATCGACTACGACCAGGACACGATGGTCGGAGTGGACGAGATCCTGGCGGGCGTCGGCCGGGCGCCGAACGTGGAGGGGCTGAACCTCGAAGCGGCAGGAGTCGAGTACGACCGGGAGCGCGGCGTCAAGGTGAACGATTTTCTCCAGACCACCAATCGGCGCATCTATGCCGCGGGCGACGTGGCGCTGGAGCAAAAATACACCCACATGGCGGACGCCACGGCGCGGCTGGTGATTCAAAACGCGCTGTTCTGGGGGCGGAAGCGTCTGAGCTCGCTCGTCATCCCCTGGTGTACCTATACCGATCCGGAGATCGCCCACGTCGGGGCCTATGTGGACGAGGCGCCGGATCGCGGCTTCCGCATGAAGACCTTCACCGTGCCGATGAGCGAATCGGACCGTGCCGTGCTCGACGGCGACGAGGAGGGCTTCGTGAAGATCCACGTCCAAGAAGGGACGGACAAGATCCTGGGCGCCACCATCGTCGCGCGCCACGCGGGCGAGATGATCAACGAGATCTCGCTCGCGATGGTCGCCGGGATCGGCCTCCGGACACTTTCCCAGGTGATCCATTCGTATCCCACCCAGGCGGAAGCGATCCGCAAGGCGGGAGACGCCTACAACCGGACCCGCCTCTCGCCGTTCCTCGCGAGGATCAGCCGCCGCTGGCTGGCCTGGCCCCTATGACAAACTCCGCCCCGTCATGTCTGCTGAAATCCGCCCCGACCGTCCTCTCGATCCCCTGTTCTCCCCCCGCTCGATCGCGGTGATCGGCGCGTCGCGTCGGCGCGATTCGATCGGTTACGCGCTGCTGCACAACCTGGTTGCGAACGAGTTCGCGGGACCGATCTACCCGGTGAACCCGCTCGCCAAGGCGATCCACTCGCTGCGGTGCTATCCGACGATCGGGGCGATCCCCGATCCGGTCGATCTCGCCGTCATCGTGGTGCCGAAAGAGGCCGTGCTCGGCGCGGCCGACGAGTGCTTGCAACACGGGGTGAAGGGGCTCGTCGTGATCACCGCCGGGTTCGGCGAGACGGGCGCTGAAGGGGCGGAACGCGAGGGGATTTTGCGCGAAAAGGTGCGCGCGGCGGGGGTGCGGATGATCGGCCCGAACTGCATGGGGATCATCAACACCGAGGCGAAAGTGAGCTTGAACGCGACGTTTGCGCCCACTCCCGCGCGGCCGGGGTCGATCGGCTTCGTGTCGCAATCCGGCGCGCTCGGGGTCGCGATCTTGAACGTCGCGGGCGATCTCGGCATCGGCCTTACGCAGTTCGCGTCCATGGGCAACAAGGCGGACGTGTCGGGCAACGATCTGATCGAGCATTGGGAGGGCGACCCGGAAACTCGGGTGATCGCGATGTACCTCGAATCGTTCGGCAACCCGCGCCGGTTCGCCGAGATCGCCAAGCGCGTATCGCGGAAGAAGCCGATCCTGGTGGTCAAATCGGGGCGCACCGCGGCGGGTGCCCGCGCGGCGTCTTCCCACACCGGGGCGATCGCGGGAGCCGACGTCACGGTCTCGGCGATTCTCGACCAGTGCGGCGTCCTGCGGGCCGACACGATCGAGCAGCTGTTCGACGTCGCCCGCGCGCTCGACGCCTGCCCGCTCCCCGAGGGGAATCGGGTCGCGATCCTCACCAACGCGGGCGGCCCGGCGATCATGGCGACCGATGCCTGCGTGAACCTGGGGCTGCAGATTTCGGAGCTGGCCGAGGCGACGAAAGAGCACCTGCGTTCGTTCCTTCCGGCCGAGGCGAGCGTCAACAATCCCGTGGACATGATCGCTTCGGCCAACGCCGAGAAATACGGCAAGGCGCTTGGCCGAATGCTCGACGATCCGAACGTGGACATGGCGATCGCGATCAACGTGACCCCTCTGCCGACGAGCCCGATCGACGTGCTGGAGGCGATCGACGAGGCCGCCCGGACGCGCAAGAAGCCGGTGCTCGCGGTGATGATGGCGACCGACGACTTCTACGAGACGATCAAGACGCGGCCCGGCCTGCCGCCCGTCTATCGCTTTCCCGAGTCGGCCGCCGGAGCGCTCCAGCAGCTTTCCCGATACGCCGCCTGGCGCCGCCGGCCGGACGAGGCGCTCCCTGAGCCCTTTGCCGTGGACGATGCGGCCGTGGCCGCGATCCTCGCGCGCACCGGCTCGGGATACCTGCCCCCAGGGGATGCTTTCCAGGTGTTGGAGCTGTACGGCATTCCGGTCGCCCGCTACGAGGTGGCGGCGACGCGGGAAGAAGCCCTCCACGCCGCGCGCCGGGTCGGATATCCGGTGGTGGCGAAGGCGGTCGTCGCCGACCTGATCCACAAGAGCGAAGCGGGCGCGATTCGCCTCGATCTACGCGATCCGCTTCAGCTCTCGGACGCGCTGACCGCGATGGAATCGCGCATCCAAAGCGGCGGCGGCAAAATCGAAGGCTTTTTGATCCAGGAGATGGCGGGCGGCGGCCGGGAGATCATCTTCGGCCTCT
>Ga0134122_10001691_pt1 | contig 16021 bp, 18 predicted proteins | sample KB302_FD_96461 | JGI IMG/M metagenome (GOLD analysis project Ga0134122, IMG submission 96461) | Terrestrial soil microbial communities without Nitrogen fertilizer from Kellogg Biological Station, Michigan, USA - KB3-0-2 | ecosystem: Environmental > Terrestrial > Soil > Unclassified ... | reverse complement strand
GCGCAACGCCAAGTCCCGCCTATTTCGGCCGACCCTTGTACCCTTCAGCGAGCATCGGGACCCGGTACACCGCGCCGCGAGCGACGATGTACAGCGTCTTCTTGTCGGGACCCGCGAAGGCCAGGTTGTTGGGATTCCGCGACACGGGAATGGTGCCCAGGTGCCTGCCCTGTGGGCTGAAGACCTGGATGCCGGCGGCCGTTGCCGCATACACGCGGTCCTGGCCGTCGATCGCGAGGCCGTCCCCCCCAAATCTGACATCGGGCGTCCCGTTCGGCCTCTGGGTCACGATTTCATACTTAGCGAAGTTGCGCCGATTCTTCACAGTCCCGTCGGGTTGGACGTCGAAGGCCAAGATGTATTCACCACCGTCCTTGCGAAGGTCGGCGATTGAGAGCGTCGTTTTGGCCACTCTGCTCTGCGTCGCCACGTAGAGGGTCTTTTCATCGCGGCTCAGTGTGATGCCGTTGATCCGCTCGATGGGATCTGCATACACCTTGATGACCTTCGCACCCGGACGGGCATAGAGGACCGTGCCCGAGTTTGCGAGCGTGAAGTAGACGACATCCTTCCTGTCGCCCACGAGATCGTTAACAGCCTCGAAGGGCTTTCCGTCGAAGCTGTCGGCAAGAATCGCCTTGCTGTTCGTGGGCCAGATCACGCCAATCCGGTTGGGTGTCCCATTCAAAATGGCAATGAGACGTCCCTTCGAGTCGAAGCCGATGGCGCTCGATCCGTCCGTGTCGCTTAAGAATGTCGAAGGTGTTCCGTCGGGCGCTATCTTGCCGATGCGGCGCTCCATCAAGTCCCAATAGAGAAGCGTCCCGTCCGCCATCGCGGACGGCCCATCGGTTTGCTGCAACCCATCTACGATGACTTCAACCTTGGTTCCTCCCTTCACCACGCCTGGAATTTCCGGTGCGATGGTGTCGGTGGCCGGCGGCGGGAGCGGTATTGCGGCTTGCTGGCCAAACGCCGTCACGGCGCAACAAAGAACGAATGCAACGACAAATCCTGCCTTCAGCTTCATCGTCTCCTCCTTTGCCTGAGTGGCCAACCGCGCGGCCCCTTACTTACCCTTCGACCAACCAAGCATACTCCGTCTGCGCCTGAAGCCCATGCGGAATCACTTATCACCACTCGAAGCGGCAAAGACGTTGATGACGAGGCCCGCACGTTCGCACTTGGTCTGGTCGATGAGTGGTTACCCGATGGCGCCGTTCCGCGCTGGGTCACGAACGGCGCCACGAGCGCCCCGCCAGAATTCAATAAGCCGGTCTGGTTAGCGCTTGACGCGCGGTTTAGATTGTACCGGAAGGGCAAAGCCAACGGGTTACCCTTTCGCCGGTCGCCGGTGCGGCCGCCGTCCTTTTGAAGAATGCCTGTTCGGGAGGTTCGGTCCAGCACGATTACACTGACGGGATTTGAGAGGAAGATCGCTCCCAGTTCTACGATTGAGCGACACATCATCGACGCAATGCAAAGCGGGAGGACAACCATGCAACGACGCGAGTTCATTGCTCTTGCCGGCAGCGCAGCGGCCGCACTACCACTCACCGCATTCGCGGCAACCGCGCCGCAGCCGGCGCCGCTAAGCCCGGTGCGCCAGGATTGGCTCGATCGACACAAGGAGCCGGCACTCGAGCCCGAGCTCCCCATCGTGGACCCGCATCACCACCTCTGGGTCCGACCGGGATACCGCTACATGCTGGACGACTTCCTGGCTGATACGCGTACCGGCCACAACATCGTCGCAACGGTGTTCGTAGAGGCGAGCTCGATGTACCGGAACACCGGTCCAGTCGAGATGCGCCCGGTCGGGGAAACCGAATTCGTGAACGGGATGGCGGCGATTTGCGCCAGCGGCTACTGCGGCAAGACCAAGGTCGCTGCCGGTATTGTCGGGCGCGCCGAGCTGAAATTGGGCAGTCGCGTCGAGCCGGTGCTTGCGGCGCTCCAGCATGCCGGCGGCGAGCGGTTCCGCGGTGTTCGCTATGGCACGGCTTGGGACGCCGATACGTCCCTCATGAATCCGAACAATCCGGTGACGAGAGGGCTCCTCGGCGATAAGACGTTCCGAGAAGGTTTCGCGGTTCTCGGCCGTCTCGGACTTTCTTTCGACGCGTTGGTCCTTCACCCGCAACTGAACGACGTCGCGAACCTTGCGGGCGCATTTCCCGAAACGAAAATCGTGCTCAACCACGTCGGCCGGCTGGTCGGAACCGGCGCCTACGCCGGAAAGCTGCGCGAGCAATTTCCTCTTTGGGCTGCCTCGATCAAAGCGGTGGCGGCACACCAAAACGTCTACGTCAAAGTCGGTGGACTTGGCCAAGCCGTCAACGGTCTCGGGTTTGAGAAGCAGGCCGAGCCCCCGTCGTCCGAGACGGTGGCGAATGCGATGCGCCCCTATGTCGAAACCTGCATCGCAGCCTTCGGCACGCAGCGTTGCATGTTTGAAAGCAACTTTCCGCCTGACAAAGAGGGCTTCAGCTACCCGGTCTACTGGAACGCATGCAAGCTGCTCACGAAAGGCGCAAGCGCTACCGAAAGGGCTGATCTCTTCGCCGGAACGGCCACACGCTTTTATCGGTTGACCGGAATTGGCTGACGGCTAGCGCTCCCAGCCCGGAACGGGGCGCTAACCTCCAGGATTCATCCAAATTCAAAGGCTTACCTTCAAGTCATCTTTTGCGTACAAATCCCCGTCAGGGGAGTCGCGAAGAGCGCCGCCAATGTTTATTCTGGCCCTGAGAATTCTGCGGGCCATTTTTGGAGGAGAGAGGAATGTCTAAGTTCAACACAGCTCTGCTTGCCGGAGGCATGTTCACGGCTTTGCTTTGCGCCGGTGTATCGTCGGCTGCGGTCGAGGCCGGCAAAGTTCCGGACTTGATGGCGGGCGGAATGGGCTGGAACCCTGCCGGCCAGATGACGCAAATGCCCGGGAGCCCCTCGCCGGTCTTGCAGGACCCCAAAGTCAAATATATCGGCAACAACACCGGTCGCCAGCCAGATGGCACTTACGACCAGCCGACGTGGAGATATGCGGACCTGAACAATCCGAATCTCACGCAATTCGCGAAGGACGGGCTGAAGAAGGCCAACGATCTGTACAATCAAGGCTTCTCGTTATACGCCCGCACGTCCCGCTGCTGGCAACCGGGTGCGATCGTGCTCAATTTCAGTCCGGGGCGCACCTATTTCATTCAGACGCCAAAGGAAGTGCTCCTCATCTGGCAGCGCGACCAGATTGCGCGTCACATTTATATGAACGTTCCGCATACGGCCAATCCGAAGCCGTCCTGGAATGGGGAATCGGTCGGCCACTATGAAGGCGACACGCTGGTCGTCGATACGATCGCAATGAGCACCAAGAGCTTTGTCGACGCTTTCCGCACGCCCCATAGCGACAAGCTTCACCTTATCGAGCGGTATCGTGTGACCGAAGGCGGCAAGGCACTGGAGGTCGAGATGACCATCGAAGATCCGGTTGCCTTCGTCAAACCTTGGACAGTCAGCAAGCGCTGGGAGAAGGTCACGGACCAGCCGAAAGGCGGGGATGTCACCGGCACATACAACGAAGAGATCCGTTGCATGGACGGCGAGATGGTCAATCCGTTCAATCAGCAATACGCCAGCAAGCTGGAGCCGCTGCCGACCGCAAGCAAGGCCGATTTCTGAGCTAGACGCAATCCGGCTTCACGAGTAACAGAGCGCGATCCGATTCTTAAATCGGGTCGCGCTTTTGTTTTTTGGCCCAGTGTTCGCCTCGGCCTGCGCGGGTCACGGTCCTTTGCGCGCGCGAGCGAATGGCGCCTTGAGAAAGAACAATTCAAAACGACGTGCAGGATCGCTCTTGCGCGGCCTTTGCCAATCGCTGCTCGTAATTGCGCTGGGTGCCACTTACGTTGGAGGGCTTCTCGAATTCACTGGGCTGGGCGCCGATCTTGACCAGCGACATGCGCCATCGGTCGGTGTGCTGCATGTTCGGCGAGATGATACCTTCCGCGGCGATTCGGCGAAGTTCAGGCAGGATAGCCCAATATTACGGTCAGTTGGGATGGGACACTCGCTCTGCCCCGTCAATACGCCCAGATCAGCAGCGCGACCCCGATCATGATGAGCACGATACCCATGACCTCGCGCGGCGTCGTTTCCTGCCGGAAGATGAAGCGCGAAATGGCTTGCGCGAAAAGCACCTCGACCAGTGCGAGCGTGCGCACGCTCGCTGCGGTCGCGAGCGCGAAGGCGAGGAACCAGAACTGCGAAGCGAGCGCGCCCAGGAAGCCCGCGAGCAAGGAGGGCCGCCAGTGGCGGATAATTGCGGTCAGCACATGGGGATCGCGCAGCCAGAGATAGAGCGAGAGCAGGACGCATTGGATCACGAGGCCGACCACAAGCGTGACGGTCGCCGCCATGACATAGCTTGGCAGGCCGAGGCTGAGGATCGCCCCGCGATAGCCGATCGCCGAAAGACCGAACATCGCGCCGGCGCCGAGGCCGAGCAGAGTGGCCTTAAGGCCACCTGCCGCACCGGGCTTGAGCGCCATCACAACCACGCCGCCGGTCGCGATCAGGATGGCGGCCGCCATTGGCAGACTCACCGCGTCGCCGAGCAGGATCAGTCCGAACAGCGCGACCTGCACCGGCTCGGTCTTGATATAAGCGTAGATCACGACGAAGGAGCGATCGTTCATCGCGGCTAGCATCAGGGCGGTGGCGGCGATCTGGGTAAGCGCTCCGTCAATCACCCAGGCCCAATAGACGGCGCCCAGATGCGGCAGCGCATCGCCGCGTGTGCTCAGCACCGCGGCGAGAAAGACGAGCGCGAACGGCAGCCCGAAGAGAAAGCGCACATGGGTCGCCCCCACTGTGCCGAGCGTCGCGGTGATCTCTCGCTGAGTGGCATTGCGCGCGGTCTGGCTTGCCGCGGCGATGACGGTGAAGAGTGCCCAGAGCCAGCTTGCGTCGGTCACTCTCACAACGTTCATCGGCCCCGTTATCGATCGCTTCAGGTCAAACTCTAAATCGTTACCTTCGGTTCGGTTTGGGCGCGCGCCCAGGCGAGATAATCGGCGCTGCCCGATTCGACCGGCAAGACGACGAAGCACGGCACGTCATAGGGATGCACCGGCCACAATTCGGCCACCGCGGCATCGACGAGCGAGCGGCGCGTCTTGATGAAGGTGCCGACTTCCGAGGTTTCGTCGCGCTTGCCCTCCCACATATAGACGCTTTTCATCGGCGGATAGATGTTCACGCATGCCGCGAGCCTCTTGTCGATCACGATGCGCGCGGCTTTGAGCGCCTCTTCCGCGTTCGGATAGGTCGAATAGAGAAAGCAGAACTCGCTTGCTTCCATTTTGGTCGTGTCGCTCATCGTCTCACCAGGTTTCGCTCAGCGGGATATGATTGGGCTGTGCGGCGACGCGTTTCAACCATGCGCTGACCGCTGCGTACCGCGACAGCTCGAAGCCGCCTTCGCCCGCGCAATGGGTGTAGCCGTAAAGCGCGATGTCGGCGATGCCGTAAGCCCCGCCGGCGAACCAATTGTTGCGCTCAAGATGCGTTTCCATGACGCCGAGCGCGGCGTTGCCGCGCGCATGCCATTCCGGGATCAGCGCGCGTTTCTCCTCCAGTCTTTCCTTGGGCACATAGGAGAGCCAGAAGCGCGCAACCGCGATGTAGGGCTCGTGGCTGTATTGCTCGAAGAACATCCACTGCAACGTTTGCGCGCGCGCCCATTTGTCGGCCGGCGCCAGCGCGGTCCCTTCGGCGAGGTACCACAGGATCGCATCCGATTCCGCAAGGCAGCGTCCATCTTCGAATTCCAACAGCGGCACGCGGCCATTCGGATTCTTGGCAAGAAATTCCGGCTCGCGTGTCTTGCCGCCATGCTCCGGATAGTCTTTGAGCGTGATCGCAGTGTCGGTTTGACGCGCGGCCAACCGTATTTTGTAGCAATTTCCCGACATCTGCATCTGGTGAAGTATCGGCATTTGATCCCCCAAAAAATTCGGGCGGCGAAGGTGTCACCCGCGCCGCCCGTATCAAGTTTTGATCAGCGTATTACGCGGAGCGGAGATTGACCGCCTTGGCGCCGCGTGCATCCGGCTGAATGTCGAAGGCGACCTTCTGGCCTTCGTTCAGCGTGCGCAAGCCCGCCGCTTCAACCGCGGTCGCATGAACGAATACGTCCTTGCCGCCGCCCTCCGGCGAAATGAATCCATATCCCTTCGCCGTGTTGAAAAACTTGACTGTTCCAACTGCCATGTTTGCTCCTGATGCAACGTTTCCCCCCGGGCGGAATACCGCGGCGGTGCTTCGGGACCATCGACTTTTAGAAGTAGGCTGTCTCGTCCAGGCGCGCTAACTCAGGCGGTCGGAGGCAAAACAAGCGCGCTTCATCGAACGGACGCCGTCGCACGCGAAACATAAGCTTGGCCGCAGAAAAACTCAAGGCGGGGAACCCGCTCGCCGCGTCGGAGTTTTCCTTTCAGCCCCGCGCCTCCTCGCTCGCCGGGGAGGCGCAATTGAGGAGGAACTCATCATGACGCTATCGCGTTTCGCGACTGCTTTTCTTGTCACTTCGGCGCTTGCCATCGCTCCGGCTTTGGCCGCCGACAACGTTGCCATAGACCAAACCATGACGATTGCAGGAATCGAAACCGCCTGTACCGGTGTCGGTCTCGAGGCCCGTGAAGACGCCAAGTGGCGCTCTTGGCCGCTGCTGGTCGAAGTCGTCGGCAAGCAGGGACAAATGCTTGGCGATACCACCGTCACGGTCAGCGGCAATGGTCACGATGTCGCCATGCACTGTTCGGGCCCATGGTCATTGATGAAGTTGCCGGCGGGCTCCTATCACATCTCCACCGATGTCGCCGAAGGCGGCCACAAGGAGATGAACGTGAAGGTGCCGGCAAGCGGACAAACCCACCTCACCGTGCGTTATCCGAATGCAGGCGGTGCCGAGAGCCCGGACCGCGTCGCAGCGAATCAGTAAACTGAAGAATGCAGACGACAGGGATCAGAAGGGTTACCCCTTTCTGATCCCTGTGCTTTGATTTCTATCTTTTTAGGCCGCCATCATCTTGCCATAGATGCCCTCTTAAGCTCACGCTGCGAGAATTCGCGCGTATGATTTGCGAGAGGACGGTCAACATGAAAGCGAAGATAGCCGCATCGGTCCTGCCGGTTCTGATTCCCGTGTTCATGCTGTCGTCCGCCTACGGGCAGGAGACCGCCGGCCCCTTGCCGTTCGATTCACCGGTCACCATGCGCGACATGGAAGCGGTGTGCACCGGCATCGGTGCGGATGCGCGGACCGATCCGCGCTGGCCGACGTATCCGCTGCGCATCGAGCTTGTCGGCCGTGCCGGCGAATATTTGGGCGAAGCGCTCGTCACCGTGAGCAAAGGCGGCGAAGCGGTGATCGGCGCGCGCTGCGGCGGGCCATGGCTGTTGCTCAAGCTGCCGCCGGGCGCCTACGACGTGACGGCCGAAGTCGAAGGGCGCAGCATGATGTCGCGCGCGACCGTGCGTGCGACCGGTCAAGCCCGCGTGGTGCTGCGCTTCCCCGATCTCGGCCAGCCCACCCAGTAAGGGCGCACTCAGAATCCACGGCATTTGAATCAAAGGCCGTTCAATATTTTGACGTCTTCCTAGGGCGCGGCGCCCAGGATGCGGGGATGAGCGATATCAGAGCCAATGTCGTAATGGCGGTTCAGAACAGCGCCACGCGATTCGAAGAAAGCGCCAAGCGCATGCTGGCCAAACGGAATGCCGATTTCGCCGGCGAGCTGGTCAAGCAGAAACAGGCGGCGCTGGAGTTCCGCGCCAATCTCGAGGCGCTCAAGGTTGCCAACAAGATGACCAAAGAGACGCTGGATATTCTGGCCTAGACGCTCGCCCGCCCTTCGGCTTTGCGCTTATATGACAGCGCAAAATTGGCGGAGGGCGGCATGGCCATCACCATCTATCACAACCCGCGCTGCGAGACCTCGCGCAACGTGCTGGCGCTCATCCGCGCCAAAGGTCAGGAGCCGCGCATCATCGAATATCTCAAAACACCGCCGAGCCGCAGCGAGCTCCAGCTTCTGATCAAGCGCATGGGCGCGAGTGTGGGAGATGTCGTGCGCTGGAAGGAGCCGCTGACCAAGGAGCTTGGTCTGGATAAGGACAAGACGCCGGACAGCAAGCTGCTCGACGCGATGATGGCGCACCCGATCCTGATCAACCGGCCGATCGTGGTGACGGACAAATCCGTGAAGCTGTGCAGGCCGAGTGAGACGGTGAAGGAACTACTTTAGGGCGCGGCAAAACAAAAGCGCGGCCCCGATGGGGGCCGCGCTTTCCCGACTCAGCCCGTCAATTTTAGTTCAGCGGCTCGACCTTTACGATCGATGCGCCGTGGTTGTTGCCGACCCAGAGCGTGCCGGGATTGGTTTTGTCGTCCACGAACACGCGCCTGATATTGGTCGAGCGCGGCAGCGGATATTCCGTGTACTGACCGGTCTTGACGTCAAGGCGGGCAACGCGATCCGTCAGCATCGAGGCGGTCCATGCCTGGCCGTTCTTGTCGGCGACCGCGTCATAGGGCGCGCTCCACGCCGTCGGCACTTTCCATTCCTTGATCTCGCCGCTGGCGGGATCGAGCATGCCGATGGCATTGCCGCCATATTCGGCGAACCAGATACGGTCCTGCGCGTCGGCTCTGCCGCGCCGCGGCCGCGACATCGGCGTCGGCGTCTTGTAGAACTTCAGCGCCTTCGTCTTGGCATCGATGCGCACGATATTGTTGGCCGAGTAGTCGAGCAGGTAGGCGTTGTTTTTGGAATCGGAGTGGATGCCGTAAGTGCCGACCTTCCGGCCCGTGGTCGGGTCGGTCTGGTTGCCGAGGTCCTCCATCTTTCCGGTCGTCAGATCGAGCCGGTAGATGTTGGTCTCGTCGGAATTCTTGATCCAGACCTTATTGTCGACTCCGGTCGCGTTGACCGCGAGATGTCCGGTCTGGGCTGCATCGGTTTGCCATTCCTTCGGCACCGTCCATTGCTGGAACTTTTCGGTCTTCGGATCGAATTTGGCGATGCTCGCCTGATACATCACGCCGACCCAGATATTGCCCTGCTTGTCGGCTTCGAGGTCCAGCGTTCCGGTCGGCCAGTTCTTCTTGGTCTCGGGGATCGGATACTGCGTCACCTTGCCGGTCTTCGGGTCCATCTTGCCGAGGAACATCTGGCCGAAATCGGAATACCAGACCATTCCCTGCGCATCGAGGATCACGTCATGCGGCTGGATCATCGCATTGGGCAGGTCGTATTCGGTGATGATGACCTGCGTCGATTTTCCTTTGAGCCGCGGCAAGGTCTTGAGCTCGTATGACCGGGTCTCGCTCTTGGAAAGATTGACGTTGGTCAGCCATTCCGCCACCGCGCGCGCTGGACCGCCTGCGCGGGCCATCATGTCGCCGCGCGTTGCGTTGCCGGCGAGCCGCTGCGGCTTGGTCGGCATGCTGCCGGGGTAATATCCGCTCATGCGTTCGAAGATCTGCAGGAAGCCGTCGGCGTCGTAGCTCGAATTGACGATGCGCTGATAGGAATGGCAGCCGTTGCAGTTGAGCAGGAATTTCTTCTGCTCGTCGGTGCCCGGCATGCTCATCAGCCACTCGGCGTTGGTGAGCTGTGCCGCGAGATTGCGCGTCTTCTTCAATGTGAGTTGCGCCTGCGCCGCTTTGCCGGCAGCGACCGTCGCGGTGTTCGCGCCGTCGAGGTCATAGCCGACGGCGCGGGCTTTCAGTGTGTAGTTGCCCGGCTCCAGCCGCGAGGCGGGGAAGGAAAAGCGCCCCTGCGCGTCGCTGACCACGCTGACCGTGATCGTCGAGCCGTCCTTCTTGGCGCTGACGACGACGCCTTCCATGTTGCCTTCTTCGGCCGAGCTGACTTGTCCGGTCAGTGCGGCGGCGGGGCCTTGAGCCTCCGCCGGTGCTGCAACGATGAATGCCGCGAGACCTGCGACCGTGGTGAGCAAAAGCCGTTTGCGCATTTCAACCTCCCAGCTCGATAGCCCGCCGAATCGCGCACAGGGCTGGCGCCTTCGGCTCGAATTGGGGGCGATTGTAAGCCTTCGGAGGCTCCCGGCCAACGCTTCAACGCGTTCACGACCGGGTTATCGGGGGACGCTTATCGGCCTTAAACCCTCGGACCGCGGAAAATATCGCGCACGGCCGCGGCGACGCGACGCCACATCTCGGCGGTTTCAGGCTCGCCGGAGCGAACATGATCGTTCGCCCGCTCGTCGATGATCTCGGCTGCGTTCGGTCCGAACTCGGCGACTGCCGCACGGGCGATCGCTAGAATGTTGGAGTCTGTTTCCACAGCCACATGTGATAGCCACCCGCCGATTTTTCGATTTGAGAAATATCAAATTTCGCGAGAAATGATGAGACAAAAATGGAGAGCGTTAATTTCTGTGTTGCTGCGATCCAGATTCACTTCCAATTTTAACCATCCGAATTCATAACACTTGCCGCCTGAAATTTATCACACCGCCGCAATCGGTGCGTTGCTTTAATCAAGCATGCGCTCAAATTCAGATCCCGATGATTTCTGCAAGTTCACCGCTCACTCTCGCTTCGATCGCGGCAAGGATATTTTGTCGCACCGCCTGATGTTCAGGCGTGTGAGCGGATCATGACCACGCTGCCAAAACAGAATCGCATCTACCTCGTAGCGGACGAGCAGGCGTTTCGGACGTCGCTCGAAGGCGCATTGATCGCCGCCGGATTCGAGCTTCGGACTTTTGCTTCGCAGGGGGAATTCCTCCGTGCCGTAGCGTCGCTCGAAACAGGGTGCCTGATCTCATCCTTGCAAGGTCGAGCCGGCTTCGAATTGACCGAGGAGGTCCGGCGGCGCGGTTTGGCATTTCCGACGATCGTCGTTGCCGATTTGCGCACGCCAAGGACGGTGACGCGTGCGATGAAGCTCGGTATCGCGGAGGTTCTGCCGCGCCGCGTCGCGCCCGACAGGCTGGCGGAGGCGATCAAGAGAGTGCTCGCCATTTTCAGGGATCTGACCCGGACCGGCGAATCGCCTTCCACGATGCGCGCCCGTTTTCTCGCGTTGACGGCGCTGGAACGCCAGATTGTCGAGCGGCTCGTGTCGGGGCGAACCAAGGCCGCCATTGCCGCGGAGCTCGCGATCGAATTGCGCCTGGTGGAGGCGGGCACCAGCCGGGCGATGAGGAAGCTGCGCGCTTCGAACCTCACGCATCTCATCCGGATGGTGCTTGACGGCGGCATCAAATTGAGCGCGATCAGCCTGGCCGTGATCGCGTTCGCGCCTCGCATCGGCGTCATGTGATTGGCGCACGTGTCCTAGCTGGGTTTGGAACCCAGGGGCAGGCCCGCGTCGACGGTCATGCGAATGAGGGACGCGAGATTCACCACCTGCATCTTGGCCATGATCCGCGCACGGTGCATCTCGACGGTGCGCTGACTGATCTTGAGATCGAGCGCCACGGCCTTGTTCGGCCAACCCTGTACCAACCGGTCGAAGACTTCGCGCTCGCGTCCGGTCAGCGTGTCCAGGCGTCGAAGCATGTCGTCGGAGCGCGCGCCGCCCCGGTCCCGCCTCTGCGCGACGGCAAGCGCGCGCTGCACGCTTCCGACCAGCGCCTCGTTCGAAAACGGCTTTTCGATGAAGTCCGTGGCGCCCGCCTGCATCGCCTTGACCACATTCGGCACCTCGGGCCGCGCCGTCATCATGATCACCGCCACATGGGCGGCGCGCCTATTGAGGGCGCGTTGAACGGCAAGCCCATCGATCTCGGACAGACGCTGCTCCAGCAGCACGACGTCGCCGTCGCACAAAGACGCTTCGTCGAGAAACCGGCGGCTTGCCTCGTAAGTGCGGATGTTTCCGAGTCCGGCAAACTCGAGAAGCGCGCGCACGAACTCCCGGCTGCCGGCATCCTCGTCGACAACGAATATCGCCGGCTGCGCGGCCATGCATTTGCTCCCAGGCCACGGCGAGCTCGCGAGCTCCGACCTTGCTTCCCTCTACGCCAGGCTTGGCGCGGCGCTCGCGCCCTCGCGGCGATGTTTGCCTTCCGCCAGCGCGCGGAGGGCGTCGATATCCTTCAGAATGATCTGGCTCAGGTTCGGAATGATCACGGCCTCCTCGCGCTTGAGCTCGCTGAGCGCCCGGCAGACGGTCTCGATCGTGAGCCCAAGATGGCTCGCGATATCCTGACGTCCCATCGGCAGCTCAAGGCATTGGCCCGGAACAGCGCTGCGGTCCGCCAGATGCAGCAGAAAGGACGCCACGCGTTCTTTTGCATTCTGGCAGCCGAGCACGACGAGGTGGCGCTGCATCGCCGAGAACTGATCGGTGAGCACGGCGAAGATGCGGCCGACCACGCCCGGCTTGGTTGCCCAGAGCCGATCGATCTGATTGCGCGGATAGGCGATCAGCACGACGTCGCTGACCGCTTCTGCCGAGAAGCCGTATTCGACACGATCCATGATCCCGAAAAAGTTGCCCTCAAGAAGAAAGTCGGCGATCTGACGGCGCCCGTCCTGCGTGTGCTTGCACAGCCGCACCATGCCGCTGATGACCTTGTAGGCGTGACCCGCATAGTCGCCTTCATTGAAAATCGTCTCGTTCCGTTTGAAGCGTATGCGCACGCTAAACTGATCCAGTTCCTGAAGATCATTATGAAGCGCCGTCTGGTTTCCCCTGCGTTGCCGAGCGGCGTCAAATTTTATTCGCGTTGGCGAGACTTCATCGGAGGCCTCCCGTACTGAACTCATCGCGACAGACATTCCCACTACCCCCTTCTTGTTGAGTCCAAGCTATCCACAATTTTAGCTGTGACAAAAATTGGCCGTCCATCCGCGAGCGATTACGTACGTAGTTCTACGGTGAGCGTCCTCGCACTTGAGAATCTCTGGGGAAGCGCCGGATGGAAAACGATTTCCCGCGTGTTGCGCTTTACGCTTCGTTCACCACGCTCGCGATCGGTTGCTCTTTAAGCGCGGCTTGAAGTCGCATGTGGTCGGTCAGATCGCTGAACGTGACCAAAGCCGCGCCGTCGGGCAGACGCGTCAGTGCGATGGAAATGATCCGCTCGTCGGATCGTTCGACGACGAAGTATCCGCCGAGATGGTCCGGCGATGCCGAAGTCACGCTCGCGGAAATCGTCTTCCAGATGCGATCGCGTCCGAAGCGCCGCTCGCACGCAGCGGCGATCGCATTGAGATGCGGCGCGTTGCCGAGCTCGTCGTCATGCAGGCGCCACTGCCGCGCGAATGCATTGTTGTGCAGCTTCAGACGGCCGTCGGTGCCGAACACCGCGACACCTTCCTGAAGCGTGTCCAGCGTTGCTTGCTGCACCTTAATCAGCGCGTTGTAGGCGCTCTGCTGGCGAAATTGCTCGCTGACATCCTCGGAGAGGTAAACGAAACCGCCCGATTGCCGCCGGCGCGCAACGACACGCAAGGCCGCGCCGCCGGGCAGGTGCCAAAGCTCTTCCACGGCGGCCCCGGAGGTCTCGAAGAGCTCCAGCCGGGCGCGCTTCCAGGCCGCGAAATCGGTCTGCTCCGGCAGGCGGCGCAACTCGCGCAGGCGATCGAGAATCTCGCCTTCGCCGGGACAGCCGTCGAGCCAGGACTTTGTCAGTCCCCAAAGTCGCGCATAGGCGCGGTTATGGAACATGAGGCGGCGATCGTGCCCGAAGATGGCGACCGCGTGTCCCAACTGATTCAGCGCATGCACACATCCGTCCGCGAGGTGATTCAGTTTGCGCTCCGCAAGCGCGCTTGATGCGCTGCGCCGTTCGGGCTCGCCGGACGATCGCGCGCGATGGAAAAAGACGACGGCGTGGCCGGCGACGACGGCCCCGCGCAGCGCGATGGCTGCATCTTGCTCATCATCAACGCTGAGCGCGAACGGTGTGCCGTGCTGATGCAGGTGAGCGAGCGCGGTGGAAACCGCGGCGCCGTCGGCGCCAGCCAGGCAGGTCGCGAGCAGCTCGGAGCCGCCGCAGAAGCTCAAGGGCTCGCCGCCCGCGGAGTCCCACGCGACGACCGCCTGCCGGCCCTCGCCGATGAGCGCGTCGCGCAAATGCAAATCGGCGCGGCTTCGCGTCTGCACTGCCGCGATCGAACGGCGAAGTCTGTCCGCTTGATTGCGTTCGATCTGCGACCATACGCCGCAGACAATTGCCGCAACGCCGGTCGCGATCAGCAATGTGGGAGCAGCCACACCGCCCAGGAACAGCACGTAAGCGCCGCGAACGGCGAGTGCAACTACAAGAGCCGGTACGGCGAGCGTGGCGAAAGCCTGCACTTTCGGGCGCATTGCGGTGATTTTCGTCGACTCGTTGCAATTTCGAAAGCGAAGCTCCGGCGTTTGCCGCCAGTTACTTCGGCGAAAACGACGAGGCATCTGATGCTATGCTCGTACTACGAGCGAGCGCGCGAGTTTTTGAGAAAAGTCAACGATCGATTAATTTTTTGCGCTAGCCGGCGAGCCGATGTTCGGTTTTCTCATTCGTCACGTTCCGTCGCTGGAACATCACCACATTGGTGAGGATTGACGCCGTGGCAATCGCTTCGATGAGAGAACGCCGTTTCGCAAGCACTTCGGCGATGGTGCGCCGTTCGGCGAGATGGCTCTTCAGATCGCAGTTCGCCGGCATCACCGGTACCATCTTACGCCATCTGGCAGTCGCTTCGGTCTCCAGCCGTATCGAATGATCCGTGTACATCATTGAAGCAGCTTAGACCCACCGGCTTCGATTCCGTGTGACAAAAACACTATAAGAAAGGGCCAAGAGCAGGACGCTGCCGCTCGAAATTTGTCGCAACGGCGACCTAATCCTGTCGCGAGCGTCAAATTGCTTTGGCGCTCGAGCCCCCGGCGCTGTTAAAATAACGAGGAGTCCGGCCTCAATTGTTTTCCAGCGAGAGGTGTCATCATGTCGAATGCAAGTCGATTTGGAATGATCGCGGCATCGGCGATCGTCGCGCTCATTTCCATGCAGCTCGAGAGCCTGGCGCAAGGCGGACTGCCCAATCCCTACCGTCCCGTAAGGGGACTCGCCGACGGCGGCGGTCCGTTCGTTCCGGGCGGCGAGTGGGCAACGCGGCCGGCGGGACCGCCGGCGTCCGTCTATGTCGACGTCGACGGCGAGAGCATCTGGGCGGTCATCCGCTGCGACGAGACGAGTCCGGTGCCGATGGCCTCCGGCGGCCGCTTCGGCATCGATTGCCTCGGTCCGGACAACAAGATCAAGAACGTCGACACGATCTTCAAGTTCGACGCCAAGGGCAACGTCGTGAAACGCTTCGGCCGCGGGTTGTTCATCTGGCCGCACGGCCTGCATGTCGATCGCGACGGCAATGTCTGGGTGACCGACGCAGCCAGTCAGCCGGCGGTCGACATGGCAGCAAAGGGCGGCGTCCGCGCGGGCCATCAGGTCTTCAAGTTCGACCCGAACGGAAAAATCCTGATGAGGCTCGGCGAGGCCGGCGTGCGCGGCAGCGATCAGACTCACTTCACCTCACCAAGCTCCGTTGCGGTTGCCGCCAATGGCGACATTTTCGTCGCCGACGGTCACGAGGTGAACGGCAACAACCGCGTGGTGAAGCTCTCCAAGGACGGCAAGTTCATCAAGGCGTGGGGCAAGACCGGATACGGGCCCGGCGAGTTCCGCACGCTGCACGGCATCGCCATCGACAATTCGGGGCGCATCTTCGTCGCCGACCGCAACAACAACCGCATCCAGCTCTTCGATCAGGAGGGCAAGCATCTCTCCACGTGGACGCAGTTCGGCACGCCGAGCGGCATCGCCTTCGACGACAAGGGCCAGATCTATGTCGCCGATTCCGAATCGGACGGCGTCAACAATCCGGGCTGGGAGCAGGGGATCAGGATCGGCGACGCGCGCACGGGTTTCGTGACTGCGTTCATCCTGGATCAGGGCGGCGATCCGCGCACCCAAACCGGCAGCGGCGCGGAGTTCG
>Ga0134122_10001689_pt1 | contig 16021 bp, 11 predicted proteins | sample KB302_FD_96461 | JGI IMG/M metagenome (GOLD analysis project Ga0134122, IMG submission 96461) | Terrestrial soil microbial communities without Nitrogen fertilizer from Kellogg Biological Station, Michigan, USA - KB3-0-2 | ecosystem: Environmental > Terrestrial > Soil > Unclassified ... | reverse complement strand
GGAATCGCCCGTACGGCGGCGTTGCTTGCGGCCTTACCCGTGATCCCATCGATCACCACGCCACGGATGTGCCAGGCCCGAAGTTTCCCGGGCGCCATGGAAATATCCGCTGAAGGGAAAGTGCCACCAGCCTGCGCGTCGATCTGTTTCGCGAATGTGGGATCCAACGTGCCGCCGAAGTAAACGAGTTGATACGCTTCATCAATGGGCTCACCTGTCGGCAGTGTGCGATGAACGACGTAAGGGCTTTCCGCCCGTTCCAACGGACCTCGCCGACCCGGCGGAACGGAGTCCATCGCAATGGTGCGCCGGCGGGGGTCCTCAAGAAGCGCCGCGACGTAGTGCGGCCCCGGAACAAGCCAGTGAATCCGGTATTCTCCATGTTCGTCGGTCGGGATCACTTGTTCAACGTTCAGGACGCGGCGGCCCCCTGGCCTGTACTGGGGATCCAGGGCCATGACGATCGCATGGCCGAGAGGCGCCCCATCTGCGTCCAGCACGCGGCCCGTAATAGCCGCCGGCTGAATCATTTCAATTCGGACGTCTTTCATGGCCTGACTGTCTGCAATCGGGAATGGAAGCCCACGTTGCCTGGGATCGTGCTGACCATATTCCGCGGGGTAATAGGTGCCTGCGGTCTTGATGGCGACGAGTTTGTACTTTCCGGCCTTCAGGTTTTTGAATACGAATTTGCCGTCCGATCCGGTCTTGAAATATTGAACTTCCGGAACAACCGCTGCGGGCGGGGCAGAATCGCTGTTGCCACCTGCCGCAACGATGGCGTTGTATGCCTCAAGAAATCCCGGAGAGAGCGGAGAGGCCGTCGTGCCTTCAACGCGTGTGAGTTCCACGTCGACAGTCGGAATTGGATCCGGAGTACCCTGTTTCACAACAACACCGTCAATCGATGCCGTCGTCAATGGCGCCGGAGCTGGAGCCGGGATTGGAGCTTGCGCTCCCCGAATAGAAGACGCTGCTGCGAGCGCCGCCAAAATGACGCTGGAAATGACACATCGTTTCAATAGGACTCCTTCTTGCTGACCACGATTTGAATTCGTTCGCATGGGACTTGTCTCACAACACCTACTGAAGCATTCCGCCGCCTTTGTCACGGATTCGCGATGCACATTAAAGAAATCGCAGGTTGCAGATCGCAGCAAAGGCATACGAGGCCCGGCAAGGCAATTGCATGAACGGGTGAGAGAAATTATGATCACCCTACGAGGTAAAAATGGCGAAACCACTGGCGATAGAACAAGACTCAGCAGTACGGCTCGCTCTGAACGTACGAACTGTTCGCCTGACAGACGACCAGTTTTATCGCTTATGTTGCGACAATCCCGACCTTCGAATCGAACTGACGGCCGATGGGGAATTGATCGTGATGTCGCCCGCTAACCCCAACACCGGCCGAAAAAACGCCAGGATCACGATGCGCCTGGGCATCTGGACTGAGCAGGACGGGACGGGCGAATGCTTCGACTCCAACTCGGAGTTCACGCTGCCGAATGGCGCCAAGCGTGCGCCCGATGGCTCCTGGATTCCAAAAAAGCGATGGAATCGGTTCACGGAGGAGGAGAAGAACAGGTTTACCGAGATCTGTCCGGACTTTGTGATTGAGCTGCGATCGCCGTCTGACCGGCTCCGCGACATTCAGGCGAAAATGCAGGAATACATCGCGAACGGATCGAGACTTGGATGGCTGCTCGATCCCATCGATAATCGCGCCACAATCTACCGGCCGGGTCAACCTCCGGAGGAGATTGAGAGCCCCACCATCATTGCGGGCGATCCCATCCTGCCGGGCTTCAAATTCGATTTTAGAGAAATCCTGGAATAGCCGAAACGGCCCGTCCCACGGGTTTCCCTTTTCTCGCCTTGGCTCGACTTCATTTTGGCGCCCCCGGAGCACCATTGCCCGCAGGTAGTGCCGGGCAGGTGCGTTCGTAGGGGATGCCTTCACCGACGTATTGACGCCATTCGTCCATTGTTAGATTGCGCCACACTCGCGTGCACAGGTAGTCTGCCGCCGCAGACCAGAGGGGCCAGGAATAAATTTTGCCTTCCAGATAGCGAAGAGTGAGGCGCGAGCCGTCACCAGAAAAGGCGATGGTGTCCACGTCCGCAGAGAAGCTGGAGCTGCAACAGAAACCGGGTCTCGAGAAGGTGATGGGCGCACTGCCGGGTTTCCGCAAATCCCACATCTGAACTCTGCTCAACTCACCAGAGGCGGCCAGCCGCGCGCCATCGGGTGAAAACGCCAGGGACTGGACGCCAGTACCAGTATTGTCGAGCACCGCCAGGACGCTGAGGTTTTTGGTGTCCAGGATCCGCACGGTTGTACCGTCGCCGGAGGCCAGTCGTGCGCCGTCAGGCGAGTACACCAGGGATGTTCCCTTCGCCGACACCGGGGTTTGAGACTCCTCCGCCGGGGACTTGAGCGGCGGGACGGCTGGATGCCGAAGATCCCACACCTGAACGGTTCTATCCGCTCCGGCGGCCAGTTGAGCGCCGTCGGGTGAAAACGTCAGAACATACGCCGGAATACTCGAAGCTCTTGGCAGGTTCCGAATCAGCGTTGGTTCCGTGCGGAGATCTCTCAAATTCCATACCCAGACCGTGTTTTCCACTTCGCTTAGGGCGGCCAGCCGGGCACCATCATGTGAAAACGCCAAGACGCGGCCAAAGGTGCGGCCAACCTGTCTACGAAGGAGGACAGGCTTGTCGGAAGGGTTCCGCAGATCCCAAAGCAGCAGTTCGGAACCGTCGGAGGCAGCCAGTCGCGTGCCGTCGGGCGAAAGCGCCAGGGCTCTCATGGGACCCTGGAGGCTCGCGACCAGCAGAGGGGAAGTGCCAGGATCACTGGGATCCCACACCCGCAGGCTGCCATCTGTGGAGACCGCCACACGCCTGCTGTCCGCGGAGTAAGCGGCTTGATGCCCCCCAACAATGGGGGCCTGAAAATGGTCCATCCCGTCCTGGATTCCACGAGTTCCCGTATCCCATACTTGCATCGTCTTGCTCGCGGCGGCCAACCGCGCGCTATCCGGCGAATACGCCACGGCACGGATTAAACTGTCCGTCTTGAGCCGCGCGGCTTGTCCAGTAGGATTCCGCAGATCCCAAACCGATAAGCCGCTTCCGTCTGCGGCAGCCAAGCCAGCACCATTGGGTGAATACGCGATCGAGTCGATCCGTGAGTTCAACGAATCCATACCCGGCATCCGGAGTGGCGGAGCTTGGGGATTCCTGAGGTCCCATACTTGAAGGCCACCATTTCCACCTACCGCGAGGTGCGCACCGTCGGGCGAAAAGGCAACGGATTGGAATGTAAGCGCTCCGCGCGTACCCGCAGGAACTGTCGGCGCAGTGAACGACAGGTATACCGACCCGGGATTCGTAAGATCCCATATCCACCAGCTGTCACCATTGGCGGCGGCCAATAAAGTCCCCTCCGTGGGAGAGAACGCCACGGAAGTGGAAGTGAAATTGTAAGTCGCGAGAGTCGCGTGGTCGGGGACCTTGAGGAGCATTGACGACACGTTGGAATTTCGCAGGTCCCACACTGTGACGACGCCCGGGCGACTCCTGCCGAAAGCGGCCAAGTGGGCGCCGTCCGGTGAAAATGCCAGAGATTGAACGTCGGTGCGGCCAGGGAATGTCCTCGGAGTCGCCTTGAGATTCCGTAGGTCCCAAACCTCTATGTGTACGTCAGTGTCGCTACTATTGCCGACGGCAAGGGACACGCTGTCTGACGAGAATGCAACTGCTGTGATGCCTTGCGTGCCTTGCGGATTCGGGCCTCGCAGGAGCCGGGGCAAGGGCCGCGGATTGCGAAGATCCCACAACCGGACTGTGTTGTCGCCGCCCCCATAGGCCAGGTACGCCCCATCCCGTGAATACGCCACGGCATTGAACCCGCTTCTCTCACCTGGGAGCATGTTGTGGTTTACCGGGGCGAGACCCGCAGCCTGCTGCAGCGCGTCTTCCACGAGATCCTGGGCTTGACCTGGCAGGCGCGACTGGAAGAGCATGGCCTGACGGGCGAGCAGAGCAGCGCGATCGTCGTCAACACGGCTGGTGGAGTCGCGGACGGATTCCCGGGCGAGCGATTGAAAGACAGTGATGAGGCGTTGCGTCCTGGCGACGTCTGCTTCTAAATCCGCCCTCTCGCGGTCCCGCCGCGATTCCCCTTCCGCTTCCATCGCCTGATCGCGTGCCATTGTCGCCGTGCGCCCGGCCGCCTCGGCCCTGTCTCGGTCGAGTTGCGCATTATGCTCGGATTGAACGGCCGCCAGTCCCGCACGCCGGGCGCTCACGGCCAGCCATGTGCTGGCAGCCACTCCCGCAACCAGGACAAAAAACACCGCCGCAATACCAGCGACCAACGCCTGGTGCCGCCGCGTGAACTTCTGCAATTGATAGCTCGTGCTCGGGGGCCTCGCCACGATCGGCTCGTCCTTCAGATAGCGCTGAATATCCGCGGCCATTTCCGCAGCCGATGCATACCTCCGCGTCCTGTCCTTTTCCAGCGCCTTGGCTGCAATCGTTTCGATGTCGCCCCGGTAGCCCCGATCCACTACGCTGAGCTTTATCGGATCTTCTTCCCGAATCGTCTGGATGGTCTCGTGAAGTTTTTTACTGATGGTGTACGGCAGGCGCCCCGCCAGGAATTCGTAAAGAATCACTCCCAGTGAGTAGACGTCGCTGCGCGTGTCGATATCGAGTGGATCGGCCAGCACCTGTTCGGGACTCATGTAGGCCAGCGTTCCGACCAGCTGTCCCAGGTCGGTCTGTACGGTCGATCGCGCATCGCTGTCGGTGACGCGCGCAACGCCGAAATCGAGGATCTTGGGCTGGCCGGTTTGGTCGATCAGTATGTTTGCCGGTTTGAGATCGCGGTGAATGAGGCCGCGCTGATGCGCATGGTGCACCGCGTTGCAGATCTTCACCATGATCTCCAGACGTTGACTGGTGTTCAAATGGTGCGATTCGGCATACTCCCGCGGCGAGATCCCACGAATAAGCTCCATTGCGAAGTAAGGCTGCGGTCCGAAGCCCGTATCCACGGTGCCAGCTTCATAGATTTGGGCGATGCCGGGATGTTGCAATCGGCCAAGCGCCTGGGATTCCTGTTCAAAGCGGCGCAGCAATTCAGGAGTCGCCATACCGGACTTGATAATCTTGAGTGCGACGGTGCGGCGGGGTTGGCTCTGTTCGGCTTCATAGACGGCGCCCATTCCGCCTTCGCCAATCAGCCGGAGAATCCGGTATCGACCAATGACCGCAGGACGCGCGGCAACCGCTGGATCCTTGCCGGCCGCGGCCCCAATCGTAGTTTCAAAATCTCCAGCACCTTCAGCCGCGGATTCGAACCCCAGTTCGAGCATACAGCGCGGGCAGCGTCCGCCCGGGGCTTCGGCTTCCTGCAACGGACTGCCACATTTCTGGCAGTTATGTGATTCGCTCATGGGGATCTCCTCATGCGCTCAGCGTGGACAAAAGAAAACGGAGCTCGTCGTCAGTCTCTTCCGGTGAAGACACCGTTTGAGCAATCTCTTCGCGCAACAGTCGCCGGTACTTCCGCCGCATCCGATGAACCAGCATGCGCAAGGCTCCGGCGGACAATCCCATTGAACCGGCTAGTTCCCTGTAACGGGCTTCGTCAGATTCCTGATTCAGAAACGTCGAAAGGCTCTCAAACTGATCGGCTTTTCCTGCAGATGCATATTCAGCCCGCAGCTTGGCCAGCACGTGCTCCAGCAGCGACAAAGCCCAACGTCTTTCAAACATACTCTCGGGGCTGGCCTTCTTCGCCGCCGCGGGCATATACCACCGCTCCGCTTCCACCAGGTCGATCGAAACCGGAACCTGTCCGCCTCCCCGTTTTAATGCGTTCGCCCGGTCCCACTCATTGGCGAGAAAATTCTTCACCGACGTCATCAGGAAGGAACGGAACCGGCCGCGCTGCCGATTCGCGTCGCCCAGATAATTCTTTTCGAGTAACAGTGTAAAAAATCCCTGTGCGAGGTCCTGGGCTTGATCCCGATCGTGGCCTTTCCGCCGGATAAAAGCGTACACCGGCTGCCAATAGGTCTGGCACAACATGGCCAACGCCCGGCTGGATTCGGCGGTGGGGTTGACGGCCGCAGCCTGAACGAGAGTCCAGCTTGTGGTATGAAATGCTGACGTTGGCGTGCCGGGCATCTTGTTGGGAACGCAGTCTATCACCACAGGTAACCTCCGGCCGACCGGCAATACTTGCCTTGGTTCACGCTCGGTTGAACGATGCATTGAACTTCCCTCATAAGATCTATTGAAGCAACCATGTCTCGTTGTCACGGATTCGTGTTGAGAAAACACCGGTTCGCGGAAGGCGGCTGTCCCGGTTTGCCCGCTTCCCGAGTTGAGATTCCCTGTTAAAAAGGCTTATAACTTCATGTATGAAGGCAGTCCTCATCAGCGTTCTTTTATTGCTGACGCCGGCAGGCGCCGCGGCATCCGATCCGATCGCGGAGTTGCAACAAAGGATTACAGGTGGGCATACGAAACTGGAGTATGAAAAGGAGCACGGATATCTCATCTCGCTCCTGAAAGCGCTGAAGGTTCCCGTCTCGTCGCAGACGCTGGTTTTTTCGAAGACGAGTCTGCAATCCGAGCGCATTTCTCCGAAGACGCCTCGCGCGATTTACTTTAATGACGATGTCTATGTCGCATGGGTTCAGGGTCAGGGGCTGATCGAAATCATGTCCGCGGATCCCGAAAAAGGTTCGGTCTTTTATGTGCTGAGCCAGGAGCATAGCGATCACCCGGAGTTCGAACGGTCGTCCGGCCACGAGTGTTCGGTCTGCCATTATGTTCCTGAAGCGGCGCCGAAATTCGTACCGCGTCTTCTGGTGTCTTCGGTGATTCCGGACGCTACCGGCAATGTGGATGGCGCGTTCCCGATTGAAACCACCGATCGGAGCCCCATGAAAGAACGCTGGGGCGGTTGGTACGTCACAGGCACCCATGGCAATCAATTCCACGTGGGCAACACCGTGCTCAGCAGACCCGTTTCGGTTTTCGCCGGCGTTCCTGCGTCGGCGCTGCTCTCATCGTCGAATGTCGTAGACCTCAGCAGCCGTTTCGATACAAAGCCCTATTTGACTCCGCACAGCGACATCGTGGCGCTGATGGTGCTGGTTCATCAGAAAGAGGTGCAGAACCTGATTGTACTGGCGGAATCCAAGGGGAACGCCGCCGCCAGGGAAACCGGAGAGCCTCTGGTCAAGGCAATGCTGTTCGCCGGAGCCGCTCCCTTGACTGCGCCAATCAAAGGCACTTCCAGTTTCGCTGCGGAATTCTCCAGTCAGGGACCTCGCGATAGCCGTGGAAGGTCATTGCGCGATTTCGATCTCCAGACCCGATTGTTCCGATACCCGCTCAGCTATCTCATCTACAGCAAATCCTTCGACGCGCTGCCCGCAGGGGTGAAAACTTATGTCTACCGCAGGCTGCGGGAAGTCTTGAACGGCGAGGACAAGAGTTCAGATTTTGCGCACCTCACCGCCGGAGACCGATCCGCAATTCTGGAAATCCTTCGAGCCACAAAACCGGATTTCCGGTAATGTAAACGCAGAGTTCGGGTTGCAATCGGCAAATTCATACGTGGCTCCATGGACAGTAATGCCTCTACGTCGTCAGGGACGCCCACTGAATTCCACGCACTAAGGCGCTTTTGACTTGCTGACGGCCGCGGACAGGACCGCTTTCTGCGTCTGATTCAAGAGTTGCACGACTCGCTGTGTGGTCTGTTTTTCGAGTGATGCGATCGTCTTGTCATAAGGCTCGCCTTTGGCATCGATGATCAACAGAGTTCGAAGCCGGCTCTCGCGCGCATAGAGACCATCGATTTGGGTTTCCTGATCTGGCGTCAGCGAGAATCCCGCCGCCGTAAACTTCTGCTTGATCAGATTCACCCTCTTAACCCGAAGCTGTTCGCTTTGATATCGACGTAAAGCGGCCTGCTGATCCAATCGTAGTCCCGCAGTAACCTTATCGCTTAACCGGTCTGTAAGCCGGCGAAGTTCCGCCGTTTGTTCCGGACTTGCGGTTCGTGTACCTGACCCGCGCCGTCCGCGGGCAGGAGACTGAGCGGCGAGTGCGGTTTCCATCGAAACTCCGAAGCGTTTTTCAAAGGACTTCGCCATCGCTTTTACTTCTCTGTCATACAACTTGCGCAGCGGCTTTTCCTGCTTCTTTTCGATAGGAGGTGCGCCGGCTTTCGTGAGCCAGGTTCGTACATCGGCCAGAGGGTCGACTGTGGAAACGCCTCGGCCGCTGGGAGCCAAACCTTCACCGCCGAGGAATTCGCCTCCTCCCTCGGGGCCGCCTTCTCCCTCGTCCTGCGCGAACGCTGGAATCGCCAATAAAATAATGAAGATGAGCCCGAAAGTATTCTTCATATGAACCCGTCTGAGAGTACGAGATCATGGACCGAAAGGTTACGCGGCCGGAATCGACCAGGGATCGCTGGACCGATACCAGGCTGAAGTGGATTTCGATTGCTACCGCCCGAGGTATTCCTGAAGCGTGTGGACGCCGAGGCTTTCCGACTGTAGCGCCCGGATTCCGGCAACCGCCGCCGATGCTCCGGCGATGGTGGTGATACATGGAATTCGATAGTTGATGGCCGCGCGTCGGATCGACTTCTCATCAAAGAAGGATTCCTTACCCAGCGGAGTGTTGATGATGAGGTTCACTTTCCCGCTTTTGACATAGTCGGCGATGTGCGGGCGGCCCTCATTCACCTTGTAGACCGTTTCTACAGCGACTCCAGCATTGCGCAATACCTGAGCGGTTCCACGGGTCGCAATAATACTGAATCCCATCTCGACCAGGTCGGACGCGATTCTCGCAATCAACCGTTTGTCGTGCTGGTTCACGCTGATAAAAGCAACTCCGGATTTCGGCAATACGGACCCGGCGGAAATCTGCGCCTTCACATACGCCTTGCCGAAGGAGTCATCCGTACCCATCACTTCACCGGTGGATTTCATTTCCGGACCGAGGATCGTGTCGACTCCAGGAAATCGCGCAAATGGAAACACCGGAGACTTCACGCAGTATTGATTTACTTTCAATTCCGACGGCAGGTTGAACTCGCTGAGCTTCCGGCCAACCATCAGACGCGCTGCAATCTTGGCCAACGGCACGCCCGTCGCCTTGCTGACAAATGGAACCGTTCGCGATGCACGCGGGTTCACTTCGAGAACGTAAACCTTCCCATTGTGGATGGCATATTGAACGTTCATCAGCCCGATCACTTCCAGGGCATGGCCGAGTTGAATGGTGTATTCCCGTATCGTTTTGCGAAGCTCTTCGCTGAGTTGATACGTCGGCAGGACACAGGAACTGTCGCCGGAATGAATGCCGGCTTCTTCGATGTGTTCCATGATTCCGCCGATGACGACCTGCTCTCCATCGCAAAGCGCATCCACGTCCACTTCGTAAGCGTCTTCGAGAAACTTGTCGATCAATACCGGCCGATCGCGAGACACCATCACGGCCGCATGCATGTACGTGTCGAGTCCGGCCTCGTCGTAGACGACCACCATGGCGCGGCCGCCGAGGACATACGATGGCCGGACCAGAATGGGATAGCCGATCTGCCGCGCAACGGCTCTTGCTTCATCAAGAGTCACCGCGTTGCCGTTATTGGGCTGGGGAATGTTCAGTTTGTTCAGAAGTCCGCCAAATCGCTTGCGGTCTTCGGCAAGATCGATGGATTCCGGGGATGTGCCGATAATCGGCACACCGCATCGCTGCAACTCCAGCGCAAGATTCAGCGGTGTCTGGCCGCCGAACTGCACAATGACGCCGAAAGGGTTTTCCTTGCGCACGATGTGGATGACGTCTTCCAGAGTCAGCGGCTCGAAGTACAGGCGGTCCGATGTATCGTAATCCGTCGACACCGTCTCCGGATTGCAATTGACCATAATGGTCTCAAATCCCTCTTCCTTGAGTGCGAACGACGCATGACAACAGCAGTAGTCAAACTCAATTCCCTGTCCAATGCGATTGGGACCGCTGCCCAGAATCATGACCTTCTTCTGGTCCGTCGGCTCGGCTTCGTCTTCGTCTTCGTACGTCGAGTAAAGATAGGGAGTGTGCGACTCGAACTCTGCGGCACAAGTGTCGACGCGCTTATAAACCGGAATGATTCCCTCGCTCACGCGCCGCACTGCGATCTGTGCCGGTGTCGTGCGGAGAACCCTCGCCAGCCTCGTGTCGGAAAAACCCGAACGCTTGGATTCCCTTAGCAGACCGCTGGGCAATGTCTCCAGCGTGTAGCCGGAAATGTCCCGCGTCATGTCCGCAATTTCTTTCATCTCGTGAAGAAACCATGGATCGATGCGGGTCAGCTCCGCGAGTTCCTGAATCGTGGAACCATCGATCAACGCCTGCAACAGATATGGAATCCGTTCCGAGTTCGGCGTGATGAGCTTCTGGCGGATCATGCTCTTGTCGATGTTGTCCGACGTGAGCGCCTTGCCGGTTTCCAGAGACCGCATCCCTTTCAGGAACGCCTCCTTGAAAGTGCGGCCGATCGCCATCACTTCCCCTACGGACTTCATCTGCGTCCCCAGCGTCGGATCCGATTCGGGAAATTTCTCGAATGCCCATTTCGGAATCTTCACCACAACGTAATCCAGCATGGGTTCAAACGAAGCCGGCGTCTTCTTCGTGATGTCGTTCGGAATTTCGTTGAGCGTGTAACCGACAGCGAGCTTTGCCGCGATTTTCGCAATGGGAAACCCGGTGGCCTTCGATGCCAATGCCGAACTGCGCGACACGCGCGGATTCATTTCGATGACTACCAGGCGTCCGTCCAGCGGGTTGACCGCAAACTGAATATTCGAACCTCCGGTTTCCACGCCGATCTTGCGAATCACCGCCGCCGATGCATCGCGCATGCGCTGATACTCCCGGTCGGTGAGTGTCTGCGCCGGGGCAACGGTGATCGAATCGCCGGTGTGGATGCCCATGGGATCGAAATTCTCAATGGAGCAGATAATCACCACGTTGTCTGCAACGTCACGCATGACTTCCATCTCAAATTCCTTCCACCCCAGCACCGATTCTTCGATCAGGACTTCGTGGACGGGGCTCAGATCCAGGCCGCGCTGCACGATTTCTTCGTACTCTTCATTGTTGTAGACGATACCGCCGCCGGCGCCTCCCAGCGTAAATGAAGGCCGGATCACGCATGGAAAACCGATCTTCTGAACCACGCGGGCCGCGTCGCGCATATCGCCGACGACTTCGCTGGCGGGCGTATCCAGGCCGATCTCCTTCATCGCATGCTTGAAAAGCAGGCGGTCTTCCGCCATTTTCACGGCGGGTATCTTGGCGCCAATCATCTCGACCTTGTATAGATCGAGAACTCCGGCATCGGCGAGTTCGACTGCCAGATTCAAAGCGGTCTGACCGCCAACCGTCGGAAGCAGGGCGTCCGGCCGTTCCTTTTTGATGATGGCTTCGAGGAATTCCTTTGTGAGCGGCTCGATGTAGGTGTGATTCGCCAGTTCGGGATCAGTCATGATCGTCGCCGGATTGGAATTGACGAGAACGATCTCGTATCCCTCTTCGCGCAATGCCTTGCACGCCTGCGTACCCGAGTAATCAAACTCGCACGCCTGGCCGATCACAATCGGTCCGGAACCGATGATGAGGATTTTGGAAATGTCCGTTCGTTTAGGCATTTTCCTTCATCATCTTGAAGAACTTTTCGAAAAGGTAGTACGAGTCATGGGGGCCGGGAGATGCTTCGGGGTGATATTGCACGCTGAAGGCTTGCATGGAGCGGTGGGCCATGCCTTCGACCGTCTTGTCGTTTAAATTGATGTGTGTGATGTCGATATCATTCAGGTTCAGACTATCGGGGTCGACGGCGAAGCCATGATTCTGGGCGGTGATCTCGACTTTGTTCCTCTGAATATCCAGCACCGGTTGATTGCCTCCATGATGTCCGAATTTCAGCTTGAAGGTTTTGCCGCCGTACGCGAGGCCGAGTATCTGGTGTCCGAGACATATGCCGAAGATCGGTTTCTTACCAAGCAGGCCTTGTACCGTCTTGATGGCATAGTCCACGGCTTCCGGATCGCCCGGACCGTTGGACAGGAAGATCCCATCGGGGTTCAGCTGCAGCACCTCATCGGCGGATGTGGAGGCCGGCACAATCGTGACGCGTGCTCCGCAGTGGACGAGGTCGCGAAGGATATTCGTCTTAATGCCGTAATCGTAAGCGACCACATGAGCCGTGTGCGGGTTTGCATCCGCAAGAGTGGAAAACTCGACAAAGTTCAACGCTTCGTTCCCGCTTTTGTAGGCCCGGTCGATGGTTACACGGCTGGCGAGGTCCCATCCGGCCATCTGGGGCGCGGCTTCCACCTTTTGAAGCAGCGAAGCGGGGTCCTGATCGATCCGCGAGACAATGCCGCGCATCGAACCTTTCAATCGAATATGGCGTACCAGCGCCCGGGTATCGATATCCGAAATGACCGGGATGCGGTGTTCAATCAGATAATCGTCGAGCGAGTCGGTCGTTCGCCAGTTGCTGGGAATCGGGGACATCCGGCGCACGACAAAAGCTTCGAGAAATGGCTTTCGCGATTCGACGTCTTCCCTGTTGATTCCGGTATTGCCAATCAGGGGGTACGTCATCGTGACGATCTGGCCGGCATAGGACGGGTCCGTGAGAATCTCCTGATAGCCCGTCATCGAGGTGTTGAATACCACTTCACCAACAGCTTCGCCCTCAAAGCCGTGGCCTTTACCATGGAATACCCGGCCGTCTTCGAGCAGCAGCGTGGCGAGTTTGCTCATTTCCTCGATTCTTGATGGCTGCGCCCTGTCGGGCTTGCATTCGCTCCGCTCATCGCTTGATGGCTGCGCCCGGTCGGGCTTGCATTCGCTCCGCTCATCGATAACAGGATCAATCGATCGAACCAATCTGGCTCACCGGCCAATATCGGAATACCGCTTTCCCGTAAATATATCTTTCGGGCACCAGGCCCCAGACCCGGCTGTCGCTGGAATACTTCCGGTCATCTCCAAGCACGTAGTAATATCCGGGATCCACTGTCCGGGCATCGAAGGTCCGCTTGTCCATGAACTCCGGAATTAGGTAGGGCTCATCCAAAAGCTCTCCATTCACGTAGACGACACCTGCCTTTATTTCGATGGTGTCGCCGGGCAGGCCAATAATCCGCTTGATGAATGATTTTGTGGGGTCGCGCGGATACCAGAAGACGACGATATCGCGGCGGGAAATCTTTTCGAATCGGTAAACAAACTTGTTAACGAAAATCCGTTCCTGGTCCTTGAGCTCCGGCAACATGCTGGTGCCTTCCACCTTGACCGGCTGGTAGAGAAAAATCACGATCAGAATGGCCGTACCAATGACGAAGAAGATGTCGCGGATCCATCCGCGGATATCAACGACAACGATGGGCAAAGCCCTGTTGTTGGTATCTTCCATCGGGCCAGGCAATTTTTCGGGTTCAGTGGACATAAATTCAAGAAAAACTCAGGTGAGAATCACTCCATAGGAGCCAAAACAGTTTAGCGGATTTCACCACTCCTGAGAAGCACGTGTTTCCTACATGCATCGATTGGCATCGCCGCCCGGCTTGTCTCGATACTTTTCGTGGCAGTCGGCGCAAGCGGTTGTAACTGCGTCTGCCGCCATGACGACGTTATCCTGGCTTTTCGATTGCGCGGCCTTGTATGCAGTCCGTCCAGCGTCCCGAAGCTTTTGGACCAACTTGGCCCAGTCTTCGTTCTGTATTGGGACATCTTTGCCGTTCGAACATTTGCGGCCCGGAAGCATCAGCAGGTTTGCCGCCTCCGCAAGGGCCAAAGAGCTGTTCTCGACCGCGTCCCACCCACCATAGGTGCTGGCCAGTATGTCTGTCGCGTCAGAAGGATCCTTCGCCTGCTTTACCTTTGAGGGGTCGTTACTTTGAGCGAAAAAAATCACGTTCGAGTTGGGAAAATTGATTGCGCGCATGACCTGCGCCAGGTTTGCTTCAGCAACTCCGGCTGGCGCTGCAGGCGGTTTCTGCGCCTCCGGGGCAGGCGCGGCCTGGCATGCGGACAGCAGGCCAAGAAGCAGAACAGGAACTATTATTCGAATTCGCATTTTCCATCTCCTTTGGGCCATGAGGATAGCAAAAGAATCCCAATGGCAAGCATGAAGTCTTTGTTGTAGATTACCGGCAGCATCTTTGCGGATATAGCAAGAGGAAATCCCGATGGCTTCTGACGAAATCAACCGCTCAATCGAGTTCATTCTGCAGAATCAGGCAAACCACGCCAATCGCATTGAAGAGACGGAAAGACAGTTCCGTAATTTGGCCGCATCTACCAGCAGCTTTCACGAGGACATGAAGGAGTTCATCAAAGTACTCGTTCCCCTGTTGGAACATCAATCGAAACGGCTGGACCGGCTCGAAGGCCAGGCCTAACTGCGGTTCTGAAGTTCGTAACGAATCAGAGCTGTAGCGACAACCGCAGCGGTTTCGCTCTTCAGAATCGTTGGGCCCAATCCGGCAAGAACGAATCCTTTGTGTTGGGCCGAGTTTGATTCATCGTCCGTCCAGCCACCCTCCGGACCAATCAGGTAAAGCACGGGAGATCCCTGGATCGCGCGGCTCAGCGCCGTTCCATTTCGCTCCGAGAGCACGATCCTTGTTGGCGCTTCCACGTCGAGTATTTTTGCGAAGGAAACGGGTTCCTCCAGAATCGGCAAATGATAGCGTTTCGACTGCTTCGCGGCTTCAACGATGATCTTTTGCCATCTTTCCCTGCGGCCGGCGTCCTTCACGTTGGAACGGGCGGTGATAATCGGAATGATTCTCGTCACGCCGCACTCCACTGCCTTTTCCAACGCAAGCTCGAATGCAGACGTTCGGATCAATGATTGGCCCAGAATCAATGCGTGAATATCCGGCTCCACCTCTCTACTGCCGGTAACGCGCACCATCGTCTCGCGCCGGTCTACGGCGGATATTGCCGCGTCCCAGATGTGACCACACCCATCGAATACTTCAATATGTTCGCCAATTCCCGCGCGAGCGACCGAGAGGTGACGATGTTCGTCGTCGCGAATCCGGATGAGATCGCCTTCGACTTGGGGATTTGAAATATAGACCGACTTAAGCGCCATGAACTTTTGCGGGTTTTCGAATCGTGAGTGCAATCCACTCGCCACGTGTGCGGTCGTCTTCGATCGCCCACCCCTTGCGCACCGCAACCTCGTAGATCTGGCTGCGCTGTTCCACCAGAATTCCGGACAGTATCGCGGACCCACCGGGACGCACCGTGCGATTTACTTCTTCAAAAAGAAGAACGATGACGTCTGCGGTAAGGTTGCACAAGAGCAACTGCACGGATTCGGAAACGATCGCATCAATCGATCCACAGAACACGGGCAGAAGGTGGTTTGATGGCTGCGCCCTGTCGGGCTTGCATTCGCTCCGCTGATCGCGGACATTCCGATCGATATTCTCGACGGCAACGCGTATCGAATCCGGATCGATGTCGCATCCGATGATATTGGCGCAGCCCAGCAAGCGTGCGGCAATGGCAAGAATGCCGGATCCCGTTCCAAGATCCAGAACCGGTCCCCGGAAATCCAGCCCTGCGGCATGATCTTCCAGGATTTCCAGTGTGAGTTGCGTCGTTTCGTGGGTGCCCGTTCCGAAAGCCTGGCCAGGATCGATGCGGATTGGCATACGATCCGCCGGACACGGAGCTTCCGACCAGCTGGGTATGATGAAGAATCTTCGGCCTATGGGAAAACTGACATAGGACTTCTTCCATTCGCCGAGCCAGTCGCGGTCTGTAACAGTTTCCACGGTGATCTGCGGCGGCGGAAGGTTGGCACGGAGAAAAACCGACTGAACCCGCGATTCCAAATCCTTCAGATCCACCGGCGAACTGAATGGAGAATTATAATAAACCTCAAGGCGGG
>Ga0134122_10001688_pt1 | contig 16024 bp, 17 predicted proteins | sample KB302_FD_96461 | JGI IMG/M metagenome (GOLD analysis project Ga0134122, IMG submission 96461) | Terrestrial soil microbial communities without Nitrogen fertilizer from Kellogg Biological Station, Michigan, USA - KB3-0-2 | ecosystem: Environmental > Terrestrial > Soil > Unclassified ... | reverse complement strand
CAAGAAGTCCCAGGCCGCCAACGCGGAAGCGCTGAAGGCGCATCGGGCCGAGGCGGGCCAGGTGGCGGTGAAGTGCCCCAAGTGCGGCGTGGAGTCCGTCCTGGACGCCAAGCGGCCGGAGAAGGGCCCCAAGGCGAAGTGCGGGGCCTGCGCGGCCGATCTCCAGTAACGGGAGGTCCGTTTGGCGCCGCCGTCGCAGTCCACGCTCCTGGCGCTGATCAACTCGGCGGCGGTGCTGGCGGACCAGCCCGTCCCGACGACGACGACGTACATCGCGAAGGCCACGTGGGTGGAGTGGGCGAATGCGGCGTACCAGGAGCTCTACGACAAGCTGATCGAGGCGTACGGAGAGGACTACTTCGTCGCCTCCGAGCAGACCATCAGCACGGACGGCACCAACTCGACGTTCAGCCTCGCGGACGACTTCTACAAGCTCCTCGGGGTGGACTACCTCATCCACGCCAACCAGGGCGTCGCGGGGCGCATCACCATCTGGCGGTACAACTTCGCGGAGCGGAACCGGTACGCCCTCCCGAACCTCGCGGCGCCCGGCCGTGGCGTGCTGCGGTACCGCCTCCAGGGGAGCAAAATCGCCTTCATCCCCCGGCCCCCGCTGGCCGGGCAGACGCTCTACCTCACCTACGCGCCGCTGCTGACGCTGCTGTCGGCGGACGGGGACACTTTCACCCTGGGGAATGGGTGGGAGGAGTGGATCAAGGCCGCGGTGGCGATGAAGGCGCTGGGGAAGGAAGAGTCGGACGCCTCGCCAGCGGCGGCGCTGCTGGCGCGCCAGGAAGAGCGGCTGGCGACCATCAAGGCGGCGCGGGACGTGGGGGCGCCGCAGACGACGACGGACGTCTACCGGACCAATGGGGTTGGGGACCAGTGGTGGACGTGGGAGTCCTACTAAGCCCGGCGACTCGTACGGACGTCGCCGGGCGGTTGCTCTTGGGTCAGGTGGCGGATCTAGCCGTAGCCGTAGCCGTAGCCGTAGCCGTAGCCGGAGCCGGAGCCGTAGCCGGAGCCGCAGCCGTAGCCGTAGCCGGAGCCGGAGCCGTAGCCGGAGCCGGAGCCGTAGCCGGAGCCGTCGCCGTAGCCGTCGCGCGGCACGCCCGCGTACGGCTTCACAGCCACCGGGCCTTCTGGAGGTTGGCGGCGGCGTCCGGGCTGCACGGGTACCGGGCGCAGATGTCCCCCAGGCGCAGCGTCGCCGGCAGCGGCGCGGCCTCCGAGATGCGGGTGTACTCCGTCATGGACGCGCCCTTCAGCGCCACCTCCTGCAACGTCTGGGCGCCACCGAAGCGCCAGATCTGCCGCGCCTCCCGGAGCACCAACTCGTCTCGCTCCTTGTCCACGGAGACGAGGTACCCGCACTGGACGCCGGAGTCCTTGCCGCGGGTGATGACGAACGGCTCTGCCTTCGCTGCGTTCTTCTTGGCCATACGAGAAAACTCGCCTCGCCACAGCGCACCGTGCAGGGCACGCGGACAAGGCGACCTCAGACTACGAGGATGGGTTGAGCCCCGGCCTGCACGCCGAGGAACTGTGGTAGATTCTACGCTGATGCCTGGGACTTGGCAACTGAACAGACGGGTGGTGGCCTCAGAAGCACCCTTGCGTCCGCGCCACGGTGTCGGCGGTGCAGGCCACGCCGAGCGGACGACAGTAGGTGACCCACGACCCCGCGCGCCCGCACGGCGGCACTCCAGAAGCCGGGTCTCCAAGCCAGTAGTTGCTGCTGCCAACCGTTCCGACACAACTCTGGCCCGTGGAGTTGCAGAACTGCGGAAGCGAGTCCCATTCCTTCGTGACTACGCTATCGCAGTTGAAATCCCATGGGTTGGCGGTTGGGCCCATGATCGGAGTGGTCTGGAACACGCTCCCCGCGGCCGGATTGGCGCGAGCATCGCCATCGGCGCAGTCAAGATGGTTCGCGGTGGTGTACCCGGCGGGAACCTTGTCGGGGCAGACGTTCAGTGGCGAGGCGATGGCCGAACCGAAACCATCACCATCGGCATCCGGGTACGCGGCGACGGTCGAGGTGCATGTCGGTGGCGGCGGTGGAGGAGGGGGCGGCGGCTCTCCGCCGCAGGCGTTCAGGAGCACGACAGAGCTCACAACCAGAAGTGCAGTTTTCATGGGCGCGCATCATGACGCTCCCGGCTACGTTGCTCAAGGTCCGTCTCGCCGATCCGTTGAAGGCCGAGGCGGTGGGGCGCGCTCAGGACAACATCGGGACCTTGCTCAACGAGGTGGCGGCGGTCCCCGTGTTGTCCGCGGTGCAGATCAAGGGCGTGGCGTTCGTCACCGGCCCGCCATCCACGTTGACGCAGAACGTTTCGCACGGCCTTGGGCGGGCCTGGACGAATTGGGCCATCACGGACCGGGACTCGGCGGCGGCGACGGTCTACCGTTCCGCGTCGGCCAATCCCGAGAAGTACCTCACCCTCACGGCCTCAACGGACGTGACGATCAACCTGCTGGTGTGGTGATGCTACCGGCACCCCTGAACGCGCCCCTCGGTCAACGGCTGGCAGGCCGCGTCACACCCGAGAAGGAGTTGACCTGTCTCCCCACAAGCGGGCGCCGGCCCCATCCAGGCATTACGGGTGCCGGAACAAGTGGCCACGATGAACCGACAGGACCCGTTGCCGTCCGGGAATTGCGGCTCCACGATGCCGTCGCAATTGAAGTCCCAGCGGCCCCCGGCGCCGGGCGTCGTCTGCCACTCGGCTTGACCAGGGAAGGCCCGCGGCTCTGCATCGTCGCAGTCGTCCCGGAACAGAGAGTAGCCCCGCGGCGCCTCCAGTTTGGTTGCACCCGCCGGCTGGCAGTACGGTTGCCCTTGAGCGCCTGGGGGGCCATGGCCGTCCCCGTCCATGTCGGGGTAGACGAAGGACGGCGCGGTACAATTCGGCGTGGGGAGCGGCGGCAGTCCGCCGCAGGTCAGAAGCGGGAAAACCAACATCGCGAGCAGTCTGGGCATGCCGCCGAATACACCAGCTGGTGGGTGGGTCGTCAATGACCTTGGATAAGCAGGTGGTGGGCGTCAATTTCAATCAGGGCCTGGACACCCAGACCGACAAGCGGCTTGTCCTGCCCGGTAAGATGGTGGCGCTCCAGAACGCGACCATGTCGGCGAAGGACACCTATCAGCGCCGCAATGGGAACACGGCACTGGTGAGTGCGACCGCGATCTCCGGCATCGCGGCTGTCGGCGATCAGTTGATCGCGCTGGACGGCACGACGCTCAACAGCTACTCGCCCACCGCGCAGGCGATGTACTCCGCTGGCACCGCGGACAATCTGGCCCTCACCATCGGGCAGATCGTCCGCGGCACCGGAGGACAGGACTCGTACGACGCGGCCACGTCCGGCGGCTATACCTGCTACGTCTGGCGGGACTTCACTGCGGCCGGGACGATCAGTGGATGCAAGGTGCTCATCCATGATGAGAGTACCGGCACGAACGTGCTTCCCGAGACGTTCCTGAAGACCGGCACTACCGTCTACTGTCCGCGCGTTGTGGTGGTGACGGGAGCATTCATCATCTTCTATGCGAACGCCTCCGGTCCGCCGCACACACTCTACGCCCGCGTTGTCCAGACGTCGGCCCCGGCCACTCTCGGCGCAGAAACCAGCCTCCGAACGGACCTGACCGGGAGCATCGGCAAATTCGACGCTTGCGCGAGCGGAGCGAACGCCTTTCTCTACTACGTCACCAATGACGCGACGACCAGCACGCGCGCCATCACCGTCACCCGCAGCGGCACCACGCCCAGCGTCAGCGCCGGCCCACTGAACGTCAGCTCGCAAGCGCAAGTCGCGGATACGCACATCGGCGGCGTGGCGGCTGCGACCTTCAGCGCCTCCTTGATCGGCGTGTACCTGGTGGCCGACAACGGAGCGGCGACGCCGGGCTTGTGGGGCGCGGTGGTGACGTCGGCAATGGCGAGTTCCGCCGCGGCGGCGTCGAAGGATGCGACCGCGTCGGTCCTATCGCTCTCCAACGTGACCGCTGTCCTGAATGGCTCGACGATGTACGTCTACTCAGACGACTTCAGCCGAGACGGCGAAGGCACCGCGACCGCCAGACTCGTGCGGCGGACTGGCCTCAACTCCGCCAACGCCATCACGTCCGCGGCGACCACGTGGATCAACAGCATGACGCGGCCGAACGGCACCAACGGGCCCTTCATCGCCGGGAAAGCGTTCTTGGTCGGATCGACGGTCTATGTCCCCATGTTCGTGTTGGAGGCGGGGACGGGGGCGCTCCAGAACTCCTGGTTTCTCTTGAACGACAGCGCGCGTGTCGTGGCGCGGGCACTCTACGGCACCTCCGGCCCGCCATCGACGCTGGTGAACCCGCTCGGAGCGGCGATCGCCTACTCCGCGACCAGCATCGGACTGGTGGTGGGGCAGCGGACGCTGCTTTCGTTTGCGGCGGGCGTGAATGTCTCGGCTACTGGCATGGCCCGGTTGATTCTCGACTTCGATGCCGGCAGTCCATTGATCCGGTCCGCTATCGGCCCCGCGCTGTATCTTGCCAATGGCGTGTTGTCTGTGTGCGACGGAGACCAGGCGACCGAAGCGGCCTTCAATCTCTTCCCGGAAGTAGTTACCACCGCATCCGGTGGCGCCGGCAATGTTCCGAATGGCGATCATGGCGTCGTCGCGCTGTACGAATGGGTGGACGGCGCCGGCCAGCGCCACCAGTCCGCGCCGAGCATCCCCGTCACGCTCACTGTGGCCGCGGGACCTAAAACCTGCACCATCACGGTCCCCACATTGAACCTGAGCCAGAAGACGGGCATCAACGTAGTAGCCTACGCCACCGAGGCCGGCGGCACTGTGTACTATCGCGTCAATGCACTGTCCTCGCCCGTCGCGAACTCCACCACAGCTCCGACTGTGGCCATCACCTACAACGTGAACGACACGCTCCTCACCGCGGGGGAACTCCTCTACACCACCGGTAACATCCTACCGAACAACGCCCCGCCTCCGTGCTCAGCGCTTGCGGTGCATCAGGACCGAATCTTCGTCAACGTCTCGGACGATCCCTTCGCCTTCCAGTACAGCCAGCCTTGGGTGAGCGGCTTCGGCGTCCAGTGGAACGAGACGCTCCGTGGCCGCGTGGAATCCACCGGCGGGGCGGTGTCGGCCTTCGCCAGCATCGACGACAAGCTGATCATCTTCCGGCCCCGCCGTATCGGCGTTCTCTTTGGTACGGGCCCCAGCACCACCGGAGCGCTCAACGGCTACAACCTCCAGGACTTGCCCACGGACGTCGGGTGCTCCGAGCCCCGGAGCGTCCTCGTCATGCCCGAGGGCGTCATCTTCAAGAGCACGTCGAAGGGTTGGTACCTCCTCGGCCGGGACCTCCAGTTGCGGTGGATCGGCGAAGGCGTGCAGCAATGGGACTCGCAGGGCGTCACCTCGGCCGTGCTGTTGGACACGATCAAGGAGTGCCGCTTCACCACCAACGACGCCAGCGGCCTCACCCTCGTGTACCACTACCAGCGCCGGGAGTGGTCGACCTACACCAGTTTCACCGCCGTGGACGCGGTGTGGTGGCCAGGAGGGAACGCCTACGTCCGCGCGACGGCCACCAGTCTCATCAAAGAACTCCCTCCCACCTCCGCCGGCCTCACCTACGGGGACCTGGCCACCACCGCCCTTGGCGCCATCGGAGGGACGGCACCGGTCGCCCAGACCGGCTCGGTCATCCCGATGACCTTCCGCACCGGATGGCTCAAGCCCGGCGAGGCGCTCCAGGCGTTCCAGCGCATCTGGCGCGTGCTGCTGACCGGCGCCGCCGCCGGGTACCCACCGCCCTATGCCGTCCTCACCGCGGGGGCGGGCCCAAGCAGTGACCCCAATTCCATCTTCGTCGCGGACACGTCCATCTTCACCGCCGACCAGGCGCTCGGCGGCGGGTTGTCCATCGGCCTGGGCACGTCCTCCTACGAGTTGACCGAGCCGTACACCATCGCCACCGCCACCCGGATCGACATGTCGGCTCCCCTGCTGGTGGACCACAGCGCAGGCGATGGCGTCTGGGGGACGACTCCCACCGTCGCGGGCGCCTCCGGCACGCTGGTGGTGAAGTTCTACTTCGACGGGGACGACTCCGCGGCCTTCCAGACCATCACCATCTCGGACGTCAGCGCGCTGGTGAACGGGAACGCCTGGAACGTCCGCCTCCAGCCGAACCTCCAGAAGTGCGATGCCATCATGATGGAGGTGGTGAGCACACCCGGAGTCCAGGACCCAGGTGCCTCGCTGAACTTCTCCGGTATGACGATGGAGCTCGGCGTGAAGAAGGGCGCCCGGAAGTACCCCTCAGCGCAGACGAAGTGAGGTAGAGTACCCACATGGCTTCTCCCCCAGGATTCGGTGCCATCCCCAACGGCGGTTTCACCATGCCGTGGGACCAGTTCGTCCAGGGCGCAGGCGATCTCCTCTTCGGCTCCAAGGCCCAGGCCCCGGAACAGCGCTCCGTGGACTTCGGCCAGTCGAACGAAGACCGGGCCAACCAGATGCGCCTGCTGGCGTCATTGCAGGCCATGGCCGCGGGGAACGGACCATCCCTCGCTCAAGGCCAACTCCAGATGGCCACGGACCAGAACATCAACCAGGCGATGGCGCTGGGGGCCGCTCAGCAGGGCCAGGGCCTCGGGTACGCCTCCGCCCTGCGGGGCATCGCGGACCAGTCCGCGGCGGCCCGCCAGCAAGCAGCGGCGCAGTCGGCGCTCATCCGGAACCAGGAGCAGATGCAGGCGATGCAGGGCCAGGCGAGCCTCCTGGGCGGGATGCGCGGGCAGGACCTGGGGCAGACCGGCATGCAGCAGCAGGGGAATCAGTTCTACGACGCCCTGAAGGCCCAGGCGAGCCAGGCCAACGCAAACCACGGCGTCGTCCCGGCCCTTTTGCAGGCGGGCGGGTCATTACTCGGGATGGGCTTGGGTCGGGGCGGCGGCACGCAGTCGTCCGGGTTGGTGGCTGACTCAGGGTACGGCCCGACACAGTACGGCTCCAACCCCGTCATGAGCGATGGATCCGGCTTCCGCGGGAGTGCCCCGCAGCCGGGCGACTGGACGGCCGGCAACGTCGCTCATGCCTCTCGCGGGGGGCAGGTGCCCGGCTACGCCCGCGGCGGGGACGCCTTCAGGAACGACACCGTGCCGGCCATGCTCTCCCCCGGAGAAATCGTCATCCCCCGGAGCATCACCATGGCCCCCAACGCCGGGGAGTTGTCCCGGATGTTCGTCGAGATGGTCCAGCAGCACCGAGCCAAACTCCCGGCCTCCGAGGAGCACCCGGCCCTGCGCTCAATGCGGAAGGCGGCGTAGGTGGCCCCGGAGGCACAGCGCCGCGACACCCCCGCCGAGGGACTCCCCGCCGTCCAGCACGTCGAGGAGAACGGCGACCATTTCGTCCTCACCTTCGCGAACGGCAAGTCCACCGTCGTCCACAAGGAGGGGCTGCAACCAGAGACGCTGGCGCACATCCAGGGCATGGCGCACGGGGGGCTCGTCATCTCGAGCGGCGGATCCGGCATCCGTCTCGGCTCCGAGGGCAGCAGCCTCGCCGAAGACGTCACCCCCGCCGAGGAGGTGAAGGAGGAGGCGCGCGAGAAGACCGAGGCTCAAGAACAGGACAAGCGCCGTCGCCCGATGCGCGGGGAGGAGATCCCCCAGATGCTCGCCCGCGGCGGCGAGGTGGACGCCGGGGCGCCAGGTTTCCAGCCGCTGGACTTCCTCAACGGCACGGACGCCGGCGCGGCTCCCCCACCCGTAGACTTCTGGACCGGCAACGCCGCTCCACCGCCCGCCGTCGACGTGATGCCTGCTCCTGACGGAAGCGGCTTCGTCTCCCGGCCGGACGCCGGCTCCGTGGCCCTCACCCCGGAGGAGCTCAAGGCCCCGCCCATCCAGCAGGTCCACACCCCCAGCGCCACCGAGGCCCGCGCCCAGCAGCTGGCGGAGTGGCAGCGCCGCAACGACGTGACGCCCCGGACGCCGGGTAGCGAGAACCTCCCGCCCGGGTGGAGCTTGAACGCCCCCGGCGCCATCCTGGGCAACGCCACCTCCGTCCAGCCTCCGTCAGGAGCGGCCACCCCTCCGTCAGGCCAGACCCAGGCGCCGTCAGGCTCGGGGGCACTGTCGGAGCTCAACAGGGGCCTCGCGGAACAGCAGGCGGGCCTCGCCGCGCAGGTGGAGACGGAGAAAGCGCGCGACGCGGCGCTGTTGGAGTTGCAGGACAAGCACATCGCCCAGATGCAGGCCATGGAGGCGCAGCAGGCCGAGCAGATGGCCCTGCACCAGCGCCGGGCGGATGACCTCTTCCAGGCGGTGCTGAACTCCAAGATCGACCCGAACCGCGTATGGGCGAACGCTGACTTGGGACAACGGATTGGGGCGGGCATCGGCATCTTGCTGTCCGGCATCGGGCAGGGCTTGGGGGGCGGGCCTAACATGGCCTTGCAGGTCATCGACCGCATCGTCGACCAGGACATCGACGCGCAGAAGACCAACCTGGAGAACCAGAAGGGGTTGCTCTCGTACTACCTCCAGCAGGGCCGGGACATGCTCTCCGCCCATGCGCTGGCGAAGGCGGACCTGAAGGACATGCTGGCCGCCCAGGTGACGCGCGTTTCGGCGGAGTTTGGGGGGCAGGAGGCGGCGGCGAGGGCGCAGTTGGTGGGCGGGCAGTTGCGGACGGAGGCGGCGGGGAAACGTCAGGAGATTCTGGCCCGACAGTTCCAGATGGACTCGCAGCGCGCGGCGCTGGGCGCGGAGATGGAGCGGAACCGTCTGATTTCTCAGTTCGCCGCCCAAGGTCGCGGGGGCGAGGCAGGGATTCTGGAATTGCTTCCCGAGAAGGTGCGCGCGCGGTTTGTGCGTCTGCCCAACGGCAAGATGGCGCCGGCTACGGACGACTCGGCCGCCAAGAAATACCGGGAGGCGTCCCAGGCCACGGACAAGATGCGCCGGACTCTCCAGCGCTACCGGGCGGTGCTGGAGTCCGGCCACCCATGGATTCCTTCCGGCGTCGGTGGCGACCGGACGACCGCCGAAGCACTTCGGGCCGAGTTGATCCTCAACCTGAAGGACATGAACACTCTGGGAGCGCTTCAGCCGGGCGAACTGAGGCTCATTGAGCCCATGGTCCCGGACATCACCGACACATTCACGCGGGACGACACCCTTAAGCAGGGCCTGGACGCCTTGGGCCACACCATCGAAGACCGCGTGAACTCCAACATGCAGGCCTTTTTGGAATGACGCCCGCGCTATACATCAACCTCTCGGGAGGCGTGGAGGCGGTCGATCCGGCGCGCATCCCGGAAGTAGAGGCGGTCGGCTACGTCCCAGCCTCCGCCCAGCAGGCCCGCGACTACTTCCTCCGAGAGAAGTACGGCACCACCGGACAGGCCGCGCTCGCCGGGCTGGAGTCGTTCGGCTCAATGCTCACCCTCGGGGCCTCCACGCACGTCGAGACGGCGCTCGGGGTGGACCCGGAAGGCATTGCGGCCCGCGAGAAGTACAACCCCCTGGCGTCCGCTACCGGCTCCGCAGTGGGTATCCTCGCCCCGCTGTTGCTGACGGGCGGCGCTTCTGCCGAGCTTCAGGGCGTCCGCGCCGCCGCGCGTGCGGCCGAGATGGCGGGGCCCTCTCTCCTGGCGAAGGCGGGCAAGGCGGCGGCGAAGCTGGCACTCCGGGAGTTGCCGGCGGAGGCGCCCCTCGCCCAGCGCCTGGCAGCGAAGGGCCTGGCAGCGGCGGCCGGCGGGGCGGTGGAGGGGGCGGGGTACGAAGCGGGGCAGTTGGTCCACGAGTCGGCGCTGGGCAACCCGAACCTCACCGCGGAGTCGGCCCTGGCGCGGATCGGCCTGTCCGCGGCCACCTTCGGAGCGCTGTCGGGCGGGGGCGGTGTCCTCGGGGCGCTGGCGCACGAAGCGGTGGGCTCGGCGGGGACGTCCGGACTCGGGGCGAAACTGGCGGACTGGCTGGGGGAGTTCGAGGGAGAGCGGAACATCAAGGCCGCTGGGGGCATCCAGTCGGATCTGACGCGGGCCCGGAAACAGGTGGGGCGCGAGGGGCTGACGGCGATCGGCCGGGAGATGGGCGAGTTGGGGCTCGTCTCGCCGTTCTCCACCCCGGCGCAGACGTTGGAGCGTGCGGACGACCTGATGGGCCGGGCCGGCGCTACCATGGGCGACGTCCTGAAGTCCGCCGATGAGGTGGCGGCGGCAGAGGGGACCACCATCGGCGGCGGGCAGAGCGCGCTCGCGAAGGCCCGGACGGAAGTCCTCAAGCCCCTGGAGGCCGATCCGCTCCAGCGCGAGGCCGCGTCCCGCTTCAAGGACGACCTGGACGCCTTCGACGCGTCGTTCAAGGACGCCGCCACCCTCCAAGACGTGCACGCGGCCCGGCGAAGCGTGGACCGGGCGCTCTACGGCATGCGCGGGACGATGGACCCGTACGCCACCGCCTACAAGCAGGCCCTACACGACTTGCGCGGCCTCTTCTCGGAGAGCATTGAGGCGGGCGTCGAGAAGTCCGGCGTCCCGCTGGACATTTGGAAGACGGCGAACCGGGAGTACCAGGTCGCCGCGCGCGCCGCGGAGTTCGCCGAGAAGGGACTGGACCGGGCCCATGGCAACAACCTCATCTCCCCCACGGAGTTCCTCTCCACGCTGGCCGGCGGCCTTGGGGGTGGTCCAGCTGGCGGGGTGGTGGGCGGCCTCGCCACCGCAGCGGCCCGGCGCTTCGGCTCCGGCGTCCTTGGGAGTATGGCCCGCGGCCTCCGCGGACTGCTGGAGGGCGAGGAGGGCGCCCTGGTGGCGAATCGCACGGCGGAAGCCATCGCGACGGAACGGGCCGCCGGGGCGTCCGGAGTGGCAGCTCGCGCGTCGGCGGCCCCCGAGACGGCGGCGGCGCTGTCGGTGCTGGCCCAAGCGAAGGCGAAGGTGACGGAGGAGGTGGATTCCGCACTCGTGGCGCTCCTGAAAGGCACCCCCGCGGCGGTGGGCAAGACGGGCGCCGCGCTGCTGTCCCGTCGTGCCGCGTCGGCGGTGGACGCTCGGCGGCTGGCGGCCTCGCCAGAGCTCCTCCAGGAAGCCATGACGCGGCAGACAGACGAGCTGCACCACCACGCCCCCGGCGTCGCCCAGGCCCTCCAGTTGGCCACCGCTCAGAAGGTGGCGCTGCTGGCGGCGAAGGCCCCCCAGACGAAGCTTCCGGGCCTCCACGCCCAGACGGTGAGGCCCAGCAACTACGACTTGGCCAAGTACGCCCGCTTCGCGGACGTGGTAGAGCGTCCGCTGCGGGTGCTGGAGCATGCCCGGCGCGGCACCCTGACGCCGGACCATGTGACGGCCCTCCGGCTCGGCTCCCCGGCCCTGTACGCCCACATCCAGGAGCGCCTCCTACACGCCCTGATGGGCCACGGGGGGAAGACCATCCGCCCACAGTCGCGTATGATGGCCTCCATGCTGACGGGCTTCCAGTTGGACGGCTCTCTGGGGTGGAACGCCATTGCGGCGAACCAGGCGGTGTATGCCCAGACGCACCAGCCCGCTCCGTCGGGGCCGATGCCGAACCCGAACGCGGAGAAGCTGGACATGGCCCACCGGGTACAGACCCCGACGCAGCGCGCGGACGCGCGGATGGACGGAGGGAAGTAAATGGCTCAAGGCGGACCGAAGCCCACGGCGTTCTACGTGGAGCGGCAACTCGCGACGCGGTCTCCAGCCATTCCGGCAACACCGACGCGGAACGGCAACGAGTGGCCGTTGACCAGCCTCTGCGCCTACGGGCAGACGGACCCAGGCGTGGGCACAACGCGCGCGGGGGACGGGTTGTGGTTGACCGGCCTGATGGCGATCACCGTCCGGCTCTACCCGAACCCCGGCCTGACGCTCACTGGGGGCTTGTTGCTGGCGTGGTGCTTTGCGCCGTGGACGGGTGTTTGGGACCGCTCGCCGGACCTCGACTTGACGGTCACTTCCGGGACGTACACGGGTCCGAACGGGTACATGTTCGCGCCGATGCGAGTCCCGGCGCGGCACGGCAATCTGTTGCTCTACGCGGCGTCCGCGTTGACCGGGACGTCTGGTGACTTCTTGCTGCGGGTGGACGGCTTCCAGAGCGTCCTTGGGATGGGCACGTCATGAAGCGCTGGCAGTGGTACTGCGTCGCGGTGGCCGCCGGTGTCGTGGCGCTGGAGGCGTTCGTCTACGCCCAGCCCATACCGAACAACTGCGGCGTCAACATGCTCTGCCGGGTGCGGACGCTGATCGTCTCCAGCACCTCCACGACGGGCGATCTGACCGTCAACGGCGACGCAGGAGTCGGTGGCTTCACCACGCTCGGCCGGGCCGCGTACACCGACAACCTCGTCCTCGACGGCGGCGCCCGCCTCTGCATGACGGGCACCGGAGCCTGCACCACCAACTACCTCGCCGGGGACACCTTCGGAAGCGTCAACGGCACCGGGCCGTGGACCTTCACGAACAACGTCAACGTCGGCGGGACGCTGACCAGCACCGACTACTTCATCGCCTCCACGGGTATCAAGAACACCGGCACCGCAGCGGCCTGCTCCGGCAACACCGGGGCGGTCTGCGTCAATGACACGGGTGGGCTCGCGATTGGAGACGGCTCCGGCAATACGGTGGCGACGGTTTCCGCGGCCGGCGCGGCGGTGTTCACCAGCGTGTCAGGCTCCCAGAGCGAGTGGGCCCTTCCCGCCGTCGTCAGCCTCGGCTCCGTTGGATCTGGCGTGGTTGTCAGTCAGGGTGTCACATCCAAGGCCGGCACCTACAAGAGCGCCACGTTCACCGCGCAGGCCGCGGGCGTGGGCGCCGGCAACTTCGTTATGAAGCTCTGTTCGGACGGCGCCACCTGCGCTGGTGGCAATACGTTCGCGACGTGCACCACTGCGTGCACGTCCATCGCCGGCACCGTGGCGACCTGCACGGCCGGCTCTGCTACGACTTACGCAGCCGCGGCTACGTTGTCGTGGTCCATCTCCACATCCTGCGCGACGGACACCATCGGCAACGCGCTGGCCATCCTCGCCAATAACTGACGTGCCATCCCCGAACAGGAGACTCGTGCCGTGATCCGCCGCTTCCTCTCCGTGAAGATCTCCGTCCCCGTCGCCGTGGCGGCGCTCGCTGCGGGCCTGTACTCCTTCATCAGCATCGCCGACTACACGCCGGGGACATACCTGGACACCCAGACGTTCATGATCACCTGGCACATGACGCGGGTCTCGGCCGGCGTATTCTCGTGCCTGGGCTCCTGTCGTTCCGCGCAGGCGGCTGGGGCCAACGCACAGCGGTGCCAGATCATCGAGGCGAACCAGGCCAGCGTCGCCGCGTGCCTCACCCAGCTCGCCACGGACTGCACGCCCCAGAACGTCGTCAACTGCGCGAGTGGCCAGCCGTGAGACGCTTCCTCACGGACACCGCGCTGGCCCTGGTGTTGGTGGCCTGTGCGTTCGGGGCGCTGGCGTGGCTGGTGGTGAATCCATAGGGTGGTCCATAGAAAACGTGCCATAGAGCCATAGGACTCCCGGATGATCTTCCTCCTCACTCTCCTCGCGCTGTCCCAGACGCCCTGCGAAGTCGGCGGCAAGGGCGCTCAGTGCGTCACCTGCGTCCCCTCCGACAGAGGTACCGTCGTCTGCCGGGGCGTTTGCTACTTCAAGGACCCGAAGGCGCCGCGGCCGGACGGTGGCTACCGCTCGGCGTCCCTCGGAGGCCCCGGCAAGGGCGAGGCGAACACGGAGGCGGAGGCGCGCTGGAAGGTTGACGAGCAGGCCAGGAAGGAATGTCCATGAAGCCGTTCGGCCAGGTCTCGCACATCGTCACGGGCGTGCTCACCGCCGTCATCCTCGGGGCGGGAGGGGTCATCTGGGGCCTGGTGAAGCCGGAGCCGAAGGAGTCCGAGGCACGGGCGGTGGACTACGCCTTGCTCAAGGCCGACGTGGCGACGCTGAAGGGGGACGTCGCCGTGCTGAAGGCGTCGAACGCCCGCATCGAGGGCGTGGTCATCCGGATCGACGAGCGCGAGAGCGGCACACGCCCGGCCAGCGGCAAGCGTTGACCCACGCCCAGAGCCGGCGCCACCACCTCCTGCGCGGCTTGAGGTGACTCTCGACGCACATCATAATCCAGAGGTCCGCTCGCAGAATCCTCTGACACGTGCCGCAGCCATCGCCCAGGTGCTGGCGGAAGGCTTCGGCCCGCTCGAGAGACAACTCCCCATCAACGAAGGCCGAGACGTTGTCGCAGATGCTCATGAAGTAGAGACGCTGGAGAGGTCGCTTATTTCCGTGGCCATTTTCAGCGCCGCCCGGTGTCGATCCGGGACGCAGGGCTTCAAAGGCCCCGCTGACCGCCGGGTCCAGCGCTACTGCCGGTCGTGGTTTCGATCCACGCGCGGAAGGGTTCAGAGCCCTATCCTGTGCCCAGCACTCCGGCAAACTGCACCGACTCGCGCCCACCTTCGCGCCAATGGGCTTTCGGCACCTCCACTGCCGTAGGCGCGAGTCGGTCACGCCTTGTATCCGGTCTCCAGTCGCTCGTGCATCTCCGGCGTGACGCCGTACCGGAGCAAGTTATCCAACGAGTCCGCGACCGCGGACGATCCGCCCTCTCGTCAACCCCAGCCGGTGTAATCGCACCCGGCCTCGACGTAGGCGAACCGACCGTCATGCAGTCGGAGGATGGCCGCCCACTCCGGCCCGTCGTTCTCGCCCTCGACGCTGGCGAGTACCTCCGCCACGCTCAATCGGTCGAAGGGTGCGGCCACCTTGTCTGGCGTCGGCGGCACGAACGACGGCGAGGACTGGCCCCCATCCGCGTACGCGAACACGTAGCGCCAGTCGTAGTTTTCGTCGCCGCGCATCTCGTCCAGCGTCGTCTCGATCTTCATGCTCACCTCCACGTCGTGTACCTCAAGAGACTGACGCTCCGGCATGGTTTGGGCCGGCCGTCCCGGAGCGTCCACCTCGGACCACCCGAGGTGCTACAGGCCCGACAAACCGCGCGCGACGGCGAGGAAGATGGCGTCCTTGACCTTCTGTTCCGCCGGCAGATCGGCATAGGGCACGAAGCACGGGTGCTCCTTCTTCTCCGGGTCCTTCACCGACCCGTACTTCCACCCCGCCGCCGTCTTCTCCGCGAGCCAGGACTCGTGGGAATCGCTGGGCTTGGCGTTCGGGTTCTCCTGCGCGTGCTTGACGCCGTTGATGGCCGAGTCCTTCTGCCACTGTGGCGCCGCGTCCCATGGGGGCTGGGAGTTGTCCCCGAGAGCCTGGCAATACCCTCGGTTGGTCTCGTGACAGATGCGGGCGATGTCCACGACGTTCATTGTGCACTGCTCCTTCCGACTACAGGTCCACCTACCAGACGCGCCAGTTGCGCGCCGTTACCTCGACAAGTTGCACCACGTCACGCCGGAGACCCCTTCCTGACTCTCCTGACGGTTAACCATGCTCGGTTATGTTCGACTGACCCTGATGGCGAGCATGGACGGCCCTGGTGCGTGTGCCGTGGGGAGTTCCATCGGGCCTAGAACGGGGCATCGTCCACGTTGGCGGCGCGTGCGGTGTGGTCTTCGTCTCCACCATCGCCTGGTGGTGGGGCCTTCAGTGCCGCGATGCGCTTGTCCGCCAGCACGTCCAGCGCCTTTCGCTGATCCGAGTTCAACTTCCCCGAATCGAACGCCCGGCGCAACACCATGGAGACCCGTTCCAGGGACGCGGCCTCCCGGAGCAGTCGCGCGGACTCCTCGTACACGTCCACGGCCAGTCCGGGCTTCGGCGTCTCCTGCCTCTGGGGCTGGGCGCTCCCGCGCTGACGGGCGAGTTCCGCTTCGATGGCGCCGATGAGGGCGGATTCCTTCGCGTGGTAGCGTGCCTTGTTCGGGTCGGCCAGCGACTTCCGGGCGGCGCCAAGGTGGAATTCCAGCGCCTCCACCGCGGCTCCGACGATGGTCGCTCCCTT